>Ga0105237_10002024_pt1 | contig 25779 bp, 18 predicted proteins | sample KBSC24metaG_FD_81520 | JGI IMG/M metagenome (GOLD analysis project Ga0105237, IMG submission 81520) | Corn rhizosphere microbial communities from Kellogg Biological Station, Michigan, USA - KBS C2-4 metaG | ecosystem: Host-associated > Plants > Roots > Rhizosphere > Soil | place: Michigan, USA...
AAACCTGATTTCTATGGGATGCACGGCACGATGGAGGAGCTGCTGACAAGCTTTGCGGAGTTGACCGGCAAAGAAGCTGTAGTTTTTATGCCATCCGGCACCCTGGCCAATCAACTGGCCATACAGGTGCTCAGCGGGGAAAATTCAAAGGTTTTTGTCCAGGAGACAAGCCATGTGTTTCGGGATGAGGCGGATGCAGCACAATCGGTATATGGCAAACGGCTGGTACCACTGGCAAAAGGGAGACATGGATTTACCCTGGAAGAACTGCAACAGGAGATAAGCTATGATGCCAAAGAAGAATATTTTAAGACCGGAGTCGGAGCAATCTCTATCGAAATCCCGGTCCGCCGGTGTAATGCGCAGGTGTTCCCTATCGAAGAACTGAAGAAAATATCTGCATGGTGCCGCGAAAAAGGATACAAGCTGCATCTTGACGGCGCACGCCTTCACCTGGCGTCTGCGTGGTCGGGCGTATCCGTTCGTGAGTATGCGTCTTATTTCGATACGGTGTATATGTGTCTTTACAAATATCTTGGCGCCACATCGGGCGCCGTGTTGTGCGGACCGAAGGCCGTCATCGAGCCGATGGAGCACCTGGTGAAAGTACATGGCGGGTCGATGTACCAGAACTGGACGAATGCGGCTATGGCCTTACATACCTTACAAGGACTCGAGCAGCGGCTGCACGCTGCCCGTGAACGGGCTGAAGGATTATTCCGGACATTGAATAAAATTCCGGGCATTCAGATACGGCCGGTTCCGGAAGGAAGCAATATATTTTTTCTTCAAACGGAAAAAGGATATGATGGGAAGACGCTGGCTAAAGTACTCGCGGAGAAATATGCCATTCGGGTACCGACCCCCGACGAGGACGGGATCTCACGTCTGCATGTGAACGAGGGCCTGTTGCTGCGGGACGAGGAATCCATCGTCGCGGCCTTCCGGGCAGCGGTGCCGTTGGCGAAGGTATAAGGGCCGGCCAGCGGGAGCCGGTGTTGACAGCGGGTGAGCAGCGTAGGCGGGTCAGGCCGGCGGTCTTATTTTTTCCGGTGTTTCTTTTTTGACAATTTTTGGGGAGTGGTGGAACCCGCGGAAGAAGTGCGGGAAGCCGGATTGGTGGCCGGGGAGATGCCGGTCGCGGCGACAGCGGGTCTGGGGCGGCCCATACCGGGAAGGGCTTCCCACCGGGAAAGCCATCGCGAAAAACGGATCAGTAATTCATTATTGGCCAGATATGCGATTGCCAGCGGCATCATTTTGAAGAGGGCGCGTTTGGTGGTCTCTAACAAATTGAACATCGGCAGCGCAAAACCTAAAACACCAAGGGCAAGATAAAGCATAACCATTGCATACAACCAGTTGCGGGCTTCCCTGTTGAAGCGCCGGATATAGATCAATTCCGCCAGGAATAACAAGGTAGTAAGATAGAACAGATATCCCCAAAGATGGATGGAGAAGGTTCCGAACAATAGCCGGGTGACGATGTCGCTATAGCGCTGAAACAGCGGGCCCCAGTCGGCCAGGTGGCCGTTCACCAATGTGCCGATATCATAATGCACGGGCAGGTAATACTTGATATATAGCTGGGTGGGAAGATAATATCCTGCGAGAGAAGGCAGCAGGAATAAAAAGTTGGCCAGGGCCATTTTTTTGAGAACAGCCGGGCTCAGGCGGCCATTCTGAACTGTCCGCCACTGGACGAGCAGGATGAGGGGCAAAAGGAGTAGGGCCAGGACCAGGGTCTCCGAACGGATATAGGTGGCTATTCCCAGCAGCAGACCGGCGAAGGAAAGGGTCGCGGGACGGGACGCAGGGGTAGAGGGCGCGACTGCGGGTGAGGCAGGGGGCCCGGCGGAAGGGGGCGCAGCGCCGGCCGGCGCCCGGAAGTAAGCGAACAAAAAATACAAACCCAAAAAATAAAAGACCATGTTGCTGTAGTCATACAGGATCATAAACGAATAGGCATAGATCTCCGGAGCCATCGTGAAAAGCAGCAGGAGCAACCCGGCCAGGATGGGATGCAGCCGTTCCTTCAGGACCTGATAAAGGAAGATGGTGAAGGAGATAAATATTAAGCTGAGCCAGACCTGACCGAAAGGAAAACCGGCCAGTTTATAAATGATCTGCAGGCTGATGAGGAAAGGGGATTTGAATTGATTGTTGGTCGACCAGAGATCTATTCTAAAAAAAGAGTTGATCATGGTTTGTTCGCGAACGGCATATTCTGCGATGGTCTCCGGTCCGGAAAGGGCGTCCCGCGAAGTAGGCGGCAGGTAATAGCAGCGCCATACGCTGACGAATATAAAAAAACCAAGGACCAGCCAGAAAGGGATCTCGTAGAGCCGTATCCGGAAGCGAGGCGGGCCGAACGGGGGGGGCGCCCGGCGGAGAACGGCAGGGAGTCCTTCTTTACGGATGCGAAGAAATGTCGGAATATTCAAGAGCAACGCGGTCAGCAACAATGCGCCGAATACAGTAGGGGCAATGATCACAATATAAAACAACTGTAACAAAAATGGGACGACCGACGCCACTGCAATACCTAACAACAGGGACAGCGTAAGGGCATAGACAGGTTTTAGCCGCATGCCAAACAACGTGAGCAGACCATGCCCCGACAACGCAAAACAACATAGCAGGAACAGGAAGATAAGCGACGGCATAGTTTATAATATTGGAGGGTATTTTTTAAAACTGGCCAGTATCTGTTGTAATTGCTCCGGAGAACGGATATCGTCAAGGGTGACGCCTTTTTTTTGAGAGATCCGGACAATAAAATTGGCCTTACGTACATCGGGGGAATTCGTCCAGACGCCGACGAGACCGGTGTAGTAGTAAAAAACGGCCGGTTCCGGCGCCCGAATGGAATTGTAAATATGCAGGGAGTCGCGATAGTAGCTGTTTGGCTCGAAAAGAATAACAGCATGGGGCATTTTTCTTTTTTCGACGACCTCTTTCACTTTCATGGCGATCGTGTAGGAAATGCCATACCGCATTTTCTTGATGCTGACCTCGCCGGCGGTATCATCTTTTTCTTTCAGGAACTCGGACCAGTATGCGCGGGGTTTTTCCCGGAACCATTGGCTGTAGTACCCCGTATTGAGCAAGAGGATGACCAGGACAGCGGCAGCGAGGGTTAATATAAATTCTTTCATATATTCATTCGAATAGTATTACCGTTAGCGGTGTACAATTTACAATATTCCTTTGGTGGGGGGCACTTTTTTATAGCGGAGGAGCGGGCCGGGCGGTTTGTTTCTTTCCTACGCCTATAACGGATAATCCGATGCGTCGAAAGGTGATCTTATCGGCAAGCCGAAAGAGCCCGACGAACTTATCGTAAGTCCTCATCTGCCATTTGGTGATGCTCTTGCCCCGCAGGAAAGTACCAAAGAAAAGCCAGCCCAGAATGCCTGCCAGATTGAAATGCCAGGTCTTTATAACCTCGAAGCGAGTGGAAAGTAATTCGCGCATCGTCCGCCGGGTATAACGGCGATAATGGCCAAGCCCTTTGTCAAACCCATTGTAAAGGGCGGGGTAGGCCGGCATCAGCAGGACCAGATGCCCGCCCGGAGCTATTAATTTATGACAATTCGCGATCGCCTGGCGGTCGTCTTGTATGTGCTCCACAACGTTCAATGCAAAAACAGTGTCAAAAGCGCCCAATAAATGCGAATAGGTCTTTTCAAATCCGGCATCGATGAGGTCTATCTGACAGACCCCTTTGATGAGGGGTTCTGAAGCAAACTTAATTTGAAGGAACCGGTAGTATTCCTCGTCATACTCGCTGAGTGTCAGCGGCATGCCAAACCGGACAAAAACGGAGGAAATGTTTCCGATGCCTGCGCCCACTTCCAGTATCCGCCCTTTGAGATAGGGCCGGATCGACTCCACCATCCAGTTGTTAAGATGGTCGATCTCGCTGATGTTTAATAAAGTCGAAAAACCTATTTCGTCGGCCGGAATGATCTGTTCCGCATTCATCCTCTAAAGGTATTGTATTTTACTATGCAATAAACCAGCGGAATGGGGCGTCGGATCAGGCGATCTTTTTTACTTTGGAAGCAGCCGGTGCCTTTTCATAAATAGAGTTGTCCATTGGGATCGGCTTGTCTTTATTAAAGAGAGAAGTGAGCATGAGCAGGCCGGTTTCCATCATGATGCGCAAGTCCAGAAAAAAGCTGACATTCTTCACATAATAGGCATCCCATTGATAGCGGCGAAAAATGCTGGCAAAAGTGGTGGCCGGGCCGCGACATCCTCTCACCTGGGACATACCGGTAATACCGGGCCTGACCAGGTTACGAAATTTATAATTGGAAACGACTTCGGCAAAATCCCGGGAATCTTTCAGCATATGAGGGCGTGGGCCAACTATGCTCATGTGTCCCAGGAGTACGTTGATAAATTGAGGGATCTCATCGACGCCTGTGTTACGAAGAAATTGTCCGACACGCGTGACCCGCGGATCGTTTCGAACGGCCTGACGGGTGTCAGCCGCATCATTCTTATGCATCGTGCGAAACTTATAACACCAGAAAGTCCTGCCGAGAAAACCAACGCGTTTTTGTTTGAAAAAGATGGGCCCCCGGGAGTCCAGTTTAATAAGTATAATTATAACGGGCAATAACCAGGGAAACACCAATAAAATGACTAACCCTGCCATAAAAATATCCGTGATTCGTTTGAACACCAGATACGCGTGATGAGCCTCCAGATAATAGCGAATAGTATGCGGCTTCCCATCTTCCCACTTATGCTCACAATAAATTGACGTTTCCAGACTTGTCGTGTTGCGCATGCTGATCAGGATTGTTGTTTTTATTCCGGCACTAAATGTTTTTCCTCCAACACTTATGCCGTTAACGAATAAATAGCCTTTCTAGTCTGTATCTTTAAGAAAGAGCCTTAAAAAAACTGTAAAACAAACGAATAATTTTGACATTTAACATACCACTTAGTGGTATGGTCTTTGACTTAGACAAGTAAGGCGCTTAAACGTTGCACGAAATTAGTTAAATATGACGCGAAAAAGGTGGATTTCAACGCGAAAAAGTCATTTTTTCTCTTATAATTAACTTTAAACCAGCCGATTAATATACTCTAGTGTTTTTGCACTACCTTTGCATAATCTAAACCTGTTCAATGGAAGTATGGAAGAAACCAGTTTACGATTTCTACCTCCTTATTCCCTTTTACAATAACCTTCCCGGGCTGATCCGGTCTCTAGCGAGCCTTGTATATGATCCATTGGCATACGGCTTGCTTATAGTAGATGATGGAAGTAAAGAATTACTTCATCGAGAAGATATCACCCCTCATTTGCCTCAGTCGCTGTCTGTCACAATTCTAAGGCTTAGAGAAAACCAGGGCATTACCAAGGCCTTAAACATGGGTCTGAAATGGATAGAGGAAAAAGGAGATAGCCGGTATGTAGCCCGGCTGGATTGCGGGGATCTATGTACGGCTGACCGTTTTTACCGCCAGGTGGCTTTTCTGGATGAGCATCCGGAAACCGGTCTGGTGGGCAGCTGGTGTATCTTTAAGAATTTTCAGACAGGAGATTCTTATCATTATGTAACCCCAACGGACTACCGGGCGATCCTGAAGGAAATGTATTTCAGGAACGTATTTATTCACCCTACCGTTATGTGGCGGGCGGAAATTACGCGTCAAATCGGCTTATATCCTGAAATTTTCCCACATGCGGAGGATTATGGATTTTTTTATGAAATAATTTCTAAGGAGGAAGCCGCGGTTATACCCGCCGATCTTGTCATATGTGAGATCAATCCGCAGGGAATCTCCCTGCATCATCGCAAAGAGCAGTTGAAAAGCCGGATAAAGGTGGTAAAGCAATATGGAAAAAACCCTTTTTTTCGTCTGCTGGGAGCACTAAAACTGAAGCTGTTACTGGTAATTCCGTATAAAATGATATTTGAAACCAAGAAGTTGATATACGGAATTAAACATAATGGCGTTAAATAGGTCAGATAATCTCTTGTTAGGGAGATATATATAAAAGTTAATAAATACGAACACTTGCCGTAGGAAAAATAAGGGAAATCGTATTTAATGACACCTTATCAGAAAAACCGATGAAAATAGTACACGTTGTCGAACCTTTTGCCTCTGGAATTGCCACGTTCGTAAGATCGTTGGTAGAAAACCTACAAGACGACCTACACATCATTGTGCATGGCGAGAGACAGTATCTCATGTCCTCCGCTGAGGTCAAGCAACGTTTTCCCAAGGGAAACGTCCGCTTTATACGTTGGAAATCAGCTCAGAGAGAGATAAACTTTCGCAAGGACACAGCGGCCTTCATGGAGCTATACACGATCTTAAAACGGTTGAAAAAGCGATTCCACATTGATGCGGTGCATTTGCATTCATCCAAGAGCGGTTTCCTGGGCAGGGTGGCCTGCAGGATGGCCGGTATAGATACCGTTGTGTATACGCCTAACGGTGCGCCATTCTTTGTTGGCAACCGTTTTACCAATTATGTCTATAAACAACTGGAAAGGCTTGGATCTGCATTCGGAGGCAGGGTCGTATGTTGTAGTCCTTCTGAATGGAAGGCATATAATGCCATCGGCATCAAGGCATTAAATATTAATAACGGAGTAGCGATGGAGGAAGAGCCTTTTGCCCTCCTGCCCCGTCTAAGCTTTTCGAGTGCGCCTGTAAAACTGCCTGAATTAAAACCCGGCAAGTTCAGGGTGGTTACCAGTGGGCGTATTGAGGGGCAGAAAAACCCCGCTTTATTCAATGCCATTGCCAAATACTTTGAGGAATTCCATGATTTTGAATTCTTATGGATAGGAGAAGGGGGGGACAGGGAGTTACTCACGGCGAAGAATATCATGATCACGGGATGGCTGTCAACGGAGGAAACAAAAACGCTGATCGCTCAATCCCAGGTCTATTTATCCACTTCCCATTTCGAAGGGCTTCCTTTCGCTGTCCTGGAAGCGATGGTACTGAAAAAACCGGTGTTGCTCACGGATTGTATCGGCAACCGGGATATCGTTAACAAAAGGTCCAATGGAGATCTCTTTAATACAGAGGATGAAGCGATTATAAAGATCCTTCAATATCACAATAACAGGGATATGCTGGATGTAATGGGTGAGTATTCTCAACAGCATTGCGAGCAGTCGTTTGACGTTTATTCGACATTTACCTCTTACAGAAGTCTCTATAAGAGTTAATTCAGGGCGTCGAAGCGCCGCCCTAATTGTTATTTAACCGGGTTGTATTCCGGAAACCAATAAATTTGCTGGAAATGTATTCTGTGATCGACAACAATGAGGATAAAGATATTGAATTGCATGCCATCCATGAACGCCTGGAAAAGATCAGGGTATTTATGGAAAAGGAGATTGTATTCAAGCAAAATCTTATCGAGACACAAGAGGAGCAGATGCGCCAGATGAAGGCGCGTGTCGAAGAAAAAGACGTTGTGATACAGCGTCTGGAAGGTCAATTGCTGGAGTGCCGGCAGACTAATGAAGGTACAAGACAACTCATCAATAAGCTGCTCAGCGACATCAGCAGTTACCAGAAGGATATCGAGTGGTACAAAAGAACATATGAGAAGAGAAGCTTGCTTGGAACCATCCGGCAAAAGTTGTTCAATCGTTAATCCCCACCTTTTTAGAGAAGACCCTCGAATAATTTCCTTAATACGTTATCTTCGAGTCAAAATAATCATTAGATGAATGAACAAACTGTCCGGAACCTGATCCGGGAAGAGTTAAAGAATATCGCGGCCATCTTGCGGGAGGAGTTAAGAGCTAATAACGCCAACATAGAAGAAAAGATAGAATATTATACCAATCATCTGCCATTTGCCACTTATCTGGGGGAAGACATTGTACTTACAAAATCCTATTTTAATGTAATGTACCTGGTGAACAGCCATGATAGTATCGTGGCTCCCTATCTGATCAAGAATGGGGTATATGAAACCGAGCTGACGAAGTATCTTTTACGTACGATAAAGCCCGACTCCGTCTTTGTTGACATAGGTGCGAATATCGGATATTACACCTGTCTTGCGGCTAAAAGAATAAATGCCGGTAAAGTATTTGCCTTTGAAGCCAATGAGACAGCCTACCAGCTTTTGCAAAGGAATATCATGATCAACTGGGTCGATTGTCCCACAAAGGCCGAGTTCATTGCCGTTAGTGACAAAAGAGGAGAAGTGGTATTCAAAAATTACAAGTACAAATTTGTCAATTCCCAGTTCTTTACCGGAGAGGAAGGAGAAGATATCAATTCCTATGATGTCAAAACAGTGCCAACCATATCGCTGGACGAATACTTTGCAGACGGACAGAAGATCGACTTCCTTAAAGTAGACGTAGAGGGAGCAGAATACAAGGTATTGCAGGGCGCCACTCAGACGCTTGCCAATAATCCGGGTATACAGATCCTTATGGAATGGAGCGCTAATCAACTCAAACAACAGGGGGAAAATCCCGCAGATATAATCAATTTCTTTCAACAGCGGGGATTCAGGCCATCAATACTGGACTGGCGGGATGGGAGTGCGACAGAAGTGGATTACGATTATGTCTCCGGCAAAGAATATATCTGTTCCGTCAGGCTGCAGAAAGCCCCCTCCGCTGAGTCTGCGGGCTAACCCCAACCGGTGGAGTCTTTTCGGTCTCAATCAGAATTGACTTTAGTATTGGATATAACCAGCAGCCATAAAAAGCCGAACAAAAAGAAAATGAAGTAGACATATCGGTACTCCTGCAACAGCATGGATGGCAGCAAGGACAGAATGCAGGAGATCAGGGGCGCGAAAATCAGCAGGAATTCCTTTATTCCCCTTTTTTCCATCCGGACAAGCAACAGTGTCAGCATCAACAAAATGGTATAGAGGGCCACGCGCCAGATAAAAATGGTATCTATTTCTTCCGAGAAGGCCAGATAGCTTTTCAAGGCATCCCTCAATGGGTGATGGGCTTTCTGGACAAGCCCGAATGGATTCGGCTCGAGCCCGGTGTTATACAGGGAATTGAATGCGAATTCCGGCCGGGTAAGGTCCCAGATAAAATCCACTCCGTTCAGCCTGTCTTTTGTCAGGATAACGGGGTGCCGGATAAAAGTGGCTCCATACATCTGCAGCACTTCGGTCGTCGAAAACCGTGAAAGGCGATCTATAAAGACGCCGTCCGTCTTGAACTGATAGCTCTCCGCCGAATAAGGGGAAAAAGAATTCAGCCATGTTTTCCTCGGCAGGATGCTTTCCATCTCTTTGTTTACGCCGGGGGGCAGCGGGTATTCCTCCGACATGACGGCAGCGATGCCGTGGATGGGTGCTTCCAGCTTGATGGCCTTTGGAATGGGAATGATACCGGGCCGGCTGAGAATAAATAAATTATATCCTACCGTCAGGACTACAGAAAGGGCAAGGTATATCCAGCCGGATACATATTTCCTCTTATACAAGTAAAGGGCTAGAGCCGCTGCGAGGAGGCCATAGGCCAGCAGACCATTATGCCTGAACAATGCCACAGCGACAAGCGTTATCGTCAGCTGCAGACCGTTGACAGGCTTGCGAAGGTAACCGCTGTCAGTAACGATCCGGGTGAGTACGAGTGTAAGCCACAACAGGGATGCGGTAAACGGAACATCCTTCCATAAAGTGACGGAGTAAATACCCAGCTGGGGCAACAGGGAGAAAAGGATCACGAAGAAAAGTACCCATTTACGGGGAATGCCTTGCCGGCACAGGAATACCGTGAATCCGGCAATGACCGCCGAAAGAAAAATTATCTGCGCCATGGCGACGGATGCCGGGCTGTGGTAAAGCGTTATGAACAGCCGGTTGAACAGCGTATGAAATATGGGATGCCAGTCATTGAGATCATATTTGCCAATGGCTTGTCCCCACTGGCTCAGCGAATCGTTGGACATCACCCCCGGAAAAAAGGCGTAAAGATAGATACATCCGACGGCAAAGGGAATGGAGAAAAACAAAAACCATGATCTAAGCCTCGAAAAGGGTATCATTGAAGGTGGCCGCTGCTGCGAGAATTGAAGTACTTTATCCCTGAGCGATCTTGTTATATACAGGAAAGCGATCTCGATAGGAATAATCCATACGGTAAATAAAAGATAAAAAATGATCTTCTTTATTTGGATATGGGTAAGCAATATCCTATTGCCTACACAAGAAAAGCCCGCATATAGTGAAATAAGAACCAGTATGATCCATGATCCCTTATCAAGCTGTTGCAACAACCCCGCCCTAACCCCCTTCAGGCTAATGAATATGGCAAGAATGGTCACTATCAGCAACAATATACGTTGGACAGGCGTCAACGGCAGATAGCCCGTGGCCAGGAATAAGACAGCCCATAGTATGAGCCCCGATAGATAATAATAATTGTTCTTTTTCAATAACCTCTCCTTTATTACAAAAGTACTCCATTCCCACCCAAATGGTATTAATGTCCTTTACCATAAAAAGGCAGGGCTTTCGAGCAAGGCCGGGGAGAATATTGAAAACAAATTATTTTTTTATCCTGAAGGATACCAGCAAGAATATTATATAGGTGAGGATAAAAAAGAAAGTAAAGGACAATACCGCGGATATCACCGGCAACACATGCGATGTACCATGCTTAACAAAAATATTCTTAACGTCATACCTGTACTCGCCATTCTCACCGGGGGTATAAAGGTCAACGATCGTTTCTTCCGATCCGTCGGTTATCTTTACTTTTCCCGACCAGGGATGCATCGTAAAAAGGACATAAGGGGTAGCTGCATCGCTGATATGCAGGTTGAGAACAGCCGGTTGACGCCTGAAGGATGCGATTTTGTTGTTCTTTATCTCCCAGGCGCTATCCACAATGACGCGGCTAAAGTCATAGGGAACGCCCCCATTGTTGAGCGCAGTGATCCAAACTTCGGTAGAGGCGGACTTGTCGTTTTTGGTTCCCAGCGCGGTTATAGTAATATCGGCCCATTTGCTTATCGGGGTAAGAATAGGTATCAGCGTAGAACTCCAGGCCACCAGTAAGGATAAGGAGATCACGCCGCATAGCAGCATTCCTTTTGCGTCGAATTTCCCGCCCTTGAGGAGTTTATTATAAACAGTTCCCAGAAGATTGTTGAACAGCCAAAAAAATATGACGCCGAGTAATAAATACCGGGACAAGGTAGCGTTCAAATGCTGGCCGATAATAATAGCCAGATAGAAAGAGCAGAGCAAAGGGACGAAAAACCGAACGATAAACTTCATACTAATCACATTAAGAGGCAATAGTACATCATTGCAAAGGCGGTTAAATTGTTTCCAGGCTGACCGGCAAATTGAAATATCGGAAAGGCTCGCTGCAATCCTGAAGGATCCTCTGCGGCTGTCTGGCCAACAATCCCCACCTGCGGCCTTCATAGAACCCTTGCCACATCAACTTTCTGTACTTTTTATACTCCTCAGCCGTTATCTTTCCTTCTTTTCTGGCTTTACCGATCTCCAGATAGAAATGTTTCCTACGGAAGGCGAGGGTCGCCTTTAAAAGACGGATCGGCAGGGCATCGTATCCATTCTTTAACGCATAGAACATGTCCGACCGTGCAACAATGTTCCACTGGGTGTCATAAGTAGAACCTTTCCGGACCTTGCTGGGAGCCTTGAAGTGCTTGATATAGTTGAGGGGATGGTTGAAAATGGCATACCCTTTCCGCGCCAGCCGGATACACATATCGGTCTCGTCGAGATAGTAGATGAACCGTTCGTCGAATCCGCCGATCTCATACAAAGCCTTTTTCAGCGTAATATTATTCCCTCCCGGTACGCCCTGGACCCATCTTTTACCATCCAGCACATGGTCCTTCAATTCCTCTTCCCTGAATATCTGGAAACCGTAGTCTGAGGTGGCGCCATTCTTGAACTCATAGTGTTCCGTATTGCGGTGTTTGACAGGCCCGCCTACGGCGCCGATATTAGTCGCCCCCTTCCAGATGATAAAATAAACGAAATTCTCCACCCAGTATTCATCGCAGGGTAATGCGTCGTCGTCGATGAAAGCGACATAATCACCGGATGAATACTCGATGCCAATGTTCCGGGACTGGCTGAGATTAGCTTCGGGGCAATGGGCGATCTTCAGGCGATCCTTGTATCCTTCCAGTATTTCGGCTGTCCTGTCTTTTGACGGCCCGTTAACGGCTACCACTTCGAACCAGGGATATGTCTGTTGTTCCAGCGCCTTTAACAATTTGTCCAGGTGTTCGGCACGATCAAGCGTATTGATGATCACCGAAACTTTATAATTCGCCTGTAATTCTTCGTCTGTTATGTTAAGTGGGAAATGTTGTTTGTAGAATATTCCGCCAAAAAATACCTCATTTCCTTTAGAAGCCTTGTTCTTCCTGTTAAGGGGTTTGATCGTGACGGTGTGCCGGGCCTGGGCAAAGGTTCTTTTCAGGCTAATAATGGAGATGGAATGTTCGGGTCGGTACAGATCGATAATTTCCCGGTAGCCGTCAACGGACACTTCGACGATGCCGCACCAGGCATGGGTAATGAATTTAAGATCGAGCTTGACGAATTCCGCTTCGAACCCGATGGTCGCCGAAGTGGACCGACCATTGTTGAACCGGAAACAGACGTCCCTGATGCTCCAGTCCCCTTCATAGGTGAACAGGTCGTCCAATGCATTCGCATCATCTGACAGCCGTACCATCTTCCCCCCGGGGTCCTGGTGCTCGCCGGTGTCTTCCGGCTGAGCGTCCATTATAAAAATATCCTCTGCCGTCCCCGGCGTAATTCCTTTGCGTTCTTCTTCCCGGATCGCTTTTTGAACATCCTGATCGAAGGGCTTCAGCAGCTTGATCCATCCCAACAGCACTTCGCTGCCATTGGAAAAAGTGGACTTTTCGCCAGCGGGCCATATCCGGAGCGTATGCGTTTCGGGGGCTAATTCGAGTTGTAAAGAAGTGAGTTTTATTTTTCGGCCCGAAGAAAAAAGGTCGACCGTTCTGATGGGGAGGTCGTCTACCTGAATATTCACTTTTCCACTCCAGTCATGGGAAAGAAAACTGCATTCCACATCACAAAAAACGTCTGTCAGGCAGACTGGATGTTCTTCCTTCAGCAAGAGGAACTGGTTGTCCACATATTTGGCTTCCGCGGGATTTGCAAGACATTTATCGTTGTAGTAAATATATTTTTCTATCAGGTAATCCGGCTGACTTTTGATAAAACTGAGCCTTTCCAACTGTTTTTCCCGTACCAGCGAGAAGAGACGTTTAAACGAGGCAGCGACGCTGCCGGCGGAGAAGTTTTGCAGGTGTTTGTTCTGTCTGTCGAGCACTTCCCTTTTCCACTCTTTATCCGTGCGCAGTTTTTCCACCAGCAGACTGACGGCGGCATGGTCTTTTTTATCAAAAAGACAACCGTTGTCTCCGACTGTTTCGGGGATGGCCGTACAGTTATAGGCGACAACAGGCAGATCGAATATCATCGCTTCGGCCAGCGGAACGCCAAAGCCCTCGTGTTCGCACATGGACAGATAGAGGTCGGCAGACCGGTACCAGGCATAGAGGTCTTCGTTGCTGACCTTACCGGTAATAGTGACCCGATCGCCCAGGTCGAGTTCACGGACAAGATCTTCCAGCTCTTTCACATATTTCGCCGAACCTCCGCCGATGATGGTCAGGCGGCATCCGGAAAAGACATGACGGGAATAATAGTTAAAAAACCGGACCAGATCGGTCTGTTTTTTATGCGGGGCAATACTACTGACAAAGATTATATTGAAAACACCAGAAGCAGCCACTTTTTCTGCCAGGAGCTTGTTATAGGGTCTCGAAAGCACGGTCTCTCTTTCGATGACGGGGGGAATAATGCAGGTGGTCAGAGGCTTGCGTATGGACTGACGAAGAATTTCCAGCGAATAGTTGGTATGTGCAACATACACATCAAACTTATCCAGTTTGCCCAATTGTTTAAATCCTTTGGAAGTCGATGCAAAGGCCTCGTCATCCGGTGTGAAAAAGGAGGGCGTGGTCATGTTGTGAAAGAAAAAGACCTTTTGCGGGAAAGTGAGCTCGTTGAAATATTCTCCGCGGTCACAGTAGTTCCAGTAATGATAGATGACCACGTCCGACTCTTCGAGCGGAGTGTTCTCGATGGGGCTGATGAGGTGTTTGACGGGAGCCGTAGCGGATGTGCCGAGTATCTTTTCCGCCTCCCCCTGTTGTCTTAGTAGTTTTTCGTAATCGATCGTCGTGTTGCTGACTCCATCCCTGTCGGTAAGGCAGTTCATCACCTGGAAGACCTTTCTGGCAGGAGCATTAAATGCCAATTCTTCGAAAAACAGGAGGCATTCCTTTGCCATCCGTTCGGCGGAAAAATGATTCACCAGCTTGTGAAGCGCATTGTCAGCCAGCCGCCGGCGTAAGGCGGGGTCATTCTTTAATCCGATGACCGCAGCGGCCACTTTTTCCGGCTGTTCCATTGGCAGTATTACTGCGTCAACCCCATCGTCGAATATTTCCGGCACGGCGCCTGTATTAAACACGATGAGAGGTTTCCCTTTTCGCATTGCTTCCAGGTAGAGCAGACCAAAGGATTCGTATCTGGAAAGGGCGAGGATAAGGTCGGACTCTCCATAAAGGTCATTCAGCTGTTCATCAGGAACATATCCATAAAGAAAGATACGCTGGCCGATATGCTGTTTAAAATGTTTGCGGATGTAGTCGTGATAGCCGAGACCGGTTTCTTCCTTGAATCCATCCCATTCCCCGCTGTCTTTGCCGACGAGATGAACTTCTATGTCCGGGGCAGCCGCCATCAGGGCGGGCAGGATCTGTTTTACCAGGATGTCCGATCCCTTTCTTTTTTCGAGGCGTCCGACAGCCATTACTTTGAACGTCTTACCCGGAGCTGTCTCCGGCAATATGGGAACGATCCCGCCTTTCAGATCGATGCCATGATGAACAACGGCATAGGGTTTTTTGTCGAGTTTTATATTGTACAGGCGTTCTGTCTCCTTCAGTATGGACCAGCTATCGAAAACATAACCATCGGCAATACGGAGAAAATGCGTTTCAATTTCGTTGAGCGTCTCTTTTTTAGGCGTCTTTCCCGACAGTATTTCTTTCAGCAGCATGGATGTCGTCTCCAGCCTAACGACAAAGGGTATGGCCGGAAGTCTTAACCGGGTGATATATCCTTCGATGTCCCACAACGGAGATTCGATCAGGTGGAGCGGGCTTACTGCGTTAAGCTCTTTTATCCGTTGGTATACCAGAAAGCTGTAATACAAACGGTGCATGACGATCTCCGGAACAGAAAGTTCGCCGAACAAATCCTCTGCCCGCATATCTTCACGGGAAGCGATCTGATGGATATAGATACCTTCTACCAACTGTTCACTCTCCGAATTGCCGGAGGTTATGATATGAACTTCGTGACCCAGCGCAGTGAATTCCCTGGCGTAATCCCAGCGATTACGCGGGATACCGTCTGTAGAAGCAGGCGGGATAAATTTGGTAATAATGCAAATCCGCATTGTAATTATAGATTAGACTTATTGGAGGTTGTCGGCTAAAACTCCCATGTTAAGATAGTTGCAATACAATTTGGCCATGTACATCTTCCTGGACCGGTTCTTTATAAGAAGACGATAGACCCCTCTCAGTATCTTACGGTATATCTTCTTTTTTATCTTAACAAATCCTTTATCGCCATCCGTATTGAACATTTTATGAAAAACAACATGGTCCAATTGTCGTCCGGCCTCATCTACAGATAAAAAACCTTTAAAGTACCGGGCATGCACAAATGTTTCGATATCTTTTGCATTACCCGACTGCAGGCCTGCGTTGTCAACGAACAACCCTTGTTTTTTCCATCGGTTGGAAGGGGTATTCTGTTCCATTTCATCCAGGCGTGTCATTATCTGGTCGTCCAGACCAAAAAGGAAAGTAGAAACCTCTTCCGTAGACTGGATCAGGACAGGACTGACGGGCAGGCGCAAGTGGATATCCTCACCGGCATCGCATGAAAAATCGACCTGACAAGGATCAAAAGCAGTGAGGGTATCAAAATTGCACACGTGCATATTGTTCAGTTCGCCGAGATCAATGGTCCGGGCAGCCGTCCTCCAGTCTTTTCCACTAAAAGCAACTGTCAATTTCCGCGGAGTTCCTGAGGGGTTATAGATATAGAAGCGATAGGAGAAATGGCCAAGCGGTAACTTTCCCAATTCCACTTTTCGGGGATTGGAAGAGTTCAATATAAGCGTATTATTACCCGACAATAGGTCATTGGAGCGCATTTTATTCAGGGGAAGGGGGGTTTAATTTTATGAATGATATTCCTGATGGGTCTTAATAGAAATACGGGAAAAAACATATTACAAAACATGCCTATTCGTGCACAAAACTATGAAAATTTGTGTAATCATGACCAGAATATCATCCTTTTTCTTATGAGGAATAAGAAGGGCAATGCTCATTTCGGTTAATTCAATTGCCCCTTGCAGGCTGTGCGGTTCGCCATAAAACTGAAATTAACGATCTTCGCATGAAGATCAGTACATGAATAAAAGCGCAATAAGTATTATTACTCCCTTTTATAATCAGGGTGATGTCTTTTGGGAGACTTACCAGTCGGTATTTGCGCAAACTTTTACGGAGTGGGAATGGGTGATCGTAGATGACGGGTCGAGGGAACCGGCATCTGTAATGCTGCTACAGGAGCTGAAAGACAGAAATGACGCCAGGATAAGAGTAATCACCGAGGAAGAGAATAAAGGGTTGCCCGCAGCAAGGAATGCCGGAGTAAAAGCCGCGGCTTTTGATTTTATCTTCTTTCTGGACTCGGATGATCTTATTGAACCGGACTACCTGGAAAAAGCGCTGATCACCCTGTTATTAAACCCTTCCTTTTGTTTTGTAAATTCATGGTCGACGGGTTTTGGCGCGCGGTGTTATAACTGGAGGGCCGGTCTGGACAAAGGCAAGCTGTTCTTAGAGCAGAACTGGGTGGCATTTGCCGGACTGTTCCGAAAAGAGATTTTGGAAAAGATCCCTTTCAATGAGGCCAGGAGAGAAGGACTGGAGGACTGGGAGTTCTGGCTTGCGTCCGCGGCAGCGGGCTATTGGGGATACACGATCCCGGAACGTCTTTTTCATTACAGGATCCGGGAGAATAGTCATCAAAAATGGGAAAACTGGGACAATGGCGAAAAGCAACGAAAAATCGAAAAGGAGTTTAGAAAAAGATTTTCGCCCCCATTAAAAAAAGGTTGGCCCAGACCTGAGAAAAGCGTGTATACGGAAGGTTTGCCAGTCCTGCCGGTGCCTGCGGTCCCTATACCGTTGGCGCCGGCTGTTGTTCCTGCTACCTCCGGGGCCATCAAAGCCGGGCACAGCAACAAAATGCGGGTGCTGGTCGCATTGCCCTGGTTAAACCAGGGGGGAGTAGAGCAATTCACTCTTAACTGGATGAAGGCGCTGAAAGACGAAATGGAATATATCCTGGTAACGACGAATGCTTCGCCCGAAAATGACACGGATACTTTTACCGCCACTGCCGGGGCAATCTTCCATTTTGCGCATCTTGGGGATGTAACAGCATATCCGGCCATGATCGCGTATTTGATCAGCAGCAGACGGCCCGATCTTATCGTCCTGTCCCATACCGAACATTTTTATCATTTGCTGCCTTTTATACAAATGAAGTTTCCGCATATCCCCCTCACCGATATTAACCATATCGAAGATATGAAATGGCAGAGTGGGGGTTATCCGGCCATAAGCGCGCGGTTTACCGACTATATATCTTCGCATATCGTAATAAGTGATTGGTTAAAGACCTTCATGATACGCCTGGGAGTAAAGGGGCAAAAATTAGAAACCATCTATATCGGAGCGGATACAGCGGCCATCCGCCCCTTGCCCCGCGAAGAAAAAGCGGACCGCGTCTCCGCCTGTTTTTCAAAAGCAGCCGGTTCAGCGGTGATCCTTTTTCCGGCGAGACTAACGCATCAAAAAAAAGCGCTTCTGCTGCCCGCTATCGCGGAAGCCCTGATAAAAAGAAATATCGAAGCGTATATCCTGGTCTGTGGAGACGGACCCGACTATGAAGCCCTGGAAGAAGCGATCTACCAGCAAGGCCTGACGGACTATTTTTTACTGACGGGCGCGGTAGAACATGAAAAGGTCATTGCCTATATGCAGACGGCCACCCTTTTATTATTGCCATCGGCATGGGAAGGGATCGCCACTGTGCTATATGAAGCAATGGCAGCGGGACTGCCGGTGATCGCGACGGATGTCGGCGGACAGCGGGAACTGGTAACCCGGGATGCCGGCATGCTTATCCCCTTATCGGATGATGCGCAACTGGTGGAAGCGATCGTATCCGTCGTGCAAAGACTGATACAGGACGAAGGATTACGAAATTCTATTCAGCAAAATGCCCGCAAAAGAGTGGAAGCCTTTTTTGACAGCGGCATGGCGTTTGCAAAACTGGCGGCCCATTTCAACCTGGTAAGACAGGGCAGGCAGGCTCTCGGAGAGAGAGAGGGCAGGCAGGCCATCGGAGAGGTTGTCGACGGGCTACAGCGGAAGGAGGAGGAACTAATTTTAACCGACTATCTGCATTTTGCCGCTCAATGGAATATATTGCATCAGGAAAAAAAACGCCCGGGCGGAAGCAACGGTCGGATAAGATCGGCCATCAGGAGAGTCTACAAAGTTGCAACGGGTAAAAGACCCCTGACATATTTATGGAAGAAAGTGTAAGATACTGGTTGCTGACAACGGAATATCCGCCTTTTTTTGGAGGCGGGATAAGCACCTATTGCCGGGAAACCGTCCAAATGCTCACTGCTGCGGGATATTTGGTGTCTGTTTTTCTACCTGACAGGAGTGTAAAGGATATTACAACGACCGTGGAGAAGGATGTTCGCATCATCCGGTTTAACCCACTGAACTTTAAAGAACAGGAAGTTCTGGGTTATGAAACCCTGGTCAGTTTTGCCTTTGCCCGGGTATTGGAAGGATATATCCTCAGGGAAGGTGCGCCGCTTGTAATAGAATCCCAGGAATACAATGGCATTGCGTACTTTACACTGTTGCATAAAAAGTTATTGTATCCGGCCTTCAAAGACCTCAGGATCCTGATAACTATACATGCACCTTCTTTTATTTGTCTTCCTTATAACCAGGTAACAATTTCCCGTCTGCCCTATTTCTGGATAGGGGAAATGGAAAAGTTCTGTCTGAAAGCGGCCGATCTGGTGATCGCGCCCAGTGTCTATATGGCCGGACAGATACTGGAAAAGGCGCCGGAAGTGGCGCTTCGTTATACCCGGTTAAGCAACCCTTTCCATGTCCCCCCGCCCCCCCCTCCTGCTGCCGACATCCGGGAAAAGGAGTTTGTTTTTTACGGAAAATTATCTCCCCTGAAAGGGATCTTCGAGTTGCTGCAGCAATTCAAACCTTTGTGGGATAGCGATCCTGCTATAAAACTACGCCTGATCGGTGGTGTCGACTACTATTATCATCCGGAGGGCAAGTTGATGGGGGATATTGTAAAAGCTGCGTACCCCACTTATATAGAAAAGGGGCAGCTCGTACTGGAAGGGGAAATACCCCCTGCCCGATTGAAAGAGGGTATTCATACAGCACATGCCGTGATCATCCCTTCCCGCGTGGACAATCTTCCATATGCCGTCCTGGAATGTATGTCCATTGGCAAGGTTATTTTGGGTTCCACATCCGGCGGGCATAGGGAATTGCTGGAAGATGGATATAATGGCTTTCTTTTCTCGCATGAGGAGCGGGGCAGTTTTCAGGAAAAAATTAAGACCATTATCGCGCTGGACAAAAATGAATTGTTGACCATTGGCCAGCGGGCAGCTGATAGCGTTAAAGTATATTGTGATCCCGGGGTCATCGTTGAAAAGAAGGGAGCGCTGATAAAGGAAATGGTCATACGCGGGGAAGAAACGTCTTCTTTTCCTTTTCTCCGGCAGCAGCCCGTGGATGGCGGTCCGGTTGATCCCGCACCGGGGTCTTCAACGCCGGGCCTGCTCTCTGTGGTTGTTCCGTATTACAACATGGGCTTATATGTGGAAGAGACTATCCGCTCGATCCAGGCAACCGGTTATTCTCCTTTGGAGATCATCATTGTCAATGATGGCAGCACCGAAAAGGTAAGCCTCGAAAAACTACAGCTGCTGGAAGGGCAACCCGGTGTCCGGGTCCTGAACAAGAGCAACGAAGGTCTGTCGCTGGCAAGAAATACAGGGGCCCTGGCCGCCCGGGGAGAATTCCTTGCCTTTCTTGATCCCGATGATACCATCGAGCCGGCCTATTACCCCAGGGCGATAGAAGTGTTAAAACATTATGACAATGTATACTTTGCAGGGGCCTGGGTGCGTTATTTCGGCGAAAATGAGGGGGGGTGGCCCTGTTTCACACCGGAGCCGCCATTTGTTCTTTATCATAATATGATAAATACCAGTGGTTTGGTTTATAAAAAAGCGGCTTTTTTACAATATGGCCTGAATGATGAGGCCCTGTTGTTTGGCATGGAAGACTATGACTCTCTTTTGAGCTTGTTGGAGAACGGGCAAAGCGGGGTTGCCCTTCCGGAGCCATTTTTTAACTACCGGGTGCGAAAGGGTTCGATGGCAAGACAGTTCACTCCCGCAAAGATTTTATATCTGTATCAATTGCTTGCTGCTAAACATAGTAAGTTTTATAGTAGATTTGCCGCCGAAATTGTCAGCCTGCTTAACAGCAATGGTCAGGGTTTTCTTCATGATAATCCGAGTCTTGACCTGCACATTGCCATAAAAAGCAGAATTATTAAAAAAATAATTGGAAAAAAAGGGATTGAATTTCTAAGAAAAAGCAAACGGTTGAAAAAAAGGCTTATTCAAATCCAACAGTTTCTTAAGATATAATTAATTATGGCAAAACTATTGAGCGATTGGTCGCTTAGGGCTCATAAGTATGAGCGTCTCTGGTTGCTTGCGAAGATCGAATTTAAGCTCAGGTATTATGAAAACAAGCTGGGACTCTTCTGGGCTTTGTTAAAGCCTATATTGGATATTTGCATCTATTATGTATCCTTCAAAGTGATCCTGAAAAGTGATGTTCCGAATTTTGCATCTTATCTTTTTATTGCCCTCATTCTCTGGAACTTCTTCCTCGAATCCACGGGCGGTACGATACAGATACTTCAGTCAAAGAAATACCTGTATGAGTACAGCAATATGAATAAGCTGGAGATCTATGTGTCGACCCTTTTTGCCAACAGTATCGGGTTTTATTTCAATTTTTTGATGTTCCTGCTTTTCTTTAATTTTTTTGAATCCTCCTCCGTAGGGCTGACCTGGTATAATCTCTGGATCATCCCGCTGTTCATTAACATTTTCATTCTTTCACTGGGAGTAAGTCTTATTCTATCCACCTTTTATATCATAGCCAAAGATATTACGCAGCTATGGGCGGTCTTCACGTCCTTTCTTTTCTTCCTTTCTCCTGTTTTTTACAAGCTGTCGACTTTCAAAGGTGCGCTTCCGGGGTTTATTTATCTCAATCCCATTGCCGGGATCATGGTCAATGCACGAAGCGTGATGATGTTTGCTGAACCACCCTCCTACCGGCTAATGCTGTTCGATTTTGTTTATGCCATCATTTTCCTGATAATCGGCCTTATTTTTCTGAACAAACTGGGGGCAAAGGCTGCCGAAAAACTTTAAATATGGATAAAGCAATTGCTATTCAGGCAACCGACATCAGCAAGACCTTCTATATATCCGAAGATAGTCATAATACGGTGAAACACCGGTTGTTCAATCTTTTCAATCCTCCCCGTGCAAAAAAGGTGGAGGCATTAAAGAAGATGAGCTTTGAGATAAAAAAAGGAGAATGCGTCGGGCTCATCGGCCGGAACGGTAGCGGTAAATCCACGCTCACCCGTATTCTCGCAGGCGTATTCCCTGTCGACACGGGTTCCGTCAATATCAACGGTTCTACTTTACTGCTCAACCTGGGTGTTGGGATGAGCCATCAGCTGACGGCGCGGGAGAATATCTATGTATCCGCCTCGGTACTGGGCATGAAGATAAAAGAGATCGATCTTATTTTTGATAAGATCATCCAGTTTGCCGAGCTGGAGGATTTTGTGGATACGAAGATCAAGTTCTTTTCTTCCGGTATGGTCGCCCGGCTTGGATTTTCCATTGCCGTAAATGCGGGCGCCGACATTATGTTCCTGGATGAGATCTTTGCCGTTGGGGACGTAAAATTCCAGGAGAAGGCAATACGAGTATTCGAGTCTTCGTGGATAGAGGGGAAAACAGTGATCCTCGTGAGTCATACGATGGAGGTGGTAAGGCAATATTGTTCGAGGGCTGCCTTTATGAAACACGGAAGCCTGGTGTATTTTGGAGAGACGGAAAAGGCGATCGAATTATATATGCAGGATAATGCCTAGCTCTTGCCTGCAGGTACTCTGACCGCGGCAAGAAAAGAAAGAAAAAAGCCCAGCAAAAGGCAGCCCATGCTTCTGTCCATATAGGTTTCGGGGATCATAGAAATGGCCAGAAAGCCGATAATGAGCCCCCCGAGCAGGTCCTTTGAGCGGATGGCCTTCCGCAGTGGAATGACGACATATCCCAGAAAGAATATTATGAACCCGACGACTCCAAACGTACAGAACACGTCGAGATAGTTGTTATGCATATCCCGTTTGGTCTTGATCGCCAGATCGAATTGTTTGGCTTTGTAGACTTCCATCAGCCGATCCTGTTTGTCTCCCAGCTGGGCTCCTGACAGCCAGTATTTTTTAGCCAGTTCACCCGAACATTTCCAGACGGCGAGACGAATATTGGCGCCATTCCATTGTTCAGGCGTAAGATCCATATTGTAGTGGCTTTCCATCGCGTGATTATTGAACTGATAATCAGTGTAGTTCAATTCATTGAAGCGGTTCATGGTCTTTGGGAAAACTTTGAACAGGATAATGGAGCCAAGGATCAGTGCAACGATAATGCCGCCGCCTTGCAGGTATTTCTTTTTCCTGATAATAGCGAGTATGCCGAAGTAAAGAAAGACGGAATAGAGGGAGATGATAGCGATGCGGCTGGCCAGCATGAAATGAAAGACGAGGAGGAAGGCAATGCTGAGATAAGCCAGCCCGATGTATTGGATGGCAAAAGAGCCTTTCCGCAGCAGATAGAAATAACTGAAAAGGGCCAGATTAACGATCAGGGCGAAATAGATGGACTGGGTGCTGATCAGGGAGGTAAGGCTGTCGTTGTACAGTAAGCCGGCGTTGTGGAACTGGCGGTATTGCCCGATGCTATATACAAGACAGATCAGGGAGGTTAAGGTAATAATAATGATAAAGGCCAGTAGTATCCTGTCTTTTAGCTCTTCCCGGATATAGAGCAGACCGATGGACACCGGAAAAACCAGCAGGGGTACGCGCAGAGCCAGCATAACGAGGGCTTCGTGCTGATTTTTGGAGAAAAAAGCGCTGATAAGGTGAACAATATAAAAAAGGATCATCAGGAGTATTTCCTTTCTTTCCTTCAGCAATCGAACCTTTTCCCGGAAAGGATTGTAAAACAAGCTGGTCAGGACGATTCCGCCGATGACCACATTATTGATCACCGGCATATCCGGCAGGAAGAGGCAGATAAAAAAAGCGGCAATCCCGAAGTACAAAAGCCTTTCCCGGAGGGAAAATATCTTAGCAGCAGGGTCCAGTAATAGTATTGATCGCATCTTGGTAATTTTCCCGAAATTGTAGCCCGAAAATAAGTGGAATATTTGATTTATGAGAACCTTGCTTAAATACCTTGCCCCCTATAAATGGATGGTCGCGCTGGCTTTGATCCTGGCGGCTATTAACCAGACCTTTTCGATGCTGGACCCTTATCTGTTTGGGAAAATGCTGGATAGATTCGGCGTTCACCCCACGGAATTCGGGCATTATGAAGCGAATAAAGTTTTTAAGGCGGAAGGCCCCCGCAGCCAATCCGATTTCGTCTGGGGGCTGATGGGGTATCTGGGCATGCTGATCGGCGTGGCCATGGTATCCCGTATTGCCAAAGCCTTCCAGGACTATTGCGGCAATGTGATCGTGCAGCGTTTTGGGGCCACTATATTTACCAATGGCCTGAAACATTCCATGGCCCTGCCTTTCAGCGAGTTCGAGGACCAGCGCAGCGGGGAGACCCTATCCATTCTCACCAAGGTGCGAACGGATACCGAAAAATTCATTATCTCCTTTATTAATGTGCTTTTCGGCATTATTGTGGGTGTCGTCTTCGTATCTATTTACTCTTTCCGGCTACACTGGTCGATCATGCCCTTATATGTTGTGGGGATGGTGTTATTGTCCCTGCTGACCAGCTTGCTAAGTAAAAAGATCAAACGGATCCAGAAAAAGATAGTCGCGGATACCAATGCCCTGGCCGGCAGTACGACCGAGTCATTGCGGAATATAGAGCTGGTGAAGAGTCTTGGGTTGACCGAGCAGGAGGTTACCCGTCTGAATAAGAATACCTTTAAGATACTCGACCTGGAACTGAGAAAGGTAAAGAGCATCCGTTCGTTGAGCTTTGTACAGGGTACATTCGTGAATTTCCTGCGGCAGTGTATCATGTTCGTCCTGTTCTGGCTTGTCTTTAAGGGCAAACTGACCCCCGGGGAGGTCCTGACCATGGTATTCTACTCCTTTTTCATTTTTGGTCCGCTGCAGGAATTGGGTAATATCATCCTTTCCTACCGCGAGGCGGAAGCATCCCTCATGAACTTTGACAACCTGATGAAGAAAACACCCGAATTGCCGCCAGCAAAACCGCTGTCGTTGGGCGATATCCGGGAACTTTCCTTCCAGGATGTCGTTTTCCGTCACAAGACAGCACAGCACAATGCCATCGACCATATCAGTTTCGATGTGAGGAGAGGCCAGACCATTGCCTTTGTAGGACCTTCGGGCAGCGGTAAATCGACCCTGATGAAATTATTGGTAGGATTATACCGGCCCCTCGATGGCAAGGTCCTATATAATGGATTGGATGAGACTTCTATTGACTTTGAAGACTTAAGACGCCAGATCGGTTTTGTCACCCAGGATACGCAACTTTTTGCGGGAACAATTAAAGAAAATTTATTATTTGTCTACCCGGGGGCCAGCGATGAAGACGTGATGACGGCGCTGCAGAAAGCGGCTTGTATGCCCCTGTTGTCCAGGGCGGAAAAGGGCGTAGATACGATGATCGGGGAAGGGGGATTAAAACTATCCGGCGGGGAGAAGCAACGTTTGTCTATTGCCAGGGCCCTATTACGCAAACCCCGGTTGCTGATCTTCGACGAGGCTACTTCGGCCCTGGATTCGCTGACGGAAGAGGATATCACCAGAACCATCCGGGACATATCGCAACAGGGAGATCAGATCACTATCCTGATCGCCCACCGGCTTTCCACCATCATGCATGCCGACAACATTTACGTGCTGGAAAAAGGGGAGGTGGAGGAGACGGGTACACATAGCGACCTGTTAGCCGCGAAGGGCTTATATTATGCCATGTGGCGGCAGCAGATCGGAGAAAGAAAGTATGCATCTGCAACGGCTACTTTGTAAAGAAAATACTATGTTTATGTTTCAGTAGCCCTTATGGGGCAATACTTAACTGGACACATGATCTCCTTATCGGTCGTAATCATTACATTCAATGAAGAAAAGAATATAATGCGGTGCATGCA
>Ga0105237_10002025_pt1 | contig 25778 bp, 15 predicted proteins | sample KBSC24metaG_FD_81520 | JGI IMG/M metagenome (GOLD analysis project Ga0105237, IMG submission 81520) | Corn rhizosphere microbial communities from Kellogg Biological Station, Michigan, USA - KBS C2-4 metaG | ecosystem: Host-associated > Plants > Roots > Rhizosphere > Soil | place: Michigan, USA...
AAACTGGTAGCGATCACAAAAGCCGACGCTTCCACCGATACTGTCACCGGGCTCAATGCCGGTACGAAATACTTTTGGGTGATCAGGGCCGTCGACGGCACGGGTGCAGCCGCTACTTCCAACGAAGCCAGCGCTACCACATCCGCCGATACGCAGGCCCCCACCGCACCGGGCAACCTTAATATCACCGGTACGACCTACAGCGGCGTTTTCCTCAGCTGGACTGCTTCCACCGACAACGTAGGGGTTGCTGCCTATGACATCTATGTCAATGGCACCCGGCTCTATTCCATCACGCCCGACAATACATCTTTCGGCGTATACAGTCTGAACAACGGAACTTCCTATACCTTCTACGTCAAGGCAAGGGACCTCGCAGGTAATGCTTCCACCGCCAGCAACCAGGTCAGCGGCGAACCCCTGATCAACGGTCTGCGGTACAGCTACTTCGATGGCTTCCCGGCTTATACGACCCTGCCGGATTTCAACGGCATCTCGCCGTTGACCACAGGTATCGTCACCACATTCAGTCTGACCCCCAAGGAAGATAACGACCACTTCGGCTTCCTGTACGATGGATTTATCATCGCTCCGACATCGGGTACCTATCAGTTCCAGACCACATCCCGCGACGGCAGCAAGCTGTACCTGGGAACAGCTGGTTCGAAGAAGTCGGCTTACAGCTCGACCGCCACACCCATCGTCAGCAATGATCACCTCAACAGCACCAGGTCCGTTTCGTCCAGCTCGATAACATTGCAGGCCGGACAGATCTATCCCATTGCCTGTGCCTTTATGTGTATCAACGGCAGCTCCAGCCTGACCGTTAGCTGGAAGACACCCGGATCCTTCAGCTTCACTTCCATACCGGCCAGCGCATTCGTACAGTCCTCTATCAACAATGGCAGTGCGCCCGCCGCACCGTCCAACCTGGTAGCTACTACCGTATCGTACAAGGCCATCAGCCTTACATGGAAGGATAACGCCAATAACGAGACGGGATATGAGATCTACAGGAGTACCTCACCCAGCCTCAGCTCTGCTATCATCATCGGCAACGCACCAGCCGGCGCGACGGCCTTTACCGACTCTTCGGCTGCCGCCAGCACCACCTACTATTACTTTGTGGATGCTGTCAACCAATATGGCGCTTCCCAGCTCGCCACCAATTACAGGGAGGCCCGGTTCCAATTCAACAACACCCTGATCGACAGCACTGGCAATGGTCACACGATCACAGCCGTCGGTACGACGACTTACGACGCGGCCAATAAGCAGGAAGGTGCTGCATCCATCAAGCTCAACGGCACCAGCCAGGCACTGACGCTCAATAATACAGGCGGGTTCCTCCAGGAAGCCTACAATCAGCGTACGGTAGCAGGATGGATCAAGGCCGCCAGCTTTGGCTCCAACAGGGTCATCTTCGACATCGGCGGCAGCACCAACGGTCTTGCCCTGGTATTGAACAGCAATACCCTGACAGCAGCGGTCGCCAGCGGCGGTACACGGACAAGTATTACCTATTCATATGGCAGCAACACCAATTGGAACCACTTTGCCGTAGTCTACTATGGCGATACGCTCCAATTATATGTCAACGGCGTACTGGTTGCATCCAACAACGCCCTGGCCTTCCATAGCATCGCTACCACAACGGACGGCGCACGCCTTGGTCAGACCAACGGTACCTGCGCGCTGAACAACGCCGCCGGTATCTTCGCAGGTAATATCGATGACTTCGGCGTATTCAATGCCGCTCTTGGTTCTGATGCGATAGCAACGGTGATGAACGCCACGTTCAAACAATCTTTTGCTACCACACAAGTACTCCCGGCAGCTCCCGCAGCTCCCACAAGCCTGGTGGCTACGGCAACCAGCAGCGCCGGTGTGAAGCTGACATGGGTGGATAATTCCACGAACGAGACCAGCTTCCAGGTATATCGCAGCAACAACAACAACCAGAACTATGTACTTCTGGCTACCCTGCCTGCAGGATCCACTTCCTTCCAGGACAGCGGTCTGTTCGCCAGCGCTACTTATTATTATAAAGTAGATGCTTCCGGCATCGGCGGTCAATCCGCCTTTACCAATGAAGCCAACGCAACGACCCTGGCTGTTGCACCCGTCATCACGGCGATACCCAGCCAGCAGGCACGTTATGGCACTACCACGGTGATCCCCATCAAGGCAACTACGACCAGCGGGACCATTACCCTGAGTACGTCCAATATGCCAGCCTCAGGCTTTATAGTACTGACAGACAACCTTGATGGTACTGGTAAGCTTACGCTGAACCCGGCCAGCTCGGATGCAGGCAATTACACAGGCCTCACCGTTACGGCTACAAGCTCTACCGGAGGCTCTGCCAGCACTGTATTCAACCTGGCTATCAATAATAACTTTGCTCCCACACTGGACAGCATCGGTAACTATTCGATGAACGAGGCCGACTCGCTCTCCATACCTCTCCACGGAGCAAATGTGAACCCGGCAGACACGCTGACGCTTGTCGTCTCCAACCTGCCCGGCTTCTTTACCCTGACCCAGAACAATGGTACGGGTACGCTCTCACTGAAGCCCGGCTATGCCAATGCAGGCAACTATACAGTGACTGTTACTGTCAATGACAACAACGGCCTGTCTTTCAGCCGTAACTTCAACCTGACGGTAATAGACAAGAGCCCGACCACCAAGATCTATGCAAGGGTACAATACCAGGCTGTAGCTCCTGCGCCCTGGAACAATATGACCGGCACCGTGACCAACAACCTGAAAGATCAGAATGGCAATACCACTCCTGTGGGCGTTAGCTTCAGCCCGTCAGGCTGGTGGAAGCCCTATAACGCAGGTCCTACTACCGGCAATAACTCCGGTGTTTACCCTGACGTTGTACTGCAGGAGTTCTATTACTTTGGATTCTTCGACGGTCCTGCTACCGCTTCCTTCACGATCTCAGGTCTCGACACGTCCAAGACGTATGATATGAATGTCTTTGCGTCCAGCGTTCTGCCTGGTCCTCCCGATAACGGTATCACCAGCTACACCATCGGAAGTGTAACGCAGCAGCTGGCCGTACAGGGCAATACACAGAACACAGCGAACTTCAGCGTGGTGAAACCTGCCTCCGACGGTACCATCACGGTGAACATGGCCAAGGTGACCAGCTATCCTCCGGGATATCTGAATGCCTTCGTCATCGCCAACCATTTCGATGATGGCACGGCTCCCGCATCTCCCGCCAACCTGGCCGCAGCACTGGCTGCCAGAGGTGTAGGTCTGACCTGGCAGGATCCTGCTTACAACGAGACGAGCTATCAGGTATTCAGAAGCGCAGGTGATACCCTGAACTTCGCACAGATCGCCACATTGTCCGCAGGCAGCACGTCCTACAATGATACGACCACCAGCGGCGGTATTGTATACTTCTACAGGGTCAATGCTTCCAATACAGTGGGCAGCTCCGGCTACTCCAACATTGCCAGCGTTACCAGCTCTGACCGTATCCCGACGGTGACAGCGGTTCCGACCGTCGTTGCCAACAACGGCCAGACTACAACGGTCACTGTCACCGGTGTAGACGATGCCTCCGATCACCTCACGCTGACAGCCAGCAACCTGCCCAGCTTTGCTACCTTCGTAGACAATGGCAACGGCACGGGTACACTCACTGTCACACCGCCCGCCGGCACACAAGGGGTCTTCCCGGGTGTAACCGTCACGGCTACGGATATGAGTGATTCCAGCGGCTCGACCAGCTTCGCGATCAGCGTTGTCGATCCCAACATCAACTATACCTATGTAGATATAACCACGCCGAACTACCAGTCGCCTGCGCCCTGGAATAACCTGACGGCCGGCTATATCCCCTACGCAGGTACAGCATTCCCGAACCTCAAGGACCAGTCTGGTAACAGCACGGGTATTACCCTCACTCTCACCGACGCATGGTCCTTTGTAGCCGAGACGGGTATGAAACGCCGCAATGGCTCCGATGTATTCCCCGAGAGCGTACTGGCAGGTTCGTTCTACGCCACAGATAACAACATACACCGGATAACGCTTACAGGATTGAATCCTGCCAAGGCATACAACATCCTGTTCTTCACCAGCCATTTTGTGAGCGAAAGCACGCTGACCAGCTTTACGGCCAACGGGCAGACCGTTTCACTGGATGGATCACAGAACTCGAACAAGACAGTGCAGCTCAACGGTATCACACCCGACGGCAGCGGCACAGTAGTGATCAGCTGTCAGAAAGCTTCTGCTGCGAAATTCGCAATGCTCAGCGCCATGGTAATAGAGTCCTATACGCCGACTACAACACCTTTAGCGCCCGCAGATCTGCGTGTACTCGACTTCCGCAAAACTGGTACTGTACCCCTGCAATGGCAGGATAGGGCCAGCAACGAGACGGGCTACGAAGTATGGCGTGCTCCGCATGGCGGCTCTTACGCCCTGATCAAGTCACTGCCTGCGAACAGCACGACCTATACCGATAGCGCGCTGGCTGCCGATGTGGCGTACGATTATACGGTACGTGCGACGGGCACTACCAACTCTGCCTACAGCAACCCTGTCCTTGGCTATACATACGCCAACTCCGTATATATATTCCTGAACAGGATCTGGGCCGCGCCTTATAACTTCCCCTCTGCTCCGGTACCGTTCAATAACACGAACTGGATCTACCAGGCACTGAACACCGAGTGGGATAACTTTAAGGATGAGAATGGCCAGCCGACCAATGTGGGCATGCTGCAGCCGACGGAATGGGATGAAGTGGATCCGTTTGGCGCCTCCACCGGCAACAACTCAGGCATCTATCCTGACCTTGCCATGAGCCAGGGCTGGCTCGACTTCCCCGGAACTGTGTCCTATGTCACCGTCACCGGCCTGGATGTCAGCAAACTGTACGACTTCACCTTGTTCGGCTCCTGTACGGATGCTCCGAACAACAACGCCAGCGGTATGTACACGATCAACGGACAGACAGGTATCCTGAATGCCCACTACAATACATCCGGGACGCTGACCTTCTTTAACGTGGCTCCCGATGCATTTGGCAACGTGAGTATATGGCTGAAGACATACGATTCCGCCGGCGCATCGTTCGCGGTCCTGGGTAACATCGCTGTCAAGGGTCATACGCAGGCAACTGGTACGGTGTCCAATGCTCCCGCTTCGTCCATCGTTTCGAACGTAGCATCGGCAACGGCTAACAACCTGACGCTCGCTACGACCAGCAACACGACGGATGTGAAACCGCTGCAGGCATTCCCGAATCCGTTCAATGACTTCTTTAACCTGAACGTTCCTGCCCAATCCGGCGACAATGTTCTGGTAGTCCTGACGGATGTAAGCGGTAAGACTGTCTACAGCCAGCGCTTCGAGAACCTCTTCGATGGTAACAACCTGCTGAGGATACAGCCGAATGCGGCTCTGCCCACAGGTGCATACTATGTGAAGGTGATCTATACCAACAGGAGCGGGCAGAAGGTCATCCAGCTGTTGAAGACCAGGAAATAGAAAAACCTAGGATAACTTAAAGCCGAAGGCCGGCTCAATCACTGAGCCGGCCTTTTTTATGAGTTTTCTATAAGGGTTCTCAATGCAGCGGTATAAGATATACCTCCTTAAAAGAAGAAGTCAGTAATTTTTGAGCCGGGAGTCCGGCAAACATAGACTGGTCACGCAACCAGGTAGATCTTTGAACAAGTAAATAATCCGCAGTTCGTTCCTTCAGCGCCGATGCGATGTCCTTATCTACTTTATCCCAATTGCTTTCGAAGCTTGTGGCGATATAATGGACCCGGAGACGGCCGTCGAAATAAAGCTCGTTATAAACTTCGTCCGGATAGTTCTGCAGATCGGAGATGATGGTATAGGTTTGGGCAGGCTTTGCCGCCATCACCCGATAGAAATCCGGCCGGATAAGGGCATAAAAAAATCCGGCGAAATTTACCAGGCTGAAGAAAAGGACCACAAAGTAATGCAGCTTGAAAAATTTATTCTTTTCGCGGATGATATACAGGATGATGGGGATGTAGAGCAAATAAAGGAAATAAAGGACTGAGCGGTCCGAAGGGTATTTGGTTTTCAATACCAGGTGCACCCCAAAAAGCATAAGGGTGATCAGCAGGAGCAGCGTCAGCTCCGGGAAAGCCCGGGCCTTACGCTTACGGAGAATGATCCAGACCACGGGGACAAGACTGAGAGGAACCAGGATCTTTGAGATCAGCACCAGATTGAGACGTTCCAGCAGCTCCGGCGATGGGAAGATAAAATCATAAATACCCAGGAACCCGAAGAAAGTGCTGTACATTCCGTTGACGACAAGGTGATCCGTCCCGTTGATGATCTTATCATTTAACAGAATGATCCTGCCCACGTAATAAATATAGCCTGCCAAGGGCAGGACAAGCACAGCGGAAAGTATATTCCGTACAGAGAAAACCTTTCCGCCGCAGCGGAAGAATATATAGATCAGGATGGCCAGGAAGGGGAAGAGGAAGCTGACGATGGAGAGAGAGCTGATCACTCCGCAGCAAAAGAACTTCCAATAGTCCGACGTTCTTTTTTCGTCCAGCCAGGCTTTCATATAATAGAGGGAGCCCATAAAAAAGGCGGTTGCCATCGCATAGCCTCTGCCGAGAGTGAAATAGATCATTATCGGCGGCAGAAAGAAGAATATCAGCCACCAACTGGCCCCGGGCGTTGAAAAAGGTGTCTTCCAGGTGATTGCTTTCCATAAGAAATAACAGTACAGGACATAAGATGCCAGGCTTGCCATTCTGTAAAAGATGACACTCCTGCATCCGAGAGTCTGCATGAGCTTGAACCAGAGAGAATTGAGTATATGGTTGTTGGCGATGTTAAAGTGTTTGTAGAGCACCAGGTCGCCAAGGGATTCATTTTTTACCGATAGCCAGGTCCATGCTTCATCGTATTCCCAGGTATGAAGAAAGGCATAAATGAAGAGAAAAATAAAAAAGAAGATGCAGATAAAGGGGTAGATGCGTTTCATGGATCACATTGAATTAAAATCGATAATAATAAATGAATTTCCACGTTTTTTTTCAAAATGTTTTAAAAATATTGCAAGTCAGGTCATTATATTGTATTTTGACGGCCTGAATAACCTCCTAAGAATCAGAAAAATGGAAAAATTTACAAAGCTTTCGATCATTGTTCCGGCCTATAACGAAGCGAAGACCATACATCTTATATTGGACCGGGTCGCGGAGGTGAAACTTCTCAATGACATTGAGAAAGAGCTGATCCTGGTGAACGACTGTTCCAAGGATGCTACGGAGGAAGTTTTATTAGCCTATATGAAGGCTCACCCTGAGCTGAATATGCAATATTACAAGCACGAGGTCAACAAGGGCAAGGGCGCTGCCATCCACACCGGCATCCAAAAGGCTACGGGCGATTACCTGATCATACAGGATGCCGACCTGGAATATGACCCCGAGGAGTTCAATTTCCTCCTGAAACCCGTGCTTAGGGGCGCCGCAGACGTCGTGTTCGGCTCCAGATTCCTGGGGGGGAATTCCCACCGTATCCTTTTCTACTGGCACTCGATAGGTAACAAATTCCTCACCCGTCTGAGCAATATGCTCTCCAACCTGAACCTCACGGATATGGAGACCTGCTATAAAATGTTCAAGACCTCCATCATTCAGAATATCGAGCTGAAGGAGAAACGATTCGGCTTCGAACCCGAGGTGACCGCCAAGATCGCCCGCGTACCGAATATCCGGATCTATGAAGTGGGTATTTCCTATTATGGCCGTACCTACGAGGAGGGTAAGAAGATAGGATGGAAAGATGGTTTCCGGGCTATTTTCTGTATTCTGAAATATAATCTGTTCGCAAAATGATGCCTGCGTCACGGTACGGCGGATGGCTAAAGGTGGCCATCTATGCGCTGGCCGCTGTCTACCTGGTGAATTGTCTGACGCCTATCCGCCTTCATGTGGACATGGTGCGTTATTTCCTCATCAAGGATTGTATAGAGTTCGGCTGTCCTCCTGATTCCGATGCGGCAAAGGACTATATGCCCTACGGCTATACCGCCCTGTTGCTGCTCCTCTCCAAGCTGCACCTGCTGCATTCTTTCGTGCTGGTACTGATCAATATCCTGTACCTGGCCGGCGGCCTCTGGATGGTAAAAAAGCTGTTCGGAGAGACCCTGCGGCCCTATGCCATGCTCTTCATCGTCCTGTTGAACTGGACCGTCATCAAATATGTGACACACCCCATGTCGGAGATGCAATATGTCTTCTTCAGCATGGCCAGCCTGTATTTCTTTCACCGCTATACAAAGGACAAACGTGTCGTCTCCCTGGTGACCGCCTTTGCCCTGGGAGGGCTTGCTTTTCTCACCCGCAGTGTAGGTATTTCCCTGATAGCCGCCCTTGTAGCCGGACTGATATGGCAGTATAGAAAGGCGGTGATGCAGCTGATCCTCCGGAACAGGATTTACGTAGTCGCTATTTTCGCGGTCGTCGTGATCGTGCTTATCTTCTCGAAGCAATTGGGGCTGGACCATTACACCGGTGTATTTACCAAACAATTTCAAAAGGGAGTCACCTTCGCAGGCATGATCAAATGGCATTTTGCCGAATGGTCCGAAGTGGGGTTCAATACCTCCATCGTAAAGCTCTTTCCATACATACCCTCCGCTGCGGCCAAACTGATCTTTACTTTAACGGGGATCCTCTTTGTAGCCGCCTTTGCGTGGCTGCTCTACATCCGCAAGAACAATATTCCCTTTATCGTAAAGGCCTATTTAGCGCTCTATACCGTGCTGATGTTCGACTGGCCATTCTATGACCCGCGCTTTTGGGTGCCCGTACTGCCCTTGATCGCCGCCGTCATCGCCCAGCTGCCGCTGCCAAAGGCAAGAGCGCCGAAAGTACTGGCAATCGCCTTTTGTGCTGTGTATATGCTATTAGGCGTGGCGGCTGTCGGGTATTTTACCTATACTTCCCTGGACAGGAAGGTCATGGTACGTACACAGGCCAACGGCGTCTATCGCAATGAGTATGAGACCGTGCTTTTTGGCAAACCTCTCAGCGACACCGCCCATCACATCGACCCCGATGCGTTAAGCATTATTAAAAGATACAATTAGGCGCCCCTTTAGCTGGCCGCTGCCACGGGTGGTGGCGGGGCTGTCGTTTTCTTCACCGGCTTCTTTGGTGTGAAAAGGAACCAGAGGGGACCATCCTTTACCAGCAGATTGTAGAACATAATGGGCACCGTCACTCCAAAGAAGATACAGCATACCAACAATATTTCCGGGTTGTGTATCCCAAGGAACTTTGTAAGGATGGTCCTTGTAAAGGAGGTGACCAGCACGTGGATGACATAGATAAAGAGAGAGTGAAAACCTACGACACGCAGCCAGCGCAAAATATTCCAGCTCTGCAGACGGAAGGCCAGCACGATCATACAGAAACAGCCGATGATGGCGATGGCCAGGTACTCGAAATTGTGTTCGGGCAGGTCATGCAAATACCATAGTTCCGTGACGATGAACACCGGCGTCACCGCCAGCAGGGTATAGGGGCTCTTAAAAAATCGCTGGCTGCTTTCCCGGAAAAAGAGGCTCGAGCAGAGGTCGCCAAGCGCGAAATAAATATAGAAATTCATCCAGTCCGCGATCATGCTGATATCCTTGAGATGCGGTCCCAGCATATTGAGACCTATCCCGATGATGACCTGCGCCCAGGCAGGTACCTGCAGCTTCACCTTTAGTATCAGGTATACCATCGTGCAATTGAACAGCGCCGGCAGGTACCAGAACTGGTCCAGGGCCTGGGGCTGGTAAAAGATGGCGAGGTAGTCGTGTGGCGTTCTGTCCGCGTTGGTATATTTCGAGAGAAGAAGCTGCAGGGTTATTTGAATGGTAGCCCAGATGAAATAGGGATAAAGCAGCAGCTCGAACTTGGAGTATGCCAGCTTCCCAAAGGACTTCCGGCCGACGCTGGCATTGACGAATACGCCTGAGAGGATAAAGAACAGGGGCATCCTGAAGCTGTAGAACATCAGGTTGGCATTCTGCAGAAGGGAAGGCACTGCAATACTGCTCCGCTCGATGCCGATAAAACTATGGCGATATACAACGAGAATGATGGCGATGCCGCGGAGATAGTCTACCCAGGCCATCCGGCTCTTTTCCAATACGGAAGTATTGAATGCACGGGCGATAAAGCTCTTTTTTGCTGTCGGGGTTGATGCTGTCTCCATAATCTTATTTGGCGATCCCTGCTTCAGCGCGGCGGGCTTTTTCCCACACGGCGGACTGACTGCCTTTCAGCCAGCGGAAAAATCCAAGTATAACACTAACGTTCATAAAGACGAAATAGTAGGGGATCTTGCATAATTTTCCCAGCTTGCTGGCGGCAACGGCAGGCGCCAGGGACAGAATGGCCAGTCCGTAAAAAGCTGATTGAAGGATCAGGATCATAGTAAACAATTGGCTGTCAAATGCCAGGGCCAGCACAATATTGGCTGCCAGGGCCAGGATCAGGCAGAGAGGACTAAGGGTCCAGCGGAGCACCCGGTGGGATACATAAAGAAAGGTGAGTCTGGGATGACGCCAGAACAGCAAAAGAGGCCAGAGCAGGAGGATGGATTGGAAGCCGCCCGCTGCAATGCGTACCTTACGTTTCTTTTCGTCCGCCATGGAGAAAGAAGGCAGCTCTGATGCGTACGCATTCCTTTCGTAAATGATCCGGCTGCCTTTTTGGGCCGCCCGGAGCGAGAGGACGAAGTCGTCCAGGATGGTATTGTGCGGCAGCGGCTCGTAAAGCCCTTTGCGGAGCGAGAAAAGCTCACCCGCGGCGCCTACGACTGAATAAAAGTCTGAATCTATCTGTTTGAGCTTTGATTCATATTTCCAGTACATGCCTTCGCCTCCCCCCACATCCTTTGTGGTAACAACGGAGGCGGGGGCGGATTGCACCTTTTTCTCGCCTGCGACCCCGCCGACCTTTGGGTCCCGGTAATGACGGGCGATCAGGGAGACAGCATCTCTATTTAGCATGGTATTGGCATCGCTGAAAATAAGCACATCACCCGTAGCTGCATTCACCGCCCTGTTGACAGCGGCAGACTTGCCCCTGCGCTGAGGTTCATGCAGCAGCCGGATAGAAGGGTAGGCCGAGACGACGCCCGGCGTATCATCAGTGGAACCATCCGTGATAAAGACGAATTCGATATTTTCAGCGGGATAATCCTGGTCGAGGGAGTTGAGTATCTTTTCCCGAATGATGTCGCTCTCATTAAAGGCTGCTACGATAAAAGATACCTTTGGGGTGACTGGGGAATTTGGGTCGGGCCTGTCCCTGGTCCGCATAAAAGTGTTTAGCACCGCGGCCAGAATGGCGTAGCCGGCATAATTGTAGAAAACCAATGCGCAGCTGATGATAAAAAGGTATTGCCAAAATTGCATATTTGAGGGCAGGCGAGGCCCTGGGGGCCTGCCTCGCAAATATCTGAAATATCAGCGATATAAACTATAAATACCGTCATCTGGATATTATCTTTGTCCGGGCAGAAAACCTCTTTACGCTTGAAAAAACATTTGTCTTCATATTGGATCCGTAGCGCCTTTTATACTTTTTTCCAGCGGTTTTCGCTAACCTTTTTCGGGTTTCTCAACCTGGTGCTCCTCACCCGCAAGCTGACGGTGGATCAGATGGGTATGTGGGCGCTGTTCCTCACCATCACCGGTATCTTCGAGCTGACCAAGAGCTCCCTGCTAAAGAACGCCCACATCAAATACGTCAGCAGCATCGACGACCAGGAAGTACAGGCTGAAATTGCCTCCTCCTCCTTTCTTATCAATGCCGCCATCACCCTTCTCTTTATCATACTGATACTGCTGTTCTCCAACTGGCTGGGGAGATGGTTCCACACCGGGAATGAACTGGGCGACATGCTGCAGTGGTTTATCCCCGGACTGGTCTTCATGGTGTTCTTTGCTCACCTGGAGGCGGTACAGCAATCCAACCTGGATTTCAGAGGCGGCTTTGCCGGCGGCCTCACGCGGCAGGTCTTCTTTTTCCTTGTAATAGCGTTGTACAAATTCCTCGGCTGGCCGCTGACGTTGGTACAGCTGGCCATCTATCAGTCCGTCAGCATCGGGCTCGGCGCCCTCGTACTGTTCCTGGACAGCCGGAAATACCTCCTGTTCAGATTCAAGGCCAGCAAAAAATGGATAAAGGAGATATTTCATTTCGGCGGCTATATATTCGGGTCAGGCATGGTAGCCAATATCAGCCAGAACCTCGACCAGCTGATGATCGGGAAGTATATCATCGAACCCAAGTTCGTCGCTTATTACAATGTCGCATCCCGTATCAACCTTTTGGTGGATATCCCAAGCTATGCGGCTGCGGAAGTGCTTTTCCCAAAAGCTTCCCGCGCCTCTGCGGAAGGCGACGGCGCGAAGATCAAGTTCTTTTACGAGCGGATGGTGGCTATTCTGCTGGCCTTTACCATCCCCATGGCCCTGGTCATCATCTCACTTCCCACGTTCTTCACCTACATCGTCGGTGGGGCTGCCTATGCCCTGGCTGCACCCATACTCCAGATATACATGATCACCGGTATCTTCCGTCCCGCGCAGAACCAGGCGGCCAATCTGCTCAACTCCATGGGTAAGTCCAGGATCACCTTCTGGGCCAATACCTTCACCCTGACCATGGCGCTGATCATCAACTATATCTGTCTGCGTCGATTTGGTTTCTACGGAGCCGCCATCGGCACCGTCATTGCTACTTTACTGGGATTCGTCGCTTGGTATTTTATCATGCGGAGACAGATAGGATTGGAGCTGCACTCCATATGGAACCACACCATCGAGACATACCGCACGCTGTTCCGGCGTATACGCGGGTTCGTGAAAAAGGCGCCCCTATAAATTTCCTTTCTTCATTTCGGACGCGGCGTAATCACACGCACGTGCCGTCAGCGCCATATATGTCAGAGATGGATTGGCTGTGCCCGAAGAAGTCATACAGCTGCCATCCGTGATAAAGACATTTTTTACTTCATGCATCTGGTTGAAGCCATTGAGGACGGAGGTCTTTGGATCGCGGCCCATGCGCACCGTTCCCATCTCGTGCACGGCGGTACCCCCCGGCTGAAGATAGCTGTAGCCCCGGATATTCGTAAAGCCTGCGGTGGAGAACATCTCCTGAATATCCGCAAGGATATCCTTGCTCATATTCTTTTCATTATCATGGTATTGGAAATCTATTTTTACCAGCGGCAGATCCCAGTTGTCCTTGCGGCTGCCGTCAAGGGTCACCCGATTGTCAGGGTAGGGGAGTGTTTCACCCCAACCCCCCAGCCACATGATCCAGGGACCCGGCTGCAGCAATTGTTTTTTGAAGTCCTGTCCGAACCCTTGCAGGTTGACTGCATTTTCGCGCCATTCCGCACGGGCTCCTTTGCCCTGAAGGCCAAAGCCCCGTATATAATCCTTCCGGGTCGTGGCCGGACTTGTGTTGCGGTAGCGGGGGACATAAAGGCCGATGGGTTTGCGGCCATAGTAATATTCGTCCTTCATGCCGTCGAATTCCGCTTCGGCTCCCGTACCCGTAAAATGGTCCATGAGATTGCGTCCCACCTGATCGCTGGAATTGCCAAGACCCTGCGGCCAGCGGCGGGAGGTGGAGTTCAGAAGAAGGGCTGCTGTAGCGATGGTGGAGGCGTTGAGGAAAATGACCTGTGCATAGTATTCCGTCACGGCCCGGGTATGAGCATCCATGACACGTACACCGGAGGCCCTGTTCTTCTGTTCGTCATAAAGTACCTCCAGGACGACGGAGTCGGGCTTAAGGGTGAGTTTGCCTGTCGCGGCGGCAGCGGGGATGGTGGACGCATTGCTGCTGAAATAGCCCCCAAATGGACATCCGCGGGAGCAGAGATTCCGGTACTGACATGGACCTCTCCCATTCCAGCCCCTGCTCAGATTGGTCGTACGGGCATGGGTGACGATCCTGTCGGAGAAATGGCCGCGTACGGACTTGGAAAAATGATCCTCGATACAATTCATTTCAATAGGGGGCAAAAAATTCCCATCGGGCAGCCAGGGCCAGCCTTCTTTTTGACCACTGACCCCTATATAATTCTCCACATAATCGTACCAGGGCGCCAGGTCCTTGTACCGGACAGGCCAGTCCACTCCATGACCATCGTGGAGATTGGCCTCAAAATCCAGGTCGCTGAGGCGATAGGTTTGTCTGCCCCAGTTGAGGCTCCGGCCGCCGACCTGGTATCCACGGACCCAGGTAAAAGGCTTCTCCTGTATATAGGGATGTTCGCTGTCCTTGACAAAAAAAAGTGTGCTCCCCGCGTCGCCATAGGCTGTCCGTATAGGGTCTTCCGCCCGCTGCTGCTCCGTATTATTGAGCCTGTATTCGAAATCCCAGGGGTTCAGGGAAGCCGTCGGGTAGTCCCTGATATGTTCGACATTCCGGCCTCTCTCCAGGACCAGGGTCCTCATGCCTTTTTCGCAAAGCTCTTTGGCCGCCCATCCTCCGCTGATGCCCGAGCCTACCACGATGGCGTCGAATGTATGGTCCTGTTTTTGATCTCCCATAGTTGATTTGTTATTCGGTAGCCCAGGCCTTTTGTCCGGGCTCCAGCGGGATACAGCTTTTAAAACTTCCCGGTATATAAACGTAATTCAATCCCATGGTAGCGCCCTGTTGGGAAGTGCAGTAACCTTGTATGGTATAATCTTTGAGAATAACGAAGAACGGCCTTCCCATCAGGCGTAGTTCCACCTTTCCCAATTTGCCGTTGTAGGGCCTGCCCTTCTCCTGGGAATGGGCCATAGCAGCTGTCTGCTGGTCATGGGAGCAACGCTGGTAAGGCTGGCCGTATTTGGACTGGCAAAAGCTTTGAATGTCCCGCAGACCACGGATAAAATTATTCTGTTCTTTGCGGGGAGTGCAGTCCCGGATCATTTTTATGATGAAGTCCTGGACGCCCGCGTCCCGGGCGCCGGGTGTATCTGTAGTGGGGATAATGGTCTCGCACAGTGCACCCAGCAGGTCCTTGCTGGTCTGCAGGTAGTCAAAGTCCGGGCTTTTCACCAGATCCCACCATTTGTAAGCTGTTCCGGCGGCGGCTATGCCCAGTCCCGCCAGAGAGATACGAAGGATTGCTTTGCGCCTGTTCATGAGTGGTCAAATCTACAGGATTTTTGAGGAATTCGGAAGCCGCCGGAATAGCCGCATATCGAAATAAAAAGTCATTTTTTTCGTTAGGGCATGAATCTTCGCAGTTTTACACTAAGTTATTGGTATCATGCGGATTTTAAGAGTATTTTTGGCCTAAATTCACGTAAATGGATCTCGCGTATTTATTCAGGATCTTGTTGAAGAGGAAGTGGATCATTTTTGGCTCCGCTGTGCTGGCTGCTATTGTCGCCTGGATATTGACACGCAATCAACAGAAGGCTTATTTTTCTTCCACCAGGATATCCACCGGCTTTGCCATTCCCGATGAGATAAAGATCAATGAGAGCAGCACCGGTATGTATGACGCCGAGGTGAAGTTCAACAATGCCATCAATACCTGGTCCTCGCCTTCCGTCCTCAGTCTCCTGTCCTACGAGCTGATCCTGCATGACCTGACCAATCCAAAGCCTTTTCGTACGCTCACGGCAGCCCAGAAACAATCCGCCGTCTATAAAAATATCAACACCGAGCAGGCCCGGAAGACATTCGAGGACAAGCTCGAGACCATGAGCGTGCTCACCTCTTACAAGCCGGATGAAAGGGATCTGCTGGAATATCTAAACCTGTACGGCTATGGTTATAAATTCCTTATAGGCTACCTCAATGTATTCAAGGTCAACGCCACCGACTACATCGAAGTGGACTGCAAGACCGAGAACCCCGAGCTCTCCGCCTTTATGGTGAACAGGTCCTACGCGCAGTTCCTCAGGGTCTACAAGAACATCCGGAGCACCAAGTCCCAGGAGTCCATCGACACCCTGCAAAGCATCATGGAAAAGAAGAAGCAGGAGTATGATGAAAAGCAAAAGCTTGTAAGGGATGCAGGCCTTACGGATGTAGCTGCCGAGACCAGCAGCCAGCAGGACCTTATAAACCAGTCTGAACAACAGCTGGCCGACGAGAATGACAAGCAGACGGACTATGGCTACCAGCTGCGGAGGATAGATCAAAAGCTCGAGGCATTGGGCGCCCCCACTACTACCGGCGGCACCAAGACCAACGTTTCTCCAAATAACAACGAAGAGCTTCTCCTGGCCCGCACGGCCATGAACAATGCTTATAATGATTATCTGAAGACCAATGATAAGGACAAGCTGGCTAAATACAATCAGCTGAGACAGGAGTATTACGATAAGTATGTCAACTCTACACCGGCAACCAACAGTGGTGGCGGTACCAATACCGCCTCCGAGAGGAATGATCTGCTGGAGAAGAAGCAGGACCTGGAAGTTACCATTCAGGCCGGGAAGGATAAGATAAAGAACATTACAGCCCGGATCGCAACGCTGAGGTCGACAGCCAGCTCTACCTCTTCCCGCAATGCCACCGTTGAGGCCCTCCTCCAGGAGGCCAAGATGGCCGAGAAGGATTACTTCGATGCCAGACAGCGGTATGCCAATGCCACCGAGATTGGGTCCTCCTCCGTCAATAATTTCCGTCAGCTGCAGGTAGCACAGCCCGCCATCGAGCCCGAACCATCGAAGAGAATGATTACCGTTGGAATGGCCGGACTCGTCACAGGCGTCACCGCCGTCCTCATCATCGTGATCCTGTCCTACCTGGACTCTTCGGTACGGACCCCCGCCATCTTCTCGAAGGTGATGAACCTGAAACTCATCAGCATCGTCAACTTCATGAGCATGAGAAACAAGGCGCTGAAGGACGTCATCACCGGCAATATCAAGGAGAAGGGGGTCTCGGAGAAGAAGCGAAGCAATATATTCCGGGAATCCATCCGCAAGCTCCGGTATGAGATAGAACACAGCGGCAAACGAATATTCCTCTTCACCAGCACCAAGAAGGGGCAAGGCAAGACGACGCTGATACAGGCTCTGTCCTACAGCCTCAGCATGAGCAAGAAGAAGATCCTGATCATCGACACCAACTTCTCCAATAATGACCTTACCGTACAGCTGCATGGCGACCCGGTGCTCGAAAAGATATCCAACGAGGACCTGAGCGTATCGCCCAAGCTGAAGGTGAAAGTATTTTCGAAAGATGTAGGCGCCGGCACGGGCGGAATATTTATCATCGGCTCGCAGGGCGGTGATTATACGCCCTCCGAAGTGCTGCCCAGCGAGAACAACCTGCTGATACACCTGCAGGCCCTGCTGGAAGAATTCGATTATATTTTCCTGGAAGGACCTCCTCTGAATGACTTTTCGGACAGCCGTGAGCTCGTGGATTATGTGGAAGGTGTGGTAGCCGTATTCTCAGCGACGGATATCATCAAGCAGATAGACAAGGAGTCGGCTAAATTTTTCAAAGACCTGAATGGTAAATTCTGTGGATCGATCCTGAACATGATAGATCTGGAAAATGTAAACGTCATATAAACATGATTCGAAGCTCTATTCTCTCTGCTTGCTTTCTCTTCGTCCTTATGAATGTCTCAGCCCAGCAGCCGGCTAATCAACCCCCCAAACAGACTCCGGGCGCTGCCGGCGATAAGGCACGTGGCTCCAATCCCCTGTCGAACTTTGGTCTTACCGATGTAAGCGACACCGCCGTTGAGAACAGACTCGTGGAGCTGGCGCTAAAAGGACCCGAGTACGACGCCTCGGTGCACCAGGGCAGGATCGCGGAGCTGGAATTGAAGAGAGCCAAGAGCACCTGGCTGAACCTGCTGACCATTTCCACCAACTACAACGACCAGAGCTTTGCCAAGCCTGTCTCCACCAGCGGGCAGGCTACCTATGTATATCCAAAATACTTTTTTGGTATCACCATCCCCCTGGGTATCTTCTTCTCACAGGGCAACCAGGTGAAGACTGCCAGGGAATCCATTGCCAACAGCAAGGATCAGCAGGAGATACTGGCCAGGACGCTGAAAATGCAGGTCCTCGAGAAATACAAGCAATACAAGTTCTTCGCGGCGCAGATAGAGATGGAGAATGAATTGAGCAACGACGTAATTGTGAATGCTACCCAGGCCGAGCAGAATTTCCGGCAGGGCAAGATCACCGTGGATGCGTATATCCTCGCACAGCGTGCAAAGAATGAAGAGGTGGTGAAGATCTTGAACCTTCAATTACAACAGGACCTTATCCGTCTGGATATAGAAAGAATGATCGGTGTGTCGCTGGATTCCGTATTACGTCCGTACGCTACCGCGCCGGCCTCCGACAATAAAAATAAAAGATAACTGGATCCATGTCTGGCAGCGGATATATTAAAAGCCTTGACGGGCTGAGGGCTATGGCCATTCTGCTCGTGCTGAGCCTGCACACCGGCGTCCTGCACTTCGGTTGGATAGGCGTGCAGCTCTTCTTCGTCCTTTCGGGATTCCTTATCACCGGCATCCTCTGGAAGGAGAAGGCCAGGGAAGAACCCACCTGGTACAAGTTCAAAAAATTCTGGGTCAGACGTGCCTTACGCATACTCCCCCTCTATTACGGCTATCTCCTGGTGTTAGGGATCACCTACCTGCTTTTTCATTTTCCCGATACGTACAGGACCTATATGCCCTGGCTGTTCACTTATACCTATAACTTCACCCGGACCCTGTCCGAATGGACGATGGACCCCTCCTTTGCGCATCTTTGGTCCCTGGCGATAGAAGAGCAGTTCTATTTATTCTTCCCCCTGATCCTCTTTCTGGCGCCGCCCAAAGTGGTAAAGGGCTTCATGATCGCCGTCATCGTGCTCACGCCCCTCAGCAGGTTCCTTATAGGACAGCATTATACAGACCTGGGCTTTAAAGGAGAGACCCTGTCCACCATCATCTACTGGAATTCCTTCAGCCACGTGGATGCCTTCTTTATAGGCGGACTGATCCCTGTCCTGGCGCTGGACAGAAGGATAAAAAAGCCCTGGACGCTGCTGTTCGGCTGTCTTGCGTTCGCACTCGTGCTGGGCGCCCTGAATTATTTCAATCACCCCGATCATAGCTTTTACCTCGTCGATCTGGGCTATGCCTTTGGACAGACCACCAACTTTGTATATGTCTGGCATTATACGGTGCTAAACATCCTGTTTGCCGCCACCATCCTCGTACTTGTCAGCGTGCATACCCAGGCTCAGCCTTCTGCATTGCGCCGCCTCTGGGAGAACAAATGGCTGGTGGGCATCGGGAAAGTATCCTATGGCATGTATATCTACCACTGGATGATCTGGTTTTATTTATTCGAAGGTGTGTTCAAACCCGTAGGAGTAAAATGGAGACTGCCTTTATTTATTCCTTATGTGATCCTGGTATATATCGTATCCACGCTGAGCTTTAAATATTTCGAGTCCTTCTTCATCGGGTTGAAAGATCGCTGGTACCCGGCCGGAGGCAAGGGAGACAAGGGTGGAAAGAAACCGCCTGTGCAAAACCCTAATTTGAAAACTCCTTTGGAGTATGAATAAACCCGGACTTGTTCTTCTTCACACCCATCAGGGCTTTTAACATCGCCAGCATCAGCACCGGGATCTTCAGGAATGCCTTTACCGTCTGTCCGTTGTAGAAGGAGCCTGGTATCGCTACCACGAGAGTGAGACCATACAGCGCCATAAGACCTATCCAGTATGGCCAGGAAGGAGCCAGCAGATGCAGGTCCCAAAAAACATCTGCGCCGATGAGCAGGAGCAGCAGGCCAAAGAGGGCCAGCAGCAGCAGACGAGGCAGGAGCAGCCATTCCAGCACTTTCAGGTAATATATCCGTGCTATGGCGTTTTCCCTCATCTTCTTTGTCAGCAATGGCCGCAGGTTGTCCAATTGCGTCCCCAGCCAGCGTGTACGCTGTTTTTCGAAGACCTCCTTGCGTTGTACCTTCTCGTCATAGACATAGGCGTCCTCCAGGTATTCCACACGGATGCCCTTGCTGATCAGCTGCATTTCCACCACCTTGTCCTCGCCGGGGTTGTCCTGTATCTCAGGGGATGAGAAAATATCCTTTATCAGGCCGTATCGGAAGGCCATACCCGAGCCGATGAGCGCACAGGAAAGACCCAGCGCTCTTTGTCCTCTTCTGAAGATGGTATTGTTCATCTCCTCGCTCATGGCATCCAGGATGGCGACAGAGTTGTTCTTGTTCTTGGCTGTACGATGGCATTGGATCACCTCCCAGCCCTGCTGCCAGGCATGGTTGACCTTTTCCAGGCAGTCCGGGGACATGATATTGTCGGCATCGAGGATAAAGGCGACGTCATATTCTTTGTCGGGCCCTTCGCCGTGGTCCGCGGCCAGCCGCTGAAACGCCACATTGAGAGACTTTGCCTTCATGCTTTTTTCCCATTTGACCTCTATAACGCCGACGGGTATCTCCTTCAATTGCCGGATCGTCTCCGGCTGGAGCTGGTCCGCGATCACCGTGACGGAATAGTTGGCCCGGGGATAATTCTGCAGCAGGGCCTGGGTTGCCGTATTGATGATGATATTATCCTCTTTGTAAGAAGGTATGATGACTGCAATTCGCGCTTTTTGCAGGCTGGCGCTGTATTTTTTGAGCCGGCCGAACCGGCCTGCCACCGAGAGGATGAAGAGATAAGACAATGTCGCCAGGAGGTAGACGAACAACAGTATGGTCAATACATGGAGGACAATCATGGTGTTATTTTTTTGCATCCCCGGGTCTCACCGTGATGGTGACATCGTCGCTGAGCGTACCCGTGTTGCTGTCTACAGTTTGCAGGTTGAATGTATAAATACCTGGTGTCAGGCCTTTCACCGTGGTGACGGGGGCATCCGGATTGCTGATCTTTTCCCCCGCGGGCCCTTTGACCTTTGTCCATTTGTAAGATACGATCCTGTACCCCAATGTGTCGATACCATTCACCGACACAGGCGTGGATTTGATCAGCAGCGGGGGAGTGGCCTTGCCTGAAAGCGTGGCCTCCGTACCCATAACGATCTGGTCTTTACCAGCGGTGATGGATGGCGGGGTAAAATTATAGCCTTGTACCGTGACCTCCAGCGGATGCACCATCGTCGGCTTCAGCACATCCAGCGCATTGCAGCTGTATTGTTCCTGTACGTTGAATACGCCGTTGCCCAGCACCGCCGACTTGTTGCGTCCCCAGGAATAAATGCTGTCCTTTTCGTCCTGTGCATATTTGAAGAAGGTGAACCAGTTATTGGAATAGAGATGTTTCCATTTCACGCCCATGCCGATCTGCACCGGCGGCGCCCCTGATGGGGCCTGGCCATCCTGGAACGTGGACCCATAGCCGGGGAATCCGGGATAATTGAACTTATTCACCGTCTCCAGCCCGTTGCCCACTTCTCCCGAGACATTGTAGCCGATGCCGAACATGCGTCCGAGACTGTCAATATAGTGGATGGTATTGACATTGGTGGCGATCTCTTTTATGGGGACCTTCATTTTCCAGAGGGCCTTGATGGACGTAGGCTGTGTAAAAGGCTGTGAGCCGCCATACATGCTTGCCCTCGTGCCCCAGACATAAGGATAACCCATCGTTTTCGAGCCGCCCGGGTCAGGAACGATGGCGCCTGCCACATCGTGATGTGCATTGAATATATCGCAGGCGGGGCGGGGAATATTCTTTTTCACCGGATTGGGATTGGGACCCGGGGTCCTCGCCCATTCATAGACCTGTCCATCCGTCGTCAGGGCCAGTATCCTGTAGCCGCCCAGCAGCACTTTTTTGAATTTCATGCCCCTGGGTGAGATCTGGGTGGGCTGGAATACCTTATCGTCTGTCTTTTGAAAAAGGTGGTAATAATCGTTGCCTGCGAACCAGACACTGCCGTCCTGCCGGATCGTGGCCGTACAGTTTGCATACGCATCCACAAAAACATTCCCGTCGAAAGGATTGCCCGAGGCATCCACATCCGTCCGGATGGTATTGGTAGTAAAATTTGTCTGGGAGGTCCAAAGATAACCGTCTTCATCGAGGACCCGGAATATATTGAATCCGCCCGCGCCCATCACCGCCTTTTTATTGCCGGTGGGGTAGGGGACCAGACGGAGCGACCCATTGTTATAGCCATAGACGACGCCATTGCTGCCCAGATACCAGACCCTGTATTCGGCTACGATGACCTGCTTTACATAGACGTGGTCCGCGTCCTGTGAAAAGACAGGCCTGCCTGCGATCAGACAGACTAAAAATAATATGTACCGATATTTATTCTTCTCCTGCATACCATGCTTCGGGGTTGTCAATATGTTTATTGAGATTGAGAATGATCGCTACAAATGCGAGATACAGACCCGAGTCGGAGATGCCTCCTACCGCAGGCTGTGTATATTCGGCGAGATAAAAGGAAATGATGGCGCTCACCGACGCCGCATAATAAAGCTTCATCGTAGGGTCCTTACATCGGAAGAATCCCTGGATGCCCGTTTTTAAGATCATGAAATAAAGGATACAGACTATCAGCAATCCTATCCAGCCAGTCTCCGCTGCCTTGAGGACATAGCCTCCGTCCGGCATGAATCCGGCCAGCGGGTTGCCCGGATAGTTGGCAGCGCCCGCAAACCCGGTAGTCCCCAGCCCTCCGCCGATAGGATGTTTATAGAGATAGGGCTTGAGCCAGGCACGGGCCTTTAGCCGCACATTCATAGACTCGTCCTTCGAACCTTCGAAAGTACTTCGGAAACGCCGCACGGCGGCGACCCCTGAAAAAGGACCGAATTCGAGAACAAGGAAAAACAATACCAGGCCGACAGCGAATTTTTGAATGGCCGGCTTGTTGATATTGAAGAGGATAAAAAAGCCAATACCGCCAAGGGTCGTAGCGTAGGCCGTACGTGTACCCGAATAGGTCAGACCCAGTATCATAAGGATGATACAGATGATAAAGAGCAGCCGGGTGGCTTTGTTCTTCTCGTATATGGCCATTATGATAAAGAACACGGCACAGGCAGACATCACGATCCCAAAAGTGGCCGGATCGGACATGGTAGAGAACTTCCGGAAGGTGCCCCCGATGAAGAGAAGACTGAATGCGAGCGGATCAGCCATGATGGCCCTCATCTCCCAGGGAAAGAGCCCATGCCATTCCTGGATACAGCCGTATAAGGCACAGACCGAAGCCATTCCTAACATGTAAAAAACATACCTGCGCAGCATCTTATACGAATCGAAGATGGTATAGGCCATAAAAAGGATGAGGACATATTCCAGGAACTTCCGGATTGCCATGATGTTGATCGCGTTCAGCCCCGCAGTGACGGGATTGAACATTTCCATCATGCTGTAGAAAAGAGGAATGAACATGAACATGACCACCGGACTCCTGGTGAACTGTTTCCAGCTGCGTTTGAAATCCTTACCCGACATGATAAGCCCTAAAAAATTGATCAATACGAGGACGTCATACAGCATTCCGATGGGCAGATTGCCATTTGTCAATGCATTGGAAAAGAAATAGCCAAAGAAGCCGACAAACAGCAGCAAATTGAACCCGAATACAATATTCGTAAAGCATAGCATGACGATGAACAGGCCTGCTATCAGCCCAAAAAGCCCCAAACCCGCCAATGCATCAGTTGCCAGCAGATAGCCGAAGATACAGGCTATTGCCGCCAGCACGATCACTCCCAACCAGTTATAGAGCTTCAGCCGGATAAACGTCCTCGTCGAGAGGTCGGATACCTTTTTAGAGAACCTTTCTTTAAGAGCGCCAAGAGATTGTCTGGACATTCAGGAGAATTAGAAAAAAACGATTTTTAGAAAAAAGAAAGCCATCATGGCGGCGGCGGCGCCGATCATGAATATTTCATGCACAGAGGGCTTTTCGTTCTCCATTTTTTTTCTGTTTATAACGTTAAAATTAGCAAGAATCTTTTATTTAATAGAAAAGTTATAGCGCGATAGGACATTCTCCGGAAATAAGGGAAAATCACCAGAAACGGGGGAGGTTTTTCCCCGATTCGGACAAATTATCCCCAGCTTTGGCATAATATTAGCAGCCTATTTAGCGATTAATAGTATACCTGTACCTGAATGAAACATGCTCCACTTGGTTTGTTTTATTCCCATTTATTATAGCTTGTTTCGGGTAAGGTAAGACCGTATCCTGTTAATGATTTCGTGCTAAATCCGATGTACTATGAGAACTAAGTATTACCCCCTAATGCTGTTGGCGACAGCATTCCTATTACTGCAAGCTTCACCACCGGCCTATTCACAGGCGGAATCTCACAATTTTATTACGTATGACACAGCGATCAGCATTGTACCATGTGCATTCTGTGCCGCTGACAATTGGAATGTGCGGATCTCCAGACCAAAGAATATGTTTGTGGCAGGTGATCCCGATACGGCTTCACGTCCTGCTATATTTTCAATGCCCGGACAGGGAGAACATGGTGTGAATGATACCAATAAACTGGTGGTCTATGGCCCGCACTTCTGGTTAAAGAATGGCTGGGATGGCGGCGTACAGGAGTCCAACGGGAAGCACTATCCCATCCTGATCACGTCCTGTTATATCAATAACCAGTACCCCACGTCTGTTGCTTATTACAATCTGCTGACCTTATTACTCAATACATATCATATCAAACGCAATTCGGTGCATCTCTGCGGACTCAGCCAGGGCGCTTTTACATCGGGCGCGCTGATCATGTTCGAGCAGACAGCCGGAGCCGAGACGGGTATGAAAATGGTGACGACACTGACCTGTTTTGAAGGTACGCCCGACCCGCTGCCCTCGCCTTACAGCACCTGGTCGCGGGGATTTACTGCCTATAAAGTATGGGCAAAGAAATATGGCGGCCGCTACTTCTACCTGGAAGGCAGCGGCACGGACAATTTCCGTGACGGATGGCAATATGCAAATGCCATGAACGATACGCTGGCTAATTCCGCGTACTTCTCCTATGAGAGTCTCGGAGGAGGCGCGCACTGCTGCTGGAACAGCATGTATGACCCCAATGCCACTAACTGGACCTGCGCACCCGCTACGGCCCTTGGCCCCAACAACGCGCCTTCACAGGCTGGTACGAATGTGATGGGTGATTACAAAGCACCATCCAGCGTATTTCAGTGGATGTTGCAGCATGGCGACACTTCGCTCGTATTGGCCGGACCTGTTACTCCGGGCGCACCCGTTGCCAATGCAGGCTCGAACCAGACAATTGCATTGCCCACCACGACCGCAACGCTGACGGGCAGCGGCAGCGAGACCAATGGTACCATTGCCTCTTACGCATGGAGCCAGACGGGTGGTCCTTCCACAGCTACTATTACTACTCCCAACGCAGCGCAGACGACTGTTACCGCGCTCGCGCAGGGTACGTATACTTTTCAACTGATGGTGACCGATGCTCTTGGCGTTACCGCCACTGCCAGCGTACAGGTCATCGTCAATGCAGCTCCTGTTCCCGGCGCACCTGTCGCCAACGCAGGATCCAATCAGTCCATTACCCTGCCTACCAGCACCGCAACGCTGACGGGCAGCGGCAGCGAGACCAATGGTACCATCGCTTCCTATGCCTGGACCCAGACAGGCGGTCCATCCACAGCTACTATAACTACTCCCGGTCAGGCACAAACGACTGTTACCGGCCTCGCGCAGGGTACTTATACTTTCCAATTGCTGGTGACCGATGCTCT
>Ga0105237_10002028_pt1 | contig 25762 bp, 20 predicted proteins | sample KBSC24metaG_FD_81520 | JGI IMG/M metagenome (GOLD analysis project Ga0105237, IMG submission 81520) | Corn rhizosphere microbial communities from Kellogg Biological Station, Michigan, USA - KBS C2-4 metaG | ecosystem: Host-associated > Plants > Roots > Rhizosphere > Soil | place: Michigan, USA...
CCGTTCCTTCATTTCCGAATTTATAATTAATTTATTGATAAGAAGTTATGAGATGTCCTGAGTGGCTGGCACAGGCTGTGCCTCTTTAAGAAAAGGCCAGCCCATGAATGTAATTCCGCTACTCATGCTTCTCATGACGATCGTCCTCGCGATTTATCCAACCAATCGATCGTGGGGCTATGTCATGGGAGGAAGCATCGGATTCATGTTCTTCATCAGCTGGCTCACGGTGATGCTCAATTAAAAACGAAAACAGAAAGGGATCTTATGAAGAAATATGCTTTATGCGCGGCCTTGTCACTTTTGCTCGTGGGTTGCGGCGGAGGTTCGCCGCTGACTCTTAACCAGGATAATTTGAACAAGATTCACGACGACATGTCGCAAACGGAAGTGCGCACGATTATGGGCGCGCCCACGGAATCAAAAGAGGAGCCGATCCCGATTGTGGGCGGTACCCAGACGACCTACACCTACCGCAACAGCACCAGCGAAGCGGTGATCGTCTTCAAGAACGACAAGGTGAAGGCAAAGCACGGCACCTTCGGCCAGTAAAAAAGATTAGGCTTTCTTCAAGGCGCATCGCTTCAACCCGGTGCGCCTTTTGACGTAAAAGGCGCGGACGAGGTAGGATTCGTCCCTAGAACATGCTTAACTTCAAGTATTTATATAGCCTTTTCAGAGGGAAGACAAGTAAATGCGCCGTTAATAATGCGATAAGCATACGTTAGCCTACGGATGCTTTTTCCGGCAATTTTTCTGACACTTTCAGTTCTTCCAGTCGGTACTTTCCTCTTTCGTTACAAGCAGAAGCTCCTCAGGCAGCGGCTCCTCAAATATTCTCTGCGAAGGAATAGCAGGCAATTGAGATTGGACCTGGAGCATTTACAGATTAAGGATCATCGCGGTCAGGCTCCAAATTTTCATGGGGTAAAGACCCTACTAGGAGATGGTCATACAAGTGCTACATTTGTTATTATGAATTTACTCATTCTTTTAATCGTATTGATGCTCTTGTTCGGAGGTGGTGGATTTTATCTGGGGGGTCCAATGGTGGGCGGAAGTGGTTTTGGACTTATCTTACTTGTTCTTCTCGTTTTGTTTTTTACTGGCCGCTTAGGCCGGAGATGACACACCACCCAACTTTCGATAAGGCAGCAACTTCCTCTGCTTAAGTTACAAATGCTGAATTAGCCATCCATGAGTGCAACTTCTCCTGTAATTGTGGTCGGTGCTTCTGCAGGAGGCGTGAAGGCTTTATGTGCACTCGTTAAAGCGTTGCCCGCACCATCCCCCGTACCTGTGTATATTGTTCTCCACACTGGCTCGGACAGTCTGCTTGATGAAATCCTAACGGCATGTGACAGCCATTGCGTACGATTTGTTGAAGACGGAGAACAAATTGAAAAAGGCATTTACGTTTCGCGTCCGCGACGACATCTCCTGATAAACTCAGAAACAATAAGCGTGTCTGCGCTAAACGCCCCTAAGCGGGAACATTGGATTCCTTCGATTGATGAGTTGTTTGAAAGCACGGCAAAATCCCACGGGACCCAATCCGTCGGCGTCATCTTAAGTGGTACCATGCACGACGGAGTAGCAGGTCTTCTAGCCATCCGGCAAGCAGGCGGGACAACTATCGCCCAGGAACCTGAAGAGGCTCAGAGTCCAGAAATGCCTGTTGCCGCGCTCGACGCTAAAGCTGTGGACTTTTGTCTACCGATCAAAGGCATTGCAGCCAAACTTTCCGAATTGTCAGGTGAGACTTGAACGGGCAAATGAACGGAGATCGAACTCGCTGTCGGACGAAGCATCATCTGTTTGCGGCAGTGACCGGTTTCCGGTAACTGCCAAAGGTCACTTGGGCCTCTTTTTCCCCGTGAGGTGAGAGTTTGTCCATATATGGGGTGAATACCCCATAGCCTAATTTATCTTACCGGACATCCTGTATTTACAAACTTCTAAGCAATAATACCCAAGATGAGACTTGCGAACTATCTAAGACGATATTCGATAACTAAACTACCTCTGTAGCAGATGAAAATATGGGCTGCGCCAGGAGATTTCCGCAATTTGCTCTCTCTTGTGTACTTGATGCACTCGCATGTCCACCATGAACGTCGAAAAACACTATCGCATTCTAGTCGTAGATGACAATACGGCTATTCACGATGACTTCCGAAAAATCCTCGGCATCGACCTTGCAACGACAAAACTGGATGCTGAAGAAGCAGCCCTTTTCGGTGATTCTGCAAAAGCGACGTCCCCTACGACATTCAATCTGAGCTTTGCTTCACAGGGGCAGGAGGCATTTGAACTCATGCAAACCGCCTATCAGACAGGACAGCGCTTTTCGCTCGTGTTCATGGATGTGCGCATGCCTCCCGGTTGGGACGGAATCGAGACCGCGGTAAAGCTTTGGGGAATTGATCCCGATCTGCAAATCGTCATCTGTACTGCGTACTCGGACAAGTCGTGGGAAGAGATGATGGAAGAAGTTCCCAACCCTGAACGGCTGCTCATTCTCAAGAAGCCCTTCGACACCATTGAGGTTCTCCAATTAGCCCATGCCTTGACTGAAAAATGGACGCTTCTCCAGTCCTCTCGCCACAATTTGGAAGAACTGGAGCAAACCGTAAATAGACGCACGCATGAATTGCAGGTAAGCGAACAGCGTTTTCGCAAATTGAGCGCTCATGCGCCGATTGGGATTTTTGAAACCGACTCGGCTGGGATCGTCACCTACTCCAATCCTCAATTACAGAAGATCATGGGCTTGTCCTCAAATGAAACACTCGGCGACGGCTGGAGACGCTCTGTTCATCCCGATGACGCCACCAAGGTTTTTGCCTTCTGGCGAAACGCAATCAACGATGGATGCGAATCCAATTTTGAGTTCCGTTATCGCACCCCGGCCGGTGAAGTCTATTGGGTTTTCTTGCGTTCAATGCCTCTTCGTTCGGAAACAGGTGAAACGACTGGCCATGTGGGTTCTGTGGAGGACATCACAGATCGGAAAATCATTGAACTGGAGCTATCCCGGGCCCGCGATGACGCCGTCCGATCCGGACAACTCAAATCACGCTTTCTAGCCAACATGAGCCATGAAATTCGCACGCCCATGAACGGAGTCATCGGCATGACCAATCTGTTGCTCGATACCCAGCTTACGCATGAGCAGCGTGATTTCGCCGAGTCGATTCGCCTGAGCGCCGATGGACTGCTCACCCTGATCAACGATATTCTCGACCTCTCTAAAATCGAGGCCGGGAAGATGGTTTTTGAAGAACTTGATTTCAATCTTCATGATGTAGTCGAAGGCAGCCTCGAGTTGCTGGCTGAACAGGCCCATCTTCAAAAAGACGAACTCGCCAGCTTCATCGAGCCTGGCACGCCTGACCGACTTAAAGGCGATATCGGCCGCATCCGGCAGGTGCTTATGAATCTCGTCAGTAACGCGATCAAGTTTACTAAATCAGGGGAAGTCGTCGCACGCGTTTCTTGTAAGACCCAAAGTGAAAATCATTGTGATCTACGATTCGAGATTACCGATACCGGCATAGGAATCGCACCTGAAGCGCAAAAAAAGCTTTTTGAGGCCTTCAGCCAGGCCGATGAATCGACCACGAGAAAATTTGGAGGGACCGGCCTTGGGCTCGTGATTTGCAAACAACTCATTGAGAAAATGAATGGAGCTATCGGCCTTGAGAGCCTTCCGGGAGAAGGCTCCACTTTCTGGTTCACTTTACGCCTGCAAAAACAGGAAGCACTTCCTGTTACTTCGGAAATTGATCACGGACTGGTTGATACGCGAGTTTTGATCGTCGATGACAACATTACGAACGGCAAATTTCTTCATGATCAAATCATTGCCTGGAAGATGCGTGATGGTACTGCCAATAACGGTATCGATGCATTATCTCGCCTGCGAAAAGCTGCTGAAGAAGGCGACTCCTATCCGCTGGCGATCATCGATATGGACATGCCGGATATGAATGGTTTGGCGCTGGCTCGTGAAATTAAGGCCGATTCGAAAATCGCCAGTACCCGATTGATTTTACTCACTGGTTTCGGCAGACGGATTAGCCCGGCGGAGCTGCATGCTGCCGGCATCACCGACTGGCGCTACAAGCCCGTCTGGCAATCGACCCTGTTCGAATGCTTGGCCAATGCCTTACTTGGACCCAAGGTCACGCCTTATACCATTGTAGCCCCGCCCGCACCTCCTCCACGTCGAAAGGAGCGCATCCTCGTCGCCGATGACAACGCGGTTAATCAAAAGGTATGCCTGGCTCAGTTGCTCAAGCTCGGCTATGCGGCTGAGGCGGCAGGGAATGGATTGGAAGTTCTCCAATCACTCGAGAAGATTCCCTATGAAATCATCTTGATGGACTGCCATATGCCAGAATTGGATGGCTACGAAGCCACCAGGCGTATTCGGATTAATGAATCCCGGCCCATTTATATTATTGCATTAACCGCCAATGCGATGGAGGGCGATCGCGAGGAATGTTTGGCCTGCGGTATGGATGATTATGTCAGCAAACCTGTGCGTGTAGATGCGTTGGCCGCGGCATTAGACCGCGCGCGCGTTTATCTTGCCGCAAAATGAATCAGGTCCTGACCTGTGCGAGCTGATCCCTTAATGAAACCGTCTTGTCAGCTTCAATCGCCAATTCGTTTGGCCAGAGTTGTGCGGCCTGCCTGCCTGGTTCAGGTAGTAAGCCGCAAGGTTTCATTTTCTGCCGCGATTCGATGCATCCGGCTTGAAAGCATTCCGGGTATTTTTGGATTAATTGTTTTTCTTTTGGGGACACTGACGGCGTACGCGCAGACATCCATGTCCGAATATCAGTTGAAGGCCTTGTTTCTATGCAATTTTGCCAAGTATGTGGATTGGCCGGTGGAAGCCCTGTCTGGAGCAACGAAGCCTCTCGTCATAGGCATCATGGGAGAGGATAATTTTAACGGCGATTTGAAGCGTACTATCGAGGGCAAGACCGTTAACGGACGGGAAATCATCATCAAACATATTGCCGCCGGAGCGGATGCTAGCGATTGCCCCATCCTTTTTATCAGTTCATCCGAAAATTCACGGTTAAGTGAAATTCTAGAAAAAACCAGCACGCTACCGATTTTGACGGTCGGCGAGGATGCGTCCTTCCTGCAAAAAGGCGGCATTATTAATTTCACTCTGAAAGAAGGCAAGATTCGTCTCGAGATTAATTTGAAGCTTGCTCAGAAGGTGAAATTACAAATCAGCTCAAAGCTTTTAAACGTGGCAGCCGTGGTGAAGGAATAGACCTGGAGAACTGCATGCAATTTTTCCAAAAAGCTTCTCTTAAGGGTAAGCAAACACTCATCGTCCTGATGGCCAGCGGAGCGGCCTTGCTCTTGGCTTGTTCAGCTTTTGCTATTTATGAAGTAATGACTTTTCGTTCGGAAATGGCGCAGGATCTGTCGACCTTGGCTGAAATTATCGCCAACAACACCTCTGCAGCACTCGATTTTAATGATCCCAAAACCGCTACGGAAACACTCTCCGCCCTTCGGGCTCAATCCCATATTGAAGCTGCATGCATTTATAACGCGAAAGGGGATATCTTTGCGGTATATGACCGGGCAAATGATGGGAAGACATTTACTCCTCCAGTCAATCAGTCAAACAGCGTTTATTTCAACGAAGGCTCTCTCCATATCTTTCGCCCTGTTATGCTCGACAAGGAGTTTCTTGGAACGGTCTACGTCGTTTCAGATTTGGACGCTCTCTATTCGCGCTTGAGTAAATATCTGCTCATTGCCATCGGGGTATTCTTCTTCTCGGGATGGGTCGCATTTCTGCTTTCTTCCAACCTTCTTCAATGGATCTCCAGACCGATCTTGAATCTCGTAAATACGGCTCGGGCTGTAACTGTCGAAAAAAACTATTCGGTGCGGGCGACGAAGCAGAGCGACGACGAACTTGGCGTATTGATCGATGCATTCAACGAAATGTTGAAGCAGATCCAGGAGAGGGATGTAGCTCTGCAAAAATCGCATCTTGAACTGGAAAACCGCGTGACGGAACGGACGGAAGAAGTCGTTAATTCCCTTGCCTTGATCCGCGCCACTCTGGAGTCAACCACGGATGCCATTCTGGTGACGGACAGAAACGGCCAGTGGACCAGTTATAATGAGAAATTTGTCGAAATGTGGCATATCCCGCCTGCCAGCACAAATTTGAATAAGACGCAAAACATCAGCAAGTTGATTGAGTCTGGGATTGAAAGTTCTCCCCGCCAGTTAAATACAAATCATACCAGTCAGCTTAAAAACCCTGAGCAATTTCTTTCGAAGGTCGACGAATTATTTGCAGAGCCGGAAAAGGAAAGTTTCGATCTGATAGAATTTAAAGATGGCAGGATTTTCGAACGGTACTCGAAAGCGCAGTGGGTTGAAGAAAAATGCATGGGCCGTGTGTGGAGTTTTCGGGATATCACCAAACGCAAGCAAGGCGAAGAACAGCTGGAGCGACTCAGCAAGGAATATAAAGCTGTCTTGAATTCCCTTGGTGAAGGGGTCCACTGGCTGGGTGGCGACGGACGAATTAAATTTGAAAATCCGGTAGCCGCAAAAATGCTGGGCTACGAGGTGTCCGAACTGATTGGCAAGTTCGCCCATGACACCATGCATCATACTCGGCCTGATGGCTCCGCTTATCCGGTAAAAGAGTGCCCTATTTACACCACCTTAAAAGACGGAGTAGTCCGGCATGTCAAAGACGAGGTCTTCTGGCGGAAGAATGGCACCAGTTTCCCCGTGGAATATACCTGCACTCCCATAAGCGACGAAAATGGCCGACATGCCGGAACAGTGGTCATTTTCACTGATGTCACGGAGAGCTTGAGAGCGGAGATGGAAATAGAGCAAATGCACAGGCAATTGGTGGACGCGTCGCGCCAGGCTGGCATGGCAGAAGTTGCTACGAGCGTATTGCACAACGTCGGCAACGTCCTCAATAGCGTCAACGTCTCTTCCACGTTGGTTTCCAACCAGGTGAGAAAGTCCAAAGTCGGCAGCTTGTCCAAGGTGGCCGCCTTGTTAAATGAACATGCGGCTGACATCGGAATGTTTCTAACCACCGATCCAAAGGGCAAGCAGTTGCCGGGCTACCTGGCCCAGCTTGCCGATCATCTCGTTAGCGAGCAGGCCACCGCTCTCAAGGAACTTCATCTGCTTCACGAAAATATCGAGCACATCAAGGACATCGTGGTCATGCAGCAGAGCTACGCCAAAATCTCCGGCGTTGTCGAGACAGTCAATATCACTGATTTGGTCGAAGATGCCCTTCGTCTTAATCTCGGCGCCCTAGTCCGTCACGGCGTTGAAGTACGCCGCGAATTTGAAGAGATTCCGCCTATGGACGTTGAAAAGCACAAGATCCTCCAAATCCTCGTTAACCTGGTTCGAAACGCCAAGTACGCTTGTGACGAATCCCTCCGCATGGACAAACTGATGACCCTGCGGGTTACCAAAAGCGACGACTTGGTCAAGATAGCCGTCATTGACAATGGGATTGGGATTCCGTCGGAAAATCTAACCCGCATTTTTAACCACGGATTTACCACTCGCAAGGATGGCCACGGTTTTGGTCTCCACAGTGCCGTCCTGGCGGCAATGGAAATGGGAGGCTCGCTCAAGGTACATAGCGATGGTGTGGACAAAGGCGCCTCTTTCATCCTGGAACTTCCTTATAAACATCACGACACCTCCCTTACATCAAATGAATCTTGATCGAAATCGACGCATTCTGGTCATCGACGATAACAAATCGATCCATGATGATTTTCGCAAGATTCTTTCTCCCGATGAAGCAACACGTGCAGCCTTAAGTGTCGCTGAGCTGGAGCTCTTTGGAGATCCGGTGAACGAAGAACAGCAAAATCAATTTAAAATTGATTCAGCTTATCAGGGAGATGAAGGGGTGATGCAAGTCGAGGAGGCACTTGTCGCCAAGCGTCCGTACTCGATGGCTTTTGTGGATATGCGAATGCCACCCGGCTGGGACGGCTTGAAAACAGCGCAGAGAATTCTGGAAATCGATTCTGAAATCCAAGTCATCATCTGTACCGCCTATACCGCCTACTCATGGGATGAAATCTCCAAACAACTCGGCATCACAGACCGCATGGGGATTCTCAACAAGCCTTTTGACACAGTGGAAGCGTTACGATTGGCAAACGAATTTACTGAGAAATGGTGGTTCACTCATCACGACTCCAAAAGCGTGACTCCTAGCCCTGATAATAAAAGTACCTGAGGAAAACAAATGCAAATCATGTTCCCGTTTAGAAACAATTTAAAGTGCCGTGTGGTATTGGGTGGGATTGGTCTGTTCATGACCTTTGGGTCCATGAGTAGAGCGCGAGCCGATGATCCCCCCCAATCTTCAAATGCAACGGCCTCGGACTCAAACTCCACGGCAATGCCTGATCCGATTGCGAATGCCCAACCTCTTCCAGCGACACAGCAACCTCCCCCGAAGTCCAGTAAGCAGGATCTTGGCGGACTAAGCATCGATGACCTCCTCAATGTTACGGTTACATCAGCTAGTCAAAAGGAGCAGAAGCTTTCCGATGTTGCTGCCGCGATGACGGTGCTTAATTCAGACGATATTCATCGATCGGGAGCGACCAATATTCCTGATCTTCTTCGCTATGTCCCAGGAGTTGAAGTTGGGCAGGCCAGTAATACGGGTATCAGTGTAACCATTCGCGGATTTGGCGGGACTTTTGCTACCAAACTCCTTGTTTTGGTGGATGGGCGTTCGATTTACGATCCAGTTTTCGGGGGTGTCGATTGGCCCTATCAACGGATGATGATGGATGACATCGATCGGGTTGAAGTGATTCGCGGTCCAGGGGCCACGATTTGGGGGGCAAATGCCGTTAACGGGGTCGTTAATATAATCACCAAAGATGCCAAGGATACCCAGGGTGGATTGGTTAGCAGCATTTACGGAACCAGGGAGCAGGGAGTGGATGAATTTCGTTATGGATTTCAACCAGCGAAGGATCTCAATGTACGTATTTACGGCAAATACGAAAACGTAGCGGCAAATGATGCATTTCCAGGTATGCAAAAATTTGACGAGCTCCAGAATGGTCTTATTGGTTTTCGAGCCGATTATCGACCTAGTACGGATGACCATTTCCGTCTTTCGAGCGAAGCTGCCTCGACACGTGCTAGTGATGTGCAGTTTATATTTCCAGGCGCTCCAGGCAATTATTATCACCAGACGGGAGATACCGAAAATGTCAACTTTGTTTATGAACACAATTTTGAAACAGATAATCGGCTTACAGTCCAAAGCTATTATGATCGATTCACGCGTAATACCGATCCGTGGTTGCAGTTATCAAATTATCAGATAAGGACAGCTGATATACAAATTCGTCATAGCCTCCCAATCAATCTCTTGCCCATCAAACAGGAACTCATCTATGGAGCCGAATACCGGCTGGTGGATAGTAATTTAGGGCAGACGAATGTGGTTGCTTGGAATCGTCCAGATCGAGCTGATCAAACATTCAGTTTGTTTGCGCAGACCGACTTGCACCTGATCGATAATGTGCTCACGCTGACCATGGGCACAAAATACGATCATAACGATTTCAGCGGTAATGAAGTGCAACCATCGGCTCGCTTGCTCTGGAAAATCGATAGTAAAAATACTTTATGGTGGTCAGTTTCGCGAGCAGTGAGGGAGCCATCTCCGATTAATGTCGATGCCACAGCTCCAGGTTTGATTGTCGGAACGCCAAATCTGAAATCTGAAGTATTGACCGCATACGAAATGGGTTACCGCATTCAGCCTATTGATGAGCTTTCAATCGACATTGCTGCTTTTTACAACAACTACGATAACTTGTTGCAGCCCTACTTTGCTACCGGCTCTTTTTTCCCTGTGTATCAGCAATTTCAAAAGGTACAAATTTACGGAATTGAGCCGTCATTTAAGGCGCAGTTGCAGCCCTGGTGGAAATTAAGTGGAAGTTACAGTTTAGCCAGCTTCCATACGGATAATTCTGGTATTCCAGGGAATTTTACTTTCGAGGGTACTCCTTTAGAAAATGTTGATCCAACGAATCAATTTTCTATACGCTCTTCCTTTGATCTTCCCAACAATATCGATATCGATTTAGGCGGACGCTACGTCGAAAAAATAGCGGGAGCCAATGGTTACTTTGTAGCTGACGTACGGGTGGGATGGAAACCGACTCCGAATTGGGAGATTTCCGTCGTTGGCCAGAATTTATTAAGCGCCCAACATGTCGAAAATCCCAATGTATTCGGCAATTCCACCTACGTTGGCCCTGAAGTCTACGGTAAGGTTTCCTTTAAATTTTAGCCATTGGGAAAACAGTTTGCCTTGGCTCAAATTCCCTTTTTAAGAAATCTGTCTTTGAGGTAGGGAGGTCTTCTGCAAGTGATGGATCTCGGCTCCTTCGATGGGAATTTTTCCCAGCTCTTTGGTAATGCTGAGTACTGAGCAGTCGTCGCGTCGCGTGCTCGCGTCACGGCGGTTGCTTTCTTGCTGCGGTTGGCGTGCCACATTTCGATCCCCGGCCAAAGAAACCTTTCTTTTAGATCGACTATTTTGTTGGGCCCAATGCTCAGGAGCGGACGAGGTAGGATTCGATCCTATAACAAGCTCAACTACAAATACTTATATAGACTATTCGGAGGAAAAGCAAGTAAATGCACCGTTAATAATGCGATAAGCATGCGTTAGCCTGCCGATCCTTTTTCTGGCAATTTCTCTGACAGTTTCCTGGGCATTAGATCTCTTCGTCTTAGCCAGCGCCTTCATCTCCGCTTTGATAATTTCCAGGAACGTGTGATTGCGGCTCTCCGCGTCGCCGATGATCGCGTTGAAAGAAACGATGAACACGGGCGTAGGAACGATGCTGTCCTATCGTTCCGTCGGGAAATCCTGGTAAAAACACGTGATCGGTCGAATAGAGCGGAGTCCGTTTGCGTGAATCGCTCGATCTTGGCTCGCGCGAGCCACTGCAGAGTAGGAGGTGTATTTTTTTTCAAAATTTTGTTGACCAAATATCGACTTTCTTCTATTACCCTACTTACCCGATAGGATAACTATCTAAGAGGAGAAAATGAAACACATTCAGTTAATCATGGCAGAGAACGTCACCATACAGCGTGCTACACTTACATTAATTATTATTATTTCTTATGGTCTTGCGGTTCCGCACCTGCATGCACAGTCGGCGTCAAACGATTCTGCTCAGACAACTCCGGCCAAGACCGACTCTCCCGCCAGAGCGGCCACCAAGACTAATGATGAGGGCGCTCAAAAAGAGAAGACTGCGGCCGCTCCAGCGGGAAAGGCGACAGAATCAACCCAGCTGAGCAGAGTCGTCGTCACGGCGGATCAGGGCGCAGCTGATGCGGCCAAACAGGATGTAAACAGAACGCCGGGTGCAGCCCATGTCCTCGACACCTCGGATCTGTTCAAGACTCAGACCACGAGCTTAACGGCCGCTTCGCAGTTGCAATATACGCCGGGTGTTTTTGCGCAATCGAGCGGCGGAAACCAAGGTTTCCGTTTGTCGATCCGCGGTTCGAGCTTGGTCAACACCAACTTTTACAAGTATGGGGTAGGCCTCTATTTCAACGGTCTTTTCTTTCCCGGTATTGCCGAATCGGGCGCTCCGCCATTTCTCTTCGAGCCTCTGGCAACCAATTACACGGTGGTTCTTCCGGGACAAAATGCCTTCGATCTCCAGACGATCGATTTGGGCGGTGCAATCAATTTCGTCGATTATACCGGCTACGATGCCGCGCCTCTTCAGGTGCGCTTCGACGCAGGCAGCTACTCGTACTACAAGGGGCAGGTGAGCTCAGGTCTCGTCGAAGGGCCGTTTGACTACTACGTCAGCGTGAGCCAGTCCTCCGACCAGGGTTTTCAGGACCATTCCGCGGAACTGGGTTCCCGGGTCATCGGCAATATTGGTTATCAGATCAATCCCGATATCCAGAACCGGTTCTACTTTCGTTATGGTGCAGAGTATTTCCAGTACGGTGGACTGCTGACCAATGCGCAGATTGCCTCCAATCCGCGGCAGGCGCAGGTAAGTCAGAAATCGCAGGACGTCTACCTTGACTCACCCATCAGCGTCTATGTCGGAGACAAGGCGACTATCAAGCTCGATCCCGATTCACAATTGGAACTGGGATTGGCCTACGACTACTCCTACATGTACAAAAATTCGAAGGGCGTGCTCAATGGCTTTGCCACGGATTATACGGAGCAAAATTTTACTCCTTCGGCCCTCTACTCCCGGTCCGACGAACTCTTCGGTCATCAGGACAAATCGCTGTTCGCCATCCGTGGGGACACGGTGGTGAATTCCAAATCACACGCGTTCGACTACTCGGTTCCGACTTCGCCCACCTACGGGGCGATTATTCGCAAGCATACCAACTCCGGCACTTCCGAGGCGGTGATCTCGGGCAGCAATGATTTCGAGATCATCCCGAAATTATGGGTCAAGACCGGCATCTCGGGCATCTATACGCGAATGGTCAATGTCGACAGTGAGAGCCGGAATACCACCACCGGTGCTTATCTTCCGATCAATAACGCGAATCAGGATCAAGGACGCTTCGATTACAACGGTGTCCTTGGTCTTCATTATGATTTCAATCCTGATACCCAGATCTTTCTCAACCTGAGCCGTTCGGTCGACTCAACGACCGGTGAGTCGCTGGGCAACTCCAGCTTTACGGGAGAAAATCAAATCAAGAATCAGACGGCCACCACGGTGGAAATCGGCACGCGGGCCAAGGTCGGGATCTTCGATGGCAGTCTGAGTCTCTATCACTCGGCGGTTGAAAACGAAATTCTCACCGTTGCCACTCAGATCAATCCGACCCTGATCACGATCACGTCAAACGCAACCCCCACGACGCATCAGGGAATCGAGGCCAAGCTGGATACTACTCTCTGGCAGGGCCACGATTCGACGGATGAGGCGCCGAACCGGCTCCTGCTCATTCAGGCCTATACCTACAGCGACTTCTACTACAACGATGACCCGGTCTGGCACCATAACCATCTTCCCGCCATCCCAAATAATTTCTACCAGGCGGAATTACGCTACGAACACCCAACCGGCTTTTACGTAGGAGTGAATACCCAGTACCGTTCCCAAATCTGGGAGGACTATGCGAATACCACGGCTTCCCCGGGTTATGCGACCTTGGGAGCCAAGGTCGGTTATGCGCCGCCCAGACAGCCCTGGGAAGTGCACCTCCAATTCACCAACCTGACCAATGAGCATTACGCCGCCTACGTCCAGCAGACGTCCAACCTGACCGCTCCGGCTTTGGTTGGTACCGGCGTGGCCGCTCCGGGCGATGGCTTCGGTATCTACGGCGGCGCGTCCTACCACTTCTAAGAATTGAATTTGTCACAACCAAGAGACGTTTATGCCTTCAAAAATTAGTGCTCCCGATCTGACTCAACGTCCGCCGCGCAGCCCTCGCCAACGGTTGGGTGGATTTGTCATCCTCCCCCGCTTCCTTGACAAGGGAAGGGCCAAGATAGCTGGCAAGCAGGGTGAGTATCATTTTGCCTGCCCCTTGGATCAGCGGTTTCTCGAATTCGTGAAGATCGATCCTCAAGCCGTCCTGAAGCAATTGAAAGCCGGAAAAGGCGACTGGGACATCCTGACTTGGATTCTGAAGAATGCGAAAAACAAGCCGACTGCATGGGACATCGCCCAGTGGTCCACTTATCAGGAAACGCGGGTACCTGATACCGTCCAGTATAAGGAACGGCTCCTGAAAGCCGTCACCGCCATCAATAAAGAGCGCACGGACATCCTGACGGGTTTCGATCTTCTGGACTTGGACGACTACGTCACCTTTGGCGGAAAGCCTTAAGTGAAGGCCTAACAATAAGAACAATTTTAATCATTAATCTATTAATTCTATCGGATAAATATGAGTACAGCAACCCTCGAACCTAAAACTCGCCCCTCCAAGCTTGAAAAAACGACTCTTTGGTATACCCGCTGCCCCTGCGCCACGGCTTTTTCCGTGGCGTGGCAACAGGGGACGCTCGATGCGGAATTTGCCGACGATGAAAACGTCGAATTCCTTTCGCTGGCTCAATCGTCCGATCCCAAGGTCCATCTTTCCCATTTTTCCCATACCCAGGAAAATTCATTTCGCTACGGCGGCAATATTCCTGCCATCTGGGCCCGGGCCAGCGGTGTTGACACTCGCCTTATCGGGTTGGCGTGGGTAACCACTCCCCATCCAATCCTGGTTCTTCCCGAATCGGGCATCAAGACGGTGGCCGATCTCAAGGGGAAGCGGCTGCTCGTGGTCCGGCGTGGGGCCGACAAGCTCGTCGATTTCGGCCGTGCCACTACGCTGCGCACGTACGAGACGGCACTGGCTACGGCCGGCCTGACTCTGGAGGACGTGAAGCTGGTGGAACTTTCCAACGACCGTCCGCGCATCGATGCCAAAGCTGTGGCCGAATCGAAAATCAAATCGGTTCTTGGTACGGCCCTCAGCAAACGCGCGGCCCATCGCGATGTTCTCTTCGCCCTGATCCGCGGCGAGGTCGATGCGATCACCGTCGCGGGACCTTCCAGCACGGATATCAAGGCGTTCCTCGGTGCTCATGTCGTCTATGACGTGGGTCGCGATCATCCGGATCGTACGGCCGCGGCTAACAACGGCTTTCCTGAAGCGCTGTCTGTGAGCGGGCAGTTGATCGAGGAGCATCCCGATCTCGTGGCCCGTGTTGTCGCCCGGCTCCTGGAAGCAGGGGAATGGGCTCAGCAGCATCCCAAGGAGGCGGTAAGCTTTGTCGCCCGCGAACAGAGTGTCGTGGACGAGATCATCGATGTGACTTACGGCTCGGAGCTGAGCCAGGTGTTCGCCACGGATCTCGCAACCGACAAGATCGCTGCCCTTCGTTCGCAAAAGGATTACCTGCTGCGTCACGGATACATCAAGGATTTCGATTTCGAGGCCTGGATCGATCCCCGTCCTTTGGCAGCTGCGCGTCATCTGCTGGCCAAGCGTCGGGTCGCCTGATTCCACCCCGCCGCAAAAATATGTCCACTTCACCACGCCAACTGCACATCAACGTCAACGTCCAGAGTTCGGGAGCCCATCCCGCGGCCTGGCGTTCCAAGGAAGGACGGCGCTTTGCCGCGCTCGACATCGCCCATTTCCAGGAAGTCGCCCGCATCAGCGAGCGAGGCCTGCTCGATGCCGTGTTTCTGGCTGATGCGCTGGCCATTGCAGTGGATCCCCGGGTCGCTCCGATGTGGGCGCTCGATCCCGTCGTGATCGTGGCGGCCATGGCGGTGGCAACCGAACGGGTCGGCTTCATCGTAACCGCCTCCACAACGTTCAACCATCCTTACAATCTCGCGCGGGCGATCCTCTCCTTGGACCACGCCAGCCGGGGACGGGCCGGATGGAATATCGTGACCACGTATGACGAACGGGCTGCGCCCAATTACGGGTTGGCGCAACTGCCCGTTCATGAAAACCGCTATGCCGTCGCCGCCGATTTTGTCGACGCGGTGTTCGAGCTTTGGGACAGCTGGGAAGACGAGGCGCTGGTGGCTGACGTCAAGGCAGGCATATGGGGTGATACGAAACGCATTCACTCCATCAATCATGTCGGCCCTCATTTCTCGGTGGCGGGTCCGTTGCAATTGCCCCGTTCGCCTCAGGGTAGGCCGTTGGTTGTACAGGCGGGCAGTTCCCCGCAAGGGCGCAATTTTGCTGCCCGTTATGCGGAAGCGGTTTTCAGCGTCCAGCAACTCATATCCGAGGCCCAGTTCTATTATTCAGATGTGAAATCCCGCGCGAAGGCGCTGGGGCGTGATCCGGATAGCATTGCCATCCTGCCGGGAATTTCCCTCGTCATCGGCGGTACGGAAGCCGAGGCGAAGGCGCGCAAGAAGGAACTGGATGAGATTGCTGGAGCAGGTCTGACGCTGGAGCGTTTTGCCAAGCGTCTTGGCCTCGATCCTTCCGATCTCGATCTCGACCGCCCTTTCCCGGAACACCTGCTGGAAGGCGTTAAGGGCAAGGGAGGTTCCCAAGGCTTTGCCGATGCCGCGTATGCGCTCGTCAGCAATCCCTCCCTGACCGTGAGGCAGATCATCGACCGGGGCGGCGGAGGCCATCACCGGGTGGTCGGTGCTCCGGAACAAATCGCCGATGTGATGGAGGAATGGTTCATCAAACGGGCGGCCGACGGATTCAACATCATGTCGGACATCTATCCGTCCGGTCTTGAAGCCTTCGTCGATCACGTCGTCCCCGTGCTGCAAAAGCGTGGCATCTACCGCCGGGAATACAGCGGAACCACTCTGCGCGACCATTACGGGGCCGAACCGCCGCCCAATATCTTCACTGAACGAAACGCCACCAAGCTGCAACACGCGGTCTGATCCGCACAACCCACGGAGTTCCCAAATGTCATCCTCATCCGAATGGACCATCGTCGATTTCCACACGCATATCCGTCCGCCCTGGTGGAAACCCTCGGCCAAGCTGGCTCCAGCAGCGACGCCGGCCGAGGAGGCCGCGCGCAAGGACCGGTTCCGCAAGCTCACCGATGTCAGCATCCTCCTGAAGGAGAGCGAGGAGGCGGATGTGCGTCTGCGGTTGCTCAGCTCGACCATCGAAGGTGTCTTCGGCACGGAAGGTCCCACCGATATTTCCGAGATTCGCAAGATCAACGACTTCCTGGCGGAAGTTCAGCAAAAGCATCCGGAACGCCTGGCCGCGCTGGCGACGATCGATGCCTTTTCCGGAGACGAAGGAGCACGGGAAGTTGAACGGGCCATCAAGGAACTGAACCATGTCGGCATCGTCATCGATTCATCCCGCGACCAGCAGTTCCTCAATTCGAAATCGGTTCGTCCCGCGTTGGAGGCTGCTGCCGCGCTGAAAGTGCCCGTGCTGGTTCACCCGGTGGGTGCACCCAATTCGGATGCCTTGAGAAAAGGCGGAGGCACGCCTGCCTATTCTTTTGGACGCGGGTTGATCAATGGAGCCGCCTTTTTTTCCGTGCTGGAGTCGGGATTACTTGAAGAGTTGCCTGATTTGAACCTCGTTTTCACCGCAATCGGTGCCGGAGCGCTAATCATCGCTGCAGCGGAAAGCGAGTACTACGCCGCCGACGGGGTTCTTAGGGGAAACAAGCCCAACATCTATTTCGACATCATGGGGCTGAATCCATCCACCATTCGTTATCTTGTAGATTCCCTCGGTGCGGATCGAGTCCTGGTGGGCACCGATTGGCCTATCTGGGCTCCGGTCAGTCGTCCGGTCCTGACTAAAGCTTTTGCCCAGGCGGGACTCACCTCCGATCAGCAAAAGTTGATCGCGGAAGGAAACGCCAATCGTCTTTTGGGACGAAACGTCAAGCCGGTGCGTCATGCCGCCAAGAATGGCCAAGAGCGTCTTCAACCAACCCCCGTCGGCGCATGACCCAGAATCCACGGCTGAGCGCCCAAAGCTCCTCCCTTGCCCTCATCCTCGAACGGGTGCCGGCTCTCACCAAAAAAATAAGTGAGGGTGCGGCAGAGCGAGATATTTCCGGCGAGCTCCCCTACTGGGCATTCAAGCTTGTCCGGGAATCGGGCATCCTGGCCCTTCGCGTGCCAGTGCATCTCGGCGGTCCTGGCGGCTCGGTTACGGATGTCATCGAAACGCTGGCAACTCTGGCCTCGGGGGACTCGAACATCGCCCATGCCCTCCGCACGCATTTCAATCAAAGCGAGAGCCTTTTTCTTGCTCCCGAATCTGAGGACCAAAAAAAGCGGGCCAACTTGATTTTGGGCGGTGCGATTTTTGGTGGAGCGGGAGCCGAGTTGGGTACGCCCAAATTCACCAATAAAACCACCAGCACCTTGGTCAAGGCAGCGGATGGCACCTATCGGTTGAATGGCAAAAAATACTATACGACCGGGACGGCTTACGCCGATTTCGTCTCAACCAGTGCGTTGCTTGAAAATGGCGAGACGGTACGCATCTTCCTTCCCATCGATCGCCCCGGTATTGATATTCGGAACGACTGGGACGGCATGGGCCAGCGCCTCACCGCCAGCGGCGGTGTCGATTTTAAGGACGTCGAAGTCCGGGAAAGCGAATTTTCCATTCCAGTCAAATCTCCCAATAATCAGATTGTCTCGCATCACGTTTCCACGCTTCGGCAGCTGATCCTGATGGCCTCCCAGACGGGCAGCGTTCGCAATGTCCTGGCCGAGGCAATTGAGTATGGAAAAAACCAGGCGCGGGCGATTACCCACAGTCATGCCGAGACGGCACGCGGCGATTATTTCGTGCAGCGGGAAGTGGGAAAGATCGCCTCGCTCAGTCAGGCTGTGGATGCGTTGATCACTCATTCGGCCCGGGCCTTGGATCGCGGTGCGGCGGCCATCCAGGAAAGTGATCCCAACGCTCACCAAATTGTCGTCGAAAATTCCATCACCGTGGCCAAGGCCCAGGTCGCGTTGGCTCCGCTGGCCCTGCAGGCAGCGGAAGGAATCTTTAATGTTGGTGGAGCTTCTGCCACGAGCCGGAAGCGCAATTTCGACCGTCATTGGCGCAACATCCGCACGGTCATGAGCCACAACCCCGTTTTTTATAAGGAAAAGGCGATTGGCGATTTCCTTCTCAACGACGAACCGCCGCCAACCGACGGAGGCTTTTTCTGATGAAACCGCCGGGCGAATTGCCCGGATGAATTTAGACATCCTGAAACCCCACCCATCCCTATCTCATGAGCGTCTTAACCCCAACTCTTCCCGCTCCGACTTCGATACCCGTTCCGCTGACCGTCCCGAAAAAAGCGGCTTCGACCACGGTGCCGCTGCTGCTCCTTTTCGCCATTTCGCTCATGCTGTGCGTGGACAGCGCCATCATGGGAGCGCTGGTAACTCCACTCAAGGCGGCCTTCCATCTCACCGACGAGCAAATTGGCCGCCTGCGTTTTGCCTTCAGCCTGGTGAATCTCCTGCTGTGCCCGGTCATCGGCTTTTTGGGTGATCGATTTCCCCGCAAGCCCATCATGTTGGCGGGAGTCGTCGTCTTTAGCCTGGCCACGGCGGCAGGAGGTTTGGCTACCGGCTTCGGATTTTTGCTGGTGACCCGGTTGTTCGTGGGTGCAGGCGCCGAGGCGCACCAGTTGCTTTGGCCCAGCTTTATCACCGATCTTTTCGGACCCCGCTGGCGCAACGCGGCCTTTGGCTTCATGCGCATCACCGGGCCTGTCGGCTGGTGCATCGGTTTTCTGGTGGCAGGCATCATCGAGGCGAAATATGGATGGCAGGCGGCCTTCTACATCGCCGGTTTTCCCGGCCTGCTATTGGCTCTGGCAGGACTCCTTTTTCTCCATGAACCCAGGCGGGGCGCCGTGGACGGTCATCATCTAGTCGAAATCCCGAAATGGAATGATGGCTTGCGGCTGCTCAAAAGCGGCAAGTTCCTGGTCTACACCATCGGCTCCATGAGCTTTGGTGTTGCCTTGGGCGCTCTGGGTGACTGGGGGCCGGCTTTTCTTCACCGTGCCTATGGCCTGACGAATCGGGAGGCGACTTCGTTCTTTGCCTATGGGTGGCTCATCTTTCAGGCTTCAGGCGGAATCATTGGCGGTATTTTGGGAAGCGTCCTGAAACGCCGATTCCCTCACGGGTATCTTTACCAACTGGGGATCGCATTGATTTTCGCTTCCGGCCTGTTGTTTCACGGCCTGCTGTCGAACGACCTCGAAACCACGCAGAATTTCATCCGGGCAGAGATGTTCTTTGCCGGGCTGTCCATGGGAGCGGTCTCCACCATATTAATGGATCTGGTTCCTGTCGCATTACGGAGCAGCGCGGTCTCTCTCGCCGCCTTAGTCGCGGGTATTGTCGGTGGTTTTCTTTCCTCGGAGCTGATCGGCCTGATTTCGGACCACTTCGGTCTTGCCGCAGGCATCCTCGTTGTCCCCTCGGCTTTTGGACTTAGCGCGTTGTCGTGGTGGATTCTTTTGGCCTTCCATTGGTTCGAGAAACCCTCATCCAAATTCGCCGTCTGATCCTTCCCGACAATTTTTTTCACAACTCCATCGATCAACCTCCACACCTACACGCCTATGTCACTTGCCGTATTAGCTCGCCCTGTTGCGAAGCCCGCCAAAACAACCATCTGGTACACCCGTTGCCCGGTGCCGAGTACCTGGGGCATTGCCTTGCGCGCCGGACATTTTCATGAGGAATTCGAGGGAGATTCCCAGATCGCCTTTCGTTCCGTGCTCGATTCCACGGATGCGAAAACTCACGACGCCCACTATTACGGAACTCTGAAGAACGCCTTTCGTCTCGGTGGAAACATTCCCCCCATCTGGGCCCGTTCCCGTGGAGCCAGCACGCGCGTCGTCGGCATCTCCTGGACAACGACGCCTTCACCGATCCTGGCCTTGCCGGAATCCAACATCCGTACCGCGGCCGATCTGAAAGGGAAAAGACTTCTCATCATCCGGCGGCCCGAGGAGGAAATCGATTTCGCCTATGCAGGGACCTTGCGCAATTACGAAGTAGCCTTGGCCACTGTGGGCCTCACTCTTTCCGATGTTCAATTAATCGAGAAAACGATTGGCGGTTCCAGCGAGCATTCCAAGCCGCATCAAGGGTCCCCCAACAGCGGCCGCCGACGCTCGCGCCAGGGTTTCCAGAAACACACCTTGGTCCCTCTCTTATTGGGCGAGGTAGATGCCATCACGTCACAGGGACCTGCGGCCATCGGTCTCATTGACGGCTTTGGCCTCCACGTTGTGCACGACATCAGCACGCATGCCGATCCCTTGCAGCGCATCCATAATTCTGTGCCCAAGCTTCTGACCGTCGATGGCGGGTTGATCGAGGAGCATCCGGAAATCGTCGCCCGGATCCTGGCGCGCCTTCTCGACATCCCGGCCTGGGCCCAGGAAAATCGGGAAGAAGCGGTCCACTTCATCGCGTTGGAGCAGGGCGTTTCCGACGATCTTGTCGACATTGCTTACGGAGAAAAGCTCGCGCCCGAGCTGAAGTTGAACCTCTCCAAGGAAAACATCGCGCGGGTGGCTGCCCAGAAGGCTTTCCTCCTGAAACATGGCCTCATCCAAAAGGATTTCGATCTGGAGCAATGGATCGACCCGCGTCCGCTCGAAGCCGCCCACGCCTTGGTTGAACAACGCCGTCGGTCGGGGAATTCCACTCCCAAGACGGCGCGTGCTTCCCTGCGCGTGGGGCCCGCTGGATGTGTCTCACGATAACACCCGATAAATCTGGCGAGCGGCTTCGATTGGGATCATCTCCCTGTCGAAGCCGTTCGCGCATTCAACATCCTACACTATCTTTTTGATTCCCCTGCTTCATGAATAACTGTCCATCCCTTCAACGCGACCCCAACGCCCCTCATCTTCCCGCTGAGCCGGTGGCTTTTGCCCTTCATTTTGTCTACAAGTTTCGCTGGTGGTATTTCCTGATCGTCGTTTTGGAAACGGCCGGTTCCGTCAGCGCCACGCTCATGCCTTATGTCATCGGCCAGAGCGTTCGCATCATTTCCCAACTGCAGGCCCATCCCGAATTGATCTGGACGGCCCTTTTCAGCTCCCTGCTGGCTTTCGTCCTTTTGAATATCGCCGAGGTTGTCTTTGTCCGCATTGCCGGTGCCTGCCGGGCCTATGCCAATCCGCGCTTGCGTCGAAGCGTTACCCAGGAGCTGTTCGCCTACCTTCAGCACCATTCCCACCGTTTCATCACCAACAATTTTGCCGGTTCTCTCGCGCATCGCATTTCGGAAACGTCCCAAGGCGTTGGGATGTCCGTCGCGACCATCGTCTTCGATTTTTTCCCGGTGATCATCAAGCTGATCGTTTCGAGCGTACTGCTTTTTCAGGCTTCCTTGTTTTTGGGCGGTTTCGTTACCGCCTGGTCGGCATTGTTCCTCTTCATCTCCTACGAGCTGGCCCGCAAGTGCGAACCTCACGCCCGGCGGCACGCCGCGGCCCGCAGTGAAACCAACGGCAAGATCGTCGACTCGGTCACCAATCTTTCGAGCGTCCGGCTTTTTGCGCGGCTGCCGTTCGAGCGTGAATACCTTGATCAATATCTCGACACCGAAATCAAGACCGCGCGTGTTTCGATGACTCACATGGAAATCATCCACTGGTTCCAGTATTCCGCGGCCGTGGTTCTCAAGGTCGGCGTACTTTTTCTGGCGACGTATCTCTGGCGCTGGGGAAAGATCGATGTCGCGGGCTTCGTCATGAGCATCAGCCTCGCTCTGCTAATTATCAGCGAAGTGCGTAATCTCGGACGCCGCTTTCTCGAATTTTTTGAATACATCGGCAACGTCGCCAATGGTGTTCACCAGATCATTCGTCCGCACGAGATCGTCGACGCTCCTCAAGCGAAATCCCTGCTGGTCACACACGGTGCCATCGAGTTCCGCAACGTGACCTTTGGCTACACGCCGGAACGGAATGTCTTCGAGCATCTCAACCTGACCATTTTACCGGGACAGCGCGTGGGTCTGGTTGGCTATTCGGGATCGGGCAAATCAACGTTGGTTAATCTGATCCTGCGCCTTTATGAACCGAATCGCGGGGCCGTCCTGATTGACGGCGTGGATATCCAGGGCGTGACTCAGGAATCGCTGCACGGACAGATCAGCCTCATTCCCCAGGAACCGGGACTTTTCCATCGCAGCTTGCTGGAAAATATTCGTTACGGGAACATCAAGGCTGGTCCTCAGGACATCCAGGAAGCTTCGATCCTGGCTCACGCCCACGATTTCATCCGGGAAATACCCGCCGGGTACAATTCATTGGTCGGGGAACGCGGGGTCAAGCTCTCGGGTGGTCAGAGGCAGCGTATTGCCATTGCCCGCGTCATCGCCAAGAGCGCTCCCATCCTGATCATGGATGAAGCGACCTCCAGTCTTGATTCAGTGACCGAAAAAGTTATTCAGGACAGCCTCAAAACGATCATGAACGGCAAGACCGTCATCGTGGTCGCCCATCGCCTTTCCACCATTTCCCATCTCGATCGTATTCTCGTCTTTGACCAAGGCCGGATCGTGGAGGACGGCAGTCATTCCGAATTGCTGATCCAGAATGGGACTTATGCACGTCTGTGGCATCGGCAAGTTAATGGCTTCATCCCGGAGAACGACGGGGAGGCTGAAGAAACTGAAGCCAGCGATTCCAGGTTGGAAGTCACCTTGAGATGACGCAGGTACTTGGCCTGCACTAGTCCCGACCTGCCTCGCCGAAAATTTCCTGGAAGAAGGTCCGCATCGCTTCCCAGGAACGCCGGTCCGCGGCTTCCTGGTAGTTGGCGCCTTTCGGCTGCGTGAATCCGTGCTTGGCGCCTCCGTAAAGCGTGACTTGCCAGTCGGTGCCGGCGCGGCGCATTTCATCCTCAAAAGCGGCCACTTCCGCTGGAGGGATGACCGGATCTTCCGCTCCGGTCAGGACGAGGATTTTTGCTCGTACGAGTCCCGATTCCGCAGGTGCTTTCGTTTTGAGACCACCGTGAAAACTGACGACTCCACCGATATCGGCCCCACTGCGAGCCAATTCAAGAACAGTGGTTCCACCAAGACAGTAACCGATGGCCGCAATGCGATTCCGGTCAACTCCGGCCTGAGCCACCAATGCCTCCAAGCCAGCCTGGATACGGGCCCGTAATTTTCCGGGATTGTCCCGCAAGGGATCCATCCATTTACGTGCTTCCTCCATGCTCTCGGCGAGAAATCCATTTCCATAAAGATCAACCGCCAAGGCAACATATCCCAGGCGCGCAATCATTTCGGCCCTTCGCTTCGTCTCGGGATCGAGACCGCGTGCCGCATGGACGATCAGGACCCCGGGACGGAAAACGGCCTCTCCCTCTTCGCGCGCCAGCGTTCCGCGCAAGGGGAGGTCTCCGTCCCGATAAGTCAGTTGTTCAATCTGCATGGATTGCCCGCTTGTTAGACAAGCGCAGTTGCCTCGGCAATCGGCGCCTGGACCCGTTGCCGAATCTGCGCGTGGGCGCGTTCAATCGCGACAGCGCGCTGAGACGGGTTGGCCAGGCCATCAACCGTGATGACCTCGACATTGTCCGAAGCCAATAATCCCAGGACTTTTTGGAGGTAAGGTGTCAGAAAATTCCAGCTGGCCAGCGGAGTGCCCTCCTGAAACGAACCGCTGCTGACGGCAATGGCCGTGGCGGTCTTCGGTCCCAGCAGACTTTTCAAGCCGCCTTCGACATATTTGACTGTCACTCCCGACCGGATGACCGTGTCGATGTAAGCCTTGAGCGTCGATGGCAGGGTATAGTTGTACATGGGAACGCCGAAGACAAAATGATCCCCTTCGATCAATTCCGCAATGAGCTCGTCGGAAAGCGCCAGAAGGCGATGTTCCGCTGCCGTTCTCTCGGCTGAGGAAGCGCGGGCTGCGTTGATCCAGGGATCGTCCAGATGAGGAACGGGATAATCGCGTAGGTCGCGCCGAATGATTCGTCCGCCGGGATGGTTTTCCAGCCATGCCTCGGCAAAGGCGGTCGTCAACTGACGGGAAATCGAACGTGTGCCTCTGGGGCTGGAGTCAATTTGAAGGAGAGTGGGCATAATTCCCAATATATCTTGTTTACCTATCGGATTACTAGGATAATGTGGCCATAGCCTCATTGATTCATTATGTCGCTACTTACTGAAAATCAGCCTTCTAACGTTTCCACTTCTCTTCTTTGGCATACACGTTGCCCCGTCCCCACGGCCTTTTCCCTGGCCCTTGAATTGGGAGCACTGGAAAGGGAGTTTCGTGCAGATGGCATCCAGTGGAAATCGCTTCAGGAAACCGGCGATGCCAAGATCATCCAGTCCCATTTTTCCCATACCCAGGAAGACTCGTTCCGGCAGGGTGGCAACATTCCCGCCCTTTGGGCCAAGTCGGAAGGCGCCCAGACGCGCCTCATCGGGCTCTCCTGGGTAGAGACGCCTTACCCCATTCTTTCCCTTCCCGATTCGGGAATCCGGACACCGGCGGATTTAAAAGGAAAGCGACTTCTCGTCCTGCGTCGCACCAAGGAAAAGGCCATCGATTTTTCGCGGGCGACCACCTTGCGCACCTATGAAGTGGCGTTACACAGCGCCGGACTGAGCCTGAAGGATGTGGAGCTCGTCGAGATTCCGGTTGAGCGGCTCCATGTCGATGCCCACAAGATGGCCACTCCCACAGATAAGCTTTTCACCCGCCGCGGCGGCCAGAAGGAAGCCATCGCCGCCCTGATCCGGCGCGAAGTCGACGTCATCGCCCTCCAGCTTGCCTCGGGTATCGACATCGCGGCGCTGATCGGGGCTTTCACCGTACTCGATGTCCGCAAGTCTGGCCTGGCGAAGGCGGCCCGGACCAATAACGGGGCTCCGCGAACGCTGACCGTCAGCGCGAATCTGGCCGACCGGCAGCCCGAGATCGTGGCCCGCGTGGTGGCGCATCTTCTCGAAGCATCCGCCTGGGCGCAGTCGCATCACCGTGAAGTGGTCCGCCTGGTCGCGCGTGAGGAACAGGTGGCCGAAGACATCATCGAAGCCACCTACGGCCCCGAACTCAGCCATTCGTTCGACACCGATCTTTCCACGGAAAACATCGCGGCGCTTCGCTCACAAACCGATTTTCTCCTCCGTCATGGCTTTCTCGCCA
>Ga0105237_10002030_pt1 | contig 25743 bp, 20 predicted proteins | sample KBSC24metaG_FD_81520 | JGI IMG/M metagenome (GOLD analysis project Ga0105237, IMG submission 81520) | Corn rhizosphere microbial communities from Kellogg Biological Station, Michigan, USA - KBS C2-4 metaG | ecosystem: Host-associated > Plants > Roots > Rhizosphere > Soil | place: Michigan, USA...
GCCGTATCGATCATGCTCACGCCTGAATCGAGCGCGGCATTGAGCGCCGCGATCGCATCCTTCTCCTCGACGTCTCCCCAGTCGGCCCCGATCGCCCAACTGCCAAAGCCAATCTCCGACACTTGCCAGCCGGCGCGGCCAAATCGCCTTTGATGCATACAAACCACTCCTCAAAGCCCGTATCATCTTGACGGGTCGTCCCGACAGGAATATCAGACTGAGCAGTTGTATGACAACCCTGTAAGCATGCAAAACGTTACGATGGATAGTGCCGTCGGAGCGTTGTCGGGAGGTTGGATGGGCGACGGGATGTTGCCGGCACTCGTGCGTAGCGCCAATCGATGCCGGCCTGGCCGTAAGGGCCCGGCGGCGATGGCCGCAGCCGGGCCGTGTGCCGTTCGCCCGTTGTCGTTGGATCTATCCCGGATGTCCGGCGCCGTCGCGAAGCTGCTCGAAGCGCTTGTAGGAACGGGTCAGATGCAGCCGCATCGCGCGCTGCGCCGCCTTGGCGTCACGCGCCGCTATGGCGTCGTGGATCGCCCTGTGCTCGCGTCGCGTCCGCTCGAAATGCCGTTCGCGTTCGGCAGGCTCCATGCAATCAAATTGCGTCCATTGGCGCGGGATCATGGCGGCACCGAACGTATCGAAGAGCCGGCTGAAATAGGCGTTGTGCGTGGCGAGCGAAATCGCGCGATGAAACCCCGCATCTTCAGTCGCGGCAAGGCCGGTTTCGGCAATCGCCCGGTCGATGGCGTCGAGCTGCTTGGCCATGAAGGCAAGGTCCTTGGCGGTCCGACGCATGGCGGCCAGCGCCGCCGCTTCCACTTCGACGCCCATGCGCAGTTCGAGCACCGCCAGGATCTCGTCGATCGATTCGACATCTGTCGGCACGATCGAAAAGGTCTTGGGCGGAGGTTCCTGGGCCACGAAGGCGCCCAGGCCTTGTCTTGTGGTGATAAGCCCTCGCGCGCGCAGCGAGGCAAGCGCCTCGCGAACCACGGTCCGGCTCACACCCGTCGCGTTGACAATCTCCTGCTCGGTGGGAAGCCGCTGACCGGGGGCAAGATCGCCGGCTTCGATCTGCGCGGCGAATTTCTCCACCAGTTCGCCCCTGAGGTTGGGGGACTGGCGAATGGCACCGAACATTGCTCCCCCGCGATCCGTCATCGGAAAACCCGCCCTTTAAATCGATTCTTGTCGCAAGGATCGCACCGCTTGGTTGCAACGGCAATCTTTCGTTTCCAATGCATGTCGCCCGGAAGTGTGGGGCGGTTCCGGGACAACGACATGCATCAAGACAAAAACTCCAACAGCACCGGGAAGACCAACATGAAGCAGCAAATCGGTTTTATAGGCCTGGGCGCAATGGGCTCGGGCATGGCGGCAAACATCCTGGCCAAGGGCTGGCCCCTGACAGTCTGGGCGCACCGTAACCAGGAGGCGGCGCTGAAGCTTGTCAGTGCCGGTGCCCGCCAGGCGGCAACGCCTCGCGCGCTCGCCGAAGGCTGCGACATCGTTCTCATCTGCGTTACCGGCTCGCCGCAGGTGGAGGCGGTCGTGAAGGGTCCCGATGGCCTGGCCGCGGCCGCGAACGGAGATGTCGCCGCTGGCAAACCGCTGATCATCGACTGCTCGACCTCCAACCCGTCATCGACGATCGCGCTTGCCGCCGAACTTGCCGCCCAAGGCGTGACGCTGATCGATGCGCCGCTGGCGCGCACGCCCAAGGAAGCTGCCGAAGGCAAGCTCGACGTCATGGTCGGCGGCGCGGTGGAAGTGGTCGCCCGTGCGCGCCCGGTGCTCGAAGCCTTCGCCGCGCGTGTCGTCCACACCGGTCCGACCGGCAGCGGCCACACCATGAAGCTGCTGAACAATTTCATCTCGATGGGCTATTCCGCCATCTATTCGGAGGCGCTGACGCTGGGCGCCAAGGCCGGGCTGACGCCGCAGGTCTTCAACAGCGTGATCTCGGGCAGCCGCATGGATTGCGGCTTCTACCAGGCCTTCTTCGAGTTCGTCCTCAACCGCAACGAAAACGCCCAGCGCTTCGCCATCGCCAACGCGCTGAAGGACATGACCTATCTCGCCTCTTTCGCGCAGGCAGCCGGCATCGCCAATCCGGTCGGCGCTGTCGTGCGCAACGGCTTTGCCACCGCAGTCGCCACCGGTCATGGCGAAAAATTCGTGCCGGCGCTGTCGGATATTGTTGCGGGATTGAATGGGGTGTCGCTGGTTGGGCCGCCCGCAGAGTGAAATCACGTAGGGCGGGCGCTGCCATCGGCCATTGGCCCGGTTGAGGGCGAATTACAGATCGAATTACAGATAAACGCGAAGCGAAACCGCTATCCCGCGGTCCGATTGCGCACAGCCTTCCGCAGTCGTGAATGCCGCACCGGAGACGCCACCTGCTGCGGCGATACCGACTCAGCAGTCGCCTCCCCTCCGGGCAACCCCACCCGCAGGGCCGCGCCCGCCAGATGGTCGCGCATGGCCGCTTGCGCCTCTTCGGTGTCGCCGGCGCGGATGGCGGCGAGGATGCGCTCGTGCTCGCCGAGCGTAATGCGGGCCATGTCGTCCGACTTCTGCTGGTTGCCGGCGGCGAGGATGCTTTCGCGCACGCGCTCGGAAACGAAGACCAGGAACTGGCCCATGTAGCTGTTGCGCGTCGCCTCGGCGACGGTGCGGTGGAATTCGAGGTCGCTGCGCAGCCAGGCGACACTGCCATAGGGGGCCGCGCGCATGCCTGAAAGCGCATTGGTCATCGCGGTAAGGTCGGCTTTGGTGCGCCTTTTGGCGGCAAGGGCCGCCGCCTGGACTTCCAGGATGCCGCGCAACTCGAACAGGTTGCGAAAGGAATCGGCGCGCTGCAGCGCATCATAGTCGATCGTCAGCACCGTGGCATTGGTCGCGTCGGCGACGAAGGCGCCCCTGCCCTGCTGCGACCAGATCCGGCCTTCGGACCGGAGCCTTGCGATGGCCTCGCGCACGACATTGCGGCTGACCCCGAATGTGGTCGCCAGCGCCTGTTCGGTCGGCAGTTGATCGCCGGGTTTCAAGCGCCCCTGGGCGATCTCGCGCGAGATCGAACTCGCAACCAGGGTTGAGAGGTGCGGGCCGCGATTGACCTTGTCGAGCTTCAGCGTCATCGCTCACCTATAGTCGACGGCGGATGTCGGCGCCAGAATGCGGCCGTTGCTCAAGATATGGCGCGGATCGAACGCTTCCTTGATGCCTGCGGCAAGGTCTAGCGTCACCGGATCGATGCGTTCGAGGAACGCCTTCTGCTTGACCCGGCCGATGCCATGCTCGGCGCTGATCGAGCCGCCATAGCGGTCGACGACGGCAAAGATCACCGCCTCCGCCTCCTCGAACAGATGCTCGACCGCTTCTGCACCCATTCCTTCCGGCGGCACGACGTTGAGATGGATGTTGCCATCGCCGACATGGCCGTAGGTGACGGGCAGCGCATCAGGTCTCGCCCGCCCCAGTTCGAAGAGGGTATCGGTGACGAAATCGGCGAGTTTTGAGATCGGCACCGAGACGTCGGTGCGCAGATAGCGGCCGCCGCGCCCCTGGCGCTCGACCATGATCTCGCGGTAGAGCCACAAGCGCTCGCCCTGCGCCCTCGTCGATGCCACGATGCCGTCCTCGACCAGGTCCTCGACGCTGGCGAGAAAACTCAAAAGCATCTCGGACAAGTTGGTCAAGCCGCCGCCGGAAACCTCGATCAGCACATAGGCCGGATAGGACTTGTCGAACGGATCGGGAAAATCCTCGCGCTCGCGCATGGTGATCTCGATGCCGCCGCGCAGGATCAGCTCGAAGGCAGTGAGCAGGTCGCTGCAGCCGCGTCGCGCCCGCGCATAGAGCGCCATCGCGTCTTCGATCGAGCGCAACCCGACGAGTGCGGTTTCAATCTGCGTTGGCTTGGGAAAGAGTTTCAAGGCGGCGGCGGTGACGATGCCCAGCGTGCCTTCGCTGCCGATGAAGAGTTGCTTCAAATCATAGCCGCGATTGTCCTTGCGCAGCACCTTGAGCCCGTTCCAGATGCGGCCATCGGCCAGCACGACTTCAAGACCGAGCACCAGGTCGCGCGTCATCCCGTAGCGCAGCACGTTGAAACCGCCGGCATTGGTCGCGACATTGCCGCCGATGCGGCAACTGCCTTGCGCGCCGAAGGTGAGCGGCAAGATACAGTCGCTCTCCTCGGCGGCGCGCTTGGCGGTCTCGAGGATGCAGCCGGCCTCGACCACCATGGCGAAGTCGATCGGGCTGATCGAGCGGATCCGGCTCATGCGTTCCAGCGAGATGACGACCTCGCCGCCGGCCGCCGCTATGGCCGCACCGACAAGGCCGGTCAGCCCGCCCTGCGGCACGACGGGAATGCGCTCCTTGTGGCAGTGCCGCAGCAGCGCCGACATCTCTTCCACCGAAGCCGGCCGGGCCACTGCCAGCGGTCGGCCGAAGTGATCGCCGGACCAGTCATGGCTGTAGCGCGAAAGATCGTCGGCTTCGGTCAGCAGTCCGCCATCGGACAGCAAGCCGGCCAAGGCTGCGATCAGCGATGCGGAAGTGGGCGGCACGGCATTCATGAACGGACACTAGAGCCTTTCGGAAAACGACTGGACAAACACCAATCTTGTCGTGTTATCATACAACCCTGATTGAGAACATCAAGCGACACCATGGTTCCCGAAGCCGTTTGATGTGGATGGTCAGACCCGCAAATCACCCAATTCGGAGGACTTTCACAATGAGCGCCGCCCCGGGCTTTCGCTATATGCACACCATGATCAGGGTTCTCGACCTCGACAAGTCGATCGCCTTCTACACCGAGGTGCTCGGGATGACCTTGCTGCGCCGGGACGAATACCCCGGCGGCAAGTTCACCAACGCCTTTGTCGGCTATGGACCCGAGGACAAGGAAGCCGTCGTGAGCTGACGCTGAACTGGGGCCGCGAGGAACCCTATGAGATCGGCACCGGCTTCGGCCATCTGGCGCTCGGCGTCAACGACATCTACGCCGTCTGCGCCGAACTGGAAAAGCGTGGCGCCAAGATCCCGCGCAAGCCCGGGCCGATGCAGCATGGCACCACCCACATCGCCTTCGTCGAGGATCCCGATGGCTACAAGATCGAGCTGATCGGCCTCGACACGATGTAGTAATTTCAGCCTGGGCAGCAGCTCCAGACCGGACCGCACCGGCTTCGTGCCGATGCGGTCCCTCCCTGTCCGCGCTTGCTTGGGAGGCGGTGCGGATCGATCTGTCACTTGATGACCGCGATCTTGCTGCGATCGATGGTGATGGCCACGGCGGCGATGAGCACCGCGCCGAACACCATGTTTTCCAGGAAAATGTTGACGCCGACAAAGGTCATGCCGATGCGCACGATCGAGATGATCAGCGCACCGACCGCGGTGCGGGCGACGCCGCCCAATCCACCGGTGATGGCGGTGCCGCCAACGATGACGGCGGCGATGGCCGGCAAGAGGAGCTGGTTGGCGAGCACCGGCGAGCCGCTCGACAGCCGTGCCGCCAGCACCACGCCGGCGATCGCCGCAAGCATGCCGGACGCAGCAAATGCGATGATCTTGGTGCGGTCGACATTGATGCCCGCCGCCCAGGCGGCGGGTTCGCCGGCGCCGACCGCGATCGCCTGGCGGCCAAAGCGCGTGTAACGCAGCGCCAGGAAGCTGACGATGCCGATGAGGGCCGAAATCAGCACCACCACAGGCAGGCCAAAAATCGTGGCGTTGATCCAGGCGGTCTTTTCGCGACCGACTTCCTCGATAGTGATGGCGCGGCCGTTGGAAACCCAGAGCGCAAGGCCCGTGACCACGCCGCCGGTGGCTAAGGTCGCCACGAAGGACGGCACGCGCAGCTTCACATGCACGATGCCGCTCAGAAGCCCGAAGGCGAGCCCGGAAAGGATCGCCACCGGGAAGGCGGCAAAGCCGAGCGGCGGCAGCAGTTGCGCCAGCATCACGCTTGCCAGCGAGGCGACCGCCTGGATCGACAGGTCGATGCCGCCGAGCAGGATGGCGAAGGTGACGCCGGTCGCCAGGATGAACAGCACCGCTGTGTTGGCGAAGAGCAGCGCCAGCGTCTCACCGGTCAGGAAGCCCGGCGCGGCGATCTCGATGATCAGCAACAAGGCAACAAGCAGGATCAGCGGGATGGCGCCCTGCGTCCACTTGCCCTCGAAGACCTGCCTGATGGAAAACCCTTCATTCATCGCAGGTCTCCAAAGATCGTTTCGAAACTCGCTCTGGCGAGTCATATGATGGTGGTTTCGAGAACCGGAGCGGAGCGGACATCGGTCCGTGAGCACCGGAAGCGCAGAAAACGCCTTCAGATGGCCGCCAGAGTAGAGTTTCCAAACGGTCTGTCACACCATTGCTCGCAGTAGATCGACCTGCTTCGGCTTGTTGCCGGGACTGGCATCGAAGCGCGCGGTGATCTCGCCGTCGCGCATCACCAGCACCTGGTGCGACAGGCCGATGGTCTCCTCGAGCGTGTCGGAGATCAAAAGGATCGCCACGCCTTGCGCGGAGAGATCGCGGACCAGCTCGTAGACTTCTTCCTTCGCGCCGACATCGAGGCCGCGCGTCGGATGATCGAGCACCAGGATGCGCGAACCCGCCGTCATCCAGCGCGCCAGCACCACCTTCTGCTGGTTGCCGCCGCTGAGCTTGCGGCAGGCGGCGTCCGGTCCCGGCGCCTTGATGCGCAGCCGCTTGATCCAGTCGGCGGCGAGCCGGCGCTCCTTGCCGTAGTCGATAGCGCCGTTGCGCATGACGCTCGACAGATCGGCCAGCGAAATGTTCTCGGCGATCGACAGGAACATCACCAGGCCCTCGAGCCTGCGTTCGCGCGGCACATAGCCGATGCCCTTGCGCACGGCCGGCTCTGGAGAACCGAAGCGCACCGTCTCGCCGGCGATTTTCATTTCGCCCGCATCATGCGGCTGGAAGCCGCCTATGGTGCGCGTGACCTCCTCGCGGCCGGAGCCGACGACACCGGCTATGCCAACGATCTCGCCGGCCCGGATCGTGAGATCGACGCCGTGATAAAAACCATTCGCGGCAAGCCCCTTGGCCTCGACCATGATCTTCTGGCCTGGCTGCTGTTGGCGGGCCTCGCGGTAATATTCGGCCTGCAGCCCGCGCCCGACCATGATCTCGTGCAGCTCCGGAGCGGTCACCTCGGCGGCGCGGTGTTCGGCGACAACGGCGCCGTCCTTCATCGTGTAGACGCGGTCGGAGATCGCCAGCACCTCGTCGAGGCGATGCGAGACGAAGACGAAGCTCGCGCGTGACTTGAGCGAGCGCACCCGCGCAAACAATACCTCGATATCCGCGGCGTTGAGCACCGAGGTTGGCTCGTCAAGCAGGATGAGCAATGGGCGCTCGACCATCTCCTCCAGCGTCAGCGCCTTTGCGAGCTCGACCATCTGGCGCGCGGCGAAGGTGAGCTCGGAGGTGCGCGCGGTGACGTCGATATCGACACCGATCTTGGCAAGCTGCCGGCGCGCCGCCGCGTTCATGGCACGCCAGTTGACGAGGCCGAAACGGGTGAAGCGGTCTTCTTCGCCGAGATAGATGTTTTCGGCAACCGTGAGGTTGAGCACCAGCGACTGTTCCTGGAACACCATGCCGATGCCGTGCCTGGCCGCGTCGCGGGCGTTGCGCATGCGCAGCGGCTCGCCGTCCAGCGTGAGAGCGCCGCCGTCCAGCCGGTAGCCGCCGGCCAGCACCCGCATCAACGTCGACTTGCCGGCGCCGTTCTCGCCGATCAGCCCGACCACCTCGTTCGGACGCACCTCGATGGAAACGTCGCGCAAGGCCTGTACGCCGGGGAAATTCTTGACGATGCCGGTTGCCTGAAGCATGGCGTTCACTTGACGATCTTGAGGCGGACGCGGTCGAGCGACAGCGCTACCGCCGCGATGATCATCAGGCCCTGCACCGTCTGCTGGATGTAGGGCGAGATGCCGAGCAGGATCATACCGTTGGCCAGGACGGTGACGATCAGCACGCCGATCAGCGTGTTGACCACACCGCCTTCGCCACCGGTCAGGGCCGTGCCGCCGACGACGACCGCTGTGACCGCGGCAAACAGCCTGCCGTCGCCGATGACGGCGTGCGACTGGCCGAGCTGGGCGGCGGCAAGCACGCCTGCGATGCCGAAGAAGAAACCGGCCAGCGCGAACGCGGCAATGCGCACGCGCGTTACGTTGACGCCGGAGAGCTTGGTCACATCCTCATCGCCGCCGATCGCCAATATGTGGCGGCCGAGCCTGGTGTGATACTGGATGATGGCGGCGAGCGCGAAAGCGCCGACCGCGACCCAGACTGCCAGCGGCAGGCCGAGGAACCGGTGCAACGCCAGGTCGCGGATGGAGGCATCGTTGAGGCGGATGGCCGAGCCGCCCAGCATATAGACCGACAGGCCGAGGCCGATGAACCACATGCCGAGCGTCGCCATGAAGGACGGGATGCGCAGCATTGTCTGGACGAGACCGCTGATCAGACCCATGATCGTGCCCGAGGCGATCGCCGCCAGCACCGCCCACCAGCCATAATCGTTGCCGTTGCTGTCATTGGCGGCAAGCAGCACCACCACCATCGCCGCCACCGACAGCGTGCCTTCGACCGACAGGTCGATGCTGCCCATCAGGATGATGAAGGTGAGCCCCATTGCCAGCGTTAGCGGCACGGCGGCCGAGTTGGCCAGCCGCACCAGGTTGCGAAGCTCGATGAAATTGGGATTGGCGATGGCGATCAGCAGGCACAGCACGATCAGCACCGCCAGCGGCGCCAGGCTGCGCCAGCGCCTGCCGCCGAACACGGTGGCAATGCGGCCGGGGAGGAGTGTCATAAGCGTCGTCCGCTCAATGTCTGAAACGGACTTCAGGGGTTCTGTATCGATTGTCAAGAAACCGCTTCCCGTCTGCTGATGACAGTCGCCGCGCATGTGAAGCGGCGACTGCAAGAGGAGGCGGGCCGCCAGGGAGCAGCAGCCCGCCCGGCGGGTCAGGTGCGGATCGCTCCGGTCACCCGGCCCCACAGGTCGTTCCAGTCGATCTCCGGTTTGGATTCGACATTGGTCTTGTAATATTCCTCGACATTGTCGTGCGAGATCAGCACCGCCTTGCCGTAGAACTCGCGGTGTTCCGGCGGCTCCTTGGTCGGATCAAACTTGCCGGTCTTGGCGTTGTAGCCGATGGCGAGCCCCATGCCGCCCTGCCAGAACGGATCCGAGGTGACGGTGCAGGCGAACTCGCCGGTGCGCACCGCGTCGACCGCCGTCTTGATCCCATCGACGCCGACGATCGGCACCTTGCCGGCGAGGTTCTCGGCGCGCAGCGCCTCGAGCGCGCCGGAACCCATGTCGTCATTGGCGGCCCAGATGCCCTTGATGTCGTCGCCGAAGCGGGTCAGCAGGTTGCCCATCAGATCGAAGGCTTCGGTCGATTTCCAGTTGGCGACCTGGAAGTCGAGCAGCTTGATGTCGGGATTGGCGGCAAGCGCCGCATCGAGGCCCTTCTTGCGCTCGATCGCGGCCGTGGTCGAGATCAGGCCGCCAAGCGCGACGATGCCGCCCTTGCCGCCGATTGTCTTGAACAGGATCTCGGCGATGGTCTTGCCGCTGGCGATGCCGTCGAACTCGATGTGCGAAACATAGTTCGGGTTGAAGTCCTTGGGGTGCAGGTCCGCCGGCTTGTTCCACTGCGTCACCACATAGGCGCCGGCCTTGGCGCAGGCCTCGACGATCGGGCGTGCATCGGGCGTGTCGTTGGGATCGGAGTTGAGCACCATGTTGCCGTTGGTCTTGGCGAGCATCGCCTTGATGTCGGCGATGCCCTTCTCGCTGTTGCCTTCCGAAACCAGCGTGACGTGCTCCAGCCCGGCCCATTTGGCATAGGCCTCGGCGCCCGTCTTCCACACCGCGTGATAGGGGTTGGACAACGAGCGGATCGACGTCACCAGCGTCGGCTTGTCGGCCGCGCGCAACACCTTCGGCATGGCAAGCGTCGCCACGCCGGCAGTGACGCCCAGCATGAGCGTCCGGCGGCTGACTTTGCCGGAAAAAGTGTGACTATTGCTGTCCTTCATTTTGAACCTCCCGATTGAATTTGTTTCCCGCCCGGCGCTTGCGCAGGCAGCGCGACCGGGCCCTCCGGTTGGCGGATCATCAAGCTCCTCACTTGTACGACAACCCTTCAACACGATAACCTTACCCTGTCTCTTGACGCGACACAAGCGACTTGAGATCGTCGCGCGTGGGAGAGCGGGGTGCTGATTTCGGCCTTGCAAGGGAGTGAGAATGCCTGATTTCATCATCGTCGGCGGCGGTTCCGCTGGCTGCGTTCTTGCCGCAAGGCTGAGCGAGGACCCCGACCTGTCGGTGGTCCTGCTGGAAGCCGGTCCGCCCGACACCGACCGCTACATCCACATGCCGGTCGGCTTCTTCAAGATGACGTCGGGACCGCTGATCTGGGGCTATGACGCGGCGCCCGGCAAAGAAATCGACGACCGCGTCATGGTCTATCCGCAGGCGCGTGTGCTGGGCGGCGGCTCGTCGATCAATGCCCAGGTGTTCACACGCGGATGTCCGCAGGACTATGACGGCTGGGCGGCAGACGATGGTTGCGCGGGCTGGAGCTATGTCGATGTGTTGCCGTATTTCGTCCGCTCCGAAGGCAACGACACCTTCGCCGGCCCGCAGCACGGCATCGATGGCCCGCTGGGCGCTTCCAGCGGCGCGCCGCATCCGCTGACCCGGGTTTTCGTCAGGGCGGCGCAGCAGGCCGGTCTTCCCTTCCGTGCCGACTTCAACGCCGGTGAGCAGGAAGGCACCGGCTTCTACCAGACAACGACGCGCAACGGGAAGCGAAGCAGCACGGCGGTCGCCTACCTGAAGCCGGCACTTGGCCGCAGGAACCTGACGCTGCGCACCGATGCAACGGTGAGCCGCGTCGTCGTCGAGAACGGCCGCGCCATCGGCGTCGAGATCATCGCCAATGGCCGCACCGAACTGCTCCGCGCAGAACGCGAGGTGATCGTCACCGCCGGCGCCATTGGCTCGCCCAAACTCCTGATGCTGTCGGGCATCGGCCTGCCCGCGCATCTGGACACCCACGGCATCAAGGTGGTCCACGATCTGCCCGGCGTTGGCCAGAACCTGCACGACCACATGGATGTCGACGTCGTCGCCGAACTCAATGGGCCGCATGGCATCGACCGCTACAAGAAGAAACGCTGGCAGGCGCTGGCCGGCCTCGAATACGCCCTGTTCGGCAAGGGACCGGTCGCCTCGAACATCGTCGAGGCCGGCGGCTTCTGGTGGGGTGACCGCTCTGAAAAGACGCCCGACATCCAGTTTCATTTCCTGCCCGGCGCCGGCGTCGAGGAAGGCATAGGCTCGGTTCCCGGCGGCAATGGCTGCACGCTCAACTCCTACCATGTGCGGCCGCGCTCGCGCGGCAGCGTCACGCTGCGCTCGGCGGACCTGCGCGATCCACCTGTCATCGATCCCAATCCCTTCGCCGAGCCCTACGACCTGGAGCGGGCCATCGACGGCATCGAGATCAGCCGTGAGATCCTCTCTCAGCCGGCTTTCGCCAAATATGTCGGCCGCGAGCATCTTCCAGGCCCAGCGACGCAAGGGCGCGCGGCGCTCGAAGCGTTCGCCCGGGAGCACGGCCGCAGCGCCTACCATCCGGTCGGCACCTGCCGCATGGGTGGTGATGCCGGCAGCGTCGTCGATCCCGAGCTTCGCGTGCGCGGGCTACAGGGCCTGCGCGTCTGCGACAGCTCGGTCATGCCGCGCATCGTCTCCTCCAACACCAACGCCGCCGTCATCATGATCGCCGAAAAGGCGGCCGATATTATCGCTGGCAGGACACCGCCGGCGTAGCTCAGTCGCCCTCAAACATCGAGCGCGGTGGAAAGTCGGTACGGCTGTAGTCGACGACGATGAACTTTCCGCCCTGGTAGCGCTCCACCACCGGGTTGTCGGTCACCTTGCCGCGCACGCGCTCGGCCTGGCTGTCGGAACTGTCTAGCGGCATCCAGCCGATCTTCAGCCTGGCATCGTGCCGCCAGAAGCCGCGGCTGTTGTTGGACTGGCCCCAGATGACGGAGCAATCGACGCGCTCCGCCTCGGCGCAACGTTCGATCAGGCGCACGAAGTCGTCATGCGATATCCAGGTCGACAGAATCCGTTCGTCCGGAACTTCCGGAAGCACCGAGCCGATGCGGATCAGCACGCTTTCCACGGCATGCTTGTCGAAGTAGAGCCGCGCCAGCATCTCGCCATAGGCCTTCGACAGGCCGTAATAGCCGTCGGGTCTGAGCAGGCAGTCCTGGTCGAGGATCTCCGTCCGCTCATAGAGGCCGACTGCATGCACGGAAGACGGGAACACGACCCGTGCCTTCTGTCCGCGCGCCGCTTCGTAGATATGGTAGGCGCCGCGAAAGTTTGGGCCGAGCACGGTCTCGAAGGATTGCTCGGTCGATATGCCACCAAAATGCAGGATCAATCCACAGCCTTCGGCCAGATCGTTGACTGCCTTCTGGTCTTCGAGATCGGCCAGGGTGAAGCTTGCCTTGTCCGGCAACGGGATCGGCAACGGGACGATATCGGTGAGCCGCAAGGTCCATCCCAACGCTGCCAGCCGCGCTGAAAGCAACCGTCCGATCGTGCCGGACGCCCCGGTCAACAGCACAGGTTTTCCTGAGAGCATTACGCCCTTCCCTTTCTTGGTTCCGGCACCCATGTTCGGGCGCGCCCAAGGCGAGTGAAGATCGTCTGGGGCGCAGCTGCCCAAAATGTCATCATATCACCAGACAAATTATGGCTTGCCAAGAAACGCGGTTGGTTTATTGCTTGTTGGCGATGAAACGTTCCTTTGGCCTCCCCCCGCAGATCAGCCGTACGGCGCAGGTTGCCGACTGGTTTGCGCGTGAAATACGTGCCGGTCACTTGACGAGCGGCGAGAAACTGCCGACCGAGCAGGAGCTGATCGCGCAATTCGGCGTCAGCCGCACGGTGATCCGCGAAGCCATGGCGTCGCTGCGCTCGGAAGGGCTTGTGGTCAGCCGTCAGGGCGCGGGCGTGTTCGTCGCCGATCATCAGGCCAACGTCAGTTTTCGCATCATCTCCGACGAGCTTCACTCGCTTGCCGAAGTCCAGAACGTGCTGCAGCTTCGGCTCGCAGTGGAGCAGGAGGCCGCCGGCATCGCAGCCGAGAAGCGCAGCGACGACGACCTTGCCCGCATGCGCGACTGCCTCGATGCCATCGACGCCTCGATCGCTGCGGGCGAGAGCGCCATCGAGCCGGATTTCGCCTTCCACCGGGCGATCGCGTCGGCCACCGGCAATCCCTATTTCGAGCGCTTCATGCATTTTCTCGGACCGGTCATCATTCCGCGCCAGTTGATGCGCCCGCGCGACGAAACCCCTGAACAGCGCCGGCACTATCTGGAGCAGGTCCAGATGGAGCACCGCCGCATCTACCAGGCCATCGAGCGGCAGAATGTCGAGGCCGCCCGCTTCACCTTGCGCGAGCATCTCGAGGCGGGTCGCGAACGCTATCGCCGCATGGTCGACGGTCCGGCGAGATCGTAGCCCGCCGTCGACACCGGTCTTCGCTCCGTCCGCGTGGACCATCCGGCGCTACGCCAGCTCGGCGACCGGCATCCTGCAGGCCTGCATGAGCGCCGCAAGCTGGCGCTCCTCATCGGCCGTCAGATCGAGAAGCGGCGAGCGGACCGGCCCGCAATCGATGCCGGCAATGCGCGCTCCGGCCTTGACGATCGATACGGCATAGCCGGCGCGCCGGTTGCGGATGGCGAGATAGGGCAGGAAGAACGAGCGGATGAGGTCGCCGACTTCCGCGGTCTGTCCGGCCCGCAAGGCGTTGAAGAAACGCAGCGCAACCTCGGGCGCGAAATTGTAGATCGCCGACGAATAGGTCGTCATGCCGATCGCGGCAGCCGCACTGGCATGCACTTCCGCCGTCGGCATGCCGCCGATGAAGATCAGCCGGTCGTCCATGCGGTAGCGCAGCGCGGTGAGAAGCTCGATATCGCCGACGCCATCCTTGAGCCCGATCAGGTTCGGACAATCCTGCGCAAGGCGCTCGAGCGTTTCGGGCGTCAGCACCGCATTGTCCCGGTTATAGGCGATCACGCCGATGCTGACGGCGCGGCAGATGGCGGTCAGGTGTCGGCGCAGCCCGTCCTGCTCGGACTTCACCAGATAGGGCGGCAGCACCAGCAGGCCGTCGGCGCCGTTGGCCTCGGCCGCCTTGGCGAATTCCACCGCCATATGCGTGCCGTAGCCGACGCCGGCCAGCAGCGGCAGATCCTTGGGGACTTCAGCCGAGGCCGCGCGCACGACGCGCTTGTATTCCTCGAGCGTCAGCGAAAAGAACTCGCCCGTACCACCGGCGGCAAACAAGCCGCTTGCGCCGGCAGCGCCTTGGGCAGCGACATGGGCGCGGTAGCCGTCTTCGTTGAAGGCGCCCGCTTTGTCGAAAAATGTCAGCGGAAAAGACAAAAGACCTCTGCCAAGGGATTTCGTCAGCTCGGTGGGAGAAAAGGTCAAAGCGAGTGCTCCATGCAGGGCCGGCGGATGGTGATCGGGCCGGCGAGATTGTTTCAGCCGTGGCTTGTCGGCGGGTTCACACGAGGCCAGGCCGCACTTCGGCCGCGGCCGCGTCGATCGCCTTGCGACCGAGGCCAGACTTGACGATGCGGATCAGTTCTTCCTCGCTGGTGTCGGCCGTGGATGCGTCCAGCGCGATCTCACCCGAATGCAGGAAGTTGATGCGATCGCAGACCTCGAAGATCTGGTTGTAGTTGTGGACGATCAGGATCACCGAGACCTGGCGCTGCTGGCGCAGGTTCTGGATCAAGCCCAAGACATGCGCGCTCTCGCGCACGCCGAGTGCCGCCAGCGGCTCGTCGAGCACCAGGATCTTCGGCGACGAATAGATCGAACGGGCAACGGCGATGCACTGGCGCTGGCCGCCCGACAGAAGATCGACGGTGCTGTTGACGCTGGGGATCGAGATGCCGAGCGTGTCGAGATAGACCTGCGCCTGTTCGCGCATCTTCCTGTTGTCGAGCAGGTTCAGCCCGAGCACGCGCTTGTGGTACTCGCGGCCAAGGAACATGTTGTGGAAGACGCTGAGATCGCCAATCAGCGCCAGATCCTGGTAGACGGTCTCGATGCCTTGCGCGCGGGCGTCGCGCGGCGAAGCAAAACGCACCTCCTTGCCTTGCGAGACGATCGTGCCGGTGTCGGGCTGGTGAAAGCCGGACAGGATCTTGATCAGCGTCGACTTGCCGGCGCCGTTGTCGCCGACCAGGGCCAGAACCTCGCCCTGGCGCAGCTTGATCGAAACGTCGACCAGCGCGGTGACGGCACCGAAACTCTTGGAGATGTTGGACATCTCCAGCACAACCGGCGCATCGGCCGCGAGCGGTGGAATAGCTTGCGTGCTCATACGCGCCTCCGCGTGCGCAACCGGTCGACCTGAATGCTCAGGATCATGGCCGCGATGATGGCCGCGCCCAGATAGATGTCGGAAACGGTGGCTTGGGCGCCGATCATCACCAGGCCGTTGTTGAGCGAGGCGACGACGAAAGCGCCGATCAGCGCGCCGATGACCGTGCCCGAACCGCCGAGCAGTGATGTGCCGCCGATGACCGCCGCCGCGATCGCCTGCAAGGTCAGGAACGGACTGCCGGCCTGCGGATCGGCCGAGGTGAATTGGGCCGTGTTGATGATGCCGGCGAAAGCCGCGAAGCCGCCGGCGATCATGAAATTGTAGATCTTCATGCGGTCGGTGCGCACGCCGATCTCGCGCGCGCCGATGATGTTGGAGCCGGTTGCGATCGTATGCAGGCCGAAAGTGGTGCGGTTGAGCACCACCGCCAGCACCAGAACCAAAAGCACGGCCCACAGGAAGGGCGTGAAGGCGGTGACGCCGTGCCAGGACAGGAGCGCATCCGTCGGCTGGTAGAGGCTTTGCCCGAAGATGGCGTTGAAGGGCTGCTCGACCGGCGCCACGATCGGCTGGCTGTTGTAGATCGAGACGACGATGCCTTGCAGGAAAAACAGCGTGCCGACTGTGGTGATCAGCGACGGCACGCGGAAGCGCACGGTGATGATGCCGTTGATGGCGCCGACCAGGATGCCGATCAGCACGCCGATGACGGCGCCGAGGGCCAGCGGCACGCCCCAGGTCACCGACAGCAGCGCCATGACATAGGGCGCGATGGAGAAGATGGCGCTGAGCGACAGGTCGATCTCTCCGGTGATCATCAGCATGACTTCGGCCGCGGCGATCAGGCCGAGCCGGCCGGTGTCGCGCAGCACGACGCTCATGAATTGCGGGGACAGGAAGCCGCCGTCGCTGCCTACCTGAAAATAGATGACGAGCACGATGGCAACGACAGCGATGCTGGCCTCGCGGTAGCGCGACAAAAGGATGAGCAGCCTTTCCGTCGTGGTGTGCGGGACCTTGACGCCAACGGCGCTCTTCTTCGCTGGCTGGATTGCGGTGGGCGGCACTCTTGTCTTCCTGGTTTCGATGCGCGGCGGTGATCGGCGGCCGGCGGCAGGCTATCCGTCGGCAACCGATGCCTCGCCACGTCGTCGCAAGACGAGGTGGCGAGGTCAGGGGTCAGGTTGCCGTAAAAGGCTCAGGTCGGCTCGGCGTCGCTGCGGCCCTCGAAGCGTGTCTTGCCGACATAGGCGTCGACATTGTCCTTGGTCACATAAGCCTGGCTGGTGTCGCTGTTGGCCGGGCCGACGAGGCCACCGGAGAGCTTGTAGAGATACATCTGCTGCACCGGCAGGAAGCCCTGCAGATAGGCCTGCTGGTCGGTGGTGAAGTTGACGTCGCCGGCCTTGATGAAGTCCAGCGTCTGCGGGAAGAGGTCGAAGCCAGCCACGGCGCCGCCTCCCTTCACCAGGCCGTATTTGTTGGACACGAAGCCGCAGGCATAGGTGTCGGAACCGCCGGTGCCGAACATGCCGTTGACGTTCTTGTGGCTGAGATAATAGCTCTCGACGCGCGAGATTTCCGTGGCCGGATCCGGGCCGGTGTTGACGACATCATAGGTGACGCCGCTGTTCGAGTCCTTGATCGCCTGGATGTAGCCGTCGAGGCGCGGCTGCGTGTTGAGCGAACCGGGCACGCCGATCGACAGCATGACATGGCCGCCCTTGGGGATCAGCTTCAGCCATTTCAGCGCCGAATTGTAGCCAGACTGGTAGAGCGGCTGGCCGACATAGGAGAGCCGCTTGTTGGGGCTGCCGACCGGCACGTCGGCGTTGAAGGCGACAACCGGGATGCCGGCCTGGGCCGCCATGTCGGTGGCGGCGTCGAAGGCCGTCGGATCGACCAGGCACACCGCGATACCGTCCGACTTCTGGGCGATCGCCGTCTGCATGGCGCTGACCATCTCGGACACGACGTTCTTCTGCGAGCCCGTCCACTGGTAGCTGCAGCCGAACGCGGCGCAGGCGTCCTGGATGCCATAGACGGTCGGCGTGAAGAACTGATCCAGCGTCACATGGCAGACGAAGTGGAACTTGTAGGGCTTCTTCGGCAGGCCGGCCGATGAATCCGCGGCCTTCGCGGCAGTGATGCCGCCGGATACGCCCGCGCCGGCCAGTCCGCCGGCCAGCCCGGCAGCGCCGAGGCCGAGCTTTCCGGCCAGCGCGAAAGCACCGCGCCGGCTGATGGTGTTGGCCACCTCGTTTTTCGTTTCGTCGTTCATTTGGTTCCTCCCTATTCGTTTTGCGGCCTTACCCGCTTGTGTGTCATCTGGTTACATTGTTATATGACAACTTAGGTGTCAATGGTCTTTCGACTGGATCGATGGCGGGCCTTTCCCGGCCCCGCCGCCATACGGGAAGGCCGGCACGATCGGCAGCAGGGATCACAAGGAAGAAAAAATGGCTGAAATCGAGTTCAGGGCCGTCGCGAAGAACGGGCTCAAGGTGACGACGATCGGGCTCGGCGGCACCGGGCTGGGCAACATGTACCGCGCGGTCGACACGGACGCGGCAGTCAAGACCGTGCATGCGGCCTATGAGAACGGCATCCGCTACTTCGACACGGCCCCCGTCTACGGCTTCGGCGTCAGCGAGACCCGGCTTGGGCTCGCCATCAAGTCGCTGCCGCGCGCGGACATCGTCATCTCATCCAAGATCGGCTACGACCTCGTGCCGATCCCGCCCGAAGAACTCAAGCCGGCGCTATGGGACCAGCCCGGCTCCTTCCGCGGCGAGTTCGATTATTCGCGCGATGCCGTCATGCGTTCGCTGGAAGGGACGCTGAAGCGGCTCGGCACCGACTATGTCGACATGGTCTCGATCCACGATCCCGACGAAGCCATCCACTTCGGCCCCGGCGAGGATCCCTACGCCAGGAGCCGTTTTCGCGAAGCGATGGACGGCGCCTATCCAGCACTCGACGAGTTGCGCTCGCAGGGCGTCATCAAGGCGGTCGGCGTCGGCATCAACCAGTGGCAAATGCTGTCCGATTTCGTGGTCGCCGGCGCATTCGACTATTTCCTGCTTGCCGGGCGCTACACGCTGCTCGAGCAGGAGCCGCTGGCGACCTTGCTGCCTCTCTGCGAACAGCGCGGCACCAGGATCATCATCGGCGGACCGTATAATTCGGGTATCCTGGCGACGGGCGCGGTCAAGGGTGCGACCTTCAACACCAGGCCGGCGCCCGAGCCGGTGCTCAAACGCGTACGCCGGATAGAGGCGGTTTGCGCCCGCCATCGCGTATCGCTGCCGGCGGCGGCGCTGCAATTCCCGCTCGGCCATCCGCTGGTGTCGAGCGTCATCCCCGGCGCCCGGTCGGCGGAAGAGCTCAAGCAGAACCTGGCCTATCTGCGCGAGGATATTCCATCCAGTTTGTGGACTGATCTCAAGGATGGCGGACTGGTTGCCGAGGGCGCTCCCCTTCCCTGACCAAGCGGGGTTGAATGTCATGCCGCAACGCCGCTGCTGGCGACGCTTGCCGCGATGAACTCGGCGGAAGGCGGCTCTGGCTTCATACCGCGCAGTGATGGCGATACCCGAGAGGGTTCTCCCGAATCCAAGATATCGGGCGCTTTCGTCCAAAGCGGTCGCCGCGTAATCGGAATGGTCTGCCCAGACACCGATCGGCGCCAACCGAGAAGGAGCACGAAGCTCCCACCCGGCATCGATCTTCCTGGCTTCCGTTCCGGTTCCAGAGGGCGGCGCGGCAGCTGCTACTATCAATGGGAGACTGTTGTGGCTGCCACAGCTCGTTCTGACACCGCTCAATCCGAGAACCCTGATTTTTCGATGCGGCCTGTGCCAATCGATCAGCGCATGTCGAAGAGTGCGTTGACAATGGCTTGGTGGGCCGTTTCCAGCGCGGTTTTCTATTTCGTTGTTGCGGCGGCGCTTGCGCAGGGTTTCGGCGCAAAGAATGCGATCATCGGCATGCTGTTGTCGGTGGTGGTTTACGCCGTCATCAATGCCGTCATCGCCCGCTACGCCATCAAAACCGGCCTGTCGGTGGGCCTCTTCTCGCGCATTCTTTTCGGCAATGCGGGAGCCGCTCTGGCCACGCTGATCTTCTTCGTCACCGCCATCTACTACGCGGTTTTTGAAGGCTCGGTCATCGCGGTGGGGATCAGCACGGTTTTCCCGCGAATTTCCTACGAATGGGCAGCGCTTATCGTCGTCCTTTACAGCGTCCCACTGACCATGGGCTCGGTCCAGAACTGGCTCAACAAGCTGAACGGCGTCCTGCTTCCGCTCTACCTGATCGGCCTTGTCGCGGCGGTGGTGATGGCTATTGCCGAATATGGCTACTCAAATGCGTGGATGTCGCTTGGCCCGGCAGGTGGCGCTCCCGCCGGCGGCTGGTGGGATTGCTTCGTCTACTTCATGGGCGTGTGGATATTGATGATGTACACGTTCGACTATGCCCGCTTCGGCCGCGAGGAAGACACGCGCTATCACGCGCTGATCAATTTCGGCACACCGTTCTACTTGATGGCGCTGATCGTAAACGGGCTGTTCGGGATCTTCCTGGTTGCTACGGTGCCGATGCAAGGGGCGCTGTCGGAGGTCTCGGTGTTGCTTGCCCTCCTGAAATTGATGGGGCTCGCCGGCCTGCTGTTTGTGTGGGTGACCCAGACGCGCATCAACACGGCAAATTTTCATCTCGCCACCGTCAACATGGAAACTTTCTTTGGTGAGCTGTTCGGCGCCCGATCAGCCAAGTGGGTATGGGCCCTCCTCGTGGGCGCTGCTGTCTACGTTCTCATGCTCGCCGACGTCTTTTCCTACCTGCTCCAGGCACTGGCCTATCAGGGCATCTTCGTCGTGGCGTGGGTGGCGATCGCCCTGACACACATTCTCTCGTCGCGTTACGAAAAGATGTTTGGCGCAACTCTGGAATACCGGAGTGACCGCGTGCCGACGTTCAATCCATGCGGCCTCGTCGCATGGTTTGCCGGTGCGGGTGTCGGGCTTGTCCTGCAGCAGATGGGCGGACTGACCGCAAGCTTCTCGGCTCCGGCCACCGCCATCGTGGCAGCCGGCCTCTACTACTGTCTGCTGACGCAAGCCCAGCCCCACTGGTTCGTGAAGCGCACAGCCTGACGCCGTCGGTGAGGCTCAGGCCCCATTATTTCCGTTCAAGAATCGAGACAGTACAATGGCTTATCGTATTTCCGTCGACACCGGCGGGACATTTACCGACGTCGTCGTCAATGACGGCAACGGCAATTTCTCCATCGGCAAGTCGCTTACGACGCCCGACCGCATCTTCGAAGGCATGCGCAACGCGATGGTCAACGTTGCGCAGGACGTGGGGACCTCGCTCGAAGACCTGCTGGAGAACACCTCGTTGCTGATCTACGGCACGACCCGGGCAACCAATGCCATCGTGACCAAGACCGTGGCCAAGACCGCATTGTTGACCACCCAGGGATTTCCAGACGTCCTGGTGCTCAAGGAAGGCGGCAAGTTCAATCCGCATGATTTCTCGCAGGACTATCCGCATCCGTACATCCCCCGCCGACATACGTTCGAGATCGAGGAGCGGGTTGGATCCGAGGGGCAGACCATTATCCCCCTGAACGTCGAGCAGGCGCGTCGCACGATCAGCAAACTTGGCGAGCAGAATTTCGAGGCAATCGCGGTCTGCCTTCTCTGGTCTATCGCCGACCCCGCCCACGAACTTCAATTGGGCGCCCTGATCGAGGAGACCCTGCCGGGCGTGCCCTACACGCTCTCGCATCAGCTGATTTCGGTCGTTCGCGAGTATCGCCGCGCCTCGGCGACGGCGATCGACGCTTCGCTCAAGCCGCTGATGCAGGCTCATCTTCGCGACCTTGAAGGTGACCTTCGCCTGGCTGGCTATCAGGGCGAAGTCCTGGTCAGCACGGCAGCGGGAGGATGCAGCAGCATCGATGCCCTGATCGAGAAGCCGATCTACACAGTGGGATCAGGCCCGGCAATGGCGCCGATCGCGGCGAAAACCTACTCAGCCATCGAAGGCATGGGCGAAGACGTCATCGTTTGCGACACCGGTGGCACGACATTCGACGTGGGCGTGGTGCGCGACGGCCGCCTGACGTTCAGCCGCGACACCTGGCTGGGCCCCCGTTACACAGGCGACCTGCTCGGCATTTCCGCAGTGGACATGCGTTCGATCGGCGCGGGAGGAGGCTCCATCGCCTGGATCGACGACGGCGGCCTGATGCGCGTCGGCCCGATGTCCGCCGGCTCGGTTCCGGGACCAGCATGTTACGGCCGTGGCGGCACGAAACCGACAGTATCCGACGCGGCGGTCGTGCTTGGATATTTCGATCCGGATTATTTTCTCGGCGGCCGAATGAAGCTCGACGTCGAAGCGGCGCGTCGCGCCGTGCATGGCGTCGCGTTGCGGATCGGCCTGACGATCGAGGAAACGGCCTTCCGGATCCTTGGTCTTGCAAGCGACCTCATGGTGCGCGCGATTGGCGACGTGACCATCAACGAGGGCGTCAATCCACGTGAGAGCACCATCGTCGCCGGTGGTGGCGCGGCCGGCATCAACATCATGCTGATTGCCAAGGAGCTCGGCTGCCGCAAAGTGGTCCTGCCAAACAGCGCCTCGGCTCTTTCCGCCTCTGGCATGCAGTTCGCCAACATCGTTGCCGAAGAGGCGCAAAGCCTGGTCACGATGTCCAATCGTTTCGATGCTGCGCGTGTCAACGAAGTCTTCGACGAGCTTGAGAACAAACTGCATGTCTTCCGCAGGAGGTTGCCAGGTCGCGGCGATGCCTATGCCATAGAGCGGATCGGCGAGGCTCGCTATCTCGGCCAGATATGGGAGCTCGACACGCCTTTGCCGGTGGATCGGTTCTTCGGCGACGACGACCTTGCGGCCTATGTGGGCGCCTTCCATGACGTGCATGAGAGGGTCTTTGCGGTGCGCGATCCGAACAGCCCGATTGAGACCGTCAGTTGGAAAGCCCGCCTCAAGGTCGCGCTGTCCGAGCCGCCGGTCCCGGCCCCTCCCGTGGAGTTTACCGAAGTCAAGCACAGTGCAACATCGCGGCCGTGCTTCTTTGGCGGCAAGACACCGCTGGAGGTGCCCATCTACAAGCCTGGCGACCTCGTACGCGGCAGCCGCATCCAGGGACCCGCCATCATCGAGGAATCGACGACAACGCTGGTCGTCTATCCCGACATGGCCGTGTCGATCAGCGGCAACGGCAATTACCTCCTTGAAATCGCCTGACAAATCGCGCCTGCGAAGGATGATATCATGAACGAGACGACAGAAACCGATTTCGACCCATACATGACGGCGATCATCTCCAATCGCATCGACGGCATCATCCGGGAAATGACCAACACCTTGCTGCGCGCGGCCCGTTCGGGCGTCATCAACGGCGCGCGGGACTTCAGCTGCTCGATCTGCACAGGCGACAACCGGCTGCTGGCCTCGGCCGAGGGTTTGCCAATCCACATCTTCGGCAGCCACATGCAGACGCAGGCGATGTGCGACTTCGCCGGCGCGGAGCTGAGCGAAGGGGACTGCTACCTGCACAACGATCCCTACAGCGGCAACACGCATGCCGGGGATCACACCTATCTCGTTCCGGTCTTCGTCGATGGTGAACATCTGTTCACGGCCGTCGCCAAGGCTCATCAGGCGGATATCGGCAACGCCCTGCCGACGACCTACATGGCCGGAGCGAAGGACCAGTATGCGGAAGGTGCCTTGATCTTCCCGGCTGTGCGCATTCAGCGCAACTACGAGATGGTCGAGGACGTCGTGCGGATGTGCCGCTCGCGCATACGTGTCCCGGACCAGTGGTACGGCGATTTTCTTGCAGGCATCGGCGCGGCGCGCATCGCGGAGCGACGGCTGAAGGAGCTATGCACCAAATATGGAAAGGATCAGATCAAGGCCTTCATTCGCCACTGGTTCACCTATTCGGAACAGCGGATGATCCAGGCAATTCGAACCCTGCCCAAGGTGACGCTGAAGAACTCCGGTGCGCACGATCCGTTTGGCGACCTCCTGCCCGATGGCATTCCGCTGAACGTCACGATAGACATCGATCCGGAAAAGGCGCTCATCGAGATCGACCTGACCGACAATGTCGACAATGTCGAATGCGGCTTCAACGAGAGCGAGGCCTGTACGTCCTCATCGACGATCACCGGCATATTCAATGCCCTCGATTCCTCCGTGCCCCGCAACTATGGGTCGTTCAGCCGAATTCGACTGAAGCTGCGCGACGGCTGTGTCGCGGGACGCCCCAAATTTCCCCACAGCTGTTCGGTTGCGACGACCAACGTTGCCGATCGGCTTGTGAACATCGTGCAATCCGCGTTTGCCGAGCTTGGAGACGGCTGGGGCCTCGCCGAGGGTGGGTTGGGTATGGGCGCGGGTTGCGCCGTGGTTTCGGGCAAGGATCATCGCGCCGAGAATTCAGCCTATGTGAACCAGCTCTTCCTGGCCAATGCCGGCGGACCGGGATCGCCGAGTGCGGATGGGTGGATAACCTATGGGCTGCCTGTCGCGGCCGGGCTGATGTATCGCGACTCGGTGGAGATCGACGAGCTCAAGCATCCGATAGCCATTCGCTTCCTGCGTCTTATGGAAGGCACTGGCGGCGCCGGCAAGTTTCGCGGCGCGCCGGCGATGGAAGTGGCCTATGGACCGAAAGATCAGCCGATGGATGTCATCTGGCCTTGCGACGGGACAGTCTATCCGCCCAAGGGAGTTCGCGGTGGTGGCGACGGCTTTCGCTGCAGGCATTGGAAGGTCGGCGCCAACGGACAAGAGGAGGAATTGCCTAACATTGCCGTGCTGAACATTCGCAAGGACGAGTTTGTGAAGGGAAATCAGGCCGGCGGCGGCGGCTATGGAAATCCCTTGGAACGCGATCCGAAACGCGTCCTGATCGACGTGATCGAACGATACGAGACGCTGCAGCGGGCAAACGATATCTATGGCGTGGTGTTGTCGGGGACTGATCCGGACACGATGCGGGTCGACGAGGCGGCAACCGCTCGGCGGCGTGCAGAACTCAGTCCTGCCAGCTAGAGCAATTCCAGCAAAAGTGTGTAACGGTTTTCCGTCCGGAATTGCGTAAAAACAAATAGTTAGAGCGGTTCGGCGATTCCGTTGAACGCTGAACCGCACTAGGCTCTCAGGAAACCGGACCGCCTGAATGAAGCCTGCGGTATTCGCCGGGAGACATCGAGGTTTCCTGGCGAAATACCCGGCTGAAATAGGCCGGGTCGACGAAACCCGCCAGATAGGAAATTTCCTGAACGGATTTGTTTTGCAGATTTCTGTTCCTGAGCAATTGCTGCGCTTCGGTGATGCGCCGCCTGCGAATGAGCTCGGTCACCGTCTCGCCACGCTCGGCGAAAATCTTCTGGATGTAACGGGGCGACAGGCCCAGTCGTGCCGCTATCAGCGAGCTGCCTAGCTTCTGGTCGGATATGTGTTCCTCGACGAAATGCAGTATCCGTTGCCGGTTGGCAAAGCGCACGGAGCTCTCGTCGGATACCGCGCCGCCCGGGACAGTCAGCGCCAGCGCCAAAAGGTCGAAAAGAGTGCGTCGCAGGAGTTTCGCTTCCGGGCCGCTCAAATGCGATCCATGTCGCGTGATCGACCGCAAAAACTCGTGAAACATCTGCACGAGAGGTTGCTCGCGCTGACACTGTCGCGCCGTCATGTCGTCTATCCACGGCACCCTCTCGCGCAGCATATCGGCTGGCAGGCGGACCGCCGTGATCGTGGTGCGGTCGGGCTGCGCGTAGACGTAAGGATCGCCAGTGCCGATGAACGCAAGGTCGCCGGGCCGAACCTGACATTCGCGCGTTCGCTGGGTGAGGTAGAGGTTGTTGGAACCGGTTATCGGCATCATGAAGAAATCGTCGTCGCTGCGCCCGATATGGGTGTGACGGCGCGTAACCGTCATAGGATCGCTGTCAAGCACGCCAATGCGAATTTCGGCGACATCATAGACCGACAGATGACCGACGCTGAAGGCCGACGCAGGCGTGGAAAGATCGAGAGGGTAGTAGTAGTTGTTCAACGCGTCGCGCCACGCCGCCAACCGCAGCCCCTCTCTGACAACTGAACTGATATCGACCTGCGTGACCGGCGCATCGGCACCGTGTCCCGGCATGTTGAAATCGAACCC
>Ga0105237_10002032_pt1 | contig 25723 bp, 18 predicted proteins | sample KBSC24metaG_FD_81520 | JGI IMG/M metagenome (GOLD analysis project Ga0105237, IMG submission 81520) | Corn rhizosphere microbial communities from Kellogg Biological Station, Michigan, USA - KBS C2-4 metaG | ecosystem: Host-associated > Plants > Roots > Rhizosphere > Soil | place: Michigan, USA...
CTCCGTGAATGTTCCGTTGCCATTGCTCATGTATAATTCGCATGGATTTGGGTCCACTTCGGAAGATGTTTCATTGCCAATAAAAACGTCCAACCATCCATCGTTGTTAAAATCTGCCCATGTTGCTGTTTGGGTAGGATGGAAAGAAAGCAGCCCGCTCTGTTCCGTAACATCCGTAAATGTGCCGTTACCGTTGTTGCGCAGTAATGAATTGGGCTCTTTACCAAACCTTCCTTTCCATGCACCACGTAAAACAAAAATGTCTTTCAGTCCATCATTGTTATAGTCGGTTTGCATAATGTTTAAGCCGCCGGTAAAAGCACTTAAACCGGAAGAATCTGAAGCGTCCACGAACCCTCCCTTTCCTGTGTTTGCGCAATAGTGCATCCCTTCTTTTAATCCCCAGCCACTGGTAATAAGATCGAGGTATCCATCATTGTTAAAGTCGTCAACAATACTGCCACCGGCCATGTTCTTTGTATCCAGCCCTGTGTTTACAGCAGCATCAATAAAGGGCTTTACTAATGAGGAAGTATCAGCATCGAGACCCGGAATAAGATAGGCTGCGGGCACTTTGGCAGGATAGTTTCCTGTGGTCATATAAGCGATATTCAGCAACCACCGGGATTCAAGGTCTGAAGGATCTTCTTTTAATAAAGACTGGTAAATTTCAATAGCAGTTTCAGAGCCTGTTTTATCGCGGTGTACGCCATTATCCTTTATCGGGAAAATACACGATTCGTTTGCATGGCCGGCAATACAATTTGTTCTTTCGCCTGTCCTGAGCCATGCAATCGCCAGGTTTTTCAGCAGCTTGTTTTTTCTCTCTTTTTCGTAAGGTGGTAATTCCTTTAAAAGTGTTTGAAAGATGGCAATAGAATTTGGCTCACTACCCATTTGCAGTAACGTAATACCTTTGAAATACGCTGCTACTGCAGAATCCTGACTATCCGGGAAACTGTTTAATAAGGAGTCATAAAAATTCAATTTAGCTTCTGCAGAAAAATCATTGTCTTTATCCGTTTCTGATTTTGCTATGGAAGCAAGCAGTTGGATCATCTCGGTATTAGATGAGAGTGTGGCCTGATGACCGCATGAAAACAATATAATTATCAATACAGGCATCATTCGCTTGTATATTGTCTGATTCATAGTAATATTTTATTGCAATAGCCGATTGGTGAGAAGCAGTTCATATTGTGCATACGTCGATACACAGGAATGAACTCCATACCGGAACTGCATGTTGATATAAAAGGAACGCAACAAGCGTCAAATGCAAAAAACACACTTGCTGCAAATGCAGGAGCATACCCGCATTTCAAAACGACTTAATTGATTGTAATGTTTGTTAAAGCATATCAGGAGGTTGCTCAGGAGAAACGTGCGGAGCAGATAATAAAGCAGGTTCTGTACACCTGCCTAAACGTGAATATTGAATTAAGAAACAGGCAAATGAATATTCGTTGCAGGATTGCATATAGTCATTGTCTGCAATTTTAAAACCTGTATTTTTCGAAGGAGCATTTTTCGATCCATTATGTTGGGCAAGATCATTAGTTACTTTAAAGAAATCATTTTTTGCTTCCTGCAGGCGCATTTTGTTTTTGTCGGGAAGACAAAGCAATACAAGCTGACCATCACATATTTTACGCTTTACGTATTTATAGATGACGCCCTTAACATTGATTTCTCCATCTACACGTTCAAACTCAGGATGATTAAGCTGGTAAGGGTTTGAAAGGGGAATTTTAATGGTTATCAAATCGGCCTCATTGTAAGAACCATTATCCAGTGAGGTTTCCAGTTGCCTGTCTGCCTGTTGCTGCATGTAATAGAAAACCAATTTATATCCAACAAGGTTGAATAAAACGAGTGCAAGCAGCAATATCGTGGCAATCTTTTTCAGGATAAACAGTGTGTGTATGGTTTGATAAATATAATTACTTCTTCCTGTTAAAACAAGGAGCGGTTTTTTTACATGATAATGCGCTTTTAATTCTACAGCCCGGCCATGCCCGGTATTATTCACCGGGCATTCATACCAGGTTGTATTTGTGTCGATCATTTTATTTTGGCTTTACAAACAGTACTGTTACAAATCCCAACAGAAATATCATAGAAAAAATAAGCAATGCATTGCCGTAGCCACCAAGGATGCTTACCAATACTCCTACAAATAACACTGCCAGTGCAGTAAACAACCTGCCGACATTTAACGAAAAACCTGTGGCTGTTGCCCGTATGGAAGTAGGAAATAGTTGCGGGATATAGGAAGACAGTATGCCCATATTCAAACCAAAAAAAATAGATAAAATTCCTATCTCCAAATAGATAATCTGCGAGAAAGAAGTATTGCTTTTGAATAAGATAAATGACAATACAGCACATGTAAAGAACCCTATGGTGATGGCCCGTTGTACACCGATGGCTTTTACAAACCAGCCTGAAATAAAACCTCCGGCCAATCCGCCCATACCCAGCAACATCATAGACAGTCCTCTTTCCTTTTGCGCATCTGCACCTGTTGTTATCAGGCTCTGTATCCAGGTGGGCAGCCAGGAGAAGATGGCCCACAGGCTGATAAGCATGGTGCCATATATAACAGAACTGCTGATAACATCTTTGCGGTAATCACCGGAAAACAGCATACTGAACTGGTTGTTCCTGCTGATATTATTATTTTTCTCTTCCTGCCATTTTGGAGATTCGCTGATAAGAAAGGTACCCGACAAAGCAAGCGCAAGAGGGATGATGCCCACCAAAAAACCTTCGCGCCAGGAGCTTACAATGTAATTGATAAGCCCCGCCGAAATAATGCCAAAAGGAAAAGCAATAGATAGTATACCAATAAAAATCGCCTTGGTTTTTTGCGGCCATACTTCACTCAGTAATGTAAAAGAGGCCACAGCTACTCCACCAACGCCAAACCCGCTTAGAAAACGGCAGATAACCACGCCCCACCATTGCGTCATAAAACCTGTAAGTATTGTAAAAGATCCGTAACAGGTAATGGCAAGCAGGAGCACTTTTTTTCGTCCTGTTTTATCACCGACTATACCCCAGGTAAACCCGCCCAGTGCCCAGCCAAAAATGAAAATTGAATTAATGAAACCGCTTAGTTTATTCAGCTCCTGGTTTGAATCGCCCAGCAATTCTTTCACCGCTACGGGCAAATAAACAGACATCAGCGTTGAAACCGTTCCGCCCAATGCACTGCATAAAAAACAGATGACAAACAGGGCGGCCAGATTGAAATTAGAAGCTCTGTTCATACATTAATGATTAAAAAGTTCATCGATAGTGAGAGATACATAATACACACCGCCGATGGAAGGAGAACCAAAAGCAGTATATACCCGGTTATTGAGAAGATTGCTTGCACCAATCTTAATCATTGATTTCAGTTGCGGCAATTTCTTATTGATTTGCAGATCCACAAGTGAGTAGGCGCTTACAGGACCGGGACGCATGCCATTGAACGGACCATACCAATTAAACGCATCCTGCCAGTGCCATGCAATATTGAACCCGAAATTACGATACACATTGCTGTTTGAGAAAGTAAGGTTGGTGCTCCATTTTGGTGTGTTGAAAGGTGCTACTTTGTTCGCATCTGCCTTGCCTAAAACAAAAGAAGACCAGGTAACATTTCCGCCGACAGTATATCCTCCATCCAGGTTATAAGAGAGGCCAAGCGTAGCACCTTGCCCCGCTGCTTTATCAGCGGCATTGGTATATAACTGGAATGATTGAACACCTCCGTTTAAAATATCAGCAGCGGCAGCAGAGTTAATGCTTCCGTTTTGCTCAATGGTATTCTGCGGACGTACAACTACTGCATTTAATATAAAATTGGTATAGCGGCTGTAGTAATAATTTATATCGATGTAAAGCCTGTTATTAATAAAGGCTTTATAACCTACTTCGAAGGCGTTTTGTTTTTCAGGGCTGATATAAGGATAGTTTGATTTTATCAGCAAGTGTTTATTTGCTTCAATAGCTTCTGACTGGGATGCGCCACCTGCTACAGAAGTTGCATAGGCACCGCTGAATGCCCCAACAGATGCGGACGTAAAGGAGTTTTCATAAACATTCATGCCTTTGCTGTTATTGGGAACGCCGCCAAGTATGGTAATCGGGCCCGCATTAAGTTTAATATATTGATCTATCGGGGTAGGGTTACGAAAACCTGTTTGAAAAGAGGCCCTGATGTAATGATTTTTAAACACTTCATATACCGATGAAAACCTTGGTGTAAAGCTGCCTTTAAAATTTTCGTTTTTATCGTAACGTAAAGAGGCGGTGAGCTTAAGTTTTTCATCAAACAATTTTTTAACGCCTTGCACAAAAGTGCCATATTCTTTGATGGTTATTTTTTTGTCCTTGTCATCTATCAACGTGCCGTTTGTGTTCATGTCATAGTAGCGGAAGCTTCCTCCGATAAGTATATCAACTGCTTTTATAGCTTCCACTTCATATTGGGCATCTGCATGATAAAATTTATTGTGACTGAATATACCTGCGCCCTGCGTACCGAACCGGCTGGTAATAACATTCTTTGCTTCGTTGAAAGCTGTGGTTCCGGGCATAAACCTGCCGTCATCAGCAAAATTTCTGGCTGCGCTGTGGTCGCCGGCAGCTACACCATTTACAGTGCCGTTAAAGGCTGCTGTGTAACGGTTAAACCACATGCCATCTGCCGCACCGGGAGCAACTACATTTCCATTCAGATCCTTTACCCAATAACGGTTAAGAAACTGTCCCAGTGTTCTTGTATTGTAGCCATTATCGCATATTTCGCCGGAGCTGTACGCCCTGATAAAAGAGTTTTTATGCCTCAATTCAATGCGGTGTGTCTGCAGTATAAAACCGTTCAGATTCATACGTGCACTGCTGGTAAAGCATGCGAGTGCCTGTGCCCTGTTGTACTGGTAAATAATGCGTGTATTGCTGTTTATTTTATATTGAAGAGAAGCGCTTGCCTTAAAACTGTAAGTATTATAATTCATCAGGTCCTTTTCTTCATAACCGGTTCTTGAGACAAGACCGATGCCTGGTAATGTTCTCGATACTTCATCGCCATAAATATTAAGCCCATCCCGGCCGGGGTTATTAGGGCCTCTTTTGTCAGGAGGAGTTTGCGCACTGATATCTGTATAATTGGTCGCATACCAATCAAGGCCATTAAAATAACCCAGGTTTATTTTAAAAGCAAAGCGATCATTAAATGCTTTGGCGTAGCGGATAGAAACATCGTTGACACCATGTGGTTTGGCAACATCTTCATTCAAATGATTAATACCTGTTTTTAAGTAAACCGATAAACCCTGGTATTTGAAGGGATCTTTTGTCTGTATACTTAACATGCCGTTAAATGCAGCCGGACCGTACAAAGCGGAAGCCGCACCAGGTATCAGTTCCACACTTTCCACATCAATATCAGAAACGCCGAAAAGATTGCCCATGGGAAAATTGAGGCCCGGCGGCTGGTTGTCTATGCCATCTATCAGTTGAAGAAAACGGGCATTGGATGTTCCGTTGAAGCCACGTGTATTTACTGTTTTTATGCCAAGGCCAACCGAAAACATCTCCATTCCTTTAAGGCTTTGCAGGCTTTCGTAAAAGCTTAGTGAAGGAACTTCTTTTACTGCCTGGTAATTCATTTTTTCAATACTCACCGGTGATTGAAGCAATCGCTCGGTAGCCCTTGAAGCAGAGACCACCACTTCGTTGATAGCAGATTTTTGATCTAATTCAACATTAATATTTGTTGAGGCAGATTGAAGTACGACTTCTTTTTCTGCGTGGCTTACGGAAGATATGAGGAGAATTAACGGAAAAGAATGCTTTGAAAGATTTAAGGAGAAGTTACCTTTTTCATCGGAGACTGTTCCTCTAAGCTTGCTTTTTATTGTAATGCTTGCATTACTTATGGGTTCTTTGGTGATGCTGTCTGTAATCGTACCGGTTAATTTTGTTTCCTGTGCTGTGGCGCTAACAAATATGGTTAGGGCCAGTAACAGGATACTGAAATATTTCATTTGTAAAATGTTTGAGAGATGAGGAGTTATATTACAGGCAAGTACCTTTTTTCGGTAGCGGCCTAATGCAACGCACCACTATCCCATCATGTTTTATATGGGATACCTATTGTAATGCCTGTAAGTTTTGGTATTAATGATTGATAAGAATGGATTAACTCATCAACTCGGGAGGTATTTCCTGCCAGTCAATAAATGAAACCGGCACAAAGAGATTTACAAAAGAAGCTTGTTTGTGTGCATTTGCTTCTGGTGGTGTAAACGTATATTCATGGCAATAAAAATGATAGGGAGAATAGTCTGTTTCCTTTTTTGCTGTGTTCTCATTTTTTTTCTCACCGCCAAGGTCATTGACTGTTTTTCCATAATCATTTTTTGCCGTTTGAAGCTGGTCTTTTTCTTTATTAGGAAGGCACATTAGGAAAAGGGTATCGTTAAACACTTTACGTTTTACATAATTGTAATGATTACCATTGATAGTTACTTCTCCTTCAAAAGATTCATATTCATCTTGTGAATCGTAATAAGGCAAATGAAGGACAAGCTTAATTTCAACAAGATCTTTTTCGTTATAAGAGTGACGTTCAATTTTATCTGCAAGCAAATTTGATGATTGCCGGCTGAGATATCCAAACAACAATGGATACCCGGCAAGGTTAAATAGGTAAACCAGCAGTAGTGTTATGGCCAGCAGTTGTTTCAGGGAAAGAAATTTTACTAAATGTATTTAAAAATTTGAAAGAAAAATAGCAACGACACTATTTTATTGTGATAGACATATTATTGTCTGCATTGTTCCAAATAAAATATCGCTCCTGGAATAACCCTTCACTATCTTTTAGTAATTGCCAAGAGCCTTTAAAACGCAAGCGCGAAATAGCAATTAATCTATTTAAAATTTCTTAACATTAAAAATTTGGAATAAATAGATGTATGTACATATATTTGTGTTGTGAAATTAGAACAGGCCATAAAAAGTACAAAATTTAAGAATGAGATGCACAAAGCAGCGTTGAATATATTGTATACTGCCTGGTGGTTAAAAACAATAATGAGTAAGGAATTAAAAGAGTACGGACTTACCCATGAGCAGTATAACGTTTTACGGATATTAAAAGGAAAGCACCCTGATCAGATGTGTGTGAGGGAAATTGCCAGCAGAATGATTGAGAAAAACTCAAACGTACCAAGGATTATAGACCGCCTTGAGTTAAAAAAACTGGCAAAAAGAAGTACATCATCTGTTGATAAACGTGAAACAGTGATAACAATTACACAGGCAGGTATTAATATGTTGGAAATTACCACTAAGAAGATTAATGATTTGTTTGAACAAACTGTTACTGTTGATGAAGAATCAGCATGCAGTCTCAATAACCTGCTGGAAAAAATAAGGGAAAAGGAAGATTGATTTTTTTTAAACTAATAGGTGTATGTACATATAATAAGGTAGCAGGATTGACAATAAGAGTTAAAAGCGCTGTACCCATGAAACATAAAGGAGAATTGATGTATGAAAAACAGAACAATACAGCATATCATATATGCAGCAACATATAACATGGGAGGGTTTCCGGTAAGGCAACCTTTACCTTCAAAAGAATTAAATAATCTTGATCCTTTTCTTTTACTGCATCATGCAGATGTTAAGGTTCCTGAAAATGTTCCTGTTAAAAAAGCAGGCGTGGGCCCGCATCCTCATCGTGGATTTTCACCTGTCACCTTCATTTTTAAAGGTGGGGTGCACCACCAGGATAGCCGCGGAAACAATAACACTATTTATGAAGGCGGCACTCAATGGATGAATGCGGGCATGGGTATTATTCATAGTGAAAGGCCACCATACAATATTCATGAGATAGGGGGCAGGCAGGAAATTATACAGCTTTGGGTAAATACTCCTGCAAAGGATAAAATGAAACAACCGGCTTACTATCCTGCGACAGCAGAAGAAATTCCTTACTTCAAAACAGACGATGGTCTTGTAAAAGTAAACGTTGTATCTGGCTCACTTAATGGTATTAAAGGTCCTGTACCAGCCACTTCTCAGGTAAATACATTCACTGTTGAATTTAAAGCCGGTGGCAAATATGTCTTCCCGGTTCCTTCTAATCATAACGCTTTTATTTATTTGCTGGATGGCCTGGTGAAAGTAAACAGTACTGAGGTAAAAGGTAAATACGCTATTGTATTTAACAATGACGGAGAAGGAATAGAAGTAGAAGCTTTGGAAGATACAAGATTGTTTATTGGCACCGGCGAACCGCTAAATGAAAAGATAGCTTCTCATGGTCCTTTTGTAATGAATACAGAAACAGAATTGCTTGAAGCTTTCCGTGATTATGAAATGGGAAAGATGGGAGTCTTGATAGAAGAATAGCAAATAGAAAATGGCAAGAAGATATAAACACCTGGCCTTTCACTAAAAAAGCATTATTAAACTTTTAAAATAAAAATCAACATGGCAACTTACAAAATTGATGCAGCACATTCAGAAGTAACTTTTAAGGTAAAACACCTGATGATTACAAACGTTACAGGAAGCTTTACCAAATTTGATGGTGTGCTCGAAAGCGACAACGCTGATTTTACTGATGCAAAAGTTTCTTTTGAAGCAGACGTAGACAGCATTACTACAAACAATGAACAAAGGGATGCTCACCTTAAAGCTGAAGATTTTTTTGCAGCAGATAAATTTCCCAAACTCACTTTCGTATCTACAGGTATACAAAAGAAAGATGATGAAGAATATGTACTCACAGGCAACCTTACCATTCGTGGTATAACAAAACCGGTTTCCCTTAAAGTAAACTATGGCGGTACTGCTACGGACCCATGGGGACAAGTAAAAGCTGGTTTTGAAATTGAAGGAAAAATCAATCGTAAAGAATTTGGATTGACTTTCCATGCAGTTACTGAAACTGGTGGTATAATGCTTAGCGATGATGTAAAGCTTAACCTTCAGATACAGGTAATTAAACAAGCCGCATAACCTCACTATAAATAAATCCTTCATTAAACCTGGGTTTGCATTAATGCGGTTTTAGCGTTATTGTCAAACCCCGGTTTGCAATTTGATTATACTCTTATTAGTAAACTTGAAAATGATATGAAACTCACAGCTAAACTTTTTCTTTTAGCAGGTATATTTTTTACAGCTTGTCAAAGCGCACCAAAAGCAGACGAAGCTGCTACCGCAGAAAAGCAGGAAGCCGCCGCCGCTACAGGTACCGCCTTTACAGTTGATACAACTACCAGCATTGTAACCTGGGCAGGCACAAAGCCAACCGCAACACATACCGGAACTTTTAAAATTAAAGAAGGTAAAATTGCAGTTGATAAGAACACATTAACCGGCGGTTCTTTTGTAATTGATATCGCTTCACTTATAGATATCGATTTAACAGGAGAATTTAAAGGCAAGCTGGAAGGACATCTTAAAAGCCCTGATTTTTTTGATGTAGCGAAATTTCCAGTGGCAAAATTCGAAATCACTAAAGTAGAACCATTCGACAGTACTAAACAAAAAAGCCTTTTACCAGGTGCAACACATTTGCTTAGCGGAAACCTTACATTAAAAGACAGTACAAAGAATGTTACTTTTCCTGCTATTATAAATGTTACAGATAATGCTTTAACTGCACAGGCAAATTTTAATATTGATCGCACAGAATGGGGAATGAATTATAAAGGACCGGATAATCCGCAGGATTGGGTAATTAAGAAAGAGGTGAATTTACAGTTGAATGTGAAGGCTGGAAAATAAGTGAATGATCAGCAGTGAGTGGTCAGTGGCGGATACGAATAAAACATCGTTATATTTATTAAACGAATAACGGTTAGAATAAAATCAGCGGAATAAAGACTCACAACCCTCTCACCATTCACTAAAAAATAGACTATGCAATCAATCTTCTTTCCCGCTAATGAGCGTGGCACAAAAAACATCGGGTGGCTGCAAAGCAACTTTACTTTCAGTTTTAGCAGTTATTATGATCCGCGTAGGAATGGTTTTGGTTTACTGAAAGTATTTAATGATGATTTTGTTACTCCTGGAAACGGCTTTGGCCTGCATCCACACATGAATATGGAAATTATAAGTGTGTTATTGCAGGGTAAGATGAACCATAAAGATAGCATGGGTTACAGCGATGTTGTAGAAAAGGATTGGGTGCAGATTATGAGCGCGGGCAGCGGGTTAAAACATGAAGAATATAATGTGGGCGAAGATGAGGTGAATTTTTTACAGATATGGATTGAACCGAAGTTGCAGAATATTAACCCGCGTTATCAGCGAAGGTATTTTCCCGAAGAAAAGCGAAAGAATAAATTACAGACTGTTGTAAGTAATGAAGAAGGGCAGGAACATTGCTGGATTAATCAGAATGCTAAAATAAGCCTTGGATATTTTGAAGCGGGAGAGAAGATTGCATATTCATTAAACACTTTAAACAAAGGTGTTTTCATTTTTAATATAGATGGAGAAATTTCTGTTGAAGGAAGTAAGCTGAATAAGCGTAATAGCATCGGCATATGGCAGGCAGATAATATTGCGGTAGATTGCATAAAAGAAAGTAGATTTATAATAATTGAAGCTCCAATCAATCATTAATTAAATTTGAGCGATGGAAAGCTGTGGATGTGGCTTAACGGAAAATGGTAAATAAAAAGATTTTATTACCGGTAACTCAGCATGTAGGAATAATTGAACAGCAAAAGCTACCTGTATAAACTGGCATTAAAAAGTAAAGGAATAAAATGAACATTGAAATTGTGGCAGGGAGCCCAAGCAAGGGCAGCGTTACCTACAGGGTAGCTTTATTCTTGAAAAAATATTTAAGTACAATAACTGAACATACAGTTAACATTATTGATGTTAGGGATTGGCAACTTCCCTTGTTACAACAGGAAGTTTTTAGATCTGTTGATCAGGCGCCCGAAGCATTAAAGCCTTTAGCTAAACGCATGTTTGCAGCTAACGCGTTTATTTTAGTTACCCCTGAATATAACGGCAGTTATACGCCGGCACTTAAAAATATTTTCGATCATTTTCCAAAACAGGCGCATAAAACTTTTGGCATTGTTACCGCTTCTCCAGGTGCGTTAGGGGGAATAAGGGCAAGTCAGCAGATTCAATTGCTTATTAATGCGCTGTTTGGCATTGGTTCGCCGTATATGTTGGTAACCCCTTATGTAGATAAAAAATTTGATGTGGAAGGGAACCTTGTTGATAGCAGCTTTCAAAAAAATGTAGATGTATTTGTTACTGAGTTTCTGTGGCTTGCAGAAAATCTGGCGACAGAATTGAAGGAACTGAGATAAAATCATAACAGAAGAATCGCCTCTATTTTAGTTGTATAATCAGCATATATTATATAAATATTTCCTTTTTCTTGATAAACGATTCTTAAAATCTGTTTTAAATAAATATACTGCCGTAAATTTGCGGCTTCTTTTTACACTCCCACAATGAGCGACGAAATAAAACATGAATGTGGTCTTGCTTACATTCGTTTGAGAAGGCCTTTTTCTTATTATTTGCAAAAGCATGGCACGGTAATGTATGGCCTTAACAAGCTATACCTGTTGATGGAAAAACAGCATAATCGCGGGCAGGATGGAGCAGGTATTGCAGCGGTTAAGTTAGATGTAGAGCCAGGGTATCCTTACCTGCATCGTTCCAGGAGTAATGCACAGCAGCCTATCGCAGATATTTTCGCGAAAATCGGGGCAGAAATACAGGAAATGGAAAAATATCTTCCTGATATTAAAAAGAAGCCCGGCCTGATGAAAGGGCATGTTCCTTTTCTTGGGGAGTTGTTACTTGGCCATTTGCGTTACGGTACACAGGGTAAAAACAATGTAGAGTTTTGTCACCCCTTCATAAAAAGAGATTTAATTCCCGGCAGAAATCTTGCGCTAGCCGGGAATTTTAATTTGGTAAATACCGAAGAACTCTTTGACCTTGTAAATATCAATCCCGGCGAATTTCAGAAGCAGAGTGATTTAGCGGCAATGATGGAAGTGGTGCATCATTTTCTAACGAAAGAAGATGAAAAAAGCCCCAACTGCGCCAACATTGCTGATGTGTTAAAGAAGGCAACGCCTCTGTTTGACGGAGGATACACCATTGGAAGTCTCGTAGGCAATGGCTGCAGTTTTGTAATGCGCGATGCGCATGGCATTCGCCCCGCTTATTATTATATCAGTGATGATGTGATTGTAGCTGCAAGTGAACGCTCCTCTATACGTACAACTTTTAATGTTGGAGAGAATGAAGTGCATGAATTAATGCCAGGAAATGCATTAATTGTAGACGCAAAAGGTGAGTACAAAATTGAACAGGTTCTCGAGCCAAAAGAAAGAAGGGCTTGTAGTTTCGAAAGAATTTATTTCAGCCGTGGAAGTGATGAGAAAATTTACCGCGAAAGAATTGCACTTGGCCATCACTTAAGCAGGCCCGTTCTTGAAGCAGTAAATTATAGTTTAAAGAACACCATCTTCTCTTATATTCCTAATACTGCTGAAGTTGCTTTTTACGGTTTGGTAAAAGGCATGGAAGAATACCTGAACAAAATTAAAATTGAACGTATTTTAAGCTGGGGAAATGATGTTACGGAAGAGAAACTCTCTGAAATGGTAAATCGTAAAATACGGCAGGAAAAAATTGCTATCAAAGACGTTAAGTTAAGAACATTTATTACGGAGGACAGCAGCCGTAATGAAATGGTTCAGCACGTATACGATATTACTTATGGCACAGTGCTAAAAGATGAAGATACTTTAGTGGTAATTGATGATAGCATTGTTCGTGGCACTACTTTAAAAGAAAGCATTGTTCGCATGCTTGCACGTCTTAGTCCTAAAAAGATTATCGTTGTATCATCCGCACCGCAAATCCGTTACCCGGATTGTTATGGTATTGACATGAGTAAACTTGGCGATTTTATTGCTTTTCGCGCTGCCATCGACTTATGGAAAGACAACGGCGAAGAGCACAAGCTGGATGAAATTTATCAGCAATGTAAAGAGCTGCAACGTACTAACCAGTTACATGTTGAAAATGTGGTAAGACAGGTTTACAAACCATTCACTACAGAAGAAATCTCCAATAAAATTGCGCAATTAATCACTCCGGCAGAGGTGAAAATACCTGTACAGGTAATTTATCAAACCATTGAAGATTTGCATGACAGCTGCCCTACAAATACCGGTGACTGGTATTTTACCGGTAACTATCCAACTCCTGGTGGTAACCGCGTAGTAAACAAAGCCTTTATTAATTACATGGAAGGAAAGAATGTAAGAGGTTATTAAAGCTTTATTTGTAAATTTGGATAAGGTGAATATCATAAAGGTTTCCCAACCCACATGCGTTTTTGCCCATATGCATACAGTAGCCTTTCATAAATCCGCGCCCATTGTAAGCCATGCTTCATCATGTTATTTTGCAATGTCGCTTGCGTACACAAAGTCTTACTGTATAATTTATTCAAACTTTAAGTGCGTAGCTACGTATGAGATTGTGATAGGAAACTAAAAAGATATTTGAACCGTTGCAGATGGTTATTGTTAACAGTAAAATTTATTTACCCGTTTGATATTTATAAATCATTAACCATTATACCAATGAAGCAACTCATTCTTGTCCGTCATGCCAAGAGCAGTTGGGACAATCCTTTACAAAAAGATTTCGACAGGCCATTAAATGATCGTGGTGAGCATGATGCTCCCGTAATGGCGAAACGCTTAAAAGAGAAAAAGGTTGCAGTAGATGCTTTTATTTCAAGCCCCGCTGTAAGGGCTCTTACTACCGCAGAATACTTTGTTGAGGTTTATGGTCTTAAAAGAAAAGATATCATTCAACAGAAGGATCTCTATCACGCTTCTTATGATACGCTGCATGATTTTATTACCAATTTGGATGACAGTTATGAAACAGTCGTCATTTTCTCCCACAACCCAGGTCTCACGGAATTTGCTACTGATCTAACAACCGTTAATATAGATAATATACCTACCTGTGGCATATTCGCCGTAAAGCTCAATATTAAAAGCTGGAAAGAGTTTGCAGATGCAGAGAAAAAATTCTGGTTTTTCGATTATCCCAAAAATGCCTGATAAACATCAGACCGCTTTTCTTTTCATGTTTACAATGTAAACGCCGGCCAGTATAAGTACGGCGGCAATACCTTTATACATATCAAATCGTTCACCCAAAAACAAAATAGCAATAATTGCTGCGAATACAGGTTGTGTGTAAATGTATGCCCCGGTTATTGAGGGTCCTAAAGTAGAAACTCCATAAGTGTTAAACAGGTAGGCCAGGAAGGTGGCCCCTAGTGTCACGAACAGGAAACAAAGCCAATGGTATAAAGAGAATGAGGCCCAGTCCGTAGCAGAAAACTGGTTCCAGCCGATTGGTATTATAATTAATGCGCCAAGTGTAAACACCCATCTTATTACGTGTAATGGTGTATAACGTTGCATGAGAGGTCTTACCAGCACAAAGTAAAATCCATATGATACAGCATTGATAATTACAAGAATATCGCCCAAAAGAATATTGCTTCCTGTATTTGCTGATGCTCTTTTGGCGATTAATATTCCCGCTCCACTTATGCCTAATGCAAGACCTGTCAATTTAAACATCGTAAGGTTTTCCTTTAAAAGCCATGCTGCTACAATCGTTACAATAATTGGTGTGCTTAAAGACAATAAAGACGCATGTATGGAAGTAGTAAGCGACAAGCCTTTAATAAAAAACAACTGGTTAATGGCTACACCTGTAATGGCGCAAAGAATAAAAAGCGGGATATCCTTTTTTGCTATGCCTGCTTTCGATGGTTTTAATAAATACAGTATCCAGAATAAAACAAGACTTATGGAAACTCTGCAGACATTCAAACCAAACGGCTTAATGACAGAAGGAGTAATATATTTTACTGTACTGAAATTTACACCAAAAATAAAGTTTGCCGCTAAAACGGCAATATGAGCTCTTGTTTTGGAAGGCATAGTTTAACGCCGGCAAAGATAATGTGAGTACGACCAAAAAATTTTATTGGTCACTCTTTCGATCGTATCAAATTTAATTTTATCATTCATGTGGTCTTTAATATTATAAGACCTTAACCTTTACCTTCGTGCACAATTTGTTTAAGTACAGTTGTTTTATCTTAACAAAGTAAAATGCCTAAAAGAAGCACGCAACCGCCAGGAAAACCGCAACAGCCGGGACTTTCCGCATTGCTAAAGCCATATCGCGGACGCATCTCCCTGCTTATTTTGTTCGCGATTGCCGGTAATACGTTCAATCTTTGGATACCGAAGATCATCGGAGAAGGAATAGACAGTTTTAAACAAGGCAGCTACAATCAAACAAGTATCATTGTTCGCTTTGCTGTGTCTGCTTTGTTCATTTTGTTTTTTAGCTACCTGCAAAGCATTATACAAACGTATGCCTCAGAAAAAGTGGCCAAAGATTTAAGGCAAACACTTTCAGAAAAAATTTCTCAACAAAGTTTTAGCTGGGTGCAAACTACTGGTCCATCAAAACTTTTAACCAACCTTACGGCAGACATAGATTCAATAAAATTGTTTGTGTCAACTGCTGTTGCATCTATTGCATCGTCTGTTTTTATCATTATTGGTGCATCCATATTGCTGCTTACTATTAACTGGCGTCTGGCACTTGCAGTATTAATCATCATACCTATTATATCTATTACATTTTTCACGGTATTAAAAAAGGTTCGGGCCCTCTTTATGAAGAGCAGAGGCATTATCGATAGCCTTAATAAAACCATCAGCGAAAGCATATTGGGAGCCGCTCTCATTAGAGTATTAAATAGTCAGCAATACGAGTTTAATAAATTTATAAAGCCCAATAGTGAAGCACGGGATACAGGCTTCACCATTCTTCGCATGTTTGCTGTACTTATACCGGTGGTTGTATTTACTGCGAATATGGCTGGTGTAATAATACTTGGATTAGGAGGCCATTTTGTTATTGCCGGCAGTATGACATTGGGTGATTTTGCTGCTTTTAACAACTATCTCGCCATTCTCATTTTTCCCATTTTTGTTATTGGTTTTATGAGTAACATTATTGCACAGGCAGGTGCTTCTTACCAAAGGATAGCCTCAGTTCTGCAGGCACCAGATGTGCCTGACACCGGTACGGTTGAACATACAGTGAAGGGCAATATCGTTATAGAGAATATCAACCTTTCTTTTGGGCAAAAGCCGGTATTGAAAGATGTATCATTACAGATAAAAGCGGGAACTCATACCAGTATAACAGGACCTACTGCATCTGGCAAAACACAATTGCTTAACCTGGTAATTGGATTATTAAAACCCGACAGCGGAAATATATTTCTTGATAACGCCCCGTTGGATAATTACCGTAAAGAAGCATTGCATCAACAGGTGGGTATTGTTTTCCAGGACAGCATTGTATTTAATATGAGCATGCGCGAAAACATTGCTTTTAATCAACGTGTAAGTAAGGAAGCAATGCAAAAAGCTATTGCAACTGCTGAGCTAGCCACATTTGCTGCTTCTTTACCGCAGGGGCTTGAAACCATTGTTTCCGAAAGAGGGACGACACTCTCCGGTGGTCAAAAGCAGCGCCTGATGCTTGCGAGAGCATTAGCTATTGAACCAAAGTTGTTGTTGCTGGATGATTTTACTGCAAGGGTTGATGCGCTTACAGAACAGAAAATTTTACAGAATATAAAAGAGAATTATCCGGGTATTACAGTAGTTTCTGTAACACAAAAAATAAGCTCCGCTGAAAATTCTGCGGAAGTGATATTATTAATGGAGGGAGAGGTTATTGCTTCCGGCACACATGGTGAATTATTGCAAACCTGCCCGGAATATATACAGATATATCAGTCACAAAGAAGTACCGGTAATTATGAACTATGATTTAAACAGCCTCGCTGCATCAAAAAAGAGTAATACCGCCGGGGCGTTGCGAAAACTTATGCGTTGGCTGGGTGAAGAGCGCCGCGTATTAATTTACGCTTTCCTGGTAATGCTGGTAACTTCAGGCATCAATCTCACTGGCCCATTGCTTATCGGTCGGGCAATTGATAAATACATTGCAAAAGGAGATTACCCCGGTGCACTTTACACCTGCCTGTTGCTGGTGCTGCTATATCTTGTTTCTTTTGGCAGCAACTATTTTCAAACAATTCTAATGGGCGGACTGGGGCAACGGCTGCTTTTTAACCTTCGCAACAGTATTTTTACCAAGCTTCAGCAGTTACCACTGGCATTCTTCAATCAAAACAAAACAGGCGATCTTATTTCCCGCATCAACAATGATACAGATAAGGTAAATCAGTTTTTTTCGCAATCATTAATGCAATTTATCTCCAACATTTTTATGATGCTCGGGTCAGCAATATTTCTTCTTTCCATACATATGCCTTTAGGGCTTGCGGCGTTGGCGCCTGCTTTATTGCTGTTAATTTTTGTGCGGGCTATTTCACCTTTCGTAAAAAAGAAAAATGCACAAAGTCTGCAAACCGGCGGCGCCATGAGTGCAGAAATACAGGAAAGCCTGCATAATTTTAAAGTGATTATTGCTTTCAACAGGCGTGATTATTTCAGGGAACGTTTTAATGAAGCCAGTCTTAAAAACTATCGAAGCGCTATTGGTGCAGGACTTCTTAATAACATCTTTTTACCTGTATTTACCTTTTGTTCGCAGCTTGCACAACTTACAGTGCTTGTGTATGGTATCTGGTTGATAAAGGAGGGGAATCTAAGTGTGGGTTTACTCATCGCCTATTTTTCTTATGTAGGAAATTTTTATTTTCCTATAAGACAACTGGCTACTATCTGGACAAGCTTCCAGGTTGCAATGGCAGGATGGGATCGTATTGCGGTTATTCTTGACATGGAGATACATCAGCCAGTTACTATGCTGCCATCATCAAAAGAGCATCCTCCCGTATTGTCTTTCCAGGATGTTCATTTCGCTTACCCTGGTGTAGAGAAGGAAGTGCTGCATAATGTAAGCTTTCAACTCGAGCGTGGAAAAACCTATGCGTTTGTAGGTCCAACCGGTGGCGGAAAATCAACCACTGCAGCGTTAATGGCTGGTTTGTATAATCCAACCGGTGGATCTGTAATGTTGAAAGGCGAGGATATTCAAACTTTTGAAGGAGAGCAAAGAACAGGCATTGTCGGTTTTATCTTGCAGGAGCCCTTTTTATTCAGCGGAACCGTGAAGGATAATATTCTATACGGAAATAAAATGTTCGATGGCATCTCGAACGACGCGCTGGAAACAGTGATTAAGAATGCTGGCCTGCAGGGACTGTTGGAAAAATTTGAACAAGGATTGGATAGTTCTGTTTCCGGTGCTGATAGTGTAAGCCTTGGGCAAAAACAACTGATTGCCTTCATGCGGGCGGTGTTGAGAAAACCGGAGCTATTGATACTGGATGAAGCCACGGCAAATATTGATACACTCACAGAAAATCTTTTAGAAGATATCCTGGAGCATTTGCCGGATACAACTACCAGGGTAATCATTGCCCACCGCCTGAATACGATTGAAAGCGCAGATGAAATATTTTTTGTGAATGATGGCCGCATTATAAGGGCAGGTAATTTTCAGCAGGCATTGGCAATGCTTATGCAGGAAACGAGGGTAAGTTAAGGATATTAGAACATTAAATCTGTTGCAATAAAAGTGTATGACAGGTGTGTTTTATCCTGGAAATCTTATTTATTCTGAGGCATTTATGCCATGCCGGGGTACGGGTTTCAAAAAATTCCCTTTTAAACAACCCGCTTTCAATTTTGAACCCCTGAAACCCTTACCTTTGCCGCCAAATCAAAAAACCTCTTCAAAATAGTATAGCTATATGGCTACAACAGGTAAGATTAAACAAATCATTGGTGCCGTGGTTGACGTTCAGTTTGAAGGCACATTACCCGAGATTTATAACGCATTAGAGCTTAAAAGACCAAATGGTGAAAAGCTGGTATTAGAAGTACAGCAGCACCTTGGGGAAGACAGCGTTCGTACTATTGCAATGGATGGTACAGAAGGGTTGGTGCGTGGTACTGAAGTAATAGACACCGGTAAAGCTATTGCAATGCCTACCGGCGAAGCCATCAACGGCCGCTTGTTTAATGTTACCGGTGACCCTATTGATGGTTTGCCTGCAGTTAGTAAAGCTACAGGGCGCCCTATACATGCAATGCCTCCAAAGTTTGAAGATCTTAGTACTGCTACAGAAGTATTGTTTACCGGTATTAAGGTAATTGACTTGATTGAGCCTTACGCCAAAGGTGGTAAAATCGGTTTGTTTGGTGGTGCAGGTGTGGGTAAAACAGTATTAATCCAGGAATTGATTAATAATATTGCGAAAGGTTACGGTGGTTTATCAGTGTTTGCAGGTGTTGGTGAACGTACCCGCGAAGGAAATGACCTGTTGCGTGAAATGATTGAAGCCGGCATTATGAAATACGGCGACAAATTCAAACACAGCATGGAAGAAGGTGGCTGGGATTTAAGCAGCGTAGATATGGAAGGCCTGAAAGAATCCAAAGCAACCTTCGTATTCGGCCAGATGAATGAACCTCCCGGCGCACGTGCACGTGTGGCATTGAGTGGTTTAACAATTGCTGAGTATTTCCGTGATGGCGATGGCGCTGGAAAAGGTAAAGACATTTTATTCTTCGTAGATAATATCTTCCGTTTTACACAGGCTGGTTCAGAAGTATCAGCGTTATTAGGCCGTATGCCTTCTGCGGTGGGTTATCAGCCAACACTGGCAACAGAAATGGGTTTGATGCAGGAAAGAATTACTTCAACACGTAACGGTTCTATTACCTCTGTGCAGGCAGTTTATGTACCTGCGGATGACTTGACTGACCCGGCACCGGCTACAACCTTTGCTCACCTTGATGCTACAACAGTATTGAGCCGTAAAATTGCTGACTTAGGTATTTACCCTGCGGTTGACCCGCTGGATTCGACCAGTCGTATCTTAACACCGGCCATTGTGGGGGAATCTCATTACAATACAGCCAACCGCGTTAAATTAATTTTACAGCGTTATAAAGAATTGCAGGATATCATCGCTATTCTTGGTATGGATGAGCTGAGCGAAGAAGATAAAATGACTGTACAAAGAGCACGTAAAGTACAACGTTTCCTTTCTCAACCTTTCCATGTGGCAGAACAATTCACCGGTTTGAAGGGAGTGTTTGTAAGCATTGAAGACACCATTCGTGGCTTTAACTCTATTATGGATGGTGAAGTAGATGAATATCCGGAAGCTGCCTTCAACCTTGTTGGTACGCTTGAAGAAGCTGTAGAAAAAGGGAAAAGACTGTTGGCACAGGCACAGGGATAAAACCCCCATCCCCTAAAGGGCAGATGGGTTTTCAAACGTAATTAATTCACTAAAATTCCCCTTCTGGGGATAGGGGTATGACTTTAGAGATATTAACTCCGGAAAAAAAATTATACAGCGGCGAAGTATACGGTGTTCAGTTACCGGGTATTGATGGCTTATTTGAAGTACTGGAAAAACATGCACCATTGGTAAGCGCCCTGGCAAAAGGCAATCTTAAAGTGCTTAAAACAAAAGCAGATACCAGCAGTTTCGCAATTGAAAGCGGCTTTGTAGAAGTATTAAATAATAAAGCTATTGTTTTGGTAGAAGGTGCTGTTGTATTGGATTAATTGTAATAACTTACAAATATCTTCAAAGCGGTTGCAGGTAATGCAGCCGCTTTTTTTATGCTGCTATCTGATTTGTGTTAGTTAGTCCTTCCGGGTAGAAATAAATAAGCTGTTTATTAATATAATTTGATCAAATAATTTTATAACAAAGTGCTGGCATAGAAGAAAATTATTATTTTAAATTAATCCATCGTTCCGGAAAATTCTCTGAATAAGAGTTGTACCTTACAGGCGCAAAATAAGTAACCCAACATCCTTGCTGCATCAACTCTTGTTAACCTTAAAAACTACTGCCAACCGAATTTTATGGCCCCAAGAAACAATTTCAAATCAGGTTATCTTCTTTTCCTGTCCTTGTTTGGTTTTATGTACTCATCTTTTGCCCAAACAGCCGATTTCACTGCAGATAAAACCGGTGGGTGTTCTCCATTAGACATAAGATTTACAAATAAATCATCCGGGTTTTCAGCGGGCGCTACATATAGCTGGGACTTTGGCAATGGCAATTCTTCAACTTTAACCAGCCCCGGCACTACGTATAAAGATGAAAAGGTCTATACTGTAAAACTTTCTGTTACAGATGGCGGCAAAACATATACAAAAACAATGAATGTAACGGTATATAAAAAGCCGCAGGTTAGTTTTTCTGCAGATGTCAGTAAAGGCTGCCTTCCATTACCCGTTACATTTACAAGTACTTCTACCGCCGGTGATGGAACTATCAGTAACTACTTCTGGGATTTCGGAGACGGTTCTACTGAAGCCAATGGTCAGCAAACACAGCAACACACTTTCAACAGCGCTCAAACAGTTACTGCAAGTTTAACAGTTACGAATAATTATGGCTGCTTCAACACATTTACAAACAAAGCGATTGTGCAGGTATTACCTGCAGTTAAAGCAAATTTCAGTGCACCACAAACTGTTTTATGCCGTGTTACAGACGCCGCAACATTTGTAAACACAAGTACTGGATCAGGTACATTGTCTTATGCATGGGATTTTGGAGACGGGAAAACCTCGAAAGATAAAAATCCTTCTCATGTTTATAATAGTAAGGGTGCATATACTGTAAAACTTACTGTTACAAGCAGTGATGGATGCACAGCACAAACCACGCAAAATGCTTTCATTAACGTAGCAAACTTCAATATAGATTTTGATGCCCCTTCTCTTATCTGCCAGAATAATAATGTAACGTTTGTGGATAAGAGTACCCCTATCACTAATACACCACTATGGCTTATTGACGGTATCGCTTACGGTTATCAGTCTTCACAGTTCTCAACTATATTTAATGATGGCAAGTCTCATAAAATACAACTGGTTAATAATTTTGGCGGCTGTTTAGATACCGCGACAAAAACAATTACTGCAAAACCTTCGCCTAAACTTGATGGATTTATAATTGATATGCAGGGCGCATGTGGCGCACCCAGTACAGTAAAGTTTAAAGACACTACTGCCACTGCAGTTAAATGGGCATGGGATTTTGATGACTCATACGGCGGCTTTAATCCTACAGCATTTGATCAGTCAACAACTTTTACCTATACAAGCGACAGAACTTACTATCCAACATTACAGGTAACCAACGCAGATGGGTGTACTGCTACAGTTTCAAAAGTTCTTGCGGTCTATAAAACAAATGCTGTCATTTCCAGTTCAAGTGGAAGTATCGGTTGTCTTTCCATGACTTCAGTTTTTACCGCTACATCTGACATAGAAATTAAAGAATACAAATGGAGTTTTAGTGATGGTGGTACAAGCACTTCATCAAAACCTACTCACACTTTTGGAAAACCCGGTAATTATACTGTTACATTGAATTACACCAACGCCAATGGCTGTAAAGGTTCTGCTTTATACTATGTGAGTGTTTATGAAAAGCCCAGCTTCGATTTTACCGCTTCACCGGGCACTACTATTTGCGGCAACACGCCAGTGGTATTTTCTGTAACCGGTACAAACTTAACAGGTACTTATTACTGGAATTTCGGCGACTATAATTATTATTCTTACACTATCAATAATACACACCAATATTATTACGATTCTGTTTACACAGTTTCATTAGTGATACAAAACCAGGGTTGTACTGATACGGTTACTAAAAAGAATTACATAACTGTGTTGCCCCCTTTCCCTAAAATTTCATCAGCGCTTAATACCTGCGATGGAACACGTGGCACAGTTACATTTACTGAAGCATCACAAAAAGCCAAAGGCTGGAGTTGGGACTTTGGCGATGGGAGCGCTGCGCAATCTTACAACACGGTAAAACCTGAAATAAAACATACTTATACCAAAACAGGAACATACCAGGTTAAACTTACAGCCACAAACGGAAGCTGTTCTGTAAATGATTCAATGACGGTCTATGTTCTGCTAAAGCAAAAACCATTACTTACTGCAGCATCAACACAGGTTTGTGAGAATGACGAGTTGCAGTTAACAATATCGAAAATGGAGGTTAACCCTTACTTTACTTACTACAATTATTACCAGTACGGCATTTTTAAAAAACTATATGGTGATGGCTCTGAATTTACGGGGTACACTTATTCCAGCGATTATGACTGGTCAAGTGTGTATCATTTTTCTTTAAAAGGACTTGATGCCAGTAAGAAAGACCTGCAGATTGTTACTCAATCATATTATTTTAATTGTTATGATACTACCAATATAGTTCCGCTTACAATTAAAGGACCTATCGCTGGATTCACGATAGATAAAAATGATATCTGTTTCAAATCCCCCGCAGAATTTAAGGACACCTCAAAAGGTACCAACAATGTACCCATACAAAAATGGGAATGGAACTATGGCGATGGTGTGATAGAAGCATTGACAAAAGGAGGATTAACCACACATCGTTATGATAATCCAGGCTCTTATCCTGTAACACTTACAGTTACGGACAAAGATGGTTGCACTGCTTCAGCACAGAATTATAGCTACATAAACTTAAAAGGGCCTAAAGCCGCGTTTAATATGTCTGCTAATCCCGTACTGCCTAACACGACAGTTTATTTTTATAACAACTCCAATTTGAACGGTACCGATTATTACAATGATAAATTTACGTGGCTATATGGTGATGGCACCAGCAGTAACAACAGCTTTTATGAAACAGTCTACCACACTTATCCGCAAACAGGCATAGATACTGTAACGTTGATTGCTTCAAGCAGTGATAATACTTGCGTTGACACTGCTATTCAATATCTGCGTGTAAAGAATATTAATCTTGCGTATAGTTATACAACAACTTATATCAATCCATCCAGCGGGTGCCCGCCTGTATTGGCCAGCTTTGTAAATAATTCAATTAACACCAATCATATTTCATGGGATTTTGGAGATGGCGGTACTGCTGACAATCTTAACTATGCAAGCCATACGTATAAATTACCCGGTGTTTATAAAGTAACCTTATATGGTTATTTTGATGATGGATCAATAGACTCAACATTTGATTACATCACTATTAAAGGCCCTTATGCTACACTTAAAGCTGATAAGCTATTCAGTTGCGGAGCGAAAGCAATAACGTTAAGTGCGGAAGCAAATAACACATCGTCATTTACATGGGATTTTGGTGATGGTACTTTGCTTGATGTGAAAGATACTTTTGCCGTGCATCGTTATTTAACACCTGGTGTGTATACTCCTTCATTGATTGTAAAAGATGGTAGCGGTTGTTCGTTCCCATTCTTTCTTGATGACAAAATTGTAATAGATACATTACATATTACCATTAACAAACAACCTGCAATTGTCTGCGATTCTGCCAATGTATTTTTCTCTGAAGATATGATTAGTGTTGCCAAAAATCAGTTACAGCAAACAATGCAGTATCACTGGAATTTTGGAACTGGAAACTTAAAAGATACTTCCGCTTTAGATGCGCCTTCTTTTGTTTATAATAATGTAGGAACTTATCCTGTATCGTTAAAAGTAGTATCACCTTATGGCTGTGTAGATGAAACAAAAATTGATGTGTTGGTAAAACCAACGGCAAGGGGAAAAATTACAGGCCCATCACAAATTTGTGAAGATGCATATGGAACGTTTACCGCAACATCAGACATTACTGCAAGCAACTTAATATGGGAGTGGCATTTTCAAAATAATGCAACTTCATCCCAGCAAAATCCTTCGCTACAACAGTTTACAAATCCCGGTAATGATTCTGTAACGCTTATCATCAATAATGACGGCTGTTATGATACTACTTATCACAGCATTATTGTGCACGCAAAACCTGTTATTAATATAACACCACAACAACCACATGTTTGCGTTGGTGATTCTATTCAGTTACAGGCGCATGATGGAGAGGTGTATAAGTGGAAAAACAATAATTATATTGATAATCCAGATATAAATAATCCAATTGTTTTTCCTTTAATAAGCACTGTTTACTCCGTAGATGTTACCAATAATTTTGGTTGCATTAATAGTGATTCGGTAATGGTTTTGGTAACGCAGAGGTTTAAAACAATTGCAGATTCACCGGTGCATTTATGTAAAGGCAGTAGTGTGGAATTAAAGGCATCAGGTGCAGACAAATATGTTTGGATTGATGGAACTGATTTAAGCAATACGCAAATTGCAAATCCTGTTACGGCTACAGCAACGCCACGTTATTATACCGTGGTGGGTTATGATAATTATGGATGTTTTTCAGATACTGCTAAAACGGAAGTAAAGATAGATCCTCTGCCAACCGTAAATGCAGGCCCTGATATTACAACCTTCGCAGGTTCTGAGGTGCAACTGAATACAACAAACAGCAGCGATGTAATTGCCTGGAAATGGGAACCATCCACCTATTTAAATTGCAGCAACTGCGCATCACCTAAAAGCACTCCACGTTCAGATATAACTTATGTTGTTGAAGTTTCAACAGATCATCACTGCACTGCAAAAGACAGCATAAACATACACA
>Ga0105237_10002034_pt1 | contig 25707 bp, 24 predicted proteins | sample KBSC24metaG_FD_81520 | JGI IMG/M metagenome (GOLD analysis project Ga0105237, IMG submission 81520) | Corn rhizosphere microbial communities from Kellogg Biological Station, Michigan, USA - KBS C2-4 metaG | ecosystem: Host-associated > Plants > Roots > Rhizosphere > Soil | place: Michigan, USA...
CCTGTCGACGAGGCCGACGCGCGAGAGTTCCAGATCCTCAGAGAGACGCGGTGTCGAGTAGTTTCTCAAAATGTGGACCAACGCCTGCTCCACCAGTGCTCGCATGACGATCTCTTTGCCTGGTTTTTCGCCGGCGAGTTCCGAAACGAATTCGGCAATCAACCCGTCGAGTTTCCGATCGCCGTTGATGTGTTCGCGTGTGAACGTGACGATCGATTTCGGTGGAATCAGTCGCATCGCTGCGGCGTGTTGAATCACCAGCGATGCGGAGAAGGTGAGAGACAGAAGTTCAACCTGTTGACCCTTCGCGGTGACATTCGTATTCGGCTCGAGAACAACCGACTCTGACGTTGCGAGGCTCGCGTGCTTGTCGTCAAGAACGTATTCGAGCTGTCCGTTGAGCGTCGTGAGCAGCCCGTACCCCGACGACGACTGATTCTGCCAGAGAAGCTGTTTTGCTTTGCGGTAGTGAACTGAAAACTCAGTCGAGACGAAGAACCGGTTTAGCTGAGCCTGCGGACGAGTCATCGATGCGACAGCATAGCGGCGGGATTGTTAGTAATCAAAGCGTCGATACCCATCGCTCGCGCACGCTCGATCCACGAGGGATCGTCCACGGTCCAGACGGCGACAGCAAGGCCTGCTTCCCTCGCTTTTTGAACGAGGGAGCGGCGCGCGATGCTGTGGTGCAGTGCGACTGCCCAGGCGCCGATCGCTATTGCTCGATTCAGGATCAATTGATCCGACAAAACCGATGGTTTGAATAGTCCCGGCTCGAACAGGGCGGCGGTTTTGATTTCGGGATCGACTTTTTTGACGACTTCGAGCGCCGGTAGATCAAAACACTCGACGAACACTCGCGGTTTGAACGAGTACTGATTGATTAACTCGCAACATGCTCGAGCGAGTGGTTCGCGTTCGGCGGGGGTGTCGGACTTCATTTCGAGATAAAGACCCAAATCGTTCTGCGCGAAAAGCGTGAACAGTTGTTTGAGACTCGGTACACCGACATTCAGGCTCTCGAGTTCGGACCATGTTAGCTCGGAAATTCGATGCGGTAGGCCCGTGGTGCGGCGAAGCGTGCTGTCGTGGATGATTACCGGAACGCGATCGCGTGTCAGACGAACGTCAAACTCGATCCCGTCCGACCCGGCAGCGATCGCTCCGTGAAACGCCGCCATGGTGTTCTCGAGTGCAACGGCGGAAGCGCCACGATGACCAATGATTAATGGTATAGCCACAAAAGGCACAAAAAGCACAAAAAGAAGAATTTAATCAGAATACACTTTTGTGCTTTTTTGTGGCTACTTGCTGATGATGCGTTTGAGCTTGATATCGAACGTCCCGTAGTCAGTGTTGATTCGACCTCGTACCGGAATGTGACGCTCGTCGGCAGTGATCCAGATCGAAAACTCACCTTTCTCGTCGTCGATCATTCTGTCTGGACCAAAGAGTTCCGGATTGACGCGAAACACGTCGAGACGGCCAAGGATCGTTTTCATCCGCTTTTTCTCGACGACCTTTACGGGGACCTTGTAAACACGGCCGCCATCGCCGATGAAGATCTCGAACGTTTTTCCAACCTCGAGTGGCTGCGTGCGAATGAAATAGATCGCCGACAAGACGTCCTGTAGTTGTCCTGAGAAATCGGTGATCGAGTGGCGTGGTTCAGCGGAAGGGTTATTCGGATCGCGCAAGGTCCACGTCATCTTGCCGCTCGCGCGATCGAAAGTCGATTCTGTTTCTCTTACTCGTTTTCCCTGCTCATCGAGAATCTTCGTCTTTTGCACAGTGAACGAGCCTGGCTCGACTGTAGACTCGACGCGCTCGCGAAACTTCAGATTGAAGAGCCGAGGAAAGAAGCCTTTACTCGCCACGTCAGCGTTAAAGGTTAACTCGTACGACGCTGACTGATTTGGACCAGGCGTTTCTGCAACGGGCGTACGCGTAGCGCGAAACTTAAGGTCTGCGACGTCCAGACCCCGCAACAGCGATCGCGAGAACTCAGCTTCGAAATGAAGTTCTTCGCCGTGTTCGAAAGCTCTCGACTTAGGCTCAAACTTCTGCGCGTGGACCACGCCGTGCGCCGCGCCGATCGCAACGGCGATGAACAAAATAAAAGCGGTGATTCTGGTTATTCGCAAAACTGTTTAGAAGTAAAAAGTCTTAATCAATAACAGTCCCCAGGCAACGACGAGCCCGAGCGCGGCCCGGTACTCCCGGTAACGAAGATAAAGCGTAACATCAAACCGGTTTCGAGTTGCCTCGCTCTCGCGAAACGGCGTTATTCTTGGAAAAAACAGCGGCACAGCCTGCTTGTACGTTTCATATCGACTGCCAAATAGCTGTGCCATGGTCGAGGCTTCGACGCGCATCACCGGCAAATAGATGCCAAGAAATAGCGCCGCAAACAGTAGCCCGAGCAGCGGTTGTCCCGAGGCGATCGTGAAGCCGAGCCCGAGAAGAAAACTTCCGGCATAGAGCGGGTTACGTGTGAAGGCGTAAGGACCTGACGTCGCGAGCTCCGCATTTTTTCGGATATGACCGGCAGCCCATGCGCGAAGCGCGAGACCGAGAACTGACACCGCAGCGCCGATCAACAAAGCCCTGGGTGTCGGCCTGGCGAAAAACAGGAACACAGCCGCGCACACAAAACCGAGCGGCACTCGCCAACGCTGAATCCAGGTTCCGTCTCTTCCCACGCTTCTTCCTTTGCGTCTTTGCGTCTTTGCGTGAGATTCCTCGCAAAGGCGCAAAGGCGCTAAGTTAACCTTCGCTCAATAGCCTCCATCACTCGCCGCACGTCAATATCCATGCAGATCCACTTCGAACACGAGCGGCGATGGCAATCCACGCGGCAGTCGATGTCATTTCGCTCGACACATACGTCCTCTGCATACGGACTTCCATTTCGCCACCACTCAGTCGGTCCAAACAAACCCACGATCGGCGTCCGCGCAGCGACAGCTATGTGCGTTGGACCCGTGTCGCCACCCACATAAATACGTGCACGCTGAGCAAGTGAATAAAAACCTTTCAATGACAGACTGACAGGCACCGCCTTGCCGGAGTCTGACGAACGGCGAACACTTTCAGCGAGTTCATGCTCGCCCGGCCCGTACGTCACCAAAGATGAGATCCCGTAACCAGACCAAAGCTGATCGGCGAGTTTGCCGAATCGCTCGGCGCTCCAGAGTTTCGTTGGCCAACCACCGCCGGGATTCAGAATCGCATAGTTACCGCCAGTGCCGGCCGCCACTTGTCTGGCCTCTGTTTCATCTGTCGGGCTTATGCTGATCGGGAACGAGAGTTCTTCGGGTATCGGAACGCCCAAAGACTGATGAACCAGGAGAAGCGACTTGCGGATGACGTGGGTTTTCTTCGGAACTGCGACTCGTTTGGACAGGAAGAGAGCGCTGGCTGGTTCCCGCAATCCCGCGCGGGTGTACCCAAAAACACGTCGCGCGCCCGAGAGGCGCGCTATGGAAGCAGATTTAAGAAGTCCCTGGAAGTCTAAAGCGATATCGAAGGCTGAGGCACGTAACCGACGTAACTGCTGGCGCGGTGCCCGCAGCGTCTCCCCAGACATCAGCCCGCGCCTCAACGCCTTCGTGTCGACTTCGATGAGACGATCAAGAAGCGGGTTGTCTTTCAAAATTTCAGATGATTGCCTTTCGACGACCCATGAAATCTCGGCTTGCGGCATTCCGCTACGGAGAGCGGCGAGGGCTGGCAAGGTGTGGACTATGTCTCCAATACTCCCGAGTTTTACTATCAGAATTCTCATCAAACGGAGATCAGGTTCCCCCAAAATAGTAAAACTGGATTCTTGCTTCGGCCACTTTGTTGCCTGCGCGGTACTTCGTGAGAGTGCCTTCCATGACGGGTCGCTCGTCGTTCAGCTCAGTCTCCGCGTAGACTCCGGCTCTCAGAAATCTTCCGGAAAAACTGTAGGAGATGTTCTTCAGCGAGACCGTCGTAAACGTGAAGCTGTTGCGTTTGACGGTCAGTGTTTTGAAGCGATAAGTGGTGCCGTCGGTCACTTGGAGACCGGGTGAGGGGAGGCGTCGCAGTCTCTTCGCGTTCAAATTTATAGCACTCAACTCCAAAAAATCGTCCGGCGGTGTGCCACTGACCCAGAACGATCCGTCTGGATCGAAGCGAGGGCTGTTCTTCTGGGCATGCGATGGTACGGCGGCGACGATTAAAAACAAGAGAGATATTTGCGCGCAAAGACGCAACAGCGCAAAGGAGGTTCGTCGTTGCGCCTTTGCGCTTTTGCGCGAGAATCGTCTAAGCATCGACACCTCCAAGACGGGCTATGATTTCCGAAGTTGAATGATTCTTGGGATCCCCTGCGATTGCGACCTGCCCGCCGTAGGATCGTACCACGTCACGCTCGGGGACCGTGTCAGTGGTGTAGTCAGTGCCTTTGGCGTGGACGTCAGGTTTGAGGGCGAGCAGGAGTTCTTCGACGGTCGGTTCATCGAAGATGGTGACGTAGGTGACAGCCTCCAGCGCGGCCACGATCTCTGCACGCTCGTTTGCAGGCAACACGGGTCTGCCGGCGCCTTTCTGAGCGGCGACTTGCATATCGGAGTTGATGCCGACGATCAGAATGTCGCCGAGTTCGCGGGCGCCTGCGAGATAGCGGACGTGTCCGACGTGAAGCACGTCGAAGCAGCCGTTGGCGAAAACGATCTTCGCGCCCGCTTCTCGCGCGGCAGTCACGCGCTCAATTAATTCTTGGCGGCTCAGGATATTCATGCTTCAGAACTGAGGATCGAGTGCTCGAGTTCAGCGGCGGTGATGGTTGCCGTTCCTCGTTTCATTACTACGAGCCCGCCGGCGTAGTTTGCCAGGCGTGCTGCATCGGCGAAGGAAGCTCCAGACGCGAGAGCCAATGAGAACGTGGCGATGACGGTATCGCCCGCGCCGGTTACGTCGACTGGCTGCTCGGCGCCGATGGCTTGAATGTGAACTGGAGCGGCGCCGTCTTCTAACAACATCATGCCTTGCGGACCTCGCGTGACGAGGAGTGCACGGTGGCCGAGTCGCTGTTTCAAGTCTTTTCCGGCCGTTTCGAGTTGTTCCTTTGAAGATATTTGTGAGCCGATCAGGTTTTCGAGTTCTTCCTGGTTCGGCGTGGCGGCGGTTAGTCCCTGGAACTCTGGAAGGCGAAACCGCGAGTCGACGACAATCGGAACACTCGTTTCTCGAATCGCATCGACGGTTTGCGCATTGACGACGCCGTAGTTGTAGTCGGAGACGACAAACGCGTTAGCCGCGCCGGTGGTTTGTGCCAGGTTGTTCATGAGGGCTTCGCGCAGTTCCGGATCGCTGAGTGGAACGTCGTCGTAGTCGATCCTGATCACCTGCTGTCTCGTGGAATGACTTTGACCGGCGAGGATCCGAACTTTTGTGGTCGTCTGAACTTTGTCTGAAACAATGACGCCGTCGATATTGATGCCTGCAGCCTCGAGTCTCGCTCGCAACTGGTTTCCAGCTTCATCCGCGCCCGTGACTGAGATCAAGGATACGTGAGCGCCGAGCGCGACGAGGTTCATCGCGCAGTTTGCGGCGCCGCCCGGAAGCGTTTCCGTCTGCTCGTGTCGCAAAATAAACACGGGAGCCTCACGCGAGACCCTGCTGATCGAACCAAACACAAACTTATCCGCAATCGCATCCCCGAGAATCACGATCCTTTGATCTGAAAACCGCCTGACAATATGTATCAATTCGTCAGCCATATCTGTGCTATCTGTTTACAATCATCTTCACGGCGTCGAGCAGGTTTTCGCAGACGAGATCGGGTTCGTGCTTCCATCCGTGGCGCTGGTATTCCCACTCGCCGCGCCCGTACCCGCTCAACACAAACGCCGAATGCAACCCTGCATTTCGCGCGAATTCCACGTCGCCATAGCGGTCGCCGACCATCCAGCTTGCCGCCAGATCTATCTCGAAGTCGCTTACGGCTCGGTCAATCAATCCGGTTTTCGGTTTGCGACAGTCGCAGTCACTTCGGTACGGCGGCTCACCAACCGACGGATGATGCGCGCAATAGTAAATCGCATCGAGCTGTGCTGACCCCAGATCGCGATTTAGTTGCTCGTGCACGCTGACGATCATATCCTCTGAAAAGTAGCCACGCGCCACGCCCGCTTGATTCGTGATGACGATCGCCAGCCAATCATTATTATTCAGAATCCTGATCGCTTCCGAAGAATACGGAAACAGCCGAAACCGTGACGGATGATTCACGTACCCAACTTCCTCGGAAATCGTTCCGTCGCGATCGATGAAAACTGCCGGCTTCATTAATCTTACGCGACTGAGTCGCAGAGGCTCCTTACGGTTTTTGCAAAACTACTTCGCTTCAGCAACGCGTGCGAGTGCTCGAACACTTCATCAACCGTGATCGCCGTCATGCAGCGATGATCGATCGGACAGTCACGCAGCATGCACGGCGCACAATCCGGCGGATGTCTCAGGATTTCTGCGGCCGGAGAAAATGGACGCGTCGTCAACGGATTTGTTGGTCCAAAGATGACAATCGTCGGACGCCCCAACGCCGCGCCGATGTGTGCGGGCCCGGTATCGTTCGTCACGATCAGATCGACACCGGCGAGCACCGCTGTGATCTGGTCCAGAGTCGTCTGGCCCGTGAGCACGATCGGCTGATGGCGCATTCGACTAGTCACTTCCCGAGAGACGTCAGCCTCTTCCTTTGACCCGATCAGCAGAACCTGTCGCTGCGTATCGATCAATCGATCCGCCAGCGCTGCATACGCTTCGGCGGGCCATCTCTTGGCGCGGCTGTTTATCGAGCCCGGACAAAGCGCGACTACAGGCTCGTCTTCGCGAACGCCGTGCGCCCGAAGAAGTTCCTTCGCCGCAGATTTTCTAACCTCTGAGATCTGTATGCTTGCGTCCGGGTCTGTTTCGAAGATCGTGCTGGCGCCAAACAACATCTGCTCGAGCGCCGTGACCAGGTACAAATAATAGAAGACCTCGTGTCTCGACGAACGCCAGTCAGGCAAGTCGAGTGGATGCGTCAGCAGCGCTTGTCGTGATTCAGTCGCGTAACCGAGTCGCAGCGGCACTCCTGCGAGAAACGGAATCAATGCCGCCTCGAAAGCATTTTGAAACAATACCGCCAGATCAAACTTGCGTCGTCTCCATTCACGAACCTGCGGAATTACCGAAAACACTCCTTTTCGATCGTAGAGGAGTACGTCGTCCACGAAATCGGCTTCGGAGAAGATTCCCTGCGCACTCGGACGAATGACGAGCGTGATCTCCGCATCCGGCAAGACGCGCCTGAGAGCGCGCAGCGCCGGCACAGTCATCAGAGAGTCGCCGACCCAGTTCGTGCCACGCACGACGACTCGCTTGATTGCTTCCACGCTCTGCATTCAAAAACTTTCTAAAAAATCAGTTGCAGCCCGTCCTCTATTCCGACCTGAGGACGCCAACCCAGTTCATCTTCAACACGGCCGATGTCAGAAGCGTAGCGCAGAGGCACCGGCAGAGGGATCGCGGGATCTGCCTGAATCACGGGCTCAATTGCGATGGCTGCACTAATTTGTTTTATTAACTCGCGCAAGCTGGTCGTGTTCCGGCGGCCACCGCCCAGGTTATAAAGTCCAAACTTCTTGTCAGAACGAAAGAACTTCTTGCAGGCCCTGGAGAAGTCGTCCACGTACAAAATATCGCGAACCGGATCGCCCGCGGCCGGGAGTCGAATGGGCGCGCGATTCTTTATCGATTCGACGTAGTGGGTGACGAACCCGTATTCGTTCCCCTCAGACGGTCGAGCGAAAACAGTAGAAAGGCGAAAGATGCACGCCCGAAGATTCTTCTGGCGCGCATAGTATTCAACATAGCGTTCACCTAGTAACTTGGACCACTCGAACGCCGATTGACCGCAGTAAGCCGTGCTCGTGGTTTCGTCGACGTATTCAAATCCATCGGCATTCGACCCGTAAACGTCCTTCGTGGATGCATAGATGAACGTCGAGCCAGGTTGCATGTTACGAAGGACGTTCGCAGTGCCTTCAGTATTGGTGCGGAAACACTGGCGCGCGCCGTCGGGATGTTTATCGAAGTGCGCGGCCAGGTGAATCACGACGTCGTACTCCGCGACTTTCTTAACTGCTTCTTCGTCAAGAATGTCGAAACCTGAACGGCGGGAAAAGTCGTCGGCTGAAAAGAAGGTCAGAACGTGAGTACCTAAATAGCCGCTGCCCCCGGTTACCAAAATCCTCATTGCCTACGCCTCTACGCCTTTTTCCTGTGTTACACGACCGCGCGCAAGCGCATTCAGCCGCCTGAGCGACTCCGCACCACCAATCGCGATGAGCATGTCTCCACCTTCTATTCTCGTTTCGCCGCTGGGATTGAAAACAATCTCACCATCGTTGCGACGAATACTCACGACGACGATATTTAGTTCTGATCGAATAACAGTCTCACTCAGCTTACGCCCGACCAGCGTCGAGACGGCGTCGACTTCGAGCTGCTCGAATCCGAGTTCGAGGTGATTCGCCGTAATCGAATCGAGAAAGTCGCCGACAGCGGGTTTTGTCAACGCCATCGCCATGCGATGTCCGCCGATGATCGTCGGTGCGACGACGCGATTGGCACCGGCTCTAATCAGTTTACTTTCCGCCTGCTCTTCCGCGGCGCGCGCGACGATGTGAATGCCTGGGTTCAGGTCTCGAGCGGTTAAAACCACGTAAACGTTGTCGGCATCGTCGGGCAGGCAGGTTGCCAGCCCGCGAGCATGTTCGACGCCTGCTTCGTGCAGTGTCGCTTCGAGCGTCGCATCGCGTGGCAGCACCGGAATATTCAGATCCGTCAGTGCTTCGACCTTTGCGGGATCAGTCTCGATGACTACGAACGTAGCATCCACGCCGCGAAGGCCGCGAATCAGGTGCGACCCGACACGGCCCGCGCCGCAGATGATAAAATGGTCTCGCAGTTTGCTCATTTGTCGCGAACGGCCATAGGTTGCAAACAACTCCGAGTGAACAATCGCCTGCACCGTCGTGGTCAGAGCATAAAGTACGACGCCGACGCTGACCATCATGAAGATGGATGCGAAGGCACGTCCAGCGGGAGTCTGGGGCGTCAAATCTCCAAAACCGACGGTAGTGACCGTCTGGGCAGTCACGTAAAGACTGTCAAGTATAGACCACCCCTCCAACACGTGAAACACGATGGTGCCCAGCAAGATCACTCCGAGAACCGCCAGCAAGACCACGCGGATTCGAACACGGCTAGGGAGCAGGAAGCTCAGACGGGGTGTTAGACTCATAGCGGAAGAGTGGCATCAAAGTCACTCAGGCACAACGGGAGGCCAGCCACGTTAGCTAATGTGGCTAACCCTGTCAAACGAAACGTCGACAGAACTGCCCGGAGAATGATACGTAATAGTTGAGGTATGCCAGTCCGTTACCCGCCAAATAATCAACAACCCGGCAAAGGTCGCGATCTTCGAAGTCAACGGGTCGCGTCGTATGTCGAAAGGCGGCCGAGCTTCGCGCGACGGTTCGTGCGTCGCTTACTGAGCGCGCCGATCATTATTCCCACTGTCTTTATCGGCGCGATCGTGTTCGGCATTTTGATCTACTACTGGACTATCTTTTCCGGACGAATTGACAATCTTCTCGCAGGCGAAGTCTTCACGCGCACCGCTGGAATCTACGCAGCTCCGAAAGAACTGCGCGTCAACGAATCGGTTTCACCAACGGACGTGATCGCTTTTCTGAAGCGAGCTGGTTACGTCGAGCAGAGCCAACAGGCAGATGCGGGTCGTGGTCGTTACCAGGTAAATGGAACATCGATTGACGTTGAACCGAGCAGTGCTTCGAGTGTTGACGGTGTCAAGCAGTTTCAAAGCGTAAGGATACAGTTTTCCGGTTCGGGAAAATCGATCAGCTCGCTCGTCGACCTCGAGGGTCGCGGTCAGATCCAGCGCGTCTGGCTCGAGCCTGAGTTGATTAGTTCAGTGACTGGAAGTGAGCGCGCGAAAAGAAAAGTGATCGGTTTTAGTGACTTGCCGCCGCATCTCGTCAAAGCGATCACGGTCACAGAAGATCGCTCCTTCTTCGAACATTACGGTGTGAATATTCGCGGGATCATTCGCGCCTTCATCAGGCGCTACGATTCCGATCCCAACTCACCGATCGCCAGGCAGGGCGGCTCGAGCATCACGCAGCAACTCGTCAAGAACCTTTTACTCTCACCGGAACAGACGTGGCGGCGCAAGATCTCTGAAGCCTACATGTCGGTCATTCTCGAGACGCGTCTTAGTAAAGAAAAGATTTTCGAGCTCTACTGTAATCAGGTTTACATGGGGCAGCAGGCAGGGTTCTCGATCAATGGTTTTGGTGAAGCGTCCAGCGCGTACTTCAACAAGGACGTGACGAATCTCAGTCTCTCGGAGTCGGCGTTCCTTGCGGGTTTGATTCGCAGTCCGAATCGTTACAACCCTTACACGAAGCACGACACGGCCACGGCGCGCCGAAATCAGGTTTTGGATTCGATGGCTGATGCCGCCGTCATTTCACAGGATGAGGCAAACGCCGCGAAAGCGACGCCGCTCCTGGTGGTTCCCGCAAGAGGTCGCATCGACGTTTCAGACGCGCCTTATTTCGCGGATTACGTTCAGAACCAACTCGGCGACATGATTGCCGGATCGGGAGGTGGCACCGATCACCTGCGTATCTACACGTCGATCGACATGGACTTGCAACGTGCTGCGTATGCCGCGTTGACGAAGCAGATGACGGCGCTCGACAAGATCCAGTCGAAGCGTTTCGACCCGGGAACGTTGCAGGCAGCGCTGGTGGCGATGAATGCGAAGACCGGCGAGATAGTCGCGATGGTTGGCGGGCGCGACTATTCGAAGAGCCAGTTGAACCGCGCCACGGATGCTTACCGGCAACCGGGTTCGGTCTTCAAACCGTTCGTTTATGCGACGGCTCTGAACACCGCGTACGATCCGATCCCGCGTGTGATCACGCCTGCGACGACGTACGTCGACGAACCGAAGACGTTCACTTTCGACAACCAGGAATACTCGCCGGGGAACTTTGGTGAGAGTTACAGTCACGAGCCGGTCACGTTACGCGATGGGCTGGTCCATAGTCTGAACGTGGTGACGGTTGAGGTAGCGATGGAGGTGACGATTGGTCGCGTGATGGCTCTCGCGGCTAAGGCTGGGTTGCCGAAACCTCCGCGCGCGTATCCGGCGATGGCGCTCGGTACGAGTGAAGCGACGCCGCTACAAATCGCGTCTGCATACACGGCGTTTGCGAATCTCGGCACGCGGGTCAGTCCGATTGCGATCAATCGCGTGACAACTGGCAACGGTGTGACGATTGCCGCGCCGACGCCACAAAAATCCGAAGTGCTGCGACCCGACGTGGCTTATGTGATGACGTCGTTCATGCAGGACGTCATCAATCGAGGAACGGCAGCGAAGGTGCGTGCGCGTGGGTTGAAAGGAACGCTGGCGGGGAAGACGGGAACTTCTCGCGACGGGTGGTTCGCTGGTTACACGCCGAACCTCGTATGTGCGGTGTGGGTTGGTTTTGACGATGGATCGCAGTTGGGTTTGACTGGTGCGAATTCGGCTTTGCCGATCTGGGCGGACTTCATGCAGGTGGCGCTCGCGCAGCATCCCGAATGGGAAGGCGATTGGGACATGCCTACAGGCATCGAACAGGTCGAGATCAATCCGAAGACAGGACAACTCGCGACGCCGGAGGACACGGAAAAGCGAATGGAGCTGTTTATCAACGGCACTGGTCCAAGTCACTCTACAGAGCCGGTCGAGGAAGCGACACCCGAAGAATTGCCCTCGCCGTCACCTTCGATCGAGCACCCGTTCGAGGAAGTGCCACTGCCCACGGTTACGCCGACACCCTCGCCGCGAAGAACGGTCGACACCGGTCTCGAAGGAACGATTACGTTGGACATTGATCCGCAGACGGGATTGATCGCTGTTGAGACTTGTCCCGTGATCCGAACGAAGACTTTTGTACTCGGCACGGAGCCTAAAAAGTACTGCGGGCCCCAGTATCACCAGCGCAAGACAATCGAGCCTGGCGCCGATCGCCCCCGCGTCGTCAGCACCCCTCAGCGTTGATCACAAAAAGCACAAAACAAGCCACAAAAAGCACAAAATTATTTCTGCTCATCCGTGTTCATATTTGTGTTCATCTGTGTTCATTTGTGCCTTTTGTGGTCCAAGGGCAGAGGTGAGTGTTTCGATCGCGAGTGAGGCTGCGTGATGTTTTCGCGATGGCAGTCCACCGATTGCATCGAGCAGATCCGCGCGTGTTAACTCTCTTGCCTCTGCCGTAGTCTTTCCCACGATCAACTCAGTCAAAACCGATCCACATACGAGTGTCGGCGGACAGCCGTACGCAAGATAACGCGCTGCCTCGATCCGATCGTCCTTGACGATCAACGACAGTCGCAGCCGGTCACCACAGACAGGATTCTTCTCGTCAGCGACAGCCGTAGCATCAGGCAGCTCACCGGCATTGCGTGGATGAGCCAGGTGATCTTTGAACTGAGAGCTGTAGGGCACTAAGTCACAAGTGTTAGCGGAGACAGCGCTCGTAGCCTCTCAACTGCGTGAGACAAAACCCCGACTGCGTAGTCAACATCATCTTCAATATTGTCTTTACCGAAACTAAACCGGATCGACCCACGCGCCAATTCATCATTGACGCCAAGCGCGCGGATCACCGGCGACGGTTCGAGCGTCCCTGAAGAGCACGCGGAGCCAGTCGACACCGCTACACCCTCCAAATCGAGGTTGATCAACAGTCCCTCGCCTTCGATGAAGCGAAACGAGATATTCGAAAGATGGCCCAAACGTTGTTCCCGGTCACCATTCATCACCACGTCCTTGATCCGGCTTCGCACTTGAGCTTCGAACTCGTCGCGCAACATTCGATCGTGAGCGGAGCGCTGCGGTAGTTCCTCGCGCGCGAGTTTCGCAGCCTCTCCGAACGCGACAATCCCCGGAACGTTCTCGGTGCCCGCGCGTCGCTCGCGTTCCTGGTGCCCGCCGACGTTCTGCCCGTGAAGCCGCACGCCACGCCGCACGTAAAGCGCTCCGATGCCCTTTGGCGCATACAGCTTGTGCGCCGACATCGTGAGGAGATCACAACCGAGTTCATCCACGTTTAGCTGCAGTCGTCCTGCTGCCTGAACTGCATCCGTATGCAGCCACAGGTTCTTCTTTTCCCGAACCAATGAACCGATCTCGCTGATCGGTTGAATCGTCCCGATCTCGTTGTTCGCCAGCATGATCGTGATCAGCACGGTATCGGACCGAAGAGCTTTCTCGACGTCGTCAACTCGTACGATTCCGTTTTCGTAAACAGGCAGCCGTGTGACTTCCCCTCCGCGCTTCTCGAGTTCGTTGCAAACGCCTGCAACGGACGGATGCTCGATCGCGGAGGTGATCACGTGGCGTCCATGACTCGCGGTAGCTTCGCACAGCCCTCGGATAGCAAGGTTGTTTGCCTCAGTCCCACCCGATGTAAAGACAATCTCGTTCTGCTTCGCGCCGATTAGACCAGCCACCTCGCGCCGCGCACGATCGATTGCTGCCCGTGCCTGCTGTCCAAAGCCATGCACACTGGACGCATTGCCGAACGTTTCGACGACGGCGCGCGACATCGCCGCCGCGACTCGGCTGTCGACGGGCGTCGTGGCGCTGTTGTCCAAATAAACTCTGCGTATTGCCATGAAATTTCGTTCCTGCGCCGCCAACTCCGGCGCGGCAAGCGCGCATCTGAGCGTCAGTTCGTGGCGGCGCTCACGAGTCTAGGTTGCACACACTGGAGCGTCAAGCACATACATCCTTTGTACTTTTTGTGCTTTTTTGTGGCTGTTGATGGTAGCATTCGGTCGTTGCTGCGAGGTTGGCTCTCCCGAGACGCTACGCCCTTGCCCAAGGTCGTAATTTTGGAAGGACACAATATGAATTTTTTAAAGCTTCCCCTGGTGGTTTTACTGAGCGTCTGCGTGAGTGGACTTATCGCCATCGTTCCTGCCGGTGCGCAGGGGATGGCGTCGGGGGGCACGACGGCCCTCGAACGCGGCTATCGCACAGGTTATTCTGACGGCTACACCGCGGGCTTCAAGGACATCACCGATGGAGCCTCGCGTAATTATCAAACCAAAGAGGATTATCAGCGCGCCGATCGGTCCTACAACGAAGTTTGGGGACCAATCGAGGATTATCGGGACGGTTATCAGCAGGGATTCGAGGCCGGATATACAGCAGGTTACGAACGTCAGCAGTTTAATTCGACGCTTCCGTCAGGACTGCGTCGACGCGGCACGACAGCCAGTGCACCCGTCGACGACAACGTTAACACCCCCACTAACACCAATCCACCGGCGGACGCGAACGCACCAGCGACAGTGCCGAGCGGCTCGCTTGCCATTCCACGCAACACGATTCTGGCGATCGAACTATTAACACCAGTATCTACCGAGGCAAGTCAACGCGGCGATCGACTTCAGGCACGTGTTATCGAACCCGCGCAGTATGCTGGTTACATCGTCGACGGGCGAGTCGCACAGGTTCGACGACCAGGAAAAGTCAAGGGCGTCGCCGAATTGCAGTTAGCGTTTGACCAGATCCGTACGAACGACAATCGTACTGCGACACTTCATGCTGAACTCGTCGAAGTCGTACCCATGGGCGGTGAAGAGACGACGGTCGACTCGGAAGGTGGTGTCAAAGGACGCGATTCCACCAAAGACGACGCGGCGAAAGTCGGAGCAGCTTCTGGTATCGGCGCGATCATCGGCGTGATCGCCGGTGGCGGCAAGGGCGCGGCCATCGGAGCAATCATCGGTGGTAGTGTTGGAACCGCAGGCGTGATGACTCAACGCGGTAAAGACATCCGCCTCGAGCAGGGCCAGCACTTGAAGATCCGAACGTCAACCGATACGGCCGCTCTGTGAAAACAAGACGCGTTCCCGTTATTACTTTACTCACTGATTTCGGGACTGCCGATTACTACGTAGGAGCAGTCAAAGGGGCAATTCTTTCCGTTAATCCGGCCGCCGTTATCGCGGACATCACACATGAGATTCCACCTCAGGATGTCGAAACGGCGGCCTTCACGTTGCTCGCGGCTTACGAAACATTTCCCGTTGGGACGATCCACTTTGCGGTAGTCGATCCAGGGGTTGGCTCAACGCGCAGACCAATCATTGTGAGAGCAGGGAGGTCGTTGTTTGTTGGACCAGACAACGGCCTTTTCACTTACATCTACGATCGAGAGCCGTCGCATCAGACCTTCCACGTAACCGCCGAGAAATACTTTCGACCGTCGCCGAGCACGACGTTTCACGGTCGCGACATCTTCGCGCCGGTCGCTGCGGCGCTCTCGAAAGGTGTCAAGCCTGAAGCTTTTGGACCATCGATCGCAGACGAAGTTCGCCTGGCAATCACTCTCGCCCCGAAGATCATTCACATCGATCACTTCGGCAACTGCGTCACCAACATCACGCGCGATCTCTTTGAGAAGGCAAGTCAGCCAACGCTTGTCGTCAAACGAAAAGTGATCAAGACCTTCGTGGATTTCTACGGCGCCGCTCCGCCAAACACACTCATAGCGATCTGGGGGAGTGCCGGCTTCCTCGAAATCTCCGTGAACGGGGGGTCTGCCGCGAAAATTCTAGGTGCGAAACGAGGCGACCCGGTCATTTTCAGCCACAAAAAGGCACATAAGGCACACAAAAGGAAACATTAAAACGAAGAGGAACTTCGAAAACGAAGCGGAACTTTAAAACCGAAGAGGTACTTCAAACGAAGAGGAACTTCTTTTGTGTTCCTTTATGTGCCTTTTGTGGTCTATTGCATGTAATACCCTTGCCTCGAACTGACCTGGAGCTTGCGAGTCTTACCTTTTTCATCCTTCGCCTTCACGCGGACTTCGAGGGTGTGCATGCGGCCATCGGCAGCCTCGCTTTCCGCTAACGCGAAGCCGAGGCTGTAGCGCGCCGTGAGGTTACCGATGATTTTCGAAAGCCCTGTGCCGTAGTCTTTCGCGCGGCCCACCTTGACTGCTTCGCCACCCGACTGCTGTGCCAGGTATTTGGCACTGCCGTAGATACTCATGCCCAGCCACCCTCCGATCGGCTTCGCAACAGGCATGAGAAACTTGAACAACGTGCGCAGGTCAACCGTCAGCGAATTGAAGATCACGTTTTTGCGAATCAGGATCTGCTCGGCCGCATCGCGATCCTCATAAAAGATGGGCGCGATCCCGTCTGACACTGACACCCAAACGATCGACGGCTGCGAGTTTGGCCTGACCTGTTCCGCTTTGCGAGTAGCATCACGCACCGCAGCAGCCATGTCGTAGACGTCACCCAGGTCTACCGTCACTTTGCCGTTCTTATTAACGCGCTTCACGCTCACCGATCCGTCTCGCCTGGTTTCACGAGTAACCGTACCGCCGTTGCGGCCACGAATGGTTTCAGTCTCGAGGATGTCGTCGGGTTTGCCTTCGGCTTGCATTGTGTTCGAGACGCGTTCAACTCCTTCGGGCGCTGGACCAGTGTTGGGTCCACACAACCCGGGCACGCGCGCGAGCGCCGTGGCAAGCTTTGTGCGGTCGTTAGTGAAGTCGGTCAACCAGAACCGCTCTTCATCTTCCGAGGTATCCATCGCCATGATCGCTACTTCATCACTCGGCGGCAGCTTGGCGAGCTCATCTTCCATGGCCTTGAGAATCTCTGTCCGCTTGAGAAATCTTCCGGCGCCGTCTTCGCGCAGGTCCAGGATCAGGATCAAAGCAAGCGGCTTACGAGCTTGCCCCTCGCGTGTGAAGTACGAGATGTCGCGCGGCTTTCCGTCATCGAGCACTTCGAAGTTTTCAGTGGTGAGATTCGAAATCGGCAGATTCGTCTTCTTGTCTTTGACGAGCGCATCGAGAAACACGACGCGCGTTTTGATTTTGATCGTGTCTTCGACTTCCTGTGCTTGAATCGAGATAAAACTGATCGCGGCAAGGACGATTAGTATCAATAGTCTTCGCATGATCTACTCCTGATCGATAATCGTTGCTTCTTCAGTGATGGATTTGCCTGTGCCCTCAGGGTCTTTCAGTAAGAGAGCAAGATTCTTTCGGGAGAGATTTACCTGGACCACCGTTGCATCCCGTTGAGTAATCGTGATCACCAGCACGTTGAATTTGTCGCCGGCCTCACGCAGAAAAACGTAGTTCTGATCTTGTGTAGTCGCGGAGAGTGTTTGAATCAAAGGTATCCACGTTGCGTTCAACGCCCCATTCAGCGACGTGCGAAACTTCGTGAAATCACCGTCAAAATCCTGATCGTCGAACACTGCCAGTTTGATACTGCCCGCTTCGGCAAACCGCCGCGCCTGGCCGCCTTTGATGCGTGCTGCCGTGGTAGCGACTTTCATTCCGGTCTTTGCGAGAAACGGAATTCCCTGGTGCTTCACTCCATAAAAGTCTTCGATCATTTTCACGACCGACTTGAAGTCGTCGTCTTTCGCTCGAACCGTCGTCGATGCAAACGTAAAGAGAACGATGGCGATGAAAGTTTTGCAGCGCGTGGTTTTCATCGCAGACCTCACTGCTCGTCTTTCTTTGCCTTCGGCTTTTCGATTCCCAAATCCGGGATGCCAAGATGCCCATCGAGCGCTGCAAGTTTGTCGAGATCGACCGGCCCGACGATGTTGACGACCGTCAGCTCTCGATCGTCCGTGTGAAGCACTGCCATACCGCCGACTTTCTCGCCCTCCAACAGCAGGTACACTTCGAGGTTCCCGTCCTTCTTGCTGGTCACACCGACAAGACGCGTCCACCCAGGACCACGGAGTTGCGCGCGGACCGATTCGACGTCAGCCGGCGAGTATTCACCGTCGTTGGCAAACTCGAAACTCTTGACGTAGATCCCTTTGATACCGTTGACCAGTTCCTTGACTCTCTTTTCATCCGGATCGTCGTTCGACAGGAACTTGGCGCTGATTCGTATGAGTCGCTCATCGATATTCACGTCGATCGTCTGGCTGGCTTTTGCAACGAGGTGGTCGAGACTGCTCATTTGGATCCTCGAGTCCTGAGCCTTCGTCACAATTGCCGGAGCGAAGATTAGTAACAAGGAGATTAAAAGTATTTTCATAACTGCTCCGTTCATCCTACGCGGTGTTGATTCTTGATCTGATTTGGAGACGTACTTTGTGTTCTTTTGTGGACCAGGTTCAGCTTTTCACTGGCCAGCCGGAACGCAATCATCAATTGTTGTTTCGCTGCCAGTGCTTCTTCTCGTTCGCGCGTGCTTAAAACCGGTGCTGAAGATCGCTTCCGCGGCACTCTGTTAGCCGCAACGCTCTGCTTCGGAGCGGTGGGTGTCTTCTCCGGTTCTCTGGCGATTGGCTTTTCTTCAACGGGTGGCGCCGGAAGCTGGACGTACTGCGGTTGAGGCTCGTTACGCGTCCGCACGCGAAGCCAAATACCTCCTGCAAGTAGCGCTACCAACAACGTCGCCGCAATCGCGAGTAATGGAAAGTAACTGCGCCGCCGTGGCGCGGGCACGTCGCGTGGCATCTCGAATGGTTTGGGTTGGTAACGCAATGTACCCAGGATCTCTTCGAGCTGCTGTATCTCTGGATCGGGTTCACCACTCTTGTCCCACAAATAGTCTTCGTTCATAACCCCTCCATAACTCCGAGCCGCTCTCGCAGTTGTTTCATACCGCGATGAAGGTTGACTCTTACGGACGCTGCTGTTAGCCCGGTGCGCGCGGCGATCTCTGGTCCAGTCATTCCTTCAACGAGACGCAAAACGAGTGTTTCGCGGTACGCCTCCGGCAGACTCCGAATGAGTTCGAGAATCTCTGCGGCTTTCGAATCGTGCGTATCGCTGCCGCGCAGCTCGTCGTTGATCTCAACCGTTTCTCTCGAGCGACGATAAAAGTCCACGGCACGGTTGCGGGCGATCATGGCTATCCACGGTCCGAATGCTGCGGCATCGCGCAGCGTGTGCAGCTTTTTGTACGCGTGAAAAAAGATGTCCTGCACGAGGTCATCAACCTCCGCGCGTGGCACGCGAGCCAGCAGAATGCCGTGTACGAGCGGTGCGTAAAGATCGTAGAGGCGTCCGAATCCGTCTCGATCGCCGTCCAAAACTGCCTGGACGAGCACGAGTTCGACGGGTGCGCCGGCACTGCTGCGCTCGGTTCTGTTTTCCATCAGAAGCATGTCGACTGTGCCCAAGGCCATAACGTCGATTAAGACGGGAGGGAGATGAAGAGTGTTAACAGAAAGCCTTTGAGACAGGATTTACAAGATTATTAAGGACAGGATTTACATGCCAATCCTGATAAAAATCATGTAAATCCTGTCAAACTGTCTTTTCGTGGGAAGTCAGTTCCTTCATTTCGGGCGTTGCGGATAGCCACGGCGTCCACCAGAGGAAGAGCGTGGACAGAACCAGCGCGACGGTGCCCGCGACACCGCCTTCGATGCCATATGTTCCGCCCGTTAGCCATGCAGGACCATTATCGACTGCGTTGAAAAGCGGGTGGGCGGTTACTTGTCCGCCGCTGACCGGCAATCCGAAGAACCAGCCGAGCGCCCAGTTCCATGACCAATGCAGCCCCCACGGCAACCAGAGACTTCGCGTCCGCAGGTAGGCGACGCCAAACCAAACTCCGGCGATCGCAGTGTTGGCGAATGTGACGCCCGGCACCACGTTCGGATTATTAAGATGTGCTAAACCAAACGGGACCGAAGTCAAGAACACGCCCAGCCATGCGAGCTTGGCACGCGTCAGTGTTTGCAGCGCATAACCTCTGAACATCGCCTCTTCGGCGAGCGCGGCGACGAACAGTAACACGATCGATCCGACCATTGACCTCACAAGCGATGTCACGGCGGCGTCGCTGAAAGAAAAGCTGAGCCCTTTTCCTGCCGTAGCGACTCCCACGCCGATGGCGAGTGAAATAAACCCAACGACGGATCCGATAATGAGATCTCGGAGCCATCCCGTGTGGAATGTCAGACCAAGCGAACGCCAGGGTAGCCGTTCGAGCCATCGTGCGCAGAGATATCCCGCGATCAGCGCGGCGGCCAACATCGAGAGCCGGAAAAGCATGTCGGCGATGAACCGCGGCTGGCTCAGTTGAGGGGCGACTAACACGACGATCACGAAAGCGACGCGCAACAGTGTCGCGATTAGTATGGAGGCGGCGATCACGGCGGCGATAAAGATCAGCACGCGCCAGCCGCTCCGCAGCCGGCCAAACCCGTTGATGAAGATGTCGTGAAGCTTCATTGGAAAGTTCCCACAGATTACACAGAGACAATCGGCAATGCTAAACTCCGACAACCGGATGAGTCATAACCGCGACAACCTAACGCCCGAGCGCCGCGAACGAATTCGCCGCCGGCGCCGCGTTTTGCTGTGGGTTTTGGGTGGTACGGTGCTGCTTTTGCTCGCGATTATCGTGTCGCAGCAACTCTGGCTGTGGACCGTCGTTCGTCCCGACACGGCTTCCGATGCGCTGGTCCTTTACGCGTTATCGACACTCAATTTCGTCGCGTTTGTTGTCTTCCTGTTTATCTTCGTCCGCAATCTTCTCAAGTTGCGGCGTGAACGTAAAGAACGGCAACTCGGTTCGAAAGTAAAGACGCGCCTGCTGGTCTATTTCATCTCCATCAGCTTTCTGCCGATCTCGGCGATGGCGGCTTTTTCATACCTGTTTCTCAACCGCTCGCTCGAGAAGTGGTTCAACCCTTTTCCCGACGAGATCGCGCAGCAGGCTGCCGAAGTCAAACGGCTGACGCTGTTGAGCCAGGATCAAGCGCTGCACGACATGGCGTCGTTGCTCGGGATGCTTCTGAATGCGGAGAAGCCGGAAGATCGGCAGGCGACGATGCAGCAGGTGGTGAATTCGGGGCAGTTGGTTCGTGTCGAGATCGCGACGAGGGACAGCTCCGTGGTTGCCGCGCAGAATCCGAATCTATCGCCGGCCGACGCACAGCAACTTCAATCCCTCTTCAAAGATGCGGTTCAGGATCCGAATGGCACCAGTCTCGTGGACGGAAAAGAGTTTGACGTGCTCGCGGTGCCTCTGAATCACACGGAAATGCTGATCATCGCGCCGCAGAAACGCGCTGCGAACGATTTGACGGATCTCGTTGCGGGTGCGGAACGCGATTATCAGGATCTCGTGAAGAAACAAAGACGCGTGCGACTTCTTGGGCTTTCGACCCTGGGATTGATGACGTTGATTCTGTTGTTTGTCTCGAGTTGGGTTGCGATCTATTTGGCGCGTGGTATTGCTACGCCGATCAAAGCACTCGCTGAAGCATCCGACGAGATCGCGCGCGGCAATCTCGCGCATCGTGTTACGACGATCGCGGACGATGAACTCGCGTTGCTGGCAGAGTCGTTCAACCAGATGACGGCGCAGCTCGAGGAGAACCGCAGTCGCATCGAAGCGAGCGCCGCGGAACTACGCGATCGGCGTAATTACATCGAAACTGTGCTCCAGTCTCTGTCGACGGGAGTTATCTCGATCGACGAGAACGATTGCGTTACGACGCTGAATGCGTCGGCGTCGCGAATTTTGGGCTTAGTGAATAAAGTAGAAAGAAATTCGAAACTGAGCAACCTGATCGGAAGCGAGGACTGGTTCGTCGTCGATCGCTTGTTACGTCGCGCGCGCCGGGCGGGTCATGCGACGGAACAGACTCAACTGGAGAGTGGCGGTGGACCACTGCCGGTGGCGATCACCGCTACAGCTCTGCTTGATTCAAAAGGACCGCGCTGGGGCGTCGTTTTGGTTATCGAGGATCTTTCGGAACTACTTGCCGCACAGCGCGCGGCGGCGTGGAGTGAAGTGGCGCGACGCATGGCGCACGAAATCAAGAACCCACTCACGCCGATTCAGCTTTCAGCCGAACGGATCGCGAAGAGTTACGGGCGTGCGAATGGCAGCAACGGATCTGTCGCAGCGGTGATCACGGAGTGTACTGAAACCATCAGCCGGGAAGTGGCGGGCTTGAAAGCGATGGTGGACGAGTTTTCGCGCTTCGCACGCTTGCCCGCCACGCGACTGGAGCTCGCAAATCTCAACGACGTTGTTACGCAGGCGGCGGGCTTGTATGAAGAACGGCTGGACGGCGTTCGGATGTCTATTAACCTCGATCGCGATCTTCCCCCGTCCCTGCTCGACGTTGAACAGATGAAACGTGTGTTTGTAAACCTGATCGACAACGCCCTCGAAGCCATGTCTTCCAGTAACGACGAAAAGCAACTCACAATCGTCACGTCGCACGACGCTGCAAGAAGTCTCCTGCGAGCTGAGGTCACAGACACGGGTCAGGGAATCGAGGCGGGCGACTTCCGACGGCTATTTGAACCCTATTTCTCGCGACGTGATACCGGCACGGGCCTCGGTCTCGCCATCGTTCAACGAATAATCCTGGAGCACCGCGGTCACATCCGCGCGGAAAAGCACCACCCGCGCGGCGCAAAATTTATAATAGATCTTCCTTTTTCGAGTTGATTCTTTTGTGTCTTCACTTGTGCTTTTTGTGGCATGGATTCGATTCTCATAGTTGACGACGAACGCGGCATCCGCGACACGCTGCGTGCTGTCATGGAAGACGAAGGCTTCGTCGCCGAGGCCGTCGCCACCGGCGAAGACTGTCTCAAAGCGCTCGGGAAACGCGCTTATGGCTGCATTCTGCTTGACGTCTGGCTTCCCGGCATCGACGGGCTCGAAACCTTGAAACAGTTGCGCGCCGCGGGATCGGATGCCGCCGTCGTGATCATTTCGGGTCACGGCAACATCGAGACTGCGGTTCGCGCCACGAAGTTAGGCGCGTTCGACTTCATCGAGAAGCCGCTATCGATTGAAAAGACGGTACTCACGGTTCGCAATGCTCTTCGCCAACAGCGTCTCGAGCTGCTCAATGCTGACATGGCGGCCGCACTCGCACGCGAGTACACGATGGTCGGCGACTCTGTCGCGATGCGGGCGCTGCGAAAGCAGATCTCGGTGGTGGCGCCGACTGATGGTCGCGTGTTGATCTACGGCGAGTCGGGAACCGGAAAAGAGTTGGTCGCGCATGCGATCCATGCCGAATCACGTCGCGCTGCGGCGCCATTTATCGAGGTCAATTCTGCTGCGATTCCTGAAGAGCTGATCGAATCGGAACTCTTCGGTCACGTGAAGGGCGCATTCACCGGTGCGACGGCCGCAAAGAAAGGCAAGTTTGAGTTGGCGGACGGCGCGACGATCTTTCTCGACGAAGTCGGCGACATGAGTCCGAAGGTGCAGGCGAAGGTGCTGCGAGTTTTGGAAGAGCAACGGTTCGAGCCGGTTGGGAGTGGAAACTCGATCACTGTTGATGTACGGGTCATCGCGGCCACGAACAAACGTTTGGACGTCGAGATCGAGCAGGGAAACTTCCGTGCGGATCTGTTTTACCGGCTGAACGTGATTCCGTTCGAGTTGCCGCCGTTGCGCGACCGTCTTGAAGACGTGCCGCTCCTGGCGGATTACTTCAATGAGCATTTCTCGAAGGCGTATGCAAAGAAGCCGAAACAGTTTCTGCCCGAAGCCGTCGATGCGATGCAGTCGTATTCTTGGCCCGGCAACGTTCGCGAATTACGAAACACGGTCGAGCGCGTAGTGATCATGCATCCGGGCACACGTGTTTCGGCAACGGATCTCCCGCCACGCGGGAAAGAAGAGCCTCCCGCCGCCTCCTTCCGTTTCCCCTCTTTTAAAGAAGCCACCGAAGCCTACCACCGCGAATTCATCCAACGAAAACTCGAAGAAGCGGACGGCAACGTCTCCCGCGCCGCCGAAATGATGGGCGTCGACCGCAGCCACCTCTACCGCCGCATGCGCGCCCTGGGTATTCAGAACCGCGGTTAGCCCACGCTCTCCTTGACAAAACTTTACACAAGCATGATGAACTCGCTATAAGCCCCGTGTATGCTGATAGGAACTGGATACATACTGCTGACCGCGTCGATATTCAGCGTCTCGACACGGGTGAGAATCTCATAACCGAGAGAGGTTCAGAGATCTCACCCGGTGTTTTTGTTCACTTGGTCGGGAATGATCTGTTCGTCAGGGATCGGCGCGAGCGCAGTCCGGGTATTCGAGTGCGCTCGTCGAGTGGAACAGTCGAAAGTTGCGCCTATCTTCATCAGCGCGCTCAGGACCTGGGTCTGTTTAATGGAACCAATCTGATACGCAATCCGTCGTTTCGACTTGCAAGCCGTTCGAACCAGCTTGCGGACGACTGGTCTGTGGCCGGGCCGGTTGAAGCCATGACGGTGTCTGGCGGGCAGGCGATGTCTGCGTTAGCGGGAGGCAAGTTGTGGCAGCGCATTCAGGTTCGGCCGAAGACTCGTTATCTGATGTACGCGCGTAAGCGTGATGCGCGGTTTCGTGAATTGGACTATCGCCGATTCGGAACGAGGGCCGAGATCCGTGGGGACAATCGAACCCGAACGAATCAGCGAAGTTGTGTCAGATATCGTCGAGAGTCAGAGCGGGTCGCTCGACATCAGCTTTGACGTTCCTTCCGGTGGGGCCTTCCGCGTCATCGATGTAATTGTCACAGAAGCACCACGCTTCGTTCCTGATAACCAGCAAGATACAAAATAAATTTCACCGAGAAAACCTTCATTGACAAGCTAACTTCAAATAGCTTATCAGTTAGAAGTTCGTGTGTTTGTTGCACGAGCAAAGGTTGAGGTACAGATGGATTTTACGACCAAAGAACTGCTGAAACGTTACGCGAAACTGGCGATTGGACAACCCTTTTCACCGGTATTGTTGAATATTCTGGTGACGTCGGTTTGCGATATGCGCTGTACGCACTGCTTCTTCACCGACGAACTCGACGACCGGCCGCGCAAGAAATTGCAGATGAAAACACACGAGATCAAGCGCATTTCACATACGCTCGGCGGAAATCTCGGCGTGCTGATCCTCGCCGGCGGCGAACCGTTTACGCGTAAAGATCTTCCGGAGATCGCAAAGGCTTTTTACACCAACAACAAGCTCGAATCGATTTACATCATGTCCAACGGGCAGATTCAAAAACGAATCTTCCCGGACGTCACGCGCGTGTTGCAGGAGTGTCCAAACCTTAACGTCACGATTGCGCTCGGAATCGACGGTCCAAAAACCGAGCACGAAAAAATCCGTCAGAAACCCGGCTCGTGGGACATCGCGATCGACACCGCGCGCCAGCTCCAGGCTATCAAGAAAGAATATCCGCGCCTCGACATCCAGACGTGTACGTGTTTCATGAACTCCAACCAGGACACGATCTTCGAGTGGTACGACTTTCTGAAGTACGACTTGAAGCCTGACAAGGTGAACTTTAACTACATCCGCCCGCCATCAGCGGATCCAAAGGAGTTGGAGATCGATCATTCGCGCTATGCCAAACTGGCCCAGATGATCGACGACGATTCGCGCCACGCGGCGATCAAGAACAACTACGGCGGCAGCGCGGGTTTCTTCAAAGCCGCGATCGATATCTACATGCACGGCCTGATTGCCAAAACACAGGAAACGCAGACCGCGCAGATGAAATGCTACGCAGGCACCGCGGGCGGCGTCATCTACGACGAGGGCACTGTGTCGTCA
>Ga0105237_10002035_pt1 | contig 25703 bp, 26 predicted proteins | sample KBSC24metaG_FD_81520 | JGI IMG/M metagenome (GOLD analysis project Ga0105237, IMG submission 81520) | Corn rhizosphere microbial communities from Kellogg Biological Station, Michigan, USA - KBS C2-4 metaG | ecosystem: Host-associated > Plants > Roots > Rhizosphere > Soil | place: Michigan, USA...
CATCCATCATGGCCGCCGACTTCGATGGCGATGGCGCACTTGACCTGTTTGTCCCCCATCGCGACGGCGGCCAGAGTATCGTGTTGTGGAACGATGGGAAAGGCCACTTTTCTACATCAACGAAAGTTGGGACGGCCGCTGCCTGGATCCGCATGGCCGCTGCTGGCGACTTCGATGGGGACGGCCGCCTCGATCTGGCGATTATCGATGAGCAGAAGCGAGCGACTTTCCTCATCTTCAATCGCGGGCAACGCCGGTTTGGAGATCTGGAGCAACTTCCCGGCCGGCCGCGTCCGCCCTATGCGCTGGCCGTTGCCGATCTGAATCGCGACGGCCGCCCGGATATCGTGGCCGGCTATGTCGAGATGCCAGGCTCGGTCTATTTCAACGCCGGCGAGGGCCACACATTCCAAGAAGTCCCGTGGAACGACGGCAAGGGCACTGTGTACGGGCTGGCATTCGCGGATTTTGATGGAGACGGTTGGCCTGACATCGTTGCGGCGCGTTCCGACGCGCCCAATGCCATCTGGTTCAGCACCAAACCAAAGCCGGGCCGGTGACTAGATTCTGCGCGATTAGATTAGATGGCGGCGAGGCGGAGGCAACCCCTCGCCGCATTGTCGCCATCCCGCGGATCTCTTGCGGATGATCGATGGAAAGTGCTGGTCGACAAACTTGCTGTAGACGGTGACTGCGCGAGGCCTCATCGGGATAAAAAATTGGCACGCAGAGGAGCAAATCCCGCAAAGAAAATCCACTGCTATTCGTAGCGGATTGCTTTGATCGGATTTAGTGCTGCTGCCCGGCGGGCTGGGAGCCAGCAGGCGAATAATCCTACGGTCGTTAGGATCAGGCTGACTGTGACCAGGATGGCCGGGTCTGATTGGGAGACTCGGAGTGGCAGAGTCGCCATGAAACGGGCGGCGGGCAATGCCGCGGCTAACCCCAGCACCAGGCCTGCGGTCAGTTGTTTCATGCCTCGGGCCAGAACCAGTCTTAGTATGTTGCTGGCGGTTGCCCCTAGCGCCATTCGCACTCCTATTTCTTGTGTGCGGCTGCTGGTGGCTTGCGCTATGACGGCGTAGATTCCGACCGAGGCCATTAACAGCGCGATCATGGCGAAGACGCCGAAGAGTGTTCCGAACAGGCGGAGGTACCATTGCTGCTTTTCGACAGCCGCGGCCAGCGTTCTGACGTTGTACAACGGGAGGTCCTGGTCGATGTTCTGCATCAATGCTCGTACGGCGGATGTTGCGGCGGTGGGATTGGCGGTGGTGCGAACCAGCAGCGCCATGGAATCGTACCTCTCCTGGCGGTAAGGAAGGAACAGCAGGGGGTTTGGCGTGGCGTCGTCGGCTTGCTGGACAATGTCGGCGGAAACTCCGATTACGGTTGTCCAATCGCCAGGTTTTTCTTTTCCATAAAGACGGAATCTCTTTCCCAGGACCTCCTGATTCGGCCAGTAGCGTTCGGCGAATTCCTTGGTCACGACGGCGGCCTGGTGGCCGGGTGCTCCGTCGGTGTCGTTGAAGTCGCGGCCTAACAGGATGGGCAGGTTGATGGCGGCGAAGTAGCCGGGGAATTGAACTACGACAGCCGCGGACGGGCGGTGGGCCTGATCCTGCGGCGGAGCGTGTTCGATTTCGATGCGGCGTCCGCCGGCTCCCATTCCCGGGAGGTCGGATCCGATGGCCACTTGCGTAACACCGGGAATTGCTCTCAGGCCTGGCAGGAGTTTTTCGAAGAAGTGGAGACGATCGTCGGGGCTTGCGTACCGCTCTTTCGGCAGGTTGACGCGGCCGGTGAGCAGTTGATCGGTGGGCACCTGGCGGTTCAGAGATTGGTGCGCGAGAAAACTGCGTACAAATACGCCCGCTCCCGTGAGTAGCACCAGCGTAAGGGCAAATTGGAAGACGACGAGCATGCCGGCGAGTGTCCCGCCGCGTTGCGTGCCCGCGCTTCGCGTTCCGTCTTTCAGTGCGGTGTTCAGGTCCGCTCGCGACGAGCGGAGAGCGGGTACCAGACCGAACAGCAATCCGCTAAAAATGCAGAGACCGGCGAAGTAGCCAAAGACTGCATATTCCATGGTGAATAGGACCCAGTAGGGCTTGCCGACGTCCTGCGTTGCTAGAGCGAAAAAGTGGACTCCCAGGGCGGCGAGCGCCAACCCCAGCAGGCCGCCCAGCACGCTGAGCATCATACTTTCGATCAATAGCTGACGGACGAGTTGCCAGCGCGAGGCTCCGAGTGCGGCCCGGACGGAGATCTCGCGCTGGCGGCCGAGTGCGCGGCTGAGCATCATGTTCGCCACGTTGGCGCAGGCGATCAGCAGCACGAATCCAACGGCGGCGAGCATAAGGAGAAAGACGATCCTGATGTTGCCACCGTTGTAGCGCTCCTGGAAGGTTTCGACGCGCACTCCGATGTCCTTGTTTGTGCCGACGTAGGCGGATGCCAGGCGGCGGGCGATGCCTTCGAGTTCAACGCCGGCCTGGGTGATGGGAATGCCGGGTTTGAGAATTCCGAAGACCTGGAGCGGGCGGTTCGAGCGGCTTTCGAGTTCCGGCGTGGGGATGAGGGCCATCCACATGTCCTGGTTTTCAGGAAATTTGAATCCTTCTGGCATCACGCCGATGATGGTGGCCGGCTTCGTGTTTACCCGCACAACGCGGCCGATGACGGTGGGGGAACTGCTGTAGCGATCCTTCCACACACCGTAGCCGAGCAGGAGGACAGGCGGCGCACCGGGTTTTTCGTCGGCGGGGACGAAGCCGCGCCCGAGGATGGGTGGAGTGTGGAGCGTTTCGAACATGCCGGAGGAGACCCGGTCCATGCTGAAATTTTGGGGTGGGTTTCCTCGCTCGCTGACGGCGGCGGATTCCTGGGACGCTGCCTCCAGCGCCTCGAAGGAAGAAGCACTGGCGCGGTAATCGCGGAAGTCGGGATAGGAGACGCGCATCCAGCTGTCGGTTTGTGTCAGGTTGCGGTTACGGATCGCCACGAGACGTTCGCCGCCGGGGACAGGGACCGGTTTGAGGAGCGCCGCGTAGATCAGGGTGAACACCATGGTGTTGAGGCCGATGCCCAGCGCCAGGGTGGCGACTACAGCGGCGGAGAACCAGCGATGGGAACGTATCATCCGCCAGGCGAACCGGAGGTCTTGTGTCATGAACCTGAACTACGGGTGAGGGCGATGGATTGTTCCGTGGAAAACAACGGCAACACAAAAGGCGCTGACTGAGCGTCAATGTAGACACAGAGTTATGGCAAACCTGACAACTTTTCCAAACCAGCTGGATGAAAAGAAGTTCCAATGCCGAGCCATCATTGAAACGCCAAAGAACCGGCGCAACAAGTTCGACTACGATCGGGATTCGGAACTTTTCAAGCTTGGGGGACTGCTCCCGGAAGGGATGATGTTCCCGTTTGATTTCGGCTTCATTCCGAGTACGCTGGGGGGCGACGGCGATCCTCTGGACGTAATGGTTCTGATGGATGAGCCTGCCCATGTGGGATGTCTTGTCGATATCCGGATCATCGGCGTGATTGAGGCGGTGCAGATTACGAAGGGCGAAACGGAAACGAACGACCGTCTTCTAGCTGTTTCGGTGCATTCTTATAGCCACGAGAACGTGTCGTCTATTGAGGAACTGAATCCGTCGATGCTCGAGCAGATCGAGCAATTTTTCGTCTCCTACAATACACTGCGCGGGAAGAAATTTAAGCTCAAGAGCCAAGGCGGTCCGAAGCGGGCAATGTCGGTTATCAAAGACGGGATTAAGGCTTTCAAGAAGGAACAGGGCAAGTAGCCGCGCGTTTCGCAAAGGAGGTCGATGACTCGAAACCTGGAGTGGTCTGATATTGCTGTGCGCCTTGTCTGTACAGTGGCGGCTGGTGCGTTGATTGGGTTCAACCGGGGTGAGCACGGCCGCCCTGCCGGACTGCGAACGACGATCCTGGTGGCTCTGGCAGCGTGTCTGGCGATGATCGAGGCAAATCTACTGTTATCCACCACCGGAAAAACGGCAGACTCGTTCGTGAACATGGATCCGATGCGGTTGCCTCTTGGGATTTTGTCGGGCATTGGGTTTATTGGCGCGGGCGCGATCGTGCGCCGGGACAATTTTGTGGTCGGCGTGACGACGGCGGCAACCGTGTGGTTCATGACTGTGATTGGCTTGTGTTTCGGCGGAGGGCAGATTGTGCTGGGTCTGGTTGGTTCGGGAATCGGGATGATCGTACTGGCTGGGCTGATAAAAGCGGAAGAACGCATGAAACAGGAACGGCAAGGAACGTTCTCGATTGTGGTGGACCCATCCGGACCCAGCGAAGACGATATTCGCGCCAGCCTGGCCGAGGCGAATTTGAAAATCTCGTCTTGTGCATTTGTGTACAACCCGGAAACAAGAAGTGCGGAGTTTAATTGTTATTTGCGGTGGAAGGCGGCCGCTTTTGAAAGCAAAGTGCCTGACGTCGTTCGTGTACTTGCGGTACGCGCCGGCGTCATCAGGATCGCCTGGAACCCGCAAGTGAAATAGGTGTTTGCTGCATGAACCGATGCGCATCGTCTTTCATGGACACGTTGTTGAACAAAACGTATGCGGGTCGATCGGTCTGCTGAAGAGCGAGCATTTTGTTTAATTGGCCGAGATCTTCGTCCGAGTAGTGGTAGGAATAAGTGCCCTTGCCGTGGAGGCGCCAATAGAGAGCGCCGCCATAGACGGAGTTGTTCACAAAAGGGTCGACGCAATGAATGAGACCGTGTTCCGCGCATATCTGATGGATAAGCTCGGGCGGCCATGCGCCTCGCGGCTCCCATGCTATTCGAAACGATTGCCGGCCGACTTTTTGAAAGAAGCGCGATAAGTTTCGCAGATTCGCGGGTACGGGCTGGAATGAAGCGGGGCACTGGAAAACCACTACGGCAGCACGCAAGAGCTCGACAATTTCGTGTGTCTTCTGCCAGGCCCGCCATACCTGTTGCGTGTCTTGAAAGGATCCGAGGAGAGGGCGGTCCGCCGGGTCGACGGGCGAACGCAGGCGACGGTAGGTGGGACTCGATGGCGCGTGAGTAATCAACTGCCAGGCCTTGATGCAGAAAGTGAAACCAGGCGGGGCAAGTGCGCGCCATCTCGCTGCTACTTTTGGCGCGGGTGGATCATAAAACGTTGACTGAATTTCGATTACAGGAAAATGCGCGAAGTATCGGGCTTGCGCTTCGCTCCAACCACAACATCCGATCAGTGGCGGCATTTCCTTATTGCCGCGGGCAGTTAGCTGGCCAAGTCCAATGGACCTAGACTTGCACATGGTAGCGACGGGAGGACCAGGCCAAAATGCCGGCGACCATTTGGAAAGGTTACATCAGTTTTGGTTTGATTTCGTTCCCGGTCCGGCTGTATTCGGCGGGCAGGGCCGTCGCGGTTCACTTCCACATGCTTCATCGCAAAGATCTTTCGCGGGTGAAAGAGGTTTGGTATTGCGCGGCGGAGGATAAACCAATCGAGCGATCCGAAATCGTCAAGGGTTATGAAACCAGCAAGGACGAGTACGTCGTTGTGGACGATGAGGAACTCAAGAAGATCGCGCCTCCTACCGCCACCACTATGGATATTGTGCAGTTTGTGCGTGAGTCGGACGTTGACCCCATTTATTTCGAGCATTCGTATTATGTAGGGCCGGGCGACGATCTCACGAAGCCGTATGCGCTATTCCTGAAGGCGCTGAAAGAAACCAAGCACAGCGCCATCGCGAAGGTGTCTATGCATGGACGGGAACACGTCGTCCTGATTCGTTCCTTTGAGGACGACCTGGTGATGCACACGCTGTTTTATCCGGATGAATTGCACAAGGCGAACAGGCAGAAGGTCCCCGCGAAAATGACCGCCACTGGTAAGGAGACAGAGCTTGCGACGGAGTTGATCCGGCGGCTCGCGGGGCCATTCAATCCCGATCAATTTCACGACACCTATCGCGAGAATGTGGAAAAACTGGTCGAGCAAAAGAAGAAAGGCGAGAAGGTCACCGTGGCGCCGAAGCCTCGGCGCGCGCCTGTTATCGATCTGATGGACGCGCTGAAGAAAAGCCTGGCGTCTCGTCCTGCCAAAGCTTCCGGACGCCCGGCCAAAGCGGCTGCGACTACGAAGCGGCGAAAGGTTGCGTGAATCGTGAGCCGTTCTCAATCAAGGAGCGCCGCCGATTTTATTCCGTCCGGAAAGACGATTCCGATTCTGCGCGAAGCTGTTCAATCGTGCCGTGGATGCGACCTCTATCAGTACGCTACACAAGCGGTGTTCGGCGAAGGTCCGCCATCGGCTTCGATCGTGTTTATCGGCGAGCAGCCTGGCGACGAGGAAGATCGAATGGGACGTCCCTTCGTTGGTCCGTCCGGCCGTTTGTTCGATCGCGCGCTGGAGGAGGCTGGTATTGACAGGTCGGTCGTTTATGTAACCAACGCCGTCAAACATTTTAAGTTCGAAGAGCGCGGCAAGCGCCGGATTCACAAGAAACCGAGCGCTTCCGAAATCAAGGCGTGCCGGCCTTGGCTTGAAGCGGAACTTGCCGCAATCGAGCCCGAAATCATTGTCTGTCTCGGCGCGACTGCCGCGCAATCTGTTTTCGGACCCGACTATCGTCTGACCAAAGAGCGCGGGCTGTTTGTGAAACATCCGTGGGCTCCGCGAGCGACTTCGACTGTTCACCCGTCCGCAATTCTGCGCGCTCCCAACGAGCAGCGTCATCTGGAGTATGAGCGGTTCGTCGAGGACCTGAAGAAGATCGGGAGGACGGCGACCTCGCCGCACCGTGCACACGCACATTCCGCGAGACTACAAAATGTTCCATAACAACGTAAAATCTTCACATCTCGAGACAGAAATGCCTACGAGGATTCTGGGCAAAACGGGCGAGCGGGTGTCGGCGCTCGGGCTTGGCGGATCTCATATCGGCCAGAGTGATCTCAACAGCCGCGAGGCAGTTCGGATTATCCGGGCCGCTCTCGATGGTGGATTGAGTTTCATGGACAATTCGTGGGACTACAACGATGGGGAAAGTGAGACTCGTTTGGGAAAAGCGTTGAAGGACGGTTATCGCGAGAAAGCATTTGTGATGACGAAGGTGGATGGACGAACGAAGAAGGAAGCGAGCCGGCAGATCAACCAATCGCTTAAACGCCTCGGCGTCGATCATGTCGATCTTCTTCAGCACCACGAGGTCATACGATTCGACGATGCGGACAAAATCTTCGCCGAGGGCGGCGCGATGGAAGCATTCATAGAGGCGCGCAAGGCGGGGAAGATTCGGTACATCGGTTTCACCGGCCACAAAGATCCACATGTCCATCTCTATATGCTCGAGAAGGCAAAGGAACACGCGTTTCAGTTTGATACCGTTCAGATGCCGTTGAACGTGATGGACGCGCACTTTCGCAGCTTCCAGGCACACGTGTTGCCCGTGCTGGTTAAGGAGAACATCGGCGTGTTGGGCATGAAGAGTATGGGTAGCGGCGTCCTTTTGAAAAGCAAGGTCGTTACTCCGATTGAGTGTTTGCATTACGCTCTTAGCTTGCCTACGTCTGTCGTCATCACGGGAATCGACAGTATGGAAATTCTGGACCAGGCCTTCACCGCCGTGAAGGACTTCCGCCCGCTCACGCGCGATGAAACCGCCAAGCTGCTGGCGAAAACTGCCGAAGCCGCTCGTGACGGCGAGTACGAGTTGTTCAAGACTTCGTCGCACTTCGACTCTACGGCACAAAACCCGGAGTGGCTGGGCGAAGAACCTCCGCGTGTGAAGGCTTTGGCTGGCGATTGAGATTAGTGAAGAGCGGGGTTACCAATCCCGCGCAGGATGCCATCCTGCCCTACATGTCCATTTCATCGAGAGTGCGTTTCATGATGGCTCGGGTTTCGGCGTCTTTGCGGGCGCGGCGTTCTCCGGGCCGTTTGAGGATGAGTAGCGAGAGAGCGCCTTCGCCTGGCAGGCGATTGGAAAGTTCCCAGCCTTCTTCGCCCAGTACGTTTAGCAGATCGATAAGATCCGGTTCGTCCTGTTGCATAAGCGCTTCGATGGTTTCAATGATGTCCGCGCGCATTGCCTGAGCGCTCTCGCGGTCGTAGGTGAGGCGGGATACTTTGGTGCCTTGCAATTCGATTGAGGCATATTCCCACTCGATCAGGATCGGCGCAAACATTGATTAGTCGTCGCTGCCGAAAATTCCCGTGATCGCGTCGAGGCCTTTGTGCTCGTCTCCTCCGGTCTTGGCGGGTGCAAGCTCGCGGCGCATCTTTTCCAGGGTCATGCTTTGAATGATGACGCGGCCGGGGCCGGTCATGGTGGCCAGGAAGAGTCCTTCGCCTCCGAACATCGCCATTTTGATTCCGCCGACGAATTCGATGTCGTAGCTGACCGACTCCTCGAAGGCTACGATACAGCCGGCTTCAATTTGTAGCACTTCGCCGGGCTTGAGGGTGAACTCTACGAAATCGCCTCCACCGTGAATGAACGCGGTGCCGGGGCCGGTGAGTTTTTCCAGAATGAAGCCTTCGCCTCCGAAGAAACCGGTTCCCAGGCGTTTGGTGAACGCGATGTTGAGCTGGACGGTAGCTTGGGCACAGATGAAGCTGTCGCGCTCGACCAAGATGGACTGGCCGGGGGCAAGCTGGAAGACCTGGATCTTTCCCGGATAGCTTCCGGCGAAACCGGTCTCGCCGTCGGAGAGCGCGTGGAAGTAGGTCCAGAAGAGGGACTCGCCCATCAGTTTGCGCTTGACGGCTCCCCAGATTTTGTCGCCGATGGATTCGCCGGACATTCGTGATTCCCAGGTGATGTTTGGCGTTTTGTAAACCATCTTTCCGGCTTCCGCGTAGAGTTCCTGGCCGGCTTTCAGCCTGATGCGGGCGATTTGGAGATTATCGCCTTGGATGGTGTAGTCGAGCTGCGGGGCTACGGGGATGACCGGCATCGGCGCGGGCGCTACGCCGCCGGCCATTGGTGATCCGCATCCTGTGCAGAAGCGTGCTTCGTTGGGGATCTGCGAACCGCAGTTTGTGCAAAAAGCCATCAGATCAGTCTACACCGGGGAGGCGAATCGTCCACGGACGTGCTCTAGCTGTATGGCGAGTTCCAGTAGTAGCTCTTCTTCGTATGGTCTGGCGATCAGTTGTATGCCGATGGGCAGGCCGTCGTCCGTCATGTCGAAGGGGATGACGAGACCTGGGAGTCCCAGGAGATTGAATGGCGTCACGGGCATCATCGCCTGGAATAGGCCAATGGGTTTGGTGCTTGTCTCCCAGCGGCGCTCGCGATGGCGGAAGGCTGGGACTCCGCAGGGCGGCAGAAGGAGCACTGGATAATCTTCCATCTGGTGCATGAGCGAGGCTCGCATGGCGTCTCGGGCGGCCAGGTTTTCTACTACTTTCTTTCCGGTGATCGGTGGATCGATGGGGATGCTGTTGACGAATTCGGTGCCGGTCCAGTGGGCGTCGTCCGGGTTAGTTGCGATGACCTGGCGCGTGAAGGGCGCGGGTAGTTCGCCGAAGAAAAACCACCAGAGGTTGGGTGCGCGCTCCAGTCCTTTGGGCATGAACGGATCGGCTGGGATTTTTAGTTCCTCTAGTGCGGCCGCGGCTTTTCGTAGTGCTTTTTTCATGGAGTCCTGGACGGGCACTTCGTAGAACTGCTCCATGATTCCGACTTTCAGGCCGGTGAGATTTGGCGGACGGATGGGCACGGGGGCGGAGAATGGATCATCGATGTCGTACCCGGCCAGCGCTTCGAAGAGGATCCGCAGGTCTTCGGCAGTTCTGGCCATGGGGCCGACCACGCCCAGAAGGCCTCCGGGATGGTTGATTGCCGGGTAGTGTCCGGCGGCTGAGAGTCGGCCGGGTGTCGGTTTGAGGGCGGCGATTCCCGTGAAGTGCGCGGGTATTCGAACACTGCCTCCGCCGTCGCTACCGATGCCTCCGGCGGAACAGCGCGCGGCGATTGCGGCGGATTCTCCTCCGCTGGAGCCTCCGGCTGTGCGTTCCAGATTCCATGGGTTGTTGGTTCGGCCGGTGATGCGGTTGTCGGTTTCGTAGTTGGCTAGAAATTCGGGGCAGTTTGTTTTTCCGAGTAGGATGGTGCCCGCTTGTTTGAATTTTTTTGCGGCGGTGGAATCCTGGGCCGCACGATGGCCGAGGCGATAGCGGCTGCCGCAGAGTGTTGGATAACCTTCTACGTCCAGGCTGTCCTTAATCGTTAGTGGGATGCCGTGGAGCGGATGATTCGGGGTCGATTCCTGCGCTTGTTTTGCCTGCTCGCGGGCTTTCTCGCCGAATATTTCCACGAACGCGTTGACGGTTGGATTTAGCTTTTCAATCTGCCTGAGATGCGCGTCGAGGAGATCGACTGGGGAGAGTTTGCGGGCGTGAATGAGGCGGGACATTTCAGCGAGCGTCAGGCGGTGCGGCATGAGTCGAGTATCGCGTAATAACATGGTTGTGTGGCAGCATTAGACTTCGATAAAGCCCGATCGTGTGTGCTTGGCGAGGTCCTCACCGGGCGCTGGCTGCCGGAGTCTGAGCGGATTGAACTGCCGTTTAGCGCAGGGCGCATTTTGGCGGAAGAAATTCGTTCCGACCGGGACTATCCTCCGTTTCCTCGTTCTGTCCGCGATGGATTTGCCATTCATGCAGCCGACCTTCCAGGGCGGGTAAAAGTAATCGGCGAAGTTCGCGCGGGCGAGCGTTATCCGGGCATGGTGGGACTGGGCGAGGCGGTCGAAATTATGACTGGCGCGCCGATGCCCGATGGCTCGGATGCGGTGGTGATGGTGGAGCACGTGGTGCGGGACGGCGATTGGATCAGCACGGACCGCAGCGTGAAACCGGGCGAGAATTTCAATCCGCGGGCATGTGAAATTCGCGCTGGCGATTTGCTTTTACGGCCGGGCCACCGGATCGATTACTCGAGTGTCGCGATGTTGGCGACGGCGGGATATACGAGTGCCCTTGTTTACGCGAAACCTCGCGTGGCGATTTTATCTACCGGCGATGAGATTGTGGACGTGGCCGACACTCCGCTCGAACATCAGATTCGGAATTCGAACGCGCACTCGTTGGCGGTGCAGGTGACGCGGGCGGGCGGTGTTCCGGTGGTGCTTGGGGTGGCGCGGGATAATGCGGCTTCGAGTCGTGAGCTGGTTGCGCAGGGTCTCGAAGCGGATTTATTGTTGCTTTCCGGCGGAGTATCTGCCGGTAAATACGATATTGTGGAACAGGTACTGGCGGAGTTTGGCGCTCAATTTTTTTTCGACCGGGTGCTGATTCAACCGGGTCAACCTTTGGTATTTGGGAGAGCGCGAGAGAAGTTCTTTTTTGGGCTTCCGGGGAACCCGGCCTCGACCATGGTAACCTTCGAACTGTTCGGCCGCGCGGCGCTCGAGCTGCTCGGCGGTGCTTCGGATGCGCCTCTTTATTTTTCACGCGCGAAGCTGACACAGGATTTTCGCCATCGCCCAGGATTGACGCGCTTCCTGCCGGCATGCCTGAGCGGCGATGGTTCCGAGCTAACGGCCATTCCATGGTCGGGATCTGGAGATGTCGCGGCGTTGTCGAGGGCGAATGCGTTTCTGGTGGCAGAGCCCGACAGAGAATCGTGGGTAGCAGGCGAATGGATTCGAGTGCTGAGGAAATGAACGAAACCGAGCTTTCACATTTTGACGATGCGGGCAGTGCGCGCATGGTGGACGTCACCGATAAGGCCGTCACGAAGCGCACCGCGCGGGCACAAGCTTTTGTGCGCATTAAAGCGGCTGTTTTGAAAAAACTGCCGGATAATCCGAAGGGGAATCCGCTGGAGATTGCGCGGATTGCCGGAATTGTGGCGGCGAAGAAAACTCCTGGTTTGATTCCGATGTGCCATCCTTTGCTGATTTCGCATTCCGATGTGGAGGTGACGGTGGAGGCGAAGGGCGTGCGTATTATTTCCACAGTGACGACTACGGCTCCGACGGGTGTGGAGATGGAAGCGCTGACGGCGGCGGCGGTAGCGGCCCTCACTGTTTACGACATGACCAAGGCTCTGGATAAGTCGATCGAGATCCAGGATCTTTATCTTCTTGAGAAAACCGGGGGCGAGAGCGGCGATTACCGGCGATGACGCGGAAGGCTTGCGTTTTCACCATCAGCGATTCGACTCATGCGGGAACTCGGATAGATTTATCAGGGCCGGCGGTTCGGGCGCGGCTTGAAGAGCTGGGATGGACGGTGGAATCAGAAGTGATGCCGGACGAGATCGAGGTAATCTCGAAGCGGCTGACAGAGGTCGCCGATGGCCATCAAGTTGCAGCGATTTTTACTACCGGTGGGACTGGTGTATCTCTGCGCGATGTCACTCCCGAGGCTACTCGGGCGGTGATCGAGCGGGAGATACCCGGCTTTGGCGAATGGATGCGGATCGGCGGGCGATCGTCGACCAAGATGTCGATTCTGTCGCGCGGCGTTTCGGGAATCCGAGGACGGACGCTGATCGTGAATCTACCGGGCTCACCAAAGGGAGCAGTTGAATCGTTGAACGCGGTTGTGGATCTAATTCCACATGTGGTGGATTTACTTCACGGTAAGACGGAGCATAAAGTGGATCTCGACAAATGAAGTCAACTAAGTACATTGCAGCGGTTGTTGTGGCCGGAATCACGCTTGTTGCGCAGGAAACCAGTAAAGAAGACACCACGCCGATCTTCCGGACTTCGATTAACGAAGTAATCGTGCCTGCCACGGTTACCGATAAAGACGGGTCCTACGTCCCGGGTTTGAAATCGTCCGACTTCCGCGTTTACGACAACGACAGACTTCAAGAAGATATCCGGGTGAGCGAGACGGAGATTCCGGTGTCGCTGGTCGTGGCGATTCAGGCCGATTTCAAGGTGGAGACGATTATTCCGAAGGTCCAACGGTTGGGGACGCTGCTACTGGATCACGTGGCGGGCTCCGGCGGCGAGATCGCGATTCTGGCCTTCGATCACCGGATGCAACATCTGACCGACGGGTTCACGAGCGATCCGGACAAGGTACAGGCGGCGATGAAGAAGCTGCACCAAGGGAGCAGTACGGCGGCGATTATCGACGCAGTTGAAGAGTCGACTCGAATGTTGAGTCACCGTCCGAAGGACCGGCGCCGGATCATTCTGTTGATATCCGAATCCCGCGATCGAGGTAGTTCCGCAAAACTTCGAGAGACTTTGAGCCGGACTGAATTTGAGAACATTACGATCTTCTCGTTGAGCATTTCGCGGCTCTATACGGAGACGATGCGCAATCCTCAGGTTCCCCGCCCCGATCCGATTCCTGCTGGTGCACGGCACTCGCCGGCGGGTGGCGACCTGACTCCGACGACAGCGGCGCAGTTGACCGGCACGCAGGGTTACGGGGCCAACTTCGTGCCGTTATTTGTGGAAATCTTCAAGGACGTGAAGGGGATTTTCGTAGCCGATGCCGTGGATGTATTTACGAAATTCAGCGGCGGGCGCGAGGCGGGCTTTATCAGCGACAAATCGCTGCAGCGAGCCGCGGACGATATCGGCCGCGAGATTCACAATCAATACATCATCACGTATACGCCGGACAAAGAGACGCAGCTTGCCGGTGGGTTTCACAACATCCGTGTCGATCTCGGGCAGAAGGGATTGCAGGTTCGAACGCGGCCGGGATATTGGCTGGCGGCGGTCAACGGGAAGTAAACGCGAGGGCGCCGAAACTGACGACGCTCTGTTCGTCGATATTCCATTGCTGATAATTGCGGAGAGTTCCTTGCGCTCCGGGCACTGATTTCAAGAATGTGTAGAGTGGTGAGGAACCGCACCACTTCAGGTCGTCGTGATTCTGCTGCACTAAGTCCCAGAAGCCTTTTGCGTCGCTCGCGTTAATGCGCTCGATTCGTTCCTTGTCGCGCGCGGCTACTTCGAGCATCTCTCCGGTGTTTGCGATGGCGTTGAGGCGGTCCTGATAACGGACTCCCATGTGCGCCATGTCGATTCCCAGCACCCAGAGGAGATCGCTGCGCTTCTGCGCAAGCTCGCCTAGAGCGCCTAAGAACCGATTCACTCCGTCGTTGTCTTCGGGATTGCCTCCTCGATAGATGCTGTTGGCGAATGAACCGCAGAGGATGGGCACGATGCGGATGGACGGGCCGAACAGGTGCTGCAGGAAGACGACTTGGAACTCGATGGAATGCTCGACGGCGTGACAGTAATCTTCGATCGCCGCCGCGGGTTGCCGGGCGAGGCTGTTGACGATCTCGAGATCGATTTGGGTTTCGCCGTAGGGGGAGAGGAACGGCTTACGTGTCAGACCGAAGCGGTCGGGCTCCCCGTAGTGTGAAGTGCCGAGCACAATAAAAGTTCTATCGCTGTGGCTGGGGGCTAGAGCGCTATAGGCGGCGCGGTATGTTTCAATGCCGCCGAACGGGCTGACGTGGGGCGCTGCGATTCCGATGAGATTGCCGTCGAGCGCGGGGCCTCCGCCCGTGAGGTAACCGTCGAAGGTTCGGCGCAAGTCAACTGGATCGATGGGATATCCGGCTCCGGCGTGGCTTGGCTCGCGCATGGACGCTTCGGCGAACTCTTGCAGCCGCGCTTCCTTTAACTGTGCGTATGTTTCGTCGTCGAGAAATCCGGCCGTGCTCAGCGTTTCTATCAGGTGGCGCGCTATCGGCTCGGTGTCGAGCTCTCCGGTGATTTGGAACAGTTGCTGCTTCAGGTCGAGCTCTGTGTGTTCGCCGTCGAAGCAACGCAGAACTTGCACCAGGACCGGTGGAATAATGAGAGTGGCATCCGAGAAGTGGAACGTATCTCGAATCAACAGCCCCGGACGGTCGTCGATCGGTGAGGGCATAAAATCCAAATCCATCCGCAGGGGTGGAAGGGGTTGTGCCATGCTAGTCATGATAATCGCATGAAGCTTACAAAAGAAGAATTGGATTCCGCGGTGGCAGGGTTGCCGGGGTGGTCTGTCGTCAATGGCAAGCTGCACCGCGAGTATAAATTTCCCGACTTTACACATGCTTTCGGGTTCATGGCCACGGCTGCGACGGCGATCGAAAAGATGAACCATCATCCGGAGTGGTTCAACGTCTATAACAAGGTGACGGTGGATCTGACGACGCACGATTCGGGCGGGATCACGCAAAACGACGTGAAGCTGGCGAGATTGCTGGATACGTTCGCCTCGAAACTGCAATGAGATTTCTGATCGCGCTTTTCGTTTCAAAGAAAGTGTCACGCAAAGGCGCAGAGCCGCAAAGAAAATCTGTAATGCGGAAGGAGGCGTTCCTCGCCGCTTGGCGCCTCGCCTTCGCGGCCTTTGCGATTTCCTCAGCGCTACTGGCCCAAACGAATTTTACCGGCGGACCGGCGCTCGATACCGAGATTGCACAGGCTGTGAAGGAGGGCCAGATTCCCGGCGCTGTCGTTGTGGTGGGCCATGATGGCAAGGTCGTTTATCAGAAAGCGTACGGCTTTCGCGCTCTTGTCCCTGAAAAAGAGGTGATGACGCTCGACACGATTTTTGATGCGGCTTCGCTGACGAAAGTGATCGCTACGACGTCGTGCCTGATGAAGCTGGTGGAAGAGGGCAAGATTCGCATCAGCGATCGGGTCACGCAGTATCTCCCGGAGTTTCAAGGGGGCAAAAGCGAACTGACGCTGCGGCATTTGCTGACGCATTTTTCGGGATTGCGGCCGGACCTGGATTTGAAACCGGAGTGGAGCGGTTACGCGACAGGGATTCACAAGGCATTGGCGGAGAAATCGGTATCGCCGCCGAATACTAAATTCGTCTACAGCGATATCAATTTCATTTTGCTGGGGGAGATCGTTCGCAAAGTATCCGGCGAGACGCTGCCGGAGTACGCGCATGAGAAGATTTTCGCTCCGCTGGGGATGATCGATACGATGTTTCTGCCTCCGCCAGCGCTGCTGACGCGGATCGCGCCGACTGAGGTACTACCTGGCGATACGAAGCCGCTCCGCGGGATTGTACACGATGGGACCACGCGGTTCATGGGCGGTATTGCGGGTCATGCGGGCTTGTTCACGACTGCGGCCGATCTCTCGAAATTCGCTGAGATGATGCTGGGGTTAGGGGCGCGAAACGGCGTTCGCGTTTTCAGTCCGGTAACGGTGCGGACGTTCACGGCGCCGCAGACACCCGCGGGGCAGCCGGTGCTGCGTGGTCTTGGATGGGATATTGACTCTCCGTTTTCGGGCAATCGCGGCGATCTTTATCCGGTGGGCTCTTATGGTCACACGGGATTTACGGGGACGTCGGTGTGGATGGACCCGGCCACGAACAGCTACGTGATTCTGTTGACAAACAGCGTTCATCCGACGCGCCGGCCGGCGATTACGTCGCTGCGCGGGCGGGTGGCGAATATTGCGATTGCGGGTTTAAATGTCGATGCTCCGGTTGCGAAAGAAAGCTTTTCACATCGGGCTGCGGCGGAGAATGCATCGCCGCGTAATGAACAAGTGCTGACCGGATTGGACGTGCTGGCGGCGGAGAAATTCGCGTCTTTGAAAGGCAAGCGCGTGGGATTGATTACGAATCACACTGGTTTAGATCGCGACGGAAAACGGAATATCGATCTGATGGTGGCGGCGGGCGTGAATTTGAAAGTGCTGTTTTCGCCGGAACACGGATTCGCGGGAAAGGAAGACCATCCGAACGTTTCCAATACAAAAGATGCGGCGACTGGACTGCCGGTGATCAGTCTTTACGGCGCCACGATGCGGCCAACGGCGGAAATGATGCACGGGATCGATACGCTTGTGTTCGATATTCAGGATGTGGGCGCGCGTTTCTATACATATTCGTGCACTATGGCGTATTCGCTCGAGGAGGCAGCGAAACAGCACGTTTCCTATGTTGTTCTCGACCGGCCGAATCCGATTACGGGTGAACATGTGGAAGGGCCGGTGATCGATCCTGATTTGTATTCCTTTGTCGGCTGTCTGGCGGAACCAGTGCGGCATGGGATGACGATGGGCGAACTGGCGAAGATGAAGAATGACGAATTGAGTGTGACGGCGGATCTCCGCGTCGTGCCGATGAAAAACTGGCATCGGGAAGATTGGTTTGATTCGACGGGGCTGACCTGGATTGACCCGTCGCCGAATATGCGCAGCTTGAACGCGGCGCTACTTTATCCGGGGCTGGGGATGATGGAAGGCGGGAAGGTCTACTCGGTTGGGCGGGGTACGGATGCGCCATTTGAACAGATCGGAGCGGAGTGGATACGGGGCGCCGAGTTGGCGGCATATCTGAACGCTCGTCAAATTCCGGGAATTCGCGTGTATGCCACGCGCTTCACGCCGGCATCGTCGAACTTTGCGGGGAAACTGATTGAAGGTGTGCGGTTTGTGATCACCGATCGTGACACATTCGGCAGTACGCGATTCGGCATTGAACTGGCTGCCGCGCTCGAGAAGCTCTATCCGGGGAAAATGAAGTGGGATGCCGACCTCAGGCTGACAGGGAATCGCGCGTTGCTGAAGGCGATCCAAAGCGGAGATGACCCGCGCGCGCTGGAGCAAATGGGGGACGGCGCGCTGCAACAATTCCGCCAGCGCCGCGCCCGCTACCTTTTGTATTGAAAACGCCTGAACAAAAACACGAAAGGACGGACGTTTATCGCCCGCCCAGTCTTAAATTCCCGGTCAGTTTAGGCGGCAACTTAGTCTTCGGCTGCCGCATCTTTGGGTTTGTTTTTACTTCCTGGAGGCCGGCCACGGCGTTTGACTGTTGTTTCGCCAGTGGTCATCCAGAGCGGCGGTCGACCCCGCCTTCTGCCACGCCCGCGAGCTAATCGTTCTAATACGAGGATGGCCTCTTCAATTACGGACCTTTCCTCGCGGAGTTCGTTTAACATTTTACTGATGTCCATTTATGTCTCCCCAAGCTATCGGCTAAATATCGCAGGTTGTTCTGATACACGAACAGCCGTCCAATGCGATCAACAGCCGTCTCAGCAGTTGTACATCATTTTTTCATCGAGTTCAAGACTTTTGTTCTGAATTCAGAACAGTTTTTACCAGATAGACCACCGGTACTAGACAGTGGGTCATTCTCATCAACCGTACTCCAGTTTAGGGGTATTTTACCAAAAGACGACGCTTCCAGTGAAAATAAAAGGGCAAACCCGCCGCAATGATCACCAACCCAAGCAGGGATTCACGGGGTTTATCCATCAAAGTTTGGACGAGTAGAGTGCCGGCCACCAGTACAAATAAGATTGGTACCAGTGGATAACCCCACGTTCGATACGGGCGAATGAGATCAGGACGTTTTTTTCTAAGAACAATTACCGACGCAGTTGCCATTGCATAAAGAATCCAACTAGGGAAGATCACTAAAGTATATAGGTCGTCGTAGCGGCCGCTCAGCACCAAAATGGCCGACCAGGCGCTTAATGCGAGGATGGCGACACCGGGCGTGTGGTAAACGGGGTGGACCTTTGCGAGGGGCTTGAAGAAAAGACCGTCCCGAGACAGGGCGAACGGAACCCGCGATCCGGTGAGAATAGAACCGTTGAGGGCGGCGAAGATGGAAATCATGGCTGCGATGCTGACCCAATTGGCACCCGGCTGGCCGAGCAGTTTGCTCATCATGGACGCTGCTACGCGATCACTGGTTGCTACTTCATTGCTGGAGAGCACATAAAAATAGGCGACATTGGTCAACAGATAGATGGCGACCACGGCGAGTAGACCGCCGATGAGCGAGAGGGGCAGGTTGCGCTGTGGATTCTTGATCTCCGAGGCGACCATACCGACGTTATTCCAACCGTCGTAGGCCCAGAGCGCGGCGACGAGGGCGGCAAAAAATCCGGCAAGACCACCGCCCGCGGGAATGGATGTTGAGTAATTGGCGACATTTCCCTGGCCCCAGGTAAGGCCGATGAAAATGATAGCCAGAATCAGGCCTACTTTCACCACTGTGACGGCGACCTGAACACCGCCGCCAATTTTGACGCCGAAATAGTTCAATCCGCCCAAGGCGAGAATCACTGCCATGGCGAAGAGTTGGCCGAAACGGATCTCGAGCGGTCCGCCGTTGGGTCCTATGTTTAGGGGGATGGTGAACCAGACGCGCTCCAGAGGCGGGAAGAAATTTCCGAGGTAAAGATAAAATCCGGTAGCCAGGGTGGCGATGGAAGCGGCTTTGGCCACCAGTGTTTGTGTCCAGCCGTAGAGAAATCCGAAAAACGGGCCGTAGGCTTCGGTCAGATAGACGTATTCGCCGCCGGCCTCCGGCAAGGCTGCGGCCAGCTCGGCGTAAGTGAGCGCGCCGAACATGCTGAGAACGCCGCCGAAAATCCATACGGCGAAGACCATCTGCGGAGACCCGACGCGCAGGATCATCGCCTTGGGCACGAGAAAGATGCCGCTTCCGATCACGGTGCCAATCACGATTGCGACGGCGCCCCAGAGCCCCAGGTCGCGACGAAGTTCAGCCATTAGTCTCCTCTTTACTCAACAACCCGTTATTCAGCAGATAAGACGCGACGTAGCCCACCGACATGGTGACAAAAGTGCCGATGAGCACATACCAGGTGAATGCAATATGGGTGGCAAGCTTCACGTAGAGCATGGTGAGTTGCCCAGCTACCATCCCGGCAATTGCTGCGTTTTCGCCCACCCTTTTTGTCAGCAGGCCGAGAAAGAAGACTCCCAATAAGCCACCGTACAGGATGGAAGCGATAGATAGGCCGGCCTCAAGAATGTTACCCCAATTCCGGGCGACGAGTCCGACGAGGAATAGCACGACACCCCAGGCGATGGTACTGAGCTTCGCCAATCGCAAGAAATGATCTTCGCTATGATTTTGGCCGCTGCGCAGGGAGAGGTGCTTATAGAAATTCATTATCGTGGTGGACGCGAGCGAGTTCAATGCGGCGCTGAGGTTCGACATAGCGGCCGCGAGGATGGCGGCGATGACAAGTCCGGCGACTCCGGGCGGTAGATTGTGCCATATGAAATCGGGATAAATCCGGTCGGATGGACTGGGCGGCTTGAGGTGCCCTTCTTTGTAATAGACGTAAAGAATAGTGCCAATCACGAGAAACAGTGTGAACTGGAAGAAAATCACAAACCAACTGGCGAATAGAGCGAGGCGGCTTTCGCGCATCGATTTTGCGGCCAGGAGTCTCTGCACCATCAACTGTTCCGTGCCGTGGCTGGCTGTGGTGAGGAATGCGCCGCCGAGTACGCCACCCCAGAAGCTGTAGGGGCGGGAGAAAAACTGGGCGTCGGGCGAAAAGCGGAAGTCGAACACTTTCAGCTTATCGATGGGTTCAACGACGGAGTAGACGTGTTCCCAGCCTCCTGGAATTTTGTGGAGAATCACGAACAGACTGATGATGGCTCCGCCGACGTATAGGAACATTTGCACTACGTCGGTCCAGATGACGGCCGTCATGCCGCCTTCGAACGTGTAGAACAGCGTGAGACAGACGATCAAAACGATGGATGCGATTTCGCCGGTGCCGAGGATGATTCCGATGACGATGGAGATGGCGAAGACTCGGACACCTTCGGCGAGCGCTCGCAGGATGAGGAACGTTCCGGCGGTCAGTTTGCGGATGCGCGGACCGAAGCGGCGCTGCATCAGTTCATAGGCGGTGAACATTTCGCCTCGGAAATAGTGGGGCAGGAATAATGTGGAAATTACTATTCGGGCTAGGAGATAGCCGAATACCACTTGGAGAAATCCGAAGTTGCCGTTGAAGGCGATACCGGGTGTTCCGATGACGGTGAGCGTGCTTGTTTCGGCTGAAACGATGGAGAATCCGATGGCCCACCAGGGCGCTTCACGGCCTCCCAGGAAGTAGTCCTTTAGTGTTTTTTGTTTGGACTTGAAGCGGGATCCGAACCAGGTGATGCCAACCAGATAGGTGAGAATCACCGCCAAATCGAAATAACGCATGAAGAGGGGAGTCTAGCATACGTTGGCTGCTAAAACCCCGGAAATTATCACGCCAAGCCGCTGAGCCGCAGAGAAAATCTGTGGCTCCGACTTAGGAAGTGATTCGCGTGGCTTGGTGTTTCTGTGTTGCGTAACCGGCGATTGCACCGACGAGGCTGCCTGGTAGCATGATCTCGAAGTAATATCCGTGCTGCATCGCCGCCACTGCGTAAGCGAGCAGTAGTCCAATTGTTAAGCCCACCAGGATTCCAAGCGGTACGGAATTCACTCGCTTGGCAAACCATCCCGCCACCGCCCCGGCGATCGCGCCTTTGATCATGGATCCCACCACGATACCGGCTAACTGCGCGCGCACCGCCGGGGTGAACCACGCGGTCAATCCGTCCAATATCCCCAACACCGCGCCTAATAGAACGCCGAACCATAATTTACTCATTAGCGATCTCCTCTTCTTCAGTAAGCGCGCGCAAAACGGAGCCTGGGTCGCGGACTCGCAAGATGCGCTTGCTTGTGAAACGGTGGGGCCGCGACTGGCCCTTTGCGGGCTCCTTCGACGTTCTATTCAACATGCCGCGGAGTTCCTTTAACGTCCGATCCAGAAAATTACGAGGATTCGCATCGCGAGGTATGCCGCCACTAGCGCCAGCAGTGTGCGGTTCCGCGAAGCGAAGCGCAATAACCGCTCGGTAATCGATTCGCGGTGGGCGCTCACCGGCATGCCGTCGAGGAAAGCGGCTATGTCGGCTGCGAGTTCCAGCGCTCCGCCGTACCGCGCCGCCGGTTGCTGCTGTGTTGCGCGCCGGCAGATGGACGCCAGCGGTTTCGGCAATCTCTCTTCGCCGCGTATCAGAAGTTCCACCATTCGGCCGAGCGCAAATATGTCCGCCCGCGCATCCACTTCCCCGCCCGCGGCCTGCTCCGGGGCCATGAACGCGGGAGTGCCTACGCCTGGCGCTCCCCAATCCATCACCAGCACCTCGCCGAACTCGCCCACCATGATGTTCGCCGGCTTCAAGTCGCGGTGAACGACGCCACGCGCATGCGCGAACGCCACCGGCTCGCAGATCCGTTGGAATACGCGCAACCGGTCCGGCAGATGTGGCGTCTTCGCAAGGAAGGCGTCCAGGCGCGTGCCGCGAATCAGTTTCATTGCGTAGTAGGAACGTCCGTCGGGCAGCACGCCGGCCTCGTGAACGGGCACGATACCAGGGTGTTCCAGGCTCGCGAGCACGCGCGCTTCGTTTCCTTCGTCCAAAACCTTGATTGCCACGAACCGGCCGAGTTCGGGGTCTTCGGCACGATAGACCACGCCCATGCCTCCGCGCCCGATCTCCTCGATGAGGCGATAACGCGTCCCGCTGAGATCCGGCAGTTCGGCCGCGGCTTTCAATCGGGCCAGGATCTTGTCGGAGATCACTGGAATAGCGCGCGCGCTTCGCGCCGAAACTCGCTGTCACTGGTGGTGACGGCTCGCAATCGCTCCATCAGCAGGCTCCGCAGTTCGCGCCGGGCGGCTGCCAGGTAATTGGTTACCGTTGCGGCGGATATGCCGAAGTCGCCGGCCAGTTGATCGTAAGTTGCCGGAGTCTCTGCCAGATCGTAGCGCTCGAAGACTGCAAAACAGATGCCGCGCCCGCGTACCTGGAGGCTCCTGCGGAGTTCGTCAACTGTATCCTCGAACAGGCTCCTCGCCCATTCCTGGTGGAAGATCGCCTCCGGCGATTCAGGTCCCGCCGCGTCGAAATCGAGCGCAACCAACTCCGCCGAACGCTTCTGGCGGCTTTCGAACTTTCGATCGTTGGCCAAAAAGCGGTCGAGGCACACGCGGAGAAACGTGCGGAATGTCCCCTTGCGTGGATCGTAACTCAGGAAGTAGCGCTTTTCGATAGCGGCGGTGAAAAAGCTCTGTGTCAGATCCTTCGCGTCCTCGTTCGACCTCCGCCACTTCAGGCGAATGTATCGATAGACGGGCTTCCAATATGCGGCGACGAGGGCTTCGTGCCCCGGACCGCGGCGCGCCGCCTCATCGCTGCCGGCGGCCTCGATGGCGGAGGGACGCGTATCCGGAAATCGCGCGTTCGCGCCGCCGATTTGCGTGTCGGCATCCATGACAACAGATTGTACCCATTTAACGTGTGCGGGTGTCAGACTAATTTACGGCGTCTGTTAGTGGTTGGCGGCAAGGCTGGGCGGTTGGGCGCCTTCCAGTTTTACTCCGGTGACGTCGAATGCTTTCTGAGCGGTGTTCACGGGAAAGGAGACGCGCACCATGCTAGGCGCGATGTATTGGGCCAGGCATTGGTTGGGATAAGTCACACCGTACATCATGACTGTTTCCGTGCATTTCGAATCTTTCAGGCCCGAGACGATTTCGCCGAACTGAGTGGCGTAGAACTTGCCGGTGGGGTGGCTGCGGAAATCAAACCACGAGATGTCGATGCGGCGGTCGGATTCCATGGCTCCATCGGGCGCTGGATGCCAGTACATGGACGCCGATTCGTTCGCCTCGCCGTAGTAGTAAATCGTGCTTGCGTTGCACAACGAGACTGCTATGTCCCAACTCCAAGGGGCGGTGGCTCCATACCACTGCTCGCAGCGGATTCCCTGCTCCCAACTACGCTCGTCCACTACTAAGATCGAGGGTTTTACATCGGTGCTAAAACCGGCGCGTCGCGGCACACGGTCGGCTCCAGGATCGCCAGTATTCATCCAGCCTTGCCAGTGGGAGACCGAACCAGACGGATCGCGGGCCCAAACTTCGTAGGAATGAAACCGCTCGGAACGATCGAGTGCGTTGGATGTGGCGTGAACACGAAGGTAAACGTCTACGTCGCCGAGGTGAGCGTTGAAACCCTTCATGGCGGCGTGTGCAATGGCATTTTCGTGGAGGGAAATGTTGAACTCCGCCGAGTAACCGGCGTCGGCGATCCAGTCTGGCGGCGCATCGCCGTGTTCGTGGCCGGTCCGGCAGCCGTTTACGACGGGGGGATGCCATGATGTCGCGGATTCACCACAAGCGCCCAAGCCCCCCTGCGCGAGGGGCGTGGGCGTGTCCGCAGCCGGCTGGCAAGGCGAATTCCGGCTGGTGGTAAGTTTCGAGCCCGTGCAGGATGGTACGCGGCCGGGGCCAGGATGGGACCGAACCGTAGTGGTTGGCGGGCTCGAAAAAGCCGGGAGCGCGCTGATGAGGATCAGGGGAACGATTGTCCAGGCTTGCATTGATAGTACTATGCGGCATTGGGTACCTAAGCGAAATAAGCGAAAGTCCTAAGCGTACTGGCTATTTGTACCTATGTGGTACTACAGTGTCTGGGGCCAGTAAGTTGCGGGGGTGCACGTAGTGTTATGAGGGGGTGAGGGTGGCACCGGGGCGACTGCCACCATCGCTGGATGAGATCAAATCGCGGCTCGCGCCTTTTTGCCGGCGTCACCGTATCGCCCGGCTAGAAGTTTTCGTGTTGCGGTTCAGTTGGAAATGGAGAAGGCGTTCTACCAGTAAGGTAAAGGAGAGAACGCATGAAGAAGCAACGGAAGCACTACACTCCCGAAGAGAAGGTCGCCATCCTGAGGCGACATCTGCTGGAGAATGAGCCGATCTCCAAGCTCTGCGATGAACTCGGCTTGCAACCCACGGTCTTCTACCGCTGGCAAAAGGAGTTCTTCGAGAACGGCGCGGCCGCCTTCGAGCAGAAAGCGCGACCGAACCACTCAGCCGACCAGGAGCGGATCGCCTACCTGGGGAAAAAGATCTAGACCAAGGACGAGGTTCTTGCCGAGCTGATGGCCGAGCATGTGGCCCTAAAAAAAACGCTTGGGGAACCCTGACCGGCGTCTGGGTTCCGCACGACACGCGGGACCAGATCGTGGATTTCGTCCGGCGTTGGTCGGAGAAAACTGAGATCAGCGCCGGGCGGTTCATAGAGTGGCTCGACATCGCCGCCAGTAAGTTCTACGACTGGCGGGAGCGCTACGGCAAAGTGAACGAGCACAACGGCCGTTCCCCGCGATTTCTGGCTTGAGGACTGGGAGAAACAGGCCATCATCGGATTCCACCTGAAGAACCCACTGGAAGGTTACCGGCGGCTGGCGTTCGTGATGCTGGATGCCGACATCGTGGCGGTCAGCCCGTCCAGCGTGTGGCGGGTGCTCAGCCAGGCGGGACTCCTGTCGAAGTGGAACGGCAAGCCGTCGAAGAAGGGCACGGGCTTCGCGCAGCCGCTTGCCCGCGCATCAGCACTGGCACATTGATGTTTCCTACCTCAACATCGGCGGGACGTTCTACTACCTGTGCAGCATCCTCGATGGCTATAGCCGCTACATCGTGAACTGGGACATCCGGGAATCGATGACCGAGGCGGACATCGAGATCATCCTCCAGGGAGCGAAGGAGAAGCACCCGGAAACGCGGCCTCGCATCATCTCGGACAACGGCCCGCAGTTCATCGCCAAGGACTTCAAGGAGTTCATTCGGATCTCGGGAATGACGCACGTCCGCACCTCGCCGTTTTACCCGCAATCGAACGGGAAGATTGAACGCTGGCACAAATCGCTCAAAGGGGAGTGCATCCGGCCAGGAACGCCGTTATCGCTCGACGATGCGCGGCGTCTGGTAAGCGGATACGTGGACCACTACAACAACGTCCGCCTGAACAGTGCAACCGGCTACATCACGCCGAAGGACATGCTCGCTGGGCGGCAGCAGGAGATCCACGCGGAGCGCGACCGGAAGTTGGAGGAGGC
>Ga0105237_10002037_pt1 | contig 25698 bp, 17 predicted proteins | sample KBSC24metaG_FD_81520 | JGI IMG/M metagenome (GOLD analysis project Ga0105237, IMG submission 81520) | Corn rhizosphere microbial communities from Kellogg Biological Station, Michigan, USA - KBS C2-4 metaG | ecosystem: Host-associated > Plants > Roots > Rhizosphere > Soil | place: Michigan, USA...
AGGATCTGGTCATCGAACTCCCGCCGGTCGCGAGACGAGACAACGACACTGATGCCGGTCGGACCGTAGCGACGCCGTAGCTCCTCGAACTTCTCGGCCGCGAGCGCCTTCTGCGGAACCAGGTAGAAGACCTTCGTGTTCTCGCGGGCCGCGTTCAAGGACGACATCTCGCCGATGAACGTCTTCCCCGACGACGTCGGCGAGAAGACGATGAGGTTCCCTCCCGAGAACAGCCCGTACTCCTTGACCGCCAGCTCCTGCACCGGCAGCAGCGTCGGTCCCACCGTGGTCCGCCAGATCTCCAGGAGATCGGTCGGGACGTTGTAAGCCTCCAGCGTTTCTACTCGCATCGCTTCCCCACCTTTCGGACCGACGCTACCCCCCACCCATGACAAAAGCGGGCATTGATGGTCTAAAACTTGACCATGCCCAGGAAATCCGAGTCTGACTCGTACGCGCCAGCCGCCCGGCTTCTGGAAGTGCGCGCCGCGCTCGACTCCGCGGAAGGCCTGTCCGCGCACGACATCGCCGAGCGTTTCGGCGTCAGCCTGCGAACCGCGATCCGCTACATCGACGCCCTCCGAAAGGCGGGCGAGCCCCTGTATGACGAGACCGTCGACAAGCGGAAGGTCTGGCGCCTTATGCCCAGCGCCCGCCGCCAGTCGATCACGTTGACGACCAGCCAGATGGTTGCCCTGTTCCTGTCGCGCCGCGTGTTCGATTTCTTGGCCGGCACGGGATTCAAGGAGGATCTCGACGAGGTCTTCGAAAAGCTCGAGACCACCCTGAAGCGCAAGGACTTCGCCGCCGTCCGGAACCTCGACCGCAAGGTCTTCGACGTGAACGAGGCCCGCCACCTGTACGAGGGGCGGATCGAAGACGTGAACGACATCATGACCGCGCTGCTACGCGAGGAGCGGCTGCGCGTCACCCACGAGGGCGTGTCGGGTGGGCGGAAGACGTTCGTCCTCGACCCGTACACGCTGCTCGTCTACAAGAAAGGGCTGTACCTGGCGGGGCGAAGCGAGGGGCACGGTGGGGAGGTACGGACGTTCGCGCTCGATGGCTTCCGCGAGGTCGAGTGGCTGCGCGGCGTTCGCTTTGAGTACCCGCCGGACTATCGGCCGGAGCAGCTCACGGAAGGGGCGTTTGGGTTGATCCGCGGCGAGCCCGCCCGTGTCCGCATCCTCTTCGACCCGAAGGTCGCCCGCTACGTCCAGCGCCGCCAGTGGCACCCGAGCCAGCGGTTCCGGCGAGTCGATGGCGGGATCGAGATGACGATGGACCTTCGGGGGACGACGGAGCTGGTGAGCTGGGTCCTCGGGTTCGGCGACAAGGCTCGGGTTCTCCAGCCTGACGGCCTCCGCAGCGCCGTCGAAGGGGAACTCATACGGGCCACCCGTGACGGCCGATTGGCCGCGGTAAGTATCGAAGATGTTTGAATTCCCCCGCCTGTCCCGGCCTGATACTATCAGCCCGTCCGTGGAGACCGGTTCACCCGTCGGGTCCTGCTGGTGTGGGCGGCTGGTGGTGGTGGTTCGCGGTCGACACGCCGGAGCGCCCCACCTTTGGAAGGAGACAACTGATCGGGATGACTGCTTGAATCTCACCTCACACAATCGGACGGGCCGATGACCGCTCTCGCGATCGATCTCGAGCGCCTTCTGAAGCTACGCGCCGTCGTCGCGAGATTCGGGGAAATGGACCGAGCCAAGTGGTGGAACACTCGCGGACAAATGGGGTCTCTCGGGACGGCCGCCCTTCGGCGTGGGTTTCCCCGCACCCACTACTTCGCACAGGCGCGCTCCGTGTTCGCAGTGGCTGCCCACCGGTGCGCGGAGATCTTCAGTCCTCCGCAATGCGTGACCCTGTGGCGTCTGCCTGACGACGTCGAAGAGGAGTTCGACGCTCGTTGGGAGGGCTGGCTCGACCGCGCAGACGAGTGGACCTCGTTCTTTCAGAAGATCGAAAGCCTTCATGGGACGGACTTGGTCGCGACGTTGGGCGGCCTAGAGTTGGTCACAACGAATCAGGTCGAAGCATATGGACGGCTCCGGCGCGCTGCCGACGGGCGGGCGGTTCCCTTGCCCGGTCTCTTTTCGGGCACTGACGACGACGTCGGTCTGCTCGCCCTTGGTTTCGCGCGCGGTGAGGTCGGTGCCCCTGCGGTGCCCTACGCACGAAAATGAGCACGATGAGCTCCAGGTCCCAGGTCGTTTCGTCCTTCACCATCGCCAAGGGGTCTCTGATCGAGGAGACATACGCGGTATTCGCGGCGTGGGATTTCGCGCATTCGAAGAAGGAAAACCTCGATCGCCTGCGCGCCGAGAACTTCATCGGCTCGCGGAGTGCGACTTGGCTTCGCGACGTGGCGAAGGTCCTGAATCGACGTTTCGAACCGGACAGTCGCGATCGACCTCTGATCTTGCTGGCAAAAAGTGGGTGCCCTGTTGACGAGTGGAAGCCCCTCCTGCTTTGGCATATCACGCGCGACGAGTTCCTCCTTCGCGATTTCCTTGAGAACTGGCTGTTCGCCGCCTACGAAAGCGGCGTGTTTCGGATCCGGACGGAGGAGGTCGAAGCGTACCTTGGAAGTATCGGGAAACGGGGCGGACAGACTGAGCACGCTTGGTCCGAGGAAACCACAAAGCGGGTCGCCGCAGGGCTCCTGAAGATCGCTGTCGACTTCGGACTTCTTCGCGGAAGCATCGTCAAAGAGTTCGCTTCGTACCATCTGCCGGAGCGCAGCTTCCTGTACCTCCTACACGCGATGCGGGATGACCACGTCGGCCCGGGCAAGGTAGTCGCGTCGCCCGCATGGCGCTTGTTTCTCATGCGCCCCGCCGACGTTGAGCACGAGCTCCTACGCCTGCACCAGTATCGCAAGCTTGAGTACCAGGTCGCGGGCAGCCTCGTACAGCTTTCCCTGCCGTGCACGAGCACCCGCGAGTACGCCGAGAGGATGGTTGCATGAGCGACCTCGAACACCGCATCAAGCAGAGTCTCGAGCCTGTCCTCGAGCTGCCCGATCCCCGGCAGCGCATCAGCGCGTACCACGACATGCCGTACGCGCTCTTCCGGTACGACCCCGAGGACGAGTTCGAGCTGCGCAGGCAGGTGACGCTGCTCGAGACGCGGCTGTCACAGAAGGGTAAGCGCGTGAAGCGCATCTCGCTCGCCGAGTGCCTCGACGAAGCCATGCGCTCGCAGCGACCGCTCGAGGAGTGGTTCACCGCGGAACGCGAACAGGGCGTCGAGACCATCGTCGAGACCGTCCACTCCGTCCTCTCGGAGTACTCGCCGCTCGTGGACCTCGTGGCCGCGCGCATGCCCGAGCACCCCGACCCACTTCGCGACGTCGTGTTCATCCTGCGCACCGGCGCGCTATTTCCCGTGTACCGGACCTTTTCGCTCCTGGAGCAGCTCAAGGGCCGAGTGCACGTTCCGACGGTTCTCTACTACCCCGGCGACCTCGATGGTGCGGCTGGCTTGCGCTTCATGGGGGTGCTCGACGCCGAGCACAACTATCGGCCGAAGATCTTCTGATGAGGACAACCCGATGACGAGCCAGATGCCCATCAAGACGCTCTTCGCGAACGACATCCACCGTCGTATCGAAGAAGTCATCAAGGTCGATCAGACCGACGAGGAGATTATCCGCGACGAGATCAACGAGTACGTCGTCACGGACGCGATCCGCTCGCACTACACGGGCATCTTCGACGCCTACAGCGAGACGCCGAACAAACCGCACGAAGGTATCGCTATCTGGGTCTCGGGCTTCTTTGGCTCCGGTAAGTCGAGCTTCGCCAAGATGCTAGGTCTCTCGGTCGCGAACCGTATCGTCGCGGGCGAGTCCGCTGCCAAGCGCTTCGCCGAACGCGCGGGTGACAAGAAGGTTTCTGTACTGCTGAAAAGCATCAACGACAAGATCCCGACCCACGCGGTCATCTTCGACGTCTCGACCGATCGCGGGATCCGCAGCGGCAACCAGACGCTCACCGAGATCATGTATGGGCTCTTCCTCCAAAGCCTTGGCTACGCGAAGGACCTCGACCTCTCCGAGTTGGAGATTGGGCTCGAGGAGAAGGGCCAACTCGTCCGCTTCGAGGAAGAGTACAAGCGCCTTTTCAAGAAGGACTGGGCCGCCGAGAAGGGCAAGGTCGCGTTTGCGCTGTCCGAGGCGAGCCGCGTGATCCACAGCCTCGACCCCGACACCTACCCGATGGCTGACTCATGGGTGAAGGCCGTCAAGAACAAGGCGGACATCACACCGGGCAAGCTCGCCGAACGCGCGGGCGAGCTGATGAAGCGCCGTAAGCCGGGGCTCTCGCTGATGTTCGTGGTCGACGAGGTTGGCCAGTTCGTCGCCCGCGACGTCCAGAAGATGCTCGACCTGCAGGCCATCGTGCAGAGCCTCGGCGTGAAGGGGCGAGGCAAACACTGGGTGGTCATCACCTCCCAGGAGAAGCTCGGCGAGCTCGTCAGCGGCCTCGACGACAAGAAGATCGAGCTGGCCCGCTTGATGGACCGCTTCCCTCTGCAGGTCCACCTCGAGCCATCGGATATCTCCGAAGTCACCAGCCGGCGCGTGCTTTCGAAGAACGCCGCCGCCCAGACCGCCCTAGGGAAGCTGTTCGACGCGAACCGCGGCCGACTCACGGAGCACACGAGGCTGACCGCGGAGATCAAGCTCCCGGAGCTGTCACGCGAGACCTTCATCGACCTGTACCCGCTGCTGCCGTACCAGATCGACCTCATCATCCAGGTGGTCTCGGGCCTGCGCACGCAGGGCGGTGCGAGCAAGCACGTCGGTGGCGCGAATCGCACCATCATCAAACTCGCGCAGCAGCTTCTCATCAACCCAGCGGTGAACCTCGCGGACGCGAAGTTCGGCGACCTTGTTCGGCTCGATCAGGTCTACGACCTGGTCGAGGGGAACATCGGCTCCGAGGTCCGCGCGAAGATCGCCGCAATCTCGAAGGAGCTGACCCACCCGCTCGCGCAATCGGTCGCGAAGGTGATCTGCCTCCTCCAGTACGTGAAGAGCGTTCACCGCAGCGCGGAAAACATCGCAGCAGCCCTGCACGGCAGCGTCAGCGGCGATTCGCAGCTCGCCTCGGTCAGGGAGGCCCTCCGAGAGCTCGAGGCGACCCACAAGGTTCGCCAAGGCGACGACGGCTACCGCATCCCGACGCCTGCCGAGGATGACTGGGAGCGCCTACGCAACGGCATCAACCCGAAGCCCGGTGACTCGCACCGCCTCTACTCTGAGGTCCTGTCGGCCTTTTGGCAGCCGCAGCCGTCGCACACACTCTTCGACAGCAAGACTTTCAAGGCGGGCCTCGCCATCCACGGTCGCGAAGTCACGAGCGGCGACATGATGTTTCAGGTCCACCTCGCCGACGACGGCAAGGAGTTCGGCGCTCTCGCAGCCGAGCTACGCACGCGCAGCCAGCAGGAGCGGAAGCATGTCTTCTGGGCCATCGGCCTGACCGACGCCATCGACCGTGAGACCGCAGAGCTGTTCCGCAGCAAGGAGATGCTCGCCCGAAAGGAGCGCGAGACGAAGGGCGAGGACACCCCTGCTCTCATCGCCGAGGAACGCGTCCGCCTGCGCCGCCACAGCGACGAGCTTCGTCGCCTGGTTCGCGCCGCGAGCCTCTCGGGCCGTATCTACTTTCGGGGCAACGATCGCAGTCCGACCGACCGCGCCATCGACGTCGGGAAGACGGCCGCCGAGGTGCTCGGACAGGTACTTCCCGAGGTCTTCGACCGCTTCAAAGAGGCCGCCGCCAAGGCGAACGACGTGAGGAAGGGCACCGACGCCCTCTTCACCGCCGAGAACCTCCAGGGCCTGCCGAGCGTGTTCGGTGGCATCGGCCTTCTGCGCGACGAGAAGGGCAAGACCGTCTTCCGCACCGAGAGCGGTCCCCTGAAGGAAGTGCTCGACCGCATCGAGGAGCGCGCGAACTACGGCGACACTGCGAGTGGTCGTTACTTGACTGACGAGTTCGCCAAGGAGCCGTTCGGCTGGGACTTCGAGGTCGTGCGACTGCTCGTCCTGTCGCTCTTGCGCGCTGGGAAGATCGAGGCAACCAGCAAGGGCCAGACAATCGACACGGTCACCGGTGTCGAGGCGCGCGACACCTTCTCGAACAATAACCTGTTCCGCCAGGCGTCGTTCCGGCCGAAGAAGGGCATCGAATTCGAAGAGCTGGTGAAGGCCTCCGAAGCGTTCCGCGAGACCTTCGGCAGCGAGGTGAAGGAGCTGAACGCCGGAGCCATCGTCGCGGAGCTTCGCAAAGAGGTCGCGCGCAACGAGGACACCGTCTCCTCGGCGCTCGCGACGCTCACGGCGCATCGCCTGCCTGGGGGGGCGGTCCTCGACGGCGCCATCGGCCAGATGAAGGCCATCCTGCGGGGTTCGGAGGACAACGCCATCGCGACGTTCAACGCGAGCCACCGCTCCATCAAGGACGCCATCAAGCGTGCCGTCGAGCTCGAGCAGGTACTGAACGAGCCGCGCCTCCACGACCTAGAGCGCGCGCGCAAGGCGCAGGCGAGCCTATGGAGCTTCCTGAGCCAGGAGTCCGACATCGCCGACGACCTGCGCACGCGCGCGTCGTCGCTCGAAGATCTCCTTGCCCGAGAGACCTTCTTCAGGGAGCTGCCGTCAATCGAGCAGCACGCGAAGGCCATCGAGACGGAGTACGAGCGCCGGTTCGACGAGGCCCTCGACGCCCGCATTGCCACGTATGCCAAGGCATTCGACAAGCTCATCAAGACGCCGGGCTGGTCGGATATCGACAAAGACCAGGAGCGTCGCCTCGCCGAGGCGTTTGAGCGCGGGCGGAAACGCGACGCCGAGCGCGTGCCCATCCCGCAGCTTCGCGCCGACCGCGACGCCTGCGAGGGGCGGCTGCGCGCAGCATTGGCAGAGCTGCGGCGCATTGTCGACGGCGAGCGCGTCGTCACGGTGAGCGTCGGCAGCTACTTCGCCGAGGGAATCGAGACGGCGGAACAGCTCGAAGCTGCGCTGAGCGGCATTCGAGAGGAGTGCTCTCGTCTGATCGGCGCCGGCAAGAAGGTCATCGTCCAGTAGGCCATCCCAATGACGATCTCCGAACCCACGATCGCCGAGGCCGTCGCGCGCTACCAGCGCGAATACGACAGGTATCTCAAACTCTGCTCGCGGGTGGCCGACATTTGTCGGTACGAGATCGTTGAGGCCAACGCGATTCGCGCTCATGTGACCTTCCGCGCAAAGGGCCCCAAGAGTCTGGAAGCGAAGCTTCGAAAATTCGCTCAGACGGGCAAGAAATCGATGCCGACTGTCGACGCCGTATTCGACCAAGTGCGCGATCTTGCCGCCGTCCGGGTTGCAACCTACGTGCAGACGGACGAGGGCAAAGTCACCGAGGCGATCTCGAAGCGCTTCTCTGGTGGCAATGGCGCCGCCGTAGTCACTGACTTGAAGGATCGGCATGGGACCGATCCGCAGAACTTCTACAGAGCATCGCATCTCGATGTCTACCTGCGGGCCCAGGACATCGTCGGCACCTACTCGAACGTCGATGGAGTCCCCTGCGAAATTCAGGTCTGCAGCATGATGGCTCACGTCTGGAACGAGATCGAACACGACATCGGCTACAAACCCACCGGCGAACTCTCCGTGCTCGAGAAGACCGCCCTCGTCAACATCGGTCACCTCACGCGCTCAGGCGATGGAATGATCAGCCAACTTCTGGCGGCCACTGATGCTCGAAACGCCGAGCAGGTTACGGTCTTCACAGACGTTTACGATTTTGTTGCCCGCGCACGGCGCTGGTTTCCCTCCACTGACTTCGCTACAAACGCTGGCCCGCTCTTCGAGGAGCTGCAGCTCCTTCGGCTGAACACTCTCGCCGGCATCCAAAAGCAGATCGGTGACCCCGCGTCTGTTGGCGAACGCTCCCTAGCGGAGCTCACGGCTCTCCGTTCTTCGCTGCAGCAGCGTGGGGAGACGCGATACGACCTCGAAGAGAACTCCGCAGACCGCTTGCTGGTTCTCCTCTTGCCCAAGGTCGCGCAGCACATTCTCAGCAACCACCCGACAGGGCGCGGCGTCGGCGGTCCGACCCGGATTAGCTGGTTCGCAAGTCGCTACCTCGATGTGGCTTCAACGGGTGCGTACGCTCCTTCTGTCCAGGAGTCCAGGTGAATAGGGAAACACGCAACGCCATCGAACGCGCCACGCAGCGACTGCGGAAGCTCCTCGAGGAGGACTTTGCCGCGCAGCTCGAGGGCAATTTCGATGTGCATCGCGACGGCGCGGTGGCCGCGAAGGCCGGAGGCCACCTCTCGGCCCGCCATGCATTACAGCGCGAACGGACCGTTGCAGCGATCGAGCACAAGCGTGCCGCCGGCATGAGTCCTGCGGACGCCGCCCGCGACTATCTGCGCGATGCCGCCTTCACCACACTCAACCGCTTCGTCGCGCTCAAGATGCTCGAGGCTCGCGAGCTGGTGCAGGAGTGCATCACGAAGGGTGAGCAGTCGGCGGGTTACCGCGAGTTCTGCGGCATGGCTTCGGGCCTGCCGCTCTTGCCGGACAGCGCGGGCTACCGGCTCTACATCGAGTCGCTCTTCGACGAGCTGTCGACCGAGGTGAAGGTCCTGTTCGACCGTCGCGATCCGTCGAGCGTGCTCTGGCCTAGACGTGTAACGTTCGAGCAGCTCCTCGAGGTCCTGAACGCCGCCGAGCTCGCCCGCGTGTGGGGTGAGGACGAGACGATCGGATGGGTCTATCAGTTCTTCAACGGCCAGGACGAGCGCAAGAAGATGCGCGAGGAGAGCCAGGCGCCGCGAAACAGCCGCGAGCTGGCCGTGCGCAACCAGTTCTTCACGCCGCGCTACGTGGTCCAGTTCCTCACCGACAACACGCTCGGGCGCATCTGGTACGAGATGTGCGGCACCAAGACCGCGCTCGTCGACAGGTGCGAGTACATGGTCCGCAAGCCCGGTGAGGAGTTCGCACCGCGCGCCAAGAAGGACCCGCGCGACCTGCGCCTGCTCGACCCGGCCTGCGGCAGCGGGCACTTCCTGCTCTACGCCTTCGACCTGCTTCTCCAGATCTACGACGAGGCCTACTCCGACCCCGAGAGCCCAAAGAGCGAGGCGACCGGCATGACGCTCGCCGAGGACTACCGGAGCCGCGACGCGCTACAGAAGGCCGTGCCGGGCCTCGTGCTCGCGCACAACCTCTACGGCGTCGACATCGATCCGCGCTGCGCGCAGATCGCCCAGCTCGCGCTGTGGATGCGTGCGCAAAAGGCGTACCGCGACTTCAGTATCGGCCGCGCCGAGCGCGCCCAGATCCGTCGGTCGAACATCGTCGTGGCGGAGCCTCTCGTCGCCGATGAGCAGATCGCCAAGGAGTTTGTTCTGAAGCTCGGCGATGTCGAGCTCGAGCGAGTGTTCACGTCGCTGGTCGAGTCCCTGAGCCTCGCGGGCGACCTGGGTCTCTTGCTCCGCGTCGAGCAGTTCGTCTTGCGTGGGCCCAGGCGGGGACAGACCGGCAACCTCTTCGCCCCTCCCGAGGAGCGAATACGCGCGGCACTCGCTCGCTTCGTAAGCGACGAAGCTTCGCGAACGAATACGCGTCGGCGACTTTTCGCCGACGATACCACCCATGGGGTGGCGCTGCTTGGCGTGGCCGAGACGCACTTCGACGTGGTCCTCATGAATCCGCCGTTCGGTGCCGGAAGCATCAGAGCAAAGACGCATTTCGAGAAGGCCTACCCCAAGTCGAAGAACGACGTCTACGCAGCATTCGTGGAGCGCGGCATTGAGCTGCTGGACGCACGCGGTCGGCTTGGCGCCATTACCTCGCGCACCGGCTTCTTTCTCTCGAGCTTCCAGAAGTGGAGAGAGGATATGCTGTCCAATGCGCCGCCAGCGCTGTTCGCCGACATCGGGTTGGGTGTGATGGACGCCGCGCTGGTGGAAGCAGCCGCTTACTGCCTAGAGCGTGCCCCCTCAACAAGCGAGAGCACTGTCTTCCTGCGGGTCCTTGAAGAGCTCGACGACAAAGCGTCGGCGCTGAAGGACACGCTCGCGTTGGGACCGAGCTCAACGAAAGGGAAATGGTTTGATGTTCGTCTAGCTTCCTTTGCCGGAGTACCCGGCAGGCCGTTCGCCTACTGGGTGAGTGAGGCTCTGCGCGAGCTCTTTAGCAGGCTTCCACCTTTTGAGTCAGAGGGTCGGGTAGCTCGCGTCGGAATACAGACGTCAGACGACTTTCGCTTTGTGCGAGCTTGGTGGGCATTGCCCGCTGATACGGTCGGCACGCGCTGGCTGCTTTTCGCAAAGGGTGGCAAGTACTCGCCATTCTTCGCGGATCTGTATCTCTGCGTACACTGGGAGCGCGACGGCAGGGAGGCGAAAGCCTGGGCAGGGAGCCTTTACGACAACTCACACTGGACTCGAATTCTAAAGAACACTCACCTGTTCCTGAAACCGGGCCTCACTTGGCCGCTGCGAACGAAGAGCGAGCTTGGTTTGCGCGTGCTGCCTCGAGGGTGTGCTTTTGGCCACAAGGGCCCGGCCGCCGTGGTCGAAGGCGATGACGAACAAGCCCTACTCGCTCTGCTAGCAGTCACCAGCAGCAGAGCATTCCGCTCGCTCATTGAGTTTCAGCTTGCGGCAGCCGACGCAAAGGCGGGCGGAGCAGCAAGATCTTATGAGGTTGGAGTCATCCAATCCACACCGGTGCCTTACGTAGTCAGCACCTCGCCGAACGAGATCGCACCTTTGGCAAGGCGCGCGTGGTCTTGCAAACGCTCACTCGACACGACGAACGAGATATCGCACGCCTTCGTATTGCCTCCCGGTCTATGCGAGAGACGCACAGAATTTGATCGGGAAGCCATCGAGCACGAGCTTGAATCGCTTCAGAAGCAGATCGACGAAGCCGCGTTTGCCGCCTACGGAATCGGTCCAGAAGACCGCCAAGCGATCGATGCGCGCTCTGATTACGTCCATTCAAGCAAGCTTGCCGTGAACGATGAAGGCGACGGCGGAGGCGAGGATGCGGACGAAGACGATCCTTTGATCGGCGCAGCCCCGGACGCTTTGAAGTCCTGGCTGGTCGGGGTGACCTTCGGCCGCTTCGACCCGCGCCTCGCGACCGGCGAACGCGCGATCCCGTGCGAGCCCGAGCCCTTCGACCCGTTGCCTTCGCGCTCGTCCGGCATGTACCCCGAGGGCGAAGAGCCCGCCGACCGCCCTTCCATTCTCGTCGACGACGAGGGGCACACCGAAGACCTCGCGGCCCGCGCGTGCGCCGTCGCCGAACGCGTTCGCGTCGACGCGCCCGAGAACCTCCGCGGCTGGCTCGCGAAAGAGTTCTTCCCGGTGCACATCAAGATGTACTCGAAGAGCCGTCGCAAGGCGCCGATCTACTGGCAGCTCGCTACGCCCTCGACGAGCTACTCGATCTGGCTCTACGTCCACGCTTTCAGCAAGGACACGCTCTTCCGCGCCCAGAACGACTATGTCGCACCAAAGCTCGCGCACGAAGAGCGGCGCCTCGAGTCGCTCACCAGTGAGCTGCGCAATGGCGCCACCGCCGCCCAGCGCAAGGCGCTCGCCGCGCAAGAGGCGCTGGTCGAGGAGCTGCGTGCCTTCCTTGAGGAGGTGAAGCGCGTCGCGCCGCTTTGGAAGCCAAACCTCGACGACGGCGTCATCATCAACTTCGCCCCGCTCTGGCGGCTCGTCCCGCACAACAAGGCTTGGCAGAAGGAGCTGAAGCCTACCTGGGATGCGCTCTGCGAGGGCAAGTACGACTGGGCTTGCCTCGCTATGCACCTCTGGCCTGAGCGCGTGGTCCCGAAGTGCGCCAAGGACCGCAGCCTCGCCATCGCCCATGGCCTCGAAGAGGTGTTCTGGGTGGAGGGCACTGACGGTAAGTGGACCGCTCGCAAGACGCCCACCGAGAGCGTCGACGAGCTCGTGAAGGGACGCACCTCGCCCGCCGTGAAGTCCGCTCTGACGAGTTTGCTCGAAGCGCCTGTGGCCGGGAAGAGCGCCGAGCGTGGTGGCCGTCGCAAGGCTACTGCTGCCGCCCAGGGAGGAGACGCCTGATGCACCCGCTTCACGACTACGTGGCGAAGCAGCTCGCCGACAAGCTCAAGGACCGTCGTGTCGTCGTCTGGTACGACGAGCGCTGCGAGTTCCAGACCTTCGTCGATGAGGTGCGCGGCGGCCCTCGTTCTTCGAGTGATCCGGTTCCGGTCGCGGTCGGTGGCACGAAGGCGAGCCTCGCCGTGTATGGGGGCTCGCTGTTCGAGCTGCGCGCGGTCGTCGAACCGCACGTCAGCGGCGACCAGCCAGGCGCCGTGGTCATCTACATCCCCGGCCTCGCGCACGACTCGAAGGCATCGGTGCTGATGGAATTGGAGAAGGCCGGCAGGACCTGGAAGCCGGAGCTGAAGCAGCTCGCGAAGAATGTCCTGCTCCAGAAGTACACGCTCGGCGTCGTCGACGAGATGCTGCCCTTCGACCGCAAGGTCTCCTATGAGGATCTCTCTCGCGCGGCCGCCGGCAACTCCGGCGCGGAGCCGCCGTCGATCCTGAAGAGCATCTTCCACGACGCGAGCGGCAACGACGGGCTTCTCACCGCGTGGATCGTGAGCGACGCGCGCGATGCCGAGGTCGTGAGCAAGGAGGCCACGCGCGAGCTGACGAAGCTTGTGAAGGCGCGCCTCGGGCTCGACCTCGTCGCCGATTCGTCCCTGGCCAAGCTCCGCGCCATCACGCTGCGCTTCGTGCTCGCGGGCGAGTTCCGGCTCGACCTGTCGTGCGACGCGCCCGCGACGCTCGACGGCGTCGCGAAGCCCCCTGCGAAGAACGAGGAGTCGGCTGTTCGCGAGATCGCGCGGCGCTTGCGCAGCGGCCACGCCGACGCATACGCGGCACTCGCCGATCGCGTCGAGGAGGAGCTGGGGCTGAAGAACGCGCAGCTACCTGCGGGCGCTCTCGGCGCCATCGATACATTCCGTTTTGAGGAACGTGCGCTCCTTGGCCACGCAGGCGCCCTCATTGCGGGCGGGAAGTTCGGTGATGCACTTGCGCTCGTCGCTGAGCGAGAGCACAGCTTCTGGCTTGACCGAGACGTCGGAAGGAAGGCCCAGTGGGAAGCCACTCGGCGCATGGCCGAGCTTGGCGACACGGCGGCCCAAGTGCGGGCAGCCGTAGGAAAGGCCTCCGGTGACGCATCCGCGTGGCTAGGCGCCTACGTCGGCCAACCCGGAAAGGCCGACGGCTGGTACCGGCTCGACCGGGCGCAGCGCCGGCTCGAAGCTTGGCTTTCCAACCCAGAGATCGAGCAGGACGTCGACGAACGCACGTTGGGCGTCGTTCGACGCGCCTACGAGGACGCGTGCCACGCGATGGCCGATGGCTTCACGAAGACGCTGTCGAATGCTGCCTGGACCATCGCCGGAGCCCTCCACCAGACACGGGTCTTCAGCGAAGTCGTGTCGGCGCGACCGAAGCCGGTCGCCTATTTTCTTGTCGACGCAATGCGGTTCGAGATGGGCGTCGAACTGGCGGAACGGCTCCCGAAAACGTCTGAGGTCTCAGTTCGCGCTGCAGTGACAGCACTTCCGAGCATTACGACGATCGGCATGGCCGCTCTGATGCCAGGGGCCTCGGCGAGCTTCTCCGTCGTCGAACAAGCCGGAAAGCTGGGAGCCATGATCGATGGGTCGTTCTTGCCCGACCTGGCTAGTCGCAAGAAGCTGGCCGCAGCGCGGCTCCCACAAATGGTCGACATGACGCTCGACAACCTTCTGGGTCTGTCGCAAGCCCAGCTCCGAAACAAGGTCCAGTCGGCACAGGTCGTGATTATTCGGTCTCAAGAGATCGACAACGCCGGCGAGAACAGTACGGACCGTCAAGCGCGGCGGATCATGAACGAAGTGCTGGGCGATCTCGCCACGGCCATTCAGCGCTTGGCCCGTGTGGGCGTTGAGGACGCCGTTCTAAGCGCCGACCATGGTCATCTATTCGCACTGGAGCGCGACGAATCGATGCGAACGGACGCTCCAGGCGGAAACACAGTCGAACTGCACCGCCGATGTTGGATTGGGCGAGGCGGAAGCACCCCTCCGGGATGTATCCGCGTTCCCGCTTCGGCGCTGGGCTACGCATCGGATCTAGAGTTCGTGTTTCCGACGGGTTGCGGCGTCTTCCGTTCAGGAGGAGACCTCGCATTTCATCACGGCGGTCCTTCTCTCCAGGAGCTCGTCGTTCCCGTGCTCACCGTACGCACGAAGGCTCGCGAGGCGTCCCAGCCATCCGCAGGACCCGTTGCGGCATCCGGCTTGCCCGATGCAATCACGAACCGAATCTTTAGCGTCGTGCTGGCACTAGGTGACAAGCAGATGAAGCTAGGCGCAACCGGGATGTCCGTCCGGCCGTTGCTGATGTCCGCAGGCCGGCAGGTGGGCGCCGTCGGTATGGCCGTCGATACCGAAGTGGATCGAGCGACGGGGTGCATCCGTCTTGAGCCGGGACGCCCCGTCACGATCGCCTTCCTACTCAGCGACGAGAACGCATCGGCCTTACGCGTGGTGGTTCAGGACCCTGCCACAGACGCGGAACTTTACAGATCTCCGACCGATATCCCCGTTCGACTTGGAGTGTGATCATGAGCCCCGACACCGCACCCGCCCGCGACGCCCTCGACGACAAGGTGAATCGGCTGTTCGCCGGAAAGGTTGTTCGAAAGGACCTCGTCAGGAAGGTCAAGGTCGGGGCGAACGTACCCGTTTTCGTCCTCGAGTACCTGCTCGGGAAGTACTGCGCTTCGTCGGACGAGGTCGCGATACAGATGGGCCTGCAGGTCGTCAACGACACCCTCGCCAACAACTACATCCGGGCCGACGAGGCCATGAAGGCCCAGGCCAAGGTGAAGGACCGCGGCAAGTACTCCTTCATCGACAAGGTCAAAGTCCGCATCGTCGACTCGGACTACTGGGCCGAGGTGAACAACTTCGGCCACAAGAACGTGCACATCCCCGAGCACTACGTCCGCGAGTACGAACGCTTGGTCATGGGCGGCGTCTGGGCGCAGGTCGATATGCGCTTCGAGTACAACGAGGAGCAGGGCGGCAAGAATCCGTTCTGGATCGACAAGCTCACGCCCATCCAGATAGCGACCTTCGATCTCGACGAGTACCGCCGGGTTCGCAAGGAGTTCACCACCGACGAGTGGCTGGACCTCATGCTGCGAAGCATGGGCTATGAGCCCGGCGAGATGTCGCGCCGCCTGAAGATGCTCTTTCTCGTGCGCCTGATTCCGCTCGCAGAGCGCAACTACAACCTCGTGGAGCTCGGCCCCCGCGGGACAGGCAAGAGCTACGTAGTGCAAGAGGTATCGCCGTACTCGGCCCTCCTCACGGGTGGCACCACCGTCGCCAACCTCTTCGGGCACATGTCGGGCCGCCAGAAGGGCATGGTCCAAATTTGGGACGTGGTCGGCTTCGATGAGGTCGCGGACCTGCAAAAGATGCCGAAGGAGGTCATCACGACGATGAAGACCTTCTGCGAATCCGGGAGCTTCCAGCGGGGCCAGGAGGCCGTGTCCGGCGACGCGAGTATCGCAATGTTCGGCAACACGAACCAGCCGATCGACGTGATGGTCCAAACCGGGCACCTCTTCGCGCCCATGCCGGACATCATCCGAGACGACATGGCCTTCATCGACCGGCTTCACTTCTATCTCCCCGGCTGGGAGATCCCGAAGATGCGGAACGACCTCTTCACGGACCACTACGGGTTCGTGGTGGACTACCTCGCCGAGGCGCTTCGCGAGATGCGGAAGCACAACTTCACTGAGGTCATCGATCGGCACTTCTCGATGGGCGCCCACCTCAACGCCCGCGACCGCAAGGCCGTTCGCAAGACGGTCTCGGGGATGATGAAGATCCTTTTCCCCCACGGCGAAGTGACCCAGGACGAGCTCGCCGAGATCTTGGAGTTCGCTTTGGAGGGTCGCCGCCGCGTGAAGGAGCAGCTCAAGAAGATGGGCTCCTTCGAGTACTACCAGACGTCCTTCAGCTATACGCTCCAGGAGACCGGCGAAGAGAAGTTCGTCGGGGTGCCGGAACAGGGGGGCCGCGACCTCATCTCGACGGATCCCCTCTCGCCCGGCACCGTCTACACCGCCGGTATCACCTCGGATGGCACAGTCGGCTTGTACCGCGTCGAGATCTCGATTTCGAGTGGAGCCGGGAAGCTGAAGATGGCGGGCGGCGTCGCTGGCGCGATGAAGGAATCAGTCCAGCGTGCCTTCAGCTACCTCCAGGCCAAGAAGATGGACCTTGGAATCGGGCATGATCTCGATACGTCTGACCTCCACGTCGAGGTCATCGACCTCCTCGCCAACCGCGTCGAAGCCGAGCTGGGTGTGGCGTTCTTCGTCGCCTGCTACTCGGCACTCCGGAAGGCCCCCGTGAGCCCGGCCCTCCTGGTCCTAGGCGACATGAGCGTCCAAGGCAACATCAAGCCGTTGCGCTCGCTGACTGAGCCCCTCCAGGTCGCCAGGGACAACGGCGCCAAACGGGCCCTCATCCCAATCGAGAACAAGCGGAACTTCCTCGACGTAAGTGCCGACATCATGGAGCACGTCGACCCAATCTTTTTCAGCGATCCGAAGACCGCGGCGATAAAGGTCTTGGGGGGATGATCGCATGGAGAAGCTCGTCCTCGTACATCTCTCGGACATCCACTTCACCCGCGCGTCGGGCGTCTCCGTGCACGACCTCGACAAGAACGTACGGAACGAGCTGGTCTTGGATGCGACCAAGTTCGCCAAGGAGATCGGCCCGGTCACGGGCGTCCTCATCACGGGGGACATCGCCTTTTCAGGCAGCAAAGCCGAATACGACCATGCTACCGGGTGGCTCCAAGGGTTTTGTCGAGCGATCGGGTGCCCCGCAGAGAACGTGTGGGTCGTACCCGGGAACCACGACGTCGATCGACAGAGGACGAAACGGAAGGTCACCCGAACGCTTCACCAGGGCATCAGGGAGGAGGGCTCGGACGTCGACAGGGAGCTTCGCGAGATCCTCTCGGACCCGCAATCTGCGGCAGCTCTCCTTGAGCCGTTGACTGAGTACAACACGTTTGCGGGGCGCTTCGGCTGCTCGATCTCAGCCGAAAAGCACTACTGGGAGCGCGACCTCCAACTTGCTTGCGGCACTGCTATTCGACTCCGTGGCCTCACGAGCGCGCTCGTGTCGAACGAAGAAGATAGGCGTACCGGGATCGTTCTCGGTGCGGCGCAAGCAAGCGTCGAACGCGCGTCCAGTGTGCTGCACGTGACGCTTTGCCACCACCCGCCGGACTGGCTTCGGGACCACGATGCTGTCGAAGACCACTTGAAGTCCAAGGTCCACATCCAGCTCTTCGGCCACAAGCACTCCCAGCGGTTCGACGAGATCAACGGAAAGGTGCGGCTCGTCGCCGGGGCGATGCATCCTGAGCGTGGCGAGGGCGGTTGGCTACCCACCTACAACTTTTTGGAGATCTCGCGCCGCGACGGTGAGCACATCGGCCTTCGCGTCTACCAGCGCCAGTGGAACCAGCCGGATACCAACTTCGTCGCGTGGCGACACCCGGACAACGGGAAGGACCACCGCGAGTTCCTCTGGTCTGGTTTTCCCTCGGCCAGAAACGCCGAACCCCACAGCGTCGTCTCTTACGAGGCGCGACGTGCCGATGTCACAGCATCGACGTCGAGCCCCGTGGTGGCGACCACGACGACCGAGAGGGACGATGCCATGCCGCCTCCGAACTACGAGCGTCGGCTCGCATACCGATTCCTCACGCTGCCATTCCGCCACCAGATCACTGTCGCCAAGAACCTCGACGTACTCACCGACTCCGATCGGGCTCTCAGCGACGAGGCACTCTTCCGCGTCCTGTTCAAGCGTGCCGCCGAAAAGGGCCTCCTCGGGAAGCTCTGGGCCGAGACTGAGCGGCTTCACGACGATCCCGCGGACTTCAACCCTTTTGAGAGCTCGAAGTAGCCCGGGGAGGGCAGCGCACATGCACAAGAACTTTGGCGAATGGTATCGGCAAGTCTCGATCCCCTGCACGGACGAGAGCCTGAAGAAGCGATGGGCGGGCGTCGAGAGCTGGGTTACCACGATCCGTGGCGACGTTTCCGCGCTGCTCGAGACGGTCCGCATCTTCCGAGGACTCCCAGAGAGAACCTCTCGTGACGCGTTCCTCGAAGCGTTCCGCAAGCAGGACGCGACGTTCGCGCAGCGGGACAATGCTCACGAGCAGCAGGTGCTTGCTGGGGCGGCACTGGTTCACTGCATCGGCACGCGTAAGAAGACCGACCATGAAGGGAGCCTGCAGGCTGCGGTGGTCGCCGCTACGGCTCTTGAAGCGTCCAGCCTTCGCTCCGTAGATGCGAACAAGACGCTGGACGAGCAGGTGAGTGAGGCTCGTGCGGGCCTCTACACGATCGCGCAGGAGCAACGGCGACGACGACCGTTCGAGACCATCCTCCTGAGTTCCGATGAGGAGGCTGCATTCAAGACGGTCATCGCGACCAACGTCGGAGACCACAATCTGCTCCGGGCGAGCTTTGAGAAGGCCTTCCAGACGCTACTGAGCGCCATCAATCGATCGGAGAGCGCGCTCGACGCGGCTGCGCACGGGCTTCGCTGTGCTGACGAGGAGACGAACATCCTCTGGTGGCTCGCGGGAGGCAGCAGCAAGGACCTCGACAAGCCCTGGAGCGCCCTCAAGGAGGCGGCCCCGCTCATTGCCGCGTGGGAGCTCGCCGACCTCACCGACGTCGCACTCGGACCGCAGGACGCTGCGGCGCTCCTTGAACGTGTGCTTCCTGAAGGCAAGGGGAACAAAAACAAGGAGCAGGCACTGCACGTCTACGTGAACGCCGTGCCTGATGAGTTGGCAAAGGCCCGTGTTACGAAGCTCGATGCGCAAGCGCTCGATCTTGCCCCGCTGTCGCTCGCCCTGTCGAAGCGAGTCGAGGGGAACTCGACGACCTGGCAATCGTTCTTTGAGTCGGTCAGCGGCGGACTGAAGGCAGGAACCACGCTGGCACCGGAGCGGGTTGCGCGGCTCGCGTACATCGAGTCGATGCTCTTCCGCACTCTCGCGAACGTGGTGGAGAGCTGACATGGCCGAAGCCGCCCCTACCGTCGCAGGAGAACAAGACGCCGCTGCAGAACGGGCCGAAGGACTAGCGGCCGTGGATCTGTTCGCGGGTTACGAGATGAGTGCGGCCGAGACCGAGGACATCACCTTGCGCTGGCCCACGCAGCTCATCGTGCTTGCTGGGGCGGAGGGCAGTGGCAAGACGACGATGCTCACGGCTCTCTACGAGCGCCTCGCCCGAGGCTCGTTCGCCGGCTTCGACTTTGCCGGGTCACGGTCGCTCCTGGGATTCGAGAAGATCTGCCACGCCAACCGCGTCGTCTCTGGAGGTACGCGACCGACCACCGAGCGAACAATCCCCTTGGATGAGGCGGCGTACTACCACCTCGCGCTTCGAGAGACGGTCGGCGACCGGCGCCGACGGCAAGTTCTTCTCTCGGCACTGTCGGGCGAACTCTATCGGTGGGCCCGCAACTCGCGTGAGGAGTGCGAGAAGCTCACGTTTTTGAGCCGCGCGAACGCCATCGTCGTATTGGTTGACGGGGAGAAGCTCGCAGCCTTGGAGCAGCGTGTGAACGCGCATGCGGACGCTGCCGGCATTCTCGACGCCTTCTTGGACGCGAAGATGGTGCCCTCGGGTTGTCATGTGGAGTTCGTGTTCTCCAAGCTCGATCGCATTCGAGCAGCGGGTAACTCGGCGCTCGCGTTCCTGAAGCAGACGCAGGAGAAGCTCCAGACCAAGTTTCGGGATCGCGTCCCGCAGCTCGTATTCAGAGAACTCGCGGCCAGGCCCGGTCCTTCAAATGAAGAGGAGGAACTCAGCAACGGCCTCGCAACCGCCTTCGCGACTTGGGCTGTCTTCCAGCCTCGCGTGACGGGCTATGGCGGGCGGGCGCCTCAACCGCCGAGTGATGTACGTGAGTTCAGCAAGTTTGGATGGCGACGTGCAGAAGAGGGCCGGGGGCGCGAACCGTGAGCGACGCGACGAAGCTACTCTTCGTTGGTCTTCCGCAGTCGGGTAAGACGACCTATCTCGCTGCGCTGTGGCACGTGCTTGAGGATCAGAGCAGCGCCACGAAGTTGAAGCTGAAGCAGCTCAGCGGCGACAGGACGTACCTGAATCTGATTGTGGAGGCGTGGCGTGCGTGCACGCCCGTGCCTCGCACTACGCTGCAGACCGACGACACCACGGTGGCCTTGCATTTGGAGGGCGATGGCTTCGGTGAGTTCACGCTCTCAGTTCCCGACTTGGGCGGCGAAGCGTTCGAGCAGCAGATCGAGCACAGGAAGATGAGTGCCGCGCATGGGGCCCTCTTTCGCGAAGCCAACGGCGTGCTCCTGTTCGTTCACCCCGATGTGAAGAAGGGGACGCAGATCAGCGATCAGGACCACATCACGGCGAGCATCGGCGGTGCGACCGAGGCAGGGAGCGGGGCCAATGGCCATGCGACGGCCGTGCCGGTGCCTTGGAAAGTCGAGATGCTGCCGACGCAAGCGAAGCTCGTCGAGCTGCTCCAGTTTCTGCTCGAACTGGTCGACCAACGACTCCGCGTTGCTGTCGTGGTGTCAGCGTGGGACCTCGTTGCAGACGTTGGGCAAACCCCGCGCGAATACGTGTCGGGACGCCTGCCGCTCCTGCGCCAGTTCCTCGACGCAAACGATGACATCGTCGACCACGCCGTATTTGGGATCAGTGCTCAAGGCGGCGCGATACCGGATGACAAGTCCAAGCTGCTCGAACTCGATTCCCTGAAGCGCATCAGGGTATGTCACGACAGCGAGAACGACCACGACATCACGAAGCCGCTCGCATGGTTACTCGGAGGAAAGTAGGGATGGTCTCCACGAGCATCCACCAAGCTGTCCACGGATACCGGGACGGGCACCGCCTGCTCAGCAGCTCGACTCCTTTGGGCTCGGAGGCCGCTCGGGTGATGCTTGTTCTGAGCGACATGTCGGGCCCGTCGATGCAACCCGGCTTCGACGAGTACATCACGGGCTACCCGCTTGCTGGTACGGACTACTTCGTCTTCGCGAAGACCTGGTACGCCCCGGAGATGCAGCGCCCTGCCTGCGTATGGACCCATTCGTTGCTCGTCCCGCGAGCACAGGTGCCGCGCATGTCAGCCGCACGATTGATGGGGAGTTTTCGGCGTCCGCAGGCTGATGGTGTTGATGGGGCCGCAACCTCACCCGTGATCGTTAACGAGGACACGCCCGTCGGAGGCACTGGTGATGGGTTCTCCGACAAAGGACTCGCCGCCACCATGATTGGTGCGGTCCTGGGCCAGCCCCGTCCGGTGATCGTGGTCGCCGACACGGCGGCTCAGTTCGAGGCGGTCTTCCTGCGACTCTGGGAGGAACTGTGGCCTGCGGAGAGGACGCGATTTTCGTTCTGCACAGGCGCGCTCATGCCGCGTGCGAACGCTGGCGCGTTGCTCGACCTCCAAGCCGTCCCGCGGGCGATTCCGCCGTCCCAGTTCCGCAAGAGCGCCAGTGCAGCGCTCGTCCTCGACCTTCGTACGCCTGCCACACCCGAGGGCTGGGTGGACTTGGTGCTCGATGGCGCAGTGAGGGGCGACGCGACCTTCCGCTCGTGGCTTGAGGCTGCCGCCGGAGCGGATGCGGGCCGCGCTGTCGTCCCGAGCCTGGCGCCGCTCTTTGGTGCGTGGCATGCGCCGGGCTCGTCGGCACGGTCCGCTCTCGCGAATGTGGTGGACGCGAAGGACCTCGATCCGGGCGCGCGCAGTCGACTCATGGGCATGGTGTTCGACCGGGCCAACACGGAGTCAGGGGCGGTCGGTCGGCGTGAGCTCCTTGCGGAACTCTGCGGGCATCGGAGCAACGACCTCGCCCCGATCGTCGCGATGCTCGAGGACCAGACGCGGCGGCTCTTTGAGGACTCGCGAGCCGAGGGCGTAGCGCTGGTTCTCTCGCTGCTCGGCGGTGAGCTGACCGAGGTCGGGGAGTGCGTGCTTCGTGTGGCGGTCCTGCTGCTCGTGCCGGACGACGTCCAGACCTTTGAGGACGCGCAGACACCGTTCCTGTCGACGATCGTAGGCGCAAACGCAGCGCTGGCGCAGTCACCCATCCTATGGCAACGAGTCGGTGCGCGCGCCATCGACGTACTGTCTAAGCTCGAGGGGGCGAATCTGGATGACGAGGCACGCGGCGCTGTCGTCGAGGCGATCCTCACCTCGGGACGTGACGTCTCTGTCGACGCAATTGTCCGCTTCGGAGGCAAGGCCGCGATCCTCCGAGCGCTGGTGGCTCTTGTCTCCGGCCAGCTCCAACTCTCCTGGCAATGGCGCTCGGCCCTATCGGCACAGTCGAACACGGTGGTTGAGTGGCTTGAGAGCCTGTCGCCTCCTTCGCTCCGGGACCTCGAGCTCAGCAGCCGCTTCGTGAGCCCGACAGCCGCCCAGTCGCGGCTCGCGACGGTCTGGAAGAGTGGCACTGCTGGCTCTAGCCCGGTTCCGCCTCGCGTCGCGGCCTTCGGTCTGACGTTGGCTTTCTGGGAGGCCGACGTGAAGTCGCGTCTCCTCGCGGTCTGTTTCCAGCCCACCTACGATGCTGCTGGCAGCTCGCGCCTCGACTACGAGGAGTGGGACTGGCTACGGGAGCAAGCCCCGTCGGTGTCCTGGTACCGCGACTGGGACCGCTGCGAACGCCTCGCAGCGGCTCTCGCCCGTCTGCTTGAGAAGGGGAGCGCGTCGTTGGAGATGGTCTTCGGGATCCTTCACAGCCGTCCGGCGATCAGGAAGGTCGCTGCCATCCTCGATGACGATAGGGACACCCAGCCGTACCTGAAGTCGCTGCGGAAGGCCGTCGAGTCGTCTTCCACCGGAACTCGCGAGCAACGCGCCGCGCTCTTGGAGGACTGGTGAAGGCCCACGGAGGCATCCGGACAAGCAGTGCGTCCGTGGCGGGCGTCATCCGATGGTACTTCGGCGAGAGGCGAATCGAGAGAGTGCCGTTCTACTGCGACCCGAGCCGGATCGGTGCGTTCGCGGTCGAACCCAACGAACTCGCGGCGGGAACCGCCGCCGCCATCTTTCAGCTCTTTGTCACTCTTTCGATGTACCAGGCACTGCGCGACGTAGTGATCATGCGCCAGCAGCGCTCGCTCCCGCGCACGTCGATGCGCGTCGTCGCCGACGTTGCGACGGTGAAGCGGATGATCTCGCGCCACGCGTGCCCGACGCTGGGCTCAATCGAGGCCTTCGAGGAGGGCTGCGACGTCGCGAAGAACGGCGACAACATCGACTGCTGCACGAGCCCCAACATCGGATGCCATGTGAAGGACGCGACCCGGGTGTTCAACCGCATGGGTGATATGGGCAAGCTGCCCACCTCGGCCTGGCTCCGCCTTTGGCAGGGCGGTGGGGTGCGTGCGCAGCTCGACGAGGTTTGCTCATCCGAACGGTCACCGATAAAACGCGCCGAGATCCTCGTGGCGCGCTTCGCCGCCGTCCACCGCGTCGGGCGCAAGCTCGCGACGATGTTCGTGAGCGCGCTGTCGACGCCGGAGCTCGCTCCGGGGCTCACGCCCTGGTTCCCCGAGATCGACGGCAACCAGCTCGTGGTCGTCGACACGAACGTCGCTTGCGCCGTCGATGCTCTTCGCGCCCCTGATGCACCGATGAGCTACGACTCGCGTGAGCGGTGGGTTCGCGAGCAGGCCGCGCGGCTTGACCTCCGCGTGTACCGGGCAGAGCTACCCGCATACTCACCAAGGCTCGTGCAAGAGGCGCTCTATACGTTCTGCTCGAAGTCGAACCGAGTCGCGTACGGGGACCGCTGCGCCGGGCGGGCCACGCCGTGCGCGGCGTGCACGCCGACGCTGTGTCCTTTCGTGAGGGCGACGCGTGCCCGCCCAACGGAGGAGGTCCGGCCGTGACGACGTCGCCGGACGACACGCCCAAGGGCGAGCTCATCCTCTACCAGACCGAAGACGGGCGTACGCGCATCGAGTGCCGATTCGATGGCGAGACCGTCTGGCTCACTCAGGCGCAGATGGCCGAGCTGTTCCTGACGACACCGCAGAACATCACGCAGCACCTTCGCGAGATCTATGCGGAGGGCGAACTCGATGAGGCAGCAACTTGTAAGGCGTTCTTACAAGTTCGAACCGAAGGCGCTCGTCAGGTTTCCCGCAACCTGCGCTTCTACAGCCTCGAGGCGATCCTCGCCGTGGGCTTCCGCGTCCGCAGCCACCGCGGCACGCAGTTCCGCAAGTGGGCCAACGCGCGCCTGTCGGAATACCTAGTCAAGGGCTTCACGATGGACGACGAGCGGCTGAAGAACCCGCCCGGTCCAGGCCAGACCGACTACTTCGACGAGCTGCTCGAGCGGATTCGCGACATCCGCGCGTCCGAGCGGCGCTTCTACCAGAAGGTCCTCGACATCTACGCGACGAGCGTCGACTACCAGCCCGACATCGAGCCCTCGCAGCAGTTCTTCGCGACGGTGCAGAACAAGATGCACTGGGCCGCGCACGGCCACACCGCCGCCGAGATAGTCCACGAGCGCGCCGACGGCGAGAAGCCCTCCATGGGCATGCAGACGACGCGGCCGGGAGGCGTGGTCCGCAAGGCCGACGCCGCGATCGCGAAGAACTACCTCACCGAGCCGGAGCTGCAGGTGCTCCACCGCATTGTGAACCTGTACATCGAGTTCGCCGAGCTGCAGGCGCTCGAGCGTAAACCGATGACGATGCGCGACTGGGTCGACAAGCTCGACGATTTCCTCAAGGCATCGGGCCGCAAGTTGCTGGATCATGCAGGGACGATCTCGGCAGAGGCCGCGAAGGCGACGGCCGAGCGCGAGTACGAGCGCTTCAAAGCGCTGCAGGACGCAAAGCCCCGCGCGATCGACGCGGCCTTCGAGGCGACCGCGAAGCAGCTCAAGAAGCCGGCTCCGAAACGCCCGAGGAAGGGGCGCGGGAAGCCATGAGGGCGACCCTCGCTAAACCGCGGGCTCGGGCCCACCATGTGGGGCGAGGCCTTTGATGGCCCCCGTCGCGCGCCGTCCGGCGCCACGTGGGGCGTTGGCCGGCCAGGTGGCCCCACGACCGCCCCAGCCCAAACCGAGCGACACGCGCGCGCTGTCGCGGCCATGTGCGGTCGCGGCATCAGTCCCCCGAAACAGCGCCCCCAGCCGCCCAATCCGCCGCCCGAAATTTTGTGCCCTCCTTGTGCCCCGACTCTGCACCGAAGTACGGAACCAGACGGGACGGCGCGGGATCGAACGGGAGCGACTTGTCCAAACGATTTCGTGGGTTTGGTGGGTAAGTCCGCGTCTTCTCTCGTTTCTGTCGGGACCCTTCGCAAGGGTTCGACTCCCGGCGCCTCCACAATAATTACCGCTACTTACGCTTCATTTTCAATTTTGTGCCCTCCTTGTGCCCCAACGGGGGCGCGATCGAGCAGCGAAACGGCGTCCTTTCGGACGTCGGGACTGAGGTGCGAGTAGCGCATGGTCATCTCGATCGTCGCGTGCCCCAGCATC
>Ga0105237_10002039_pt1 | contig 25680 bp, 22 predicted proteins | sample KBSC24metaG_FD_81520 | JGI IMG/M metagenome (GOLD analysis project Ga0105237, IMG submission 81520) | Corn rhizosphere microbial communities from Kellogg Biological Station, Michigan, USA - KBS C2-4 metaG | ecosystem: Host-associated > Plants > Roots > Rhizosphere > Soil | place: Michigan, USA...
AGCAGAAGCCTCAACAATGGGGACATTATAACCGCCCTGGTTGTCGATGCGCATGGCTGCTCAGCGCCCAGCTACTCCAATGCCATCAATATGACGATCTATGAAGTACCGACGGTACGCCTGCCCGCAGACACTATCATAGCCGCCCATACCAGCATTCGTCTCTCGCCGGCCGTCACCGGTCCGATACAATCCTATCAATGGGTCCCGGTCATCGGACTGAGCGATCCCACTGTTTCCAGTCCTATCGCCGCCCCATCGAGCAATACCGTCTACGGCTTGCTGGTTACCACGCCGGACGGGTGTACGGCTTTTGCAAAAGAAGAAGTGGATGTTTTTTATGATCTTTCAATGCCCAATGCTTTTACGCCCAATGGCGACGGCGTCAACGATATCTTCAGGGTGCCTCCATCCATTCCTACTACGGTAGAGAAATTCCTGGTCTTTAATCGATGGGGGCAGGAAGTGTTCTCCGCTGAAGGGCGTGAAGGATGGGATGGGCGATTCAATGGACAAGCGCAGCCGGCCGGCACCTATGTCTGGATGGTCGAGTACTTTGATCCCATTGCAAAAAGGCGGGTGATGAAGAAGGGCACGCTGGAGCTGATCCGCTGAATATAGGAGCGATAAAAAGCCGGCCGGTCTTACAGATCCGCATTAATATATTTTGAAAACCTGTCAATGGCTTCGTATAATTCAAAGCCAATGCCTTGTGCCAGCTGACGTAGTTTGGCCATGCTATGGGTCAGAAAGATGGCGACCAATTTTTTTTGCGGGTCCGCCGACCACCAACCACCATAGGCCCCTGGCCAACCCACAGAGCCGACAGAGCCTGTACAAGGGATCGACAAATAGGGGCTTTCTGTCATAATAACGGCCACGCCCAAGCCAAAACCAAAATTATCTTTAAACAAACGTGTGCCCATCAATTTTGAATGTTGTCGTTGCGCCGGCGTCAAATGATTGGAACACATCAGATCCCTGGTTTCTTTCTTTATGATCCGGATCCCCGCTGAACTCCCTTCCTCCACAAAAATCCTGGCAAATTTCAGGTAGTCATCCATCGTTGACCAAAGCCCCTGACCGCCGGATTCAAATTCCAGCCCAGCGGGTCGTTCTTTAAAAGCCATTTTTGCCGGAACTGTTTCAAGATTGACTACGTTGCCTCCATCATCGTAACCAATATTGGAAGCACATCTGTTTTTCTTGTCATCCGGCACCTCAAAAAAAGTATCTGTCATCGACAATGGATCGAATATCTTTTCTTTCATCACCTTGCCTAACGGCTTGTCTTCTATTTCTGCAATGAGCAAGCCCAATAGATCGCTAGACCTTCCGTAATTAAATATTTCCCCCGGCTGACTTACCAATGGCAGGCCGGCCAAGCCATTCACCCATTCCCTATTTGTAATTTCCGTGTCAATATCGCCTCCTAAAACCCTGAGGTATTCCGCTTTAAGCTCGCCACTCAGAAATCCGCTGCAGGTAATCCCGGCTCTTTGGGTAAGCAGGTCGCGTACGGTGATATGCCTGTTAGCTTCTTCATATCCATCAAGCTGACCTTTCAAGACCTTCATATTCCCGTACTGTGGAAACCATCTGGTGATCGGGTCGTCGAGATCCAGCTTCTTTTCTTCGTACAGCATCATAGTAAGTACGGAAGTAATTGGCTTTGTCATGGACGCAATCCTGAATATCGTATCGCTGGTCAATATTTCTCTTGTCTCGAGATTTTTATATCCTTCACTTGCCTGATACAAAACCTCTCCGGCCTGCCATATCAGGCAGTTAACTCCACCAAGCTTTTTATTTTCGATGAGATCTTTAAACATGGGATTATAGCTACCAATGATAAAAATATACCGGCATTGGCTTTTAGCGAACTACCCTGCGGTGGTTTTGGGATAGCAATTCAGCCTGGTCCTTTTTCCCAAAGAAGGTTTTGGCGCAAATTGCACTCTTCTTTGTCGCTATCACACCCGCATGTATACGTGAGGAGGACTTATTTTTGGGGAATTAAACTTGACTTATGCGCAAACTTATTATGAAGATGTCTATCTCCGCGGATGGTTTTGTCGCCGGCACCAATGGGGAAATGGATTGGATTTTCAAGACCGGTAATGAACAGTCGAAGGCCTGGGCCGTCGAACAAGCCTGGGATGCGGGGCTGATCATCATGGGCAGGAAGTCCTTTGAGGCAATGTCTCCTTACTGGCCGACTTCGACCGATGCCTATGCGCCGCCGATGAATGAGATACCCAAGGGCGTCTTTACCAAAAAAGGATTTAGGGGTATCGACGCCGGGCCTGAGCCGACGCCCGCTGCTGCTTCCTGGGCAAATGCGCGGGTCTTTGACGGCGACCTTGCCGAGGAGATCAAGGAACTTAAAGCCGAAGAGGGAAAACCCATCCAGGCAATCGGGGGCGCCGGATTTATGCGGAGTCTGATAGCGACGGGGCTTGTCGACGAATTCCGGCTGGTAACTCATCCGGTGATGCTGGGGACGGGGCTGCCGATCTTCGATGGTCTTGCAAAACCGCTGTATCTGAAGTTGGTGGAGGCAAAGACTTTTTCTACCGGGATCATCGTCCGGATTTACCATCCTGCATAGGGTCTCCAATAGGTCACTTTTTATTTGCCGCAGTCTATGGCCATTTGTCTCCATACACTCATATTGGTTCATTTAACCGGCGATTAGTTGAGGGCCATTTTGCTAAGCGTAAACAGCCTCTAGTCTTTCTGCTTTTCTTCATCCCTGAACCTATAATCAAGATATATCGTAACCAGGGACCTAAAGTTTACAATAAAATACAGTATTAAAAGGCCGAAAGATAAAGGTTCAAACGTAGGTGTCGATAGATCCAATGAGCCCAATCTAATACTGGATGAGCTCGTAACAATAGCAGGTGTGAGACTAAACAAATTGCATGCTCCCAAAATAAAGTATAGCCCGGTGGCAAATAAGCCGAATTTGAAACTTCTAAACTGCAAATACGGTAACGCCAGGAATAATACTAATGCAAGGTAATGTCTCCATGTAGCCACGGCGTCGGTGAAAATTATAGTAGCCCAGGTATATGAAAGAAGCCCCGCGGTGATTGCTAATGGTATAAGGGCAAGAATTCCAGGTTTGCTCATCTAAGCTGGTCTTGTTTACATTATCATTTTCCTTGGAGCATTGGATGGAATTGCAAACATCGCCTCTGTTAATATCATCGGCGTAATCTCGGTAGCTGTCATCACAATTTTGAATCGGCTATTCTCAACAACGGTTTTTAGTGGAAGCGCCCCGGCTTTAGCCGCCAGAAAAGACCAGTTTCCAAATTTGTGCGCCGCATACTTTGTCTTGTCGAACTTGTATTTGTTGTTGTAATAATAAATGGTGGTTCCTGTCTTGGTAGTCAATATCAAGGCATCGCAAGCGTTTCCCAAAACGGTTTCTGCATTTTTTTTAATTTCAAAGCCAGTCACTTCATCGTCATTCTTCCCCGCATCCATCCAATATAAGGTATCAGAGCCCGGCCGTTTATTATAAATCTTATTTGTAGCCGGGTCATATATCTGCCCCGCTATTATCTGGCCATTGGAGAGGGATTTGTATTTTCCACCCTTAATAAAATAATCCTGGCTGGAGCCAAACATGGCACTTAATCTTTCATCGGCCAGGCCCGGGATCTTGCTTTTCACAGCGATGCGAAAAACCATCTTTCCTTCGAAATTCTGACTTTTAGCTACGAAAGATAGAACGGTTAAAAAACACAATAACATTGTTCTTGCAGACATATTCTGATAATAATTTATCCGGGGCTAAAATACAATAAAAGGTAATTGGCAGTTGAATATTTATGTAGAAAGGAAGGTCTTTTATCTTATACCAGCGGGAAGATAAGAATTAGGGGTTACTTTTCCCCAACTTCGGGTATAAAAAGAGAAATCGGTAACTCTTCTCTGATGAAAAAGCTCCTGAAGTATACAGGGTATACCTTGCTAACCCTTATTGTCCTGATATTGCTGTATCTCGGCTGCGCATGGGCGTTCTCCCGGATCACGGTAAAGGGTGAAGAAAGGCAAAACCCGGATGTTACCATCTACATCCTGGGGAATGGCGTTCACACGGATGTCGTAATGCCCGTAAAGACGGATTACAAAGACTGGAGCCAGAGCATCCCTTATAAAAACACTCGCGCCGACGACACCACGCTTTCCTACCTGGCTGTCGGCTGGGGAGACAAAGGCTTTTATCTCCAAACCCCCACCTGGGCCGATCTTAAATTCAGCACCGCCTTTAAAGCAGGTTTTGGGTTGGGCACGGCGGCCGTGCATGCCACCTTCTACAAAAGCCTGGAGGAGGGGGACCGGTGTGTAAAACTGGATATCGACAAGGGGCAGTATCGGCGGCTGGTCGCCTTTATTGAAAACAGCCTGAAGACCGACCTCCTTGGACAACCCATTGTCATTCCGACAGAGGCCCGGTACGATAATGATGACGCCTTTTATGAGGCCAAAGGGCATTATAGCCTGTTTCATACCTGTAATACCTGGACGAACAACGCTCTCAAGGCCTGCGGACAAAAGGCCTGCTGGTGGACTCCCTTCGAAGACGGGATATTTTACCCCTATAGAAAATAAAAATTCGCCAACACCCAATAAACCAACGACTTCTTCGTTTCAGCCGTAATCCAAGTCGAATGCTGTTCAATTCAGTCCAATTCCTACTGTTTTTCCCGATCGTTACGATCATATATTTCCTGCTGCCTCATAAATATAGATGGATACACTTATTGATCGCCAGTTGTATATTTTATATGGCTTTTATCCCGGTGTATATCCTGATCCTGATCTTTACGATCATCATAGATTATATAGCCGGCATTATGATCGAAAATAGCCAGGGACCAAAGCGCAAGCGATTCCTGATCATGAGCATCGTCGCCAATGTGGGTGTTCTGGCCTTCTTTAAATACTATAATTTCTTCCTGGGGAACGTAAATGATCTCCTCCACTCCTGGCATATTGCGACCCATCCCCTGCCTTTCCTGGGTATCATCCTGCCGATCGGGTTGTCGTTTCATACTTTCCAGGCCATGAGCTATACCATCGAGGTCTATCGGGGGAATGAAAAAGCCGAAAGACATTTTGGTATCTATTCTTTATATGTTATGTTCTATCCCCAATTGGTAGCCGGCCCTATCGAAAGACCGCAAAACCTATTGTACCAGTTCAGGGAAGAGCACAGATTTGACAGCCAGAACCTGCTGGAAGGGCTCCGGCTGATGTTATGGGGGTTTTTTAAGAAATTAGTCATTGCTGACAGGCTTTCACAATATGTCTCCACCGTGTATGAAAATCCGGGACACTATCACTACCTGAACCTTGTGATTGCCACCGTATTTTTTGCCATTCAGATCTACTGCGACTTTTCCGGCTATTCTGACATTGCTATCGGTGCGGCCAGAACGATGGGCTTTAAGCTGATGACCAATTTCAACCGACCTTATTTCTCCAGAAATATCCAGGAGTTCTGGCGTAGATGGCATATCTCTTTGTCCACCTGGTTCAAGGACTACCTATATATCTCACTGGGCGGAAGCCGCAAGGGCGTCAAAAGGATGTATATCAATTACGCTATCGTCTTTGTGGTGAGCGGTTTTTGGCATGGCGCGAGCTGGACTTATATCATCTGGGGCGCTATTCATGCGATGTTGATCATTTCGTACGTCATGTACAGAAGAAGGTTTAAAGAAAAAGAGAATGAGGGTTGGCTAAGGAATTACTTCAATACCATCGCGACTTTTGCTGTCGTCTGTCTCGCCTGGATCTTTTTCAGAGCGGGTACGTTATCAGATGCCCTTGTTATCTGTAAACATATCTTCGGTCTTTATCACGGGAATGCATTCCAACTGGTGTTATTGGATAGCCGCGGGGCCATTGCATTCACCAAAACAGCGTTGATGATCAGCTTTTCCATGATCGCTTTCCTGTTCCTCACCGAATCGAAATTGTCCCCTCCTTTGATGGGTTTCAATAAAAGGTCTTATGCGGATGTTGTTTTTATGGCGGGAGCGCTGTCTCTGATCGTATTATTAGGTGTTTTTCAAAATAACAGCTTTATCTATTTTCAATTCTAATAAAATGCAGCCGCTAAAAAGATTATTGATCGCATTGCTCCTGGTAGGGGCTATTTGCCAGCTGTCCTTTGTCGCGTTCACAAAGCAAGTTGAAAAATATGAGGTCCACAATACGGAGCGTCTTCGGGAATTGCTTTTGAATCACACGTATTACGACCTGATCTTTTTGGGTTCTTCGAGGACCCATTTCGGTGTAAATCCAAGAATTATAGACAGTGTCTGCGGTCTAAAATCCTATAATGCAGGCGTAGAAGGAGGGAACCTATATGAATTCGAAATGATGTTGAAAGCATATCTGGAGAATCACCCGGCCCCCCGCTATGTCGTGCTTAACTTCGACCTTCATAGTTTCGCCGACACATCCCGGTTGTTCAACTACCCGGTGTATTTCCCCTATACAAGCAATAAGGTCATTAACGCTTATATGTCGGACAACGGTTATTTAAATACTACTAAAGAGATCCTCCCTTTTCTGAAACTGGCAGACTATGACGATGACACGAAGGGCGTCTTCCTAAAGACATTAGCCGGAAGAACAGAAATTGCGCCGGGAGATTTTCAGTATAAAGGATATGTTTCCAATTCGGATGTTACTATTACGAATGAACCACCGATAGTCAGGCACTATCAGAAAATTGCGGATAACAAGCGCCAGGCCCTGGACCGGATCATCCGGCTGTGCCGAGAAAAAAAGATTGAATTAACCTTTATCTATCTACCGGAATATAAAAGAGAGTATGAGCAAAGTGTGACCAATAGCGATGAGTTTTTTACAACGGTCGACAGTTTTGCAACGAGCAATCATCTCCAATTCCTCCGGGATGATAAGCTGGCCATCAATAACAATCCATTGATGTTTGCCAATATTACCCATTTGAACAGAGAGGGTGCGCAGGAGTATTCTGCGATACTGGCCAAGGAGCTGCAGACCAACCTGTAAATGTCCGGGTGTTGATCCGTATGATTATCTCTTATTGACCTGCCTGTTCTTATTAAAGATGGCCGCCACTGCAATCAGGATCCATACACAATTCACCACCATCGAAGGAATAGCACGGTGATACAGCGTGTTGACGATGAGCAGCGAACTTCCTACTATATTTAAGAAGTAATAAGCTACGCTGTCGGAGCTCAATCTTTTATTGATATTCAATCCATAGGCCAGGATCACCATTACGGACCCAAGCCAGCCCAGTATTTCAATCAGCATATGGCATAATTAGGTTTGGTTCTAAAAATCCGTGTCCAACTTTGCATACGTCACCACCTACCCATATCTCCATCGGCATATTTTCTGACCCTTCCATTTTTACATAAAGCCGGCTCGGTCTGTCGAGATTGGCGCCCTGGTTTAACTGAATTTGCTCTTTGGCCTTTCTAAAGCCATGCTCAACCAGGAAAGCTCCGCAAGGGCCCGCAAGACTCCCGGTAGCAATATCTTCTACCTTTCCTGTATTGTCCCAGGTGCGCATGCTTAATGTAGGGATCTCCAGCGTTCCGATGAATTTCGCTCCATATGCCTCCATCGTCGAAGTAATATCGTCAACCATGATCTTAGCCTTTATCCCACCAGCTTGCAAAGGCAGAATGACATACGCAAGTCCTGTTGACACCACACACGGCATTAATCCCGGGTATAAATCATCCATTTCCAGGTTCATTATTTGCAATAATTCCTTTGCTTCCTGTCCAGATAGTGTATAGCCAAACTCCGGTGTGCCCTGGTTCATCACCGATGCATAATGGTCGTCCTTCCTCCTTGTCTGTACTAAAACCGTCTTTTTATTCAACTGAAACTCCCATTGGCAGGTTGGCAGATCAGAGAAATATAAATCGTGCGCTACGCCAGCCGCTCCCAATACCGGGTGACCGGCAAAATCGAGTTCCTCTTCACAGGTGAATACCCGGGCCTTGAATCTGAATTTGTCCTGTCGTTGAAGAAAGATGCTTTCAAACTGTCTCATTTCCTGTGTGATCCGCTGCATGAACTTATCTGTGAATCGTTCTGCATCTGTGAATACCGTCAGACCATTACCCGACAAGGGTTTGGAGGAAAATACATCCACGTGGTAGTATGGTATATTCATAATTTGTATCTTGTCCGGGAAACCCCCTAACCATGAAGATAAAGCACTTTCTCCTATCCTTCCTGCTATTCCCCTCACTGTCCGCAATCTCACAGGAAGATCACTGGGAAGCATACCTGGCACAATATGAAAAGGGAGTAGGCTCCACGCTGATCAATATGTCGCTGAGAACCATCGCTCCGATGAAACAGTATCCCTTCCTCCTCAAGGCGGGCGTCAAATTAAAGAAGTGTTCACCAGACGGGCTTTTTACCGACGCAGAGTCGGATGTGCTTTATTCCATCTCGGACAAGATAAAGACCCGTATCGACAGCCTTGAAAAAAATATGTCAGTAGGTACATTCACCTATCAGTGTGAGCGCACGGATTATTATTATATCGGCGATACCACCCATGCGCGGGCAGTTCTGTCCGCCGCCTTTCGACGATACCTCCCCGACTATGAATATATCATAGAGATCAGACCTGATTCGGCCTGGAATTCCTATCTCCTCTTCCTTTATCCCAATGAAGAGACAATGGAATACATCGAGAACAGCAAGGTCGTCATGAATCTAAGTAAAGCGGGGGACGACCTGAGCAAGCCCCGCCAGACAGATCATTGGTTGTATTTTGGCACCGAGGCCGACAGAGAGGCTTTTGTAAAATATGCGTTGGAGGAAAAATTCAAAGTAGAAGGGAAAGAGTACCGCGAGAAGGCCGATCTGCACTACCAACTCCATCTTTCCCGAACCGACATGGTCGACGTCGGCTCAATAAGCGCCATTACATTAAAACTACGCAGAAAGGCCAAGGAACTGAACGGGAAATACGACGGTTGGGAGACATTTGTCATTAAGTAAGCCCCCACCCCGCGCCGCAGTCAAGATAATACAAGAAACAGATAATTTCCTATTATTAATCTGGTATTACTTTGTAGACATGCGTATACCCCATCTTGTCCTCATCCCCAGCCTACTGTATATTCTGTCCGGCTGTGATCATCCGGCTGCATCCACTACTTCCTCAACTTCCCCTACATCCTCTGCTGCCGACAGGTCGATACCGCACCTGGAAAAACAGGGCAGTGCCGCGCATCTAGTGGTAGGGGGGAAGCCATTCCTGCTCATATCCGGAGAGCTGCATAATTCTACTGCGGGTGGAGTCGAGCACATGCGACCGGTATGGAAACGTCTAAAGGCAAAAAGCCTCAACTCAGTCATTGCCACGGTGTCCTGGGAGCTGATCGAGCCCACGGAGGGGAATTTCGATTTCACCCTTGTCGATAGTGCCATTGCCGGCGCCAGGGCAGCGGATCTGAAATTGGTGCTGATCTGGTTTGCCAGCTGGAAGAATGGCGGTTCTATCTATATGCCTTCCTGGATAAAGAAGAATTATGAAAAATATTCACGGGCAAAGGATGAGCAGGGACGGCCGCTGGAGATCCTATCGGCCTTTGGCAAGGCTTCCTGTGAGGCGGATGCCAAAGCGTTCGCCGCGCTCATGCGTCATATTAAAGAGGTAGACAGCCAGCAGCAGACGGTGGTAATGATACAGGTGGAGAATGAAATGGGGTTGCTGGATCATCTTGGCAAGAGCCCCGGCAATGCGAGAAGAGATTTTAGCGAGGATGCCAATAACGCGTATAACCGACCGGTGCCGGAAACCCTCACGGATTATCTGACTGCACATAAAGCGTCGTTGTTCCCCGAGCTTTATAAAGTCTGGTCTGCCGGTGGTTTTAAAAAGGCGGGTACCTGGGAAGAGGTGTTTGGCAAAAGCCAGCTGCGCAACGATGTTAAGGATTGGGCATTCTATTCCTATTATACAGAAGAGCTTTTCAGCGCCTGGAATTATGCCAGCTATGTGGAAAAAGTGGCTGCGGCTGGTAAGAAAGAGTATGCCCTGCCGATGTATGTAAACGCCTGGCAAAAACAACCTTCAACTTTTCTGCCCGGTAAATATCCATCGGGGGGGCCTTTGCCACAGGTGATAGATATCTGGCGTTGTGCTGCTCCTTCGATCGATTTTATCTCGCCAGATATTTATACCAATGATTTCACACGGGTATGTACGGAATATACGAGAAGCAATAACCCGCTCTTCATTCCTGAAACCATCGGGGGCGAGACAGGCGCGGCAAGAGCGTTTTATACATTCGGTGAATACAGCGCGGGGTGTTTTGCTCCTTTTGGCATCGACGAAGAGCAGTATACGATCAACGATCCGCTGGATGACAGTTATGCAGCATTGCAGCAGCTGGCCCCTATGATCCTTGCGAACCAGGGCAAGGGAACCATGAGGGGAATACTGGTCGACTCGGCCCAGCGGGTTCAGCGGTTTGAGCTGGGAGGGTACACCATCGAGGCGACCCTTGCATCTGACGGCGGCAGGCCTGCTATAGCAGGGGGTATTATTATCTTACAGGATGGTGCATTTTTTGTTGCCGGCCGGGCGCTGGATGTCCTCTTCCACTCCAAAGACAGTTCGGTGCGTATCGGGATCGATGCTGCCGATGAAGGTATCTTCGAGAATGGTAAATGGACTCCCAAAAGAAGGCTTAACGGAGATGAGACACATGCCAGCACCTGGTCGGGCACGGGGTTGAAGTTCCCGCCGGACAAGGTCAGCATACAAAAGATCTCTATATACACCTATAAATAGGGCAGGCCGATCACCTCACATTGACTTTACTTCTTTCACACCTGTCCCACATGCTCACGAAATAATCGGCGGCGGAGAAGAGTACCTGTCTTTCATCCAGTGTCATACCCAGGTTTTTAAGGTCCTGGAAATAATCGGGGAACAGGCCGATATGCGCAACGCCTTCCGTATTGTAATCCCACGACTTGTTACCAAAAGAATACTTGCGGAGGAAATAGCCTGAGGTTGCCGTATGCGTGGGTTGTCCCGGAGCAGCATAGCTTATCTGTCTGGCCCAGTTTGTATAGATACCGCCGCTGTAGCGGGACCTTTCCCCGCCACGGCCGTCCCCATGTCTTGGCTTTGGCATCACGACACATCCATTGATATCGGAACCTAGCATGATGGCGCCTCCATTCATTTTTGTCGAGCTCATCGCCAGCCTGAAATTCGCCAGGTACTGCCCTGCAGTAGATTCGCCAATGCCCAGGCCAAACACACCGCCGAGCCGGCGTATATTCTGCAGCTGTTCGTTGGTCCGTTGATTTTCGCTGACCTTGTGTCCGGGGTCTTCAAAGAAACCATCCCGCAGGCCATTGTGCCCCGATGCCACCGGGTAGTTGAATTGGTTGGCGAGGTTCAGGGCATCCCGTACGGAATGATCGCTCATATGATCTATATCCACGATCATCCCCAGTTTCATCATCTGGCGGATGGCAAATTTTCCCAGGTCTGTCAGCCCCAGCTGATTTTGTTGTCCGCCGGGTATGTTATTGTACACATCCCAATCCGCGCTCATGGTCAGGAGACTTTGCACGATCTTGAATTGTTGTATACATCCCAGTTTTGGTACGGGACAAAAGTCAGAACTGGTAGGATCTGCGTTAAAGGCAGGTGGAAAGGGCATCTCGGCCAAACCGGTGAGAAAACCACCCATCCCAAAGATCGCGGCATTCATCGCCCCATCGGTAGGCGTACCGCCGGTGAGACTCAGGGTATATTTGATCCGGGAGTCCGACGCCGCCTCCACATTAAACATATGACCCGGCGGAATGGGCGTGCCCCACGGTAAGGGTCTGCTGGTGGTGTATTTGTTACTTAGATTGAATAACAGACTGTAGACGGCAGAGCCGCCGAATTTGTTGTTGACGAGGTGGATGGGGAATATATATCTTACACCCTTCCGATAGAGCCGCTGTATCTCGGCCGCCACGGCCGCCTCACCGGAGTTGATATTGGCATAATTGAAGTTGCCGAGATTATCCACTTCCATCCCTATCACCACCGCCATTTTGTTGCTGCGTACAATGCTGCGTACATCTTCGGGCTTATAGGCTATCTGCATAAAGTCGGAGTGCCGGCCAACAAAGGACACGATCTCATTCAACTGGAGGTCGGCTGCCGCCTTGTCATCCAGAGGGCCGTCGCCGCTGACCACACCACCCAGCAGCTCGCTGTTCACCGTCAATGTCACCAACACGCGCAGGCCGCCCTGGTAGGCCCGTCTGATCCAATCCACATACATCTGCTGATGGCTGACGCTTGAAAAATGCGGCCAGTATAAGAAGTTTGGATAGCCTTCATGCGGATGGTCGCCGTGCGGATTTCTGTCCAAGGAAACCCGCTTCTCATAATCACCATCAAAAGCAAAGTTCAGCACTGCCGCACGGATGTAGTTGCCACAGGTATTGTCCAGACCCCAGCCTCCATGTGCCGAATTGCAATTGCCCAGGCATTGGTCCACCGAAGTTGCCCGATAGTCGGAAGGATTACATCCATATGTTCCCGCAGGTACGATAGAGCCGATGTCCGGCGCACCATACAATAGCTTGCGGCCAAATCCCAGATAGCTCATCAGATGTGTGTGCAGATCCACGGCGCCATAAATGGGTACATACTGATCCACTACTATCTGCCTGTCGAGGTTGGTGGTCATATCCTTTATCGTGATGAGCTGTACTTTCAGGGAGTCGTCGGCCTCCATGTTGGCGGTGGGGTTATATTTCACCATCTTGAAGTCGTCTACATTGATAATGCCCCAATCCATATTGGTGGAATTGTCCGTGACCCGGATGACATAGAGCTTTGACGTATCCGTCAGCCAATGTACATCCCAATATTCCCTGCGAAATATATGACTGTTATGACCCGTCTTGGCATCGAGGCCCCGTATCGGTTTGTACGTAGTATCCATCACCGTACCCACGGCGCCCTGATGGACGCCGGGTAAGGGTTGCTGTCCCTGTGCGAGGCTGCGAACATTGCCTGTCAGTCTGGGGCCGACGTTGACCTCCAGGAACTCTACCTTTAAGTTGTTTATGTCCATTCCGCCCGACACCAAAAAGCTTACAAAGTTCTGATTCGGATAGAGCTTGAATGGCTCGGAGGTGAGTGTTCCCGTAGCACCGCCTCTGTCGTTGGAGCTGCCGAGTACTGCATCCGCGCGGCTGGTCATCCAATGCTGATGTTTATAGCCGATGTGAAATTTTATATCCTCCCAGTAGTCGCCTCCAATGTCTGTCATCGACACCACGTTGAAGTTTTGCCATGTATAAATATCGTTGCCCTGGCGCTGGTTGAATGCAGGGCCTTCTATGCGCCAGCCGGGAAGGTTGCGATAGTAGCCCAATTCAAAGTCTCCGTTCTTCAGGAACATAAATTGTCTGATCGTGGTGTTGGCCCGCGCCAACTGGGGTTGGTATACAAGGGGTTTAGAAGTATCTGGTTTGGGAGAGATCTGCGTTACTATTTTTGGCGCCGGCAGGGTGGTCCTGTACTGGGGACTTATCTCAAATGCGATGGTATAAGGGTTCTTTGACTGATCTACCTTTTCCAGCATTTTATTGTACGTCTGTCGTAGAAAGGCTGTGTCACCGGGCTTTTGATTTAGGAAGATGATCTTATTGCCTTCTCTCCGTATCTGTCCCTTTTGCTGCATGATGGTGAGTCCGCGCTCAAAATCAGCCTTTGACTGCTGCGCAATAGATAAGATGGGACATAGGAGAATTGCGAGACCAAGGAATGTTTTACACATAGAAGGGATTTAGCATTACAAATACATCTATAATTTCTTAATGAATACCCCGCATAAATGTGTAGTTGCAGAAGAGTGCTAAAAGACAGGATTTTGTTAATCACTTGTTACAAGGCAACCTTAATCATATAATCATCGTGACTGAGAGCGAAATTCGAACTATTATGAGACTACTTATTTTCAAACCATCGTTTAATCTCTTTTTAATCTTCACGCTTCTGACTTTGCTGTCCCAGACATCATATGGCCAGGAGAAAAAGACATCGCCCACACGCGAGACAAAAGTTCAATTCGGCGTCAAAGTAGGTATGGGTATTTCTGAATTGATGACAAGCGGCAGCCCCACCACCATCGTCGATGGAAACACACAGACCATGCGTTATTTTCCCGTCACTACTTTCACCGGTGGTGCATTTGTATCCATTCTATTGGGGGGAAAGTGGAGTCTGCAGCCCGAACTCGTATACTCTCTGCAGGGCGCAACGGGCAAACCCGAACAGAACTATTATGTCACTGCTACGGAGGCCTACCGTCTGGGCTATCTCAACATTCCCGTCCTGGTGAAATACAAATTGCCGCTGGCATTTTTTGTCGAGACGGGTCCGCAGCTGGGTCTGCTGTTAAGCGCCAAGGACAATGAAACACTGGTCGGATCTACCAGCTCGGTGAATTATAATATAAAAAGCCAGCTTAAGTCCACGGATCTTAGCTGGGCTCTTGGGGTAGGGTATTGCAGTCCTTTCAACATAGGTTTTGATGTACGTTATAACCTGGGGCTGGGAAATATCAACCAGGCCACCAGCGGAAGCACGACGGCTCCAATCCCCGCAGGCACGTTGAAGAACAGTGTGTTCCAGCTTGGCGTGTTTTATATTTTTGGAAAGAAGTTGTTCAATCCGCCGCCGCCTCCGGAAATATAATAGGGCCGGGAATTGTACCCGGCCGGGCCTCACGGCGTCTGCGACTGATCGGGGTGTGTGGTTTTCCAATCCTTCTCGAAGAATTGGCCCCACTCCAGTATGTACTTGTAGAATTCGTACTCCGTCTCGCAGCTCTGGATAAATTCGTATGACGGCCGGTACTGACGCATAAAGGTGTCGAGCGCCGGCGACTGGAGACCTGTGACCCTTTTTACGATGGCCCGGGTGAAGCGGTGGTCAATGTATTTGTCTTTCTCTTCGTCCTGGAGTCGTTGCTGGAACGCCAGCATGCGTCGATTCTTCTTGCCATCCAGCAAGAGGTCAAAGTCGAGTCCTACACCGAACCCCGCACCGCGTTTGTTGGATTTCATGCCGGTGACGTAGTCGGCCTCATAGTCAAATATCTTTTTATATTCTTTTCTGTTCTCCAGGGAGTCTTCATGGTAATTGCTGGATCGCACAAAGACAGAGGGTAGTGAATCCACTGCTACTTCCAGGCTCATGTCAAAAGGGAAGCCCACAGGAATATCCTTTACGGGAAATTTCGTGGTGGCCCGACCCAGGTAAGAAAAATAAATGGAGTCAGTGGCTGCCAGCCTGATCTGATAATGGCCCAGGGAATCTGTTATGGCGCCTGCACCCGAGGCACCCATGACGCTGACGCCCCGCATACCATACATCATGGATCTGTCATATACCGTGCCGTTGATCTGGGTCTGTGCCAGGGCAGCGGAGGCGATGAAGGGCAGTACCGCTGCCAGCAGGAGTTTTTTCAATGACAGTACTTTTTTTTGGCAGAAATCCTATGCATAGCTGTTCCGGAAGATAGATACGCGCAAAACCCCGGGAAGTTGCCTGTTTGTTATTTAACGGGTATTTAATCTGCCGATACTGGCCGGAAAGCATGGGCACGAGCTGGCGCCTTACGGGGTAGATTTCAAGCGCTGGCCCTTTTACCGGTGAATATCCAAAATCCATACAGATTTTCATCAGATAAAATTAACCATCCGGAGTTGCAGGTTTGATAGGAAGGGGGTAATTTACCGTTTGCACATTCCGGAATGAACCTTTTGTTCGTTGTCCATAACCGAGGGACAGAAGCCCACATTACTAACTGAAAATCAAATATTTTGAACCTGCTGATCATAGAAGATGAACCGGAGCTGTTCCAGAGTATCTCCAACTATCTTGGCCAAAGTAAGTTCGTCTGTGAGGTGGCAAGCGATTTCCACAGCGCCGAGGATAAATTAGCGGATGCTCAATATGATTGCATCATACTTGACATCAATTTGCCGGGAGGCAGTGGTCTGGATCTGCTGCAAAAAATAAAGCAGAGTCAAAAAAATGACGGGGTGCTGATCATCTCTGCAAAAGGCTCGCTTACCGACAAGGTAAAGGGGCTGGAGCTGGGGGCGGACGACTATCTTACCAAGCCATTTTATCTGGCGGAATTGTCAGCCCGTGTGAACGCCATTATCCGGAGAAGGTCTTTTTCCGGCAATAATTGTCTTCAGTTCGATAAGTTGAACATCAATATCCTTAATAAAACGGTAAACACGGGGGGAGATGACCTGGACCTTACCCGAAAGGAATATGAGCTGCTGATATATTTCGCCAGCAATAAGAACAAGGTAGTAACCAAAGAGTCCATTTTGGAGCATTTGTGGGGTGATCCCGCCGGAATGTCCGACACCTACGATCTCATCTATTCGCATGTCAGGAATCTGCGAAAAAAGCTGGCAGAAGCGGGTTGTCCGGATTATATCAAATCCATCTATGGTATGGGTTATAAATTTGCGGTGGCATGAAGCTAATACAGAAGTATAACCGCATGATCCTGCCAGCGATGGCATTGCTGTTTATAGCATCTGTTATCTGCAGCTATTACCTGATCCGTAATGCGCTGCAAAATGAGCTGGACAAAGGGTTGTTACGAACGAAGTCGCGGATAGAACAATATGTTGCGGTCCATCATGCATTGCCAGTCATTCTTTCTTTCGACGATCAGCATATCCGATTTGAAAAGGTAAGCGGAGCCAAAGGGGACAGCGGGCTAAGCACTTCCACCCTGTTCATACCCGAGCAATATGAAAATCACCGATCGAGAACGCTGGTGTTCACGATGGCGGTGGGGCAAGATGTTTATCGCACTACCATCAATCAGCCGCTGGAAGGGATCAAGCATCTTACGAAGGTCGTAGCCATCATTGCTATGGCCACCGTCTTCCTGACCCTGGTATTATTGCTGCTGATCAACCGGAATATGTTCTCGCGTATCTGGAGGCCTTTTTATTCGGCGCTGGATGTGATGAAGTCATTTAAGGTTCGTCATTCTCAGGTCCCAAAATTCCCCGAAACCTCTATCGAAGAGTTCAATCTTATCAATCAGCATTTCAGACAGTCCGCAGAAAACGCCATACGGGATTACAGGATATTGAAGGAGTTCACTGAAAATGCCTCTCACGAGATACAGACGCCGCTGGCTATCATACGGGCCAAGCTCGATCTGTTCGTTCAGCAGGATAATCTGGCGGAGATCCAGGTCGGGCTGCTGCAATCCATCTATGCATCGATCACTAAACTGACCAAGCTGCAACAGTCCCTTTCCCTGCTGACGAAAATGGAAAACGGTCAATACCATCCTCAAAGTGAGATAGCGCTGGACCTTGAGCTACAGAACAAGATAGATCAGTTCCAGGAGTTGTGGCAGGATAAAAAAATACAGTATTCTGTTCAGCTGAGCGAGTCCGTTATTCATGCCAATAAAGATCTGCTGGATATATTATTGAATAACCTGATCGGGAATGCTACCCGGCATAATGTCCTGAATGGCGCTATCGAGATCAACCTGGATATGCACAGTCTTCGTGTCAGCAATACGGGTTTAGAGGAGCCATTGGATCCCGCCCGGCTGTTCCATAGATTCTATAAGCACTCACCGCAGTCCGGTAATAACGGGCTGGGTCTTTCCATCATAAAGGCTATCTGCGAAGCATCCTCGGCGAGCATCCTTTACCAATATGATAAAGGATGGCATAGATTTTCCATGAGCTGGTAAATGGGCGTTTACCCGTTGAGCACAGAGGAATGGGACAGATACCTCTGAGATGGGTAATAAATAAAAAAGCAGGACCCTCCTGTCAGCATGGGGATCAGTTCGCGGCTGAGCTCTTCGGGAATGGCGGGGCAGCCATAGGTCGTTCCCATTACGCCATATTTTTCCAAAATCCGGTCGCTGACATAAGTTGCGCCATGGATCACTATATTCCTTTCGCTTGCGAGGGTATTATAGCCTCTATCGAAGCCATCGAGACGAAGGGAGAGACCATTCTCGCCTATATAGGTGTTTCGGGTGACATAGAAACCAAGGCTGCTTTTATGAGAGTCCGGTGCATTGGAAAATGAGCTGGCGAATTCGTTACCGGAGCTCATGCCATGTGCGACATAGTTGCGGCTCAACAACTTTTTTGCATTGAGGTCGATGACATACATGCGTTTTTGGCTGGAAGACTGGCCGAAATCGCAAATGGTGAGGATGTCGGGGTTTTGTATCTCATGTCTTCTCAACAGGCGATGGTATCCTACCAGTGCATATTGTAATACTTTTTCATCGAGCCCTTCGCTGGAGAGCTGCAGCTCTTCGTACAATATGTAGGCCTCCATTCCTATGATCCTTAATTCGGCCCTACGGGCGGCGGCGCGTTGGGCAGCGGCAAAGCGGATGGCGGCTCTTGCTTTTATGGCTTTTGTATGGGCGGCCTTGCTGGCAAGGGCGGTGCTGGTATGGAAATAGGAATATACGTGTGAGACCTCCGAGGGGGTGGCGGTTCTTTTCTCCATGAGAGGAGAGGGAACGGCAAATAAGGTGATGCAAAGTAATTTGCCCAGGCAATGAACTGGCGTTGTCATAAATAGGGTGATTTAGGATTAACTACTATAGTAGTTCATAGCCTAAAGGATTCGAGGAAATTCAGAGGATGTACGGATGTGGTGAAAATCTAGCTGTGTGAAATTTGTAAATCTAAAGCGATGGTAATTCGAGGAGATTGGGTACGGTCGGGTGAAAAGGTGCTGTTGATTGAAGTCAAGGTCAAAAGTAATCAGCGGCGGGCGCTTATGCAAGCGTTTTGAAAGATTTTTTTGGGGTGGTGATGAATTTTTGATTTTTATGCCTTGTTATTCTGCGTTTTACACATTACACTGTTAGTAAATGTGGGTAATTGGGCGTCACTCCAATATGGTATATTTGAAGGTCTTTTCGACCTCTGCTGTCGTCCCGTCGGGCTTGTTGTAGTGCATTTGGATGGGGAGGGAATAGGTGCCGGGCGGGTCGTTGGCGATGAATTTGTATTTCAAGACCCGTACGTGTGTACATATCTCCCATCCAGGCCCACAGTTGAATAGTGTCTCCTTTCCTGACCCGGGTGTTGCTGATGAACGCGGTGGGAAGAAATTCGCAGATAATGGGGCTATGGATGGCGAAACGTTGTGAACAATAATTTACTATGTTATATTCAGATGTTACCAGTTCATTTTTAAGCCTGGATAAAATGGCTTGTTTTAGATAGGGGTCGTCGGTGTGGTTGCGCTCGTCGAGCAGGCTGTCGGTTCGGATGGGTGTCTCTGTGATGATAGCCCGCACGGAATTTTGGTAGGCGGTTATTGCATGGTCTTTAGACCGACTGCAGCCTGTGGAGATAATCAAGAAGGATACGAGGATGCTAGGGTGCAATTTCATATTTAATGTCTTTTTTAAAGCTTGATGTGCTTCCATCGGGGCGGGTGTATTCTATCCTTATCGGAATGGTATGTTTTCCCGGTGTGTTGCCCACGACGGTGCTGTATTCGGCCACACCTTCGGTATTTACTTCGATGGGAACACCATTGATCGTTACTTTAGGTTTACAGGCTAGGGAAAACGCGCCTATACCGGCATCGATGGTCAGGGTCTGTCCAGCTTTGAGGTAATTGCTATTGACGCCTGCCAGGAACGAATATTTATCGTAGGCATCACGCGCGATATTCGTATGTATGTCAGCGTACCTGGCCATTTCAAATTGTGTAAGGAGCATATCGTTTTCAATTTGAGCCAACAGGATATAGGCCGTCGCCGCTGTAGTATTTGCCGGATCAAATCCGTCGACGAGGCTCTCCGGGACATGGGTGATCATCCTTGGAATATCTTTTTTTATATCTTCTTTTATCACATCCGGGATATCCATGCTGTCGGAGTTCCATGCGTTCAGGATGGCTTTGTGATATGCTGCGATCTTCCCGGATAATTCTTTTTTTCCTCCAGCCTTTTCAAAAAGGTCATATACAGCGCTTTTATCTCCCCATTGCGAGGACGCGTTTGTAGAGTCCAGGACAAGGTGAGCCTGTTTCCTCAACGCTGATCTTAGGCTATTCAGATAGGTATGCATTTCATCGGACGACTCTTTTACCGCATGAAAATGGGGAAGCCATATTTTTGTTCTCTCAGTAGTGTAGGGCTCATCACTCCTGTTCTGAAGGATCCGCTCAAGGTTATTTATCTGCCCGTATATAAAATCATTGCTGTGATCCAGGCTTTTTATGATCCCTGTCATTTGAGCCAGGCTGGGATCGGGGTGCCGGCGGCAGGCGGCGGACAGCAGGAAGAGGCTGATAAGAAGATTACGGGTTCTTTTCATATCCTATGATATTTTAAAATTTCCTAATTTGCCTTTATGAATTCCCCCTCTGCACGAGCCGTTGTTGGATACTTACCGGATCCTGAGTTTGCCCACGTACCTGATCCATGCGGGTGGTCAATTCGCTATCCATACCCTGGCGGATATTCATCCCGACCTGCCTTTTACGTCCACGGTCTTCCGGACTAACTACTTTTCTTTTGTGTTTGTAAAGGATGGGGAGGGGGGGTATACGCCGACGAACAATCTTTTAAAACGCTGCCGGGTACTATTTATTGCTGGCCAGCTGTGGTCAACATTTACTGGTGAATGGAGCGGCTACCAATTAGTGGGTATGGGTTAGCGTACGAGTCGTATCTTTATGAAAACAGCTTTTATAGCAACATGAGTTTTTTTAAGAAGATCTTTGGGTCTAAAAGGCCAGTAGCAACGACAAGCATTGAAGAATTTTGGAATTGGTTTTCCAGCCATGCAGCAGAATTTCGCAATATTGTAAAAAACCAGGAAGGGTTGGATGAGAACTTCCTGGAAAGGTTGATGCCCCGGCTGCAAAGCGTCAATCCGACGTTTTACTCTCTGACAGGCATGCTGGATGATGATACGGCCGAGCTAGTCGTCACCTCCGATGGAGTTGTCAAGCTATTTGTCTTTGTAGAAGAATTCATACAGTCTGCTCCAATCATCAAAGGCTGGAAGTTCACCGCACTAAAACCTCCGACAAATTTAAAGTCATTTAGTCTGGAATCAAACGGCTATTCGTTCAGCAGTAGCAATATCCATTTCTATTACCACAAAGAAGATACATATCCTGATGAAATAGATATTTCTCTGACATATGAATCTTATACGGAAGAGAATAAAGATCTGGTGGTACAAGGATGTCTGCTATTTATTGAGAATAGCATCGGTGAAATGAACATGGCGACCAAGATAGACGCTGTGACAGTAGTTCCCAAAATTGCGGAAGGTGAGGAGCCCATTCCCATAGACAAGCTGGAGGAGTTCCTCACCTGGCGTGAAAAAGAGCTGGTGGAAAAATACGAGGGCGCCTATCTCAGTTCCGATACAGATACTTATGCCTTAATGGAAGCGGAAGGTCCCAATGGGCTGCCGGTAATAGCTGTCATTAACCAGGACATGCTCGAATGGGATGCAAAGGCATCGCATCCCTGGATAATCGTTGTCGAGATAGCCTATGACGGAAAAGGCAGAAACGGAATGCCTGACAAAAAGACAAACGTTTTGATGAATCGGTTCGAAGACGAGCTGACAGCACAGTTGCCCCATTCCGGAGGGCATTTGTATCTTGGAAGAGAGACTTTCGATAGTAAAAGGGAAATTTATTTTGCCTGCAAAGAATTCCGAATTGTATCCAAAGCAGCGGCCCAGACCATCGCTCAATATCAACAACGGCTAGAGGTCACCTATGATATTTACAAAGACAGGTATTGGCGTTCGCTGGATCAATATAGAAAGTCACGAACCATATAGATTCCGAAGATAAGGAGCTTCCGAAGGTATAGGTTGCAGGAGAGGGTTCTCAGGGTATATAGGGTTTCCCCGGTACGCCCCAACCCCACTCCGGCATAGGTGTGCCGGGCTCGATGGTTGGCTTTTCCGCATTGGAGGTCAGCACGGCAATACGTGTTCCCCATTCGATGTAAGCCACAAAGGCGCTCCGGAATTCAGGGTCATCCGGCAGTTTTATCTCATCGGCCGTATCAATCAACAATTGCACCCACCGGCGCCGCTGTTCCTCCGTCAAATGCCGTCCAAAGTGGCGTTGCACCATACCGGCATGGCTACCGCCTTCCTCTGTATATACCGTGGGACCGCCAAATACCTCCGCGATGAAGTTGGCCACATGCCGTTGATGTGTCGGGGACATGTGTCTGAACACCGGCTCGAGAATGGGATCAGCCAATACCTTCTTATAAAATGTATCCGTTAGCTGCTGGAATTTTTCCATTCCCCCCATCCATTCGTATAGGGATGGTATCTTATCGTAGCTTTGTGGTGTTGTCATGGGTCTTCCGTTTGCGGCAAACTTACTGGATAATATGATCGCCGGAAAGAACTTACCAAAAAGTAGGGGTAGCCGACGATGAATTTTAACTTTATGATCAAACTACATAACAAAACATATACCTGTCCTGTCGATGTATCGCTGAGCTTTGTCAGGGGCAAGTGGAAGGTGCTGATATTATTTCACCTGTATTATTTTCAAAAGAGAAGCTATAGCGAGATCAGGGATAATCTACCGGGCATATCCGAAAAAGTGCTTGCCCAACAGTTGAAGGAACTGGAAAGGGACGGGATGATCCATAAAAACACGCGCTCCTCCAAGCCATTGCGGGTGGAATATGAACTAACGGACATGGGCCGTTCGTTATCGCCCATGCTGGAATTCCTCAGCCAGTGGGGGATCGGATATCTAAAGACCAACGGTATCGACTACGTACAGGATCAGCACTTATACAAATAACTTCTTTTAGCGGGTGACCAATGGGATAGTTTGTCTTGGTGTGTTCCATCCTTCCAGCCGTAGTTCGGGGGCAGTGCCTTTTATCAGGGTCTTTGGACAGCTGACGGTTGTCGTCGCGGTCTCACCGGGAGGGATAGAAAAATAATTGTCGGTCCAATAGCTTGGCAGGACCTCTTCTCCGTCCCGGATCAGCTGGGGGTTGAGGAAGAAGGCCAGTTGTTTCGAAGTATTTTTTATAGTGACGGTCCAGGTTGAATATTCCGCCGGAGGGAAGTTGGCCGTCGGCGCGGAGGCTGGAAGCAACGCCCGGGCTTTTACTATCAGCGTGGCGGCAGGCATCTGGCGCAAGGCAGAGAAGTCATGTCCGGGTGACAGCCAATAGGTATTACGCGATTGGAGTATACCGCCGGCGTCGTAGAGGGTCAGGATCAGGAATGAAATACCTTTCTCCTTTTTTAATTCATCGGTGAGGGAAAGTACGGATCTTGCTTCCGTCGTATCCAGGCTGGCATGCCCTTCCTTTTTGTATAGCGAGCGGCCATCGATGTTTAGGAGCTCTGCGACATAACGGAGTCCTTTGCGGGATTGATAGGTGCGATTGACGAGGGCGACGGAGGAATCATCCCTATTCAGCTGAATATGTATAGGGTCGCAGGCACGTTGCATAAAATAATATCCCGCATTGGGTTCGAGATACCAGTCATAGACCTGCCAGGCCACACTGGGGAATGCGGCGTTGAGCTTCCACAGCATAACACCCCCTGTCTCCCGCAGCTTGTGCCCGGCGGCTTCGAATATAGCGCGGTATCCATCCGCAGTGATCAACTGCATTTTTTCCGAGAAGTCGCGAACGCTCTGTGGTTGTCCATACCTGTCGACCATCGCCTTATAATAAGTATCATATTTCCCATTGCCGGTGCAGGCGTCATGATATCCCCAGCTATTGTTCAGGGGAAAAGGCAGACTGCTGTCGGGTGAGAGGTTGGGTATGATCTTCGACAGCGTGTTGTAGGGCGGCTGCGAGGGGATGCCCGTCTCGTCCTTGAATACCCAGCCTTTGCCTTCGTCGACAAAGCGGAAGTAATTTACTTCATCCTGCCAGCTATAGGGGCCACCGCTGTAGACACCGGACAGCTTGTCGTCGGGCCAGGAACCTTTCCAGTCTGCCGGCGCTTTTGAAAAGCCGGAGGAGCAGGGTATAAAGGGGCGGGTGCCATCCAACATGGCTACATTGTCACGCATGGCGTCGTATAGTTCTTTCCGGGCATGTCCTTCATTGCCGCCCGTCCATACCAGCAGGCTGGGGTGATTGCGGATGCGAAGGATGGTGCTGATGACATTGTCGATAAAGACGGTGCTTTGCAACGGCCAGTCCGCGGAGCCTTTGAATCCGCCGTTGGTGTCGCCCGTGATCCAGAAGTCCTGCCATACGAGCAATCCATTACGATCGGCCAGTTCATAGAAGTCATCCGTCTCCCCCAGCCCGCCGCCCCAGATGCGGACGAGGTTTACGTTGGCATTCCGGCAGAGCCGCAGTTCATAGTCATATCGCTGGCGATCTCTGTTCAGCATCATATCAGGCACCCAGGCTCCTCCAACCAGATTGACACGACGGCCATTGACATAAAAATCACGCCGAACATAGCCATTCACCATCGTCGCGGAAGAACTGACGGTGCGGATGCCAAAGACAAAGCTGGTATCGTCGGAGACGCCCGCCTGGTCCGTAAAGCGGAGTCTTATTCGATAAAGGTCGGGGTTGCCGTAGCCGTTGGGCCACCATAGATGGGGGTGGCGGATCGTGAGGGCCGGGATGTCGGCGGTGGAAAGAGAGATCCTGGTGGTCGAGCCCGTGGAGTTGCCGAAGGAAGTGATGGAAGGAGATGAACCGGGGGTTGATGAACCCGGGCCTGATGAACCGGGGGCTGACGAACCGGGGGCTGACGACGAAGAGACAGCTGACAGGTCTTTGGAGAAAGTAATGGCAGAGCCGTTGAAGTTCTCGGGGCTGATCGTTACGGTCAGGCGGCCTTTTCGTGCAGTGTTGGTGAAGTTGTTGAGGTCGAGGTCCAACGCCAGCTTTGCTACGCTGGTATCGGGCAGTTCGGTGATGATCCGTGGATGGGCAATAACGACCCGTCCTGTTGTCCGGAGATATACGGGCTGCCAGATCCCCATATTCCTATCCCTTACCTCGGGTATCCAGTCCCATCCGATGGAGCAGAGCATGGTCACGTTCTTGCCGATGTCGCCGGTAGGTCCTCCATTCTCGAAAAAGTCGTCCATGGCTTTTAACTGTGGTTCGGCAGGCAATCCGGGATAGTCCAGGGGATAGATCTTTACAGCCAGCGCATTTTTTTCACCGGCGCGAATGGCCTTGTCCGCGTCGAGGTAGAATTCTTCGAACATGCCTACCATCCGGGAAGAGTCGGCAATCAGCTGTCCATTGAGCCAGACGTCGGCGCGGTAATTAATTCCTTTGAAGATCAGCTGGAAGTGTCTGCCTTTGTCACCGGCGGGGACTGAAAACGTGGTACGGTACCAATAGGGTTTTTTCCATGGGTTGGGTTCGCCGGGCAGGTGGCTGTACTGATCCAAATGATATTGAAGGTTGAATGTATCGGAAGCATCGGGGATGAGCATGTTGTTCATGCCTGTGTACGGGTCGGGATAGACCTTATTGGCAACAAGCCATGTCAGCACGGTGCAGGGGACGGCGACGGGATACCAAG
>Ga0105237_10002040_pt1 | contig 25677 bp, 27 predicted proteins | sample KBSC24metaG_FD_81520 | JGI IMG/M metagenome (GOLD analysis project Ga0105237, IMG submission 81520) | Corn rhizosphere microbial communities from Kellogg Biological Station, Michigan, USA - KBS C2-4 metaG | ecosystem: Host-associated > Plants > Roots > Rhizosphere > Soil | place: Michigan, USA...
GTCGGCCTGCGGTACTGCTCGTACTGCGCGTTGTGATCGGCGGCCATCGCCAGAGTCTGTTGCTTCATGTCGAAGTTGATGCATGCGGCATGCCAGATAGGGACTTAATCAGCATTGCCTTAGTCTGTGCATCTTATTGCCGAATGATGCACAGGTGCCGAGACTGCACGCAGGACGAAGCCATGCAGGTCCCGCGGTCGCAACTGCTCGAGGCGCAGCGCCTTGCGGCCGAACAGTTCATCAAGGAAGCGCCGCACGACGGGCCGATACGAGACGACCGTCGACGATGACAGGCCTCGCTCGGAGCAGAGGAACGCCTCGAAATCTCGCGTCAGGCCGGTCGCCGGGGTTCGATCGATCCTCTGCGGTGCGGCCGCGATCTCGTCATGGTCGCGCAGGTACTCGAGAAGCTGCTGGCCCGTGGTCGGATCGCCTCGCCGCGTCCTGCCTTGGCGGCGAAGGCCTGTCAATAACTGCCTCAGACGCCCCTCGTCAAGCGCCTCCAGAGACAAGCGGCGGCGCTCGAGCCAGCGGCTGAGATTGGTCAGCACTTCGCACTTTGAAAGAACCGTGTTCCGCGCGTACCCCTTGCGCGAAAGTTGCGCCGCAAAGCCCTCGATGTGCGAGGCTAGCAGCCCGGTGCACGAGCCTTTCAGAGGCTGTGCGCATGCGAGGTGGTCGAGCGCGAGGCAGTTGGCATCGTTGCCCAAGTCGCTGGAGCCGGCAGAGGCCGAACAACGAGACTGCACTCGGCCAGAGCGGCCCGTCGATGCTGAATGCCGATGCCATCTGCGCTGCATGCTCGAACTGGGCGTGCGAAGAGGCGAGGTCGCGCGTCAACGTTTAGAGGCCGTAGCGAACGCCCGTGCGGCGCGGCCACGGGGGATCCGCCAGGCTCAGAAGGTGCCTCGTGCGGCGAGGAACTCGGCCAGCTGATCGAAGGTCTCGGGCATGCCTTCGCCGATGCCCTCGAGGGCGACATCCAGCGCCTCCTTCGTCGGGTAGACCTCGGTCATCACGAGGCGCGTCTTGCCGTTCTGCTCCGTCAGGTCGATCGAGCTGATGGCGCCGTCTGGGCTCTCCTCGTTGGACCAGGCCAGGCGCCTCGGCGGCGTCACCTCCAGGTACTTGCCGAAGTACGCCAGGGGCTTGGGCGCCTTGGGATGCCTGAACTCGAGACGGTAGCCGCCGCCGACGCGAACGTCCATCTCGCACGACAGCAGGGCCGCCCCCGAGGACTTTGGTACCCACCACTGCTTGAACAGCGCCGCCGTCGTCCATGCCTCAAAGACGAGGCGCGCCGGGGCGTCGAACGTGCGCGTGATGACCAGCTCGCGATCGGAGCTGCGTGCGATGTTTGTGGGATTTCCGGGGCTCGTGACCAACTGTCATCTCCTGGGCTGGGGTTTAGGTGCCGGCGAGCGGCCGGCTGAGTTCGGTACGGTATTGCGTCGCATTGGGCGTGGACTCGGTCCCGACCAGGTCGCGTTCGTAAACGTCCGACAAGGCCTGCACGCCGTTGGCGGCGATCCAGTCGTCGAACGCCTGCCACGCGTCGCCCAGGCCCTCGTAGGGGCCCTGGTACACGGTGCGCACGACGTCAAGTGCAGGACGCGTCCACGGCCTCACGCGGCCGACGGCGTCGACCGACGCGGACACCGGCACGCAGATGTCGAAGTCGAAGCGCGCCGCCGTGATCTCGCAGTGGTGCGCGAACCACGGGCCGGTCGGTCCGAGGCCCTGCGCCTGGGCGGCCGCCATGGCTTCTCGGATGCCGGGGCCCATGACATCGCGCATCTCCGAGCGGGGGGCGGTGATGTGGAGCGCGGCGACCGGCTGTCTGGGCGTCGCGACGAGTTGCGGGGTTTCGATCATGCTTGTTCTCCGAGGAATGACTCAAGGAGCAACTCGAGGCGGTCGTGGCCGGCAGCCATGCCGTGCTCCATACCGGAACGGCGCGCGGTGTCGCGCGCTTCCTGCGATTCGTAGAGGATGGTGATGGTCACGCGGGTGTGGCCGTCGACCACGGTGAACGTCGTGGTGTCCAGGGCTTCGCCGGGATACCACGCGTCGTCGAAGCGTTCGGTGGCGACGAGGCGCTCGTGCGCAACGACCTCGCGGAACGTCCGCCCATGCCCATCTGCGCGCCGTCGGCGTCGGAGCGCCAGACGTATCGATACGCGCCGCCGACGCGCAGGTCGATGTCGCATTGCGGCATCGACCTGCCGGGTGGCCCGAGCAACCAGCGGCGGACGAGCTCAGGCCGGGTGAATGCGTTGAACACCGTTGCCGACGCGTCGAAATCGCGAGTGACGCTGATCTCGTTGTCGCTGGGCGTTGATACGTTGAAGCTGGCGGGAAATCGCATGGGGAGATCCTTCAACGTTTTCTGAAGGCGGCGCGCTGGTGCGCCGCTCCGGTGGCTTTCAGTTCGTTCAGCACGTCGTCCAGGCGGTCGAACGACGTTGCCCAGAACTCTCGGTAACGCTCGAGCGTCAATGCCGCGATGAGCCGCCTCAGTACTCGTCGATGCGGCGTGCGGCTTCCGCCACCAGGCCGCGCAGCCAGCTCAGCCCCGGATCGTTGGTGCGGAACTTGTGCCACTGCATGGCCTGCTCCATCGGGTCGATCTTCATCGGCGTCGGCCGGATCTCGAGCGGCCACGCGTTGACCAGGCGCCGCGCGAGGCGTTCGTGAACCGTCGCGACGCGATCGGTACCGACCAGCAGCGCCGGCAACGGGATGAAGCCGTAGGTCAGCACCGCCACGCGCCGCGTGATGCCGTAGCGCTTGAGGAACCAGCCCTCGAATGCATCGGCCCGGCCCCTGCCCGGCTGCATGACCACGTGCTCGGCGGCGACATAGCGCTCGAAACTCAGCTCGCCTCGAGCCAGCGCGCCGTCGCGCCAGACCATGCAGACGAAGTTCTCCTGGTAGAGCACTTCACGCGGGTGGTCGGGCGACATGAAGCCGGTCGGGATGATCAGCAGGTCGGCTTCGCCGCGCTCGAGGTCGCGGTGCGGCTGCGTCACCTGAGCTACGAACTCGAAGCGCACCGTGCTGCGCTCCCGCGCGGCCAGCGACATCAGTGCCGGCCCGAGCACCATCTGCGTGTAGTCGGAGGCGAAGATGCGGAACATGCGGTCGCTGGCGTGCGCCGCGAAGGCGGCCGGCGCGGCGATCGTGCTGTCGATGCGCAGCAGCACGTCGCGCACGGCTTCCTGCAGGCTCTCTGCGCGCGGCGTCGGTTCCATCTTGCGGCCGATCTGCACGAGCAGTTCGTCGTCGAAGTATTCACGCAGCCGCGAGAGCGAGTTGCTCATGGCCGACGGGCTGACGTTCAGCGCCTCGGCAGCGCGTGTCACGCTGCATTCCTTCAGCAGCACGTCCAGGGCCACCAGCAGGTTCAAGTCGAGTTTGTTGAATCGCACGTCGTGGTGGGGAAGCCGATGCCGGAAAGGCGCGATTCTCCCTGCGCGACCGCCGCCGCCGCCGCCTCGCTAACCCGAGTGACGAAATAAGTACGGGTTAACCCGCGATCGTTGCGCCGCATCGAATCGACGAATCGAGCGAAAGGATTTCTCGCAAGCATGCGCCGCCTCTAATCTCTTGGACATCGAGTCCGGTACAGGGCTCTCCCCGAACAACGGAGACAACGAATGGCGATCGGCCATGCGTGGGGCGAACTCGCGCCAGCAATCTTCCTCGTGTCCGGCACCCGCGCATTTCGCGTGGTCGCAAGGACATGACCATCCGCCGTGTCGTCGTGATCGGTGCCGGCGTGGCCGGCCTGGCCTGTGCGCTCGGCTGCGCGCGCAGCGGGGTGCGGGTCGAAATCCTCGAAGCGCGCAGTAGCGTCGCGCATGGGCCTGCGCACGTCGATCTGGCGCCCAACCTGCTGCGCGACCTAGCCCGGCTCGGCGTGGCCGACGCCTGCGTGCGGCGCGGCTTCGCCTACAACGGCGTGGCGGTGGTCGATGAGCATGGCAACGAAGCCTTGCAGCTGCCCACGCCGCGCCTGGCGGGCGAGCAGCTGCCGCCGGCCGCAGGCATCGCGTACGACGAATTGCTGGGCCTGCTGGTGGGTGCTGCCGTTCAGTCCGGCGCAACGCTGCACGCGGACTGCGCCGTTCACGCCGTCGGTCTCGACGACGGTCGCGTCGTCGCCGACGGTGGGCGCGTGTTCGAGGCCGATCTCGTGGTGCTGGCGGTCGGTGCCGAATCGCGGCTGGTCGAAGGGCTGTTCGGCCCCGCTCCGCCGCCGGTGATCCGTCATGTCTGGTGGCACGCCCTGGCGCCGCGACCGCCCTGGCTGGAACGCTCGACCTGGATGGCCGGGTCGGTGGGGCGCAGGCTGCTGTTCGTGCCGATCGGCATGTCGCGTGCAGGCCTGGCCGTCGTCAACGCCCCCTTGCCGGATGAGCCCGCCGACGCAGGCGCGCTGATTCGGCTGCTGGAGTCCTGGGGCGCGCTGCCGCGTCGCATCGCGGCGGCGATCGAGCCGACGGCGCCGGTCGTGCGGCGCCTCGTCGGCAGCTCGCTGCGCCAGGCCCCGTGGTACCGCGCCACCGCGCTGTGCATCGGCACGGCAGCACACGCGGTCGCACCGCCGTTCGGCCACTCGGCAGCACAGGCCGTGGAAGACGCCGTCGTGCTGGGCGAACTGCTAGCGGCCGGGCTCGAGCGCCAGGCGCTGCTGCAACGCTTCATGGCGCGGCGCGGCGCGCGCGTGCAGCGCCTGCATGCCCTCACCGAACAGGCTGCGCGCTGGATCGCGCGTCCGGAGCCGGGCACCGACCTGGCACAGCTCGCCGACGAGATCGGGGCGCTCGTCGCTCAGCCCGCCTGAGCATCCATCAAGCATTCGAACACCAGAAAGAGGAGACGCAAGATGATCCCAACCCCCATGCGATTCGTTCCAAGCGCAGTGGCTCTCGTCGCGGCGCTCGCGGCCGGCGGCGCGCAAGCCGTCGGCATCGATCTCGACGATTCGGACTGGGCCCTGCGATTCGACAACACGGTCAAGAGCGGCCTGATGGCGCGCACTCGGAACGCCGACCCGGCGCTGACCGATTCGTTTCGATTGCTCGTCCCCGGCGTGCCGGCCTCGGCCTTTCCGCAGGCGCTGAACTTCAATGCCGGCGACGACAACTTCCGCAAGCGCGGGCTCGTGTCCAAGCGGCTCGACCTGCTCAGTGAGTTCGACGCGGTGTACCGCAGGGACTTCGGGCTGCGTCTCAGCGCCGCGGCGTGGTACGACGCTGCCTACCGCGGCACCACGAACGCGGCGGACGCGGTCAACGGCCAGACGCCGTCCGACGAATTCCCGGAGCACACGCGCGAGCTCGCCGGCCGCAAGGCCGAGGTGCTCGATGCCTTCGTCTTCGGGGGCTTCGATCTCGGCGAGGGTCGCAAGCTGACCGCGCGCCTGGGTCGCCATGCGCTGCAGTACGGCGAGAGCCTGTTCTTCGGCGACAACGGCATCGCAAGGGCACAGGGGCCGATCGACGTCTTCAAGCTGCAGAGTTCGCCGAACGCGCAGTTCAAGGAAATCATCCGCCCGGTGCCGCAGCTGTCGACGCAGCTGCAGGTCTCGCCTGAAGTCTCGGTGGGCGGCTATGTCCAGTTTCGCTGGGAAGCCGATCGGCTGTCGCCCGCCGGAAGCTACTTCTCGACGACCAACATTCCCTGGGGTTCCGAGCAGCCCGAGTTCGTCGGCATCCCCAACGTCGGCAATTTCGTTCTGTCGCCGGGCGAAGACCGCAAGCCGAAGAACTCCGGCCAGTTCGGCCTGCAGCTGAAGTGGCGCCTGGGCGACACCGATCTCGGCTTCTATGCCGCGCGCTACCACGACAAGGGCGGCCAGCTCTATGGCCAGCTGAACGCCCAGGGCACGCCGGGGCCGGGCGGCACGTTGCCGGGCAGCTGGTACTTCGTGTTCCCCGAGGCGGTGAAGACCTACGGCGTCAGTGCGTCGCGCTCGTTCGGCGACTTCAACGTCGCCGCGGAGGCTTCGCTGCGCGACGACATGCCGCTGCGCAGCACCAACATGATCTACGGCTTCTTTCCCGGCCAGCCGCAGCCGCAGTACGCCACCGGCCGCACCGCCCACCTGAACCTCTCGACGCTGGCCAGCTTCGGTCCGAGCTTCATCGCGCGCGAATCGAGCCTGGTCGCGGAACTCGCGTGGAACCGCGTGCTGCACACGAACGACCCGGACGCCGAACTCGATGCCGGCCGCACGCGCGATGCGACGGCGCTGCAGATGATCTTCACGCCGAGCTACCGCCAGGTGCTGCCGGGGCTGGACCTGAACGTGCCGCTCGGCCTGCGCTACACGCTGGACGGCAACTCGGCCATCACGCCCTGGGATGCCCGAGGCAACGGCAGCGCCAACATCGGGCTGGAAGGCAACTACCTCGGCGTGTGGCAGTTCGCGCTGGCCTACACGCACTTCATCGGCAAGGCCGTGCCCTTCGTCGACTACTCGCCGTCGGCGACCGGTGGCAGCCCGATCTTCGGTCAAGGCAACGCACTCGCGGACCGCGACTTCGTCGCGCTCACGCTGCGCCGCACCTTCTAAGCAAGCACAAGGAGACATCACATGAATCGACATCTCGTCGCCACCGCCGCCTGCCTGGCCGCGCTGAGCGTGCCTTTCGGTGCCGCGGCCGCCAGCGCCGAAGACGCCGCGCGCCTGAAGACCGAGTTGACGCCGTTCGGCGCGGAGAAGGCCGGCAACAAGGACGGCAGCATTCCCGCATGGACCGGCGGCTACACCACGCCGATCCCCGGCGACAAGCCTGGCGGCCGGCGCGGCGACCCGTTCAAGGACGAGAAGCCGCTGTACTCGATCACCGCGAAGAACGTCGAGCAGTACGCCGACAAGCTCACCGACGGCACCAAGGGGATGCTGAAGAAGTACCCCGACAGCTTCCGCGTCGATGTGTACCCCACGCACCGCAGCGCAGCGGCACCGCAGTGGGTCTACGACAACACATTCAAGAACGCGACACGCGCCAAGCTCGACGGCGACATCGTCGCCAGCGCCTACGGCGGCATCCCGTTCCCGATCGCGAAGAACGGCACCGAGGTGATGTGGAACCACCTGCTGCGCTGGCGCGGCACCTCGTGGCAGTTCCACATCAACTCCTACCAGCTCACTACCGACGGCAAGGCGGTGCTGACGACCGACGGGGTGGGCGACCAGCAGATGCCGTATTACCTGCCCGACGGCAACCCCGATGCGTTCGCGGCCAGCGGCGAATTCTGGCTCGTGCGGCTGCTCAATGCCGGCCCGCCGATCCGCGCCGGCGAGGCCATCGTCGGGCGCGAGAACATCGACGCGGCCAACAAGTCCCAGGCCTGGGTCTACCTGACCGGCCAGCGCCGCGTGCGCAAGCTGCCCAACCCGTGCTGCGACACGCCCACGCCGGCGGCTGCAGGCGTGATGTCCTTCGACGAGATCGAGGTCTTCACCGGCCGGCTCGAGCGCTTCGACTTCAAGCTCGTCGGCAAGAAGGAGATGATCGTTCCGTACAACGGCAACCGGCTGCTGCAGCCCAAGACCGATGCCGAGGTGCTTTCCGCGCATCACCTGAACCCCGACTTCGTGCGCTGGGAGCTGCACCGCGTGTGGGTGGTCGAGGCGACGCTGCGCGAGGGCAAGCGCCACCAGGCGCCGAAGAGCCGCTACTACTGCGACGAGGACACCTGGACCTGCGTGCTCGGCGACCGCTGGGACGCCAACGGGCAGCTCTGGAAGACGCTGTGGGCGCAGACCCTGGTCGCCTCCGACCTGCCTGGGCTGGTGGTCGGCAGCTTCGGCTTCAACGATCTGCTGTCGGGCACGGCCTACGTCAGCAATCTCTACAACGCGAAGAGCGCGCACTACCCGCTGGTGCCGCGCTACCCCGACAGCACGTTCACGCCCGATGCCATGGCCGCCGCCGGCGCGCGCTGAACGGCCGCAGGAGACGACGATGAACAAGATGATGGCGGCCATCGGTCGCAATCGTGGCGGAAGACCACGACCATGACGACCTACCTCCGCAACGCCTGGTATGTGGCCGGCTTCGCCGACGAGTTCGTGCCCGGCGCCATCGTGGCGCGCACGCTGCTCGGGCAGGCGCTCGCGCTGTTTCGTACCGCCGAGGGCGGCATCGCCGCGCTGGCCGATCGCTGCGTGCACCGGTTCGCACCGCTGTCGGCCGGCAGGGTGTGCGATGGGGGCGCCTCGATCGAATGCCCGTACCACGGCCTGCGCTTTGGTGCCGACGGCCGCTGCGTGCACAACCCGCACGGCAACGGCCACATTCCCAGGGCATCGGACGTCGCCTCGCGCGTGGTGCGCGAGAAGCACCGGCTGGCGTGGCTGTGGGCGGGCGATGCGGCGCGGGCCGACGAGTCGCTGATCCCGGATCTCCCGGCCGTCACCGGCGCGCCGGACGACGCGACCATCCGCGGCTGCATGCCCACCGCCTGCGAGTACCAGCTGCTGGTCGACAACATCCTCGACCTCACGCATGCCGACTACCTGCACGCGGGCATGCTCGGCAGCGGCGCGATCACGCGCTGCACGCCCAAGGTGAGCGAGCCGGGCCCGCGCAGCGTGCGCATCGCCTGGCATTCCAGCGGCGACCTGGCACCGGCAGCGTTCGACGCGCACCTGCGCGAACAGGGCCGGCCGACCGATCAGTGGACAGAGGTCACGTGGACCGCGCCGGGATGCATGGAGCTGCGCGTGGGCGGCGCCAACGCGCACATCCGGCCGATCCTCGAGCACGCGTTCTCGCAACAGGACAAGCCCATGCTGGAAGCCCAGCAGAAGAACATCGGCGGCGCGGAGTTCTGGTCGCTGAAGCCGGTGCTGCTGCCGGGCGACGCCGGCTCGGTGCGCGTGCGGCGAAAGCTCCAGCAACTGATCGCGCAGGAGCAGTCGGCATGAAGCGGTGGCGGGCCTGCGCGGCGATTCTTGCGGCCAGCCATTCGTTCGGCGCCGAACCCGTCGGACCGGCACTGGACCGGCCCGCGCTCGCCGTGCGCGCGCCTGAACGGGCAGTGCTGCTTGCCGCCGCCGCCGCGGGCCCGCACTGGGTTGCCGTCGGCGAGCGTGGCATCGTCGTGCGCTCGGAGGACGGCGGCCGTCACTGGACCCAGGTGCCCGCACCGGTGAGCGTCACGCTCACCGCCGTGCGCTTCGCCGACGCACGGCACGGCATCGCCGTCGGCCATGGCGGCACCGTGCTCGTCACCGAGGACGGGGGGATGCGCTGGGAGCGTCGCCTGGACGGCCGCCGCATCGCCGACCTGCTGCTGGCCGACGCCCAGGCGCGCGGCGACGCCGCGGCGCAGAAGGCGGCCGAGCAGCTGCGAGCCGACGGGCCCGACAAGCCGCTGCTGGACGTGCTGCCGCAGGGCCCGCAGCGTGCGCTCTTGGTCGGCGCCTACGGCCTGGCTCTGGCCACCGACGACGGCGGGAAGACGTGGACCTCGTGGGGCGCACGGCTGGACAACCCGAAGGCACTGCACCTGTACGCCGTGCGCCAGCGCGGCAAGCGCATCGTGATCGCGGGCGAGCAGGGCCTGGCCTTCAAGTCCGAGGACGGCGGCCGCAGCTTCCAGGCGCTGGCCACGCCCTACAAGGGCAGCTTCTTCACCGCCGAACTGCCCGATGACCACGAGATCGTGCTCGCCGGTCTGCGCGGCAACGTGTGGCACTCGACGGACGACGGGCACGACTGGCAGGCCTTGCCAGCGCCGATGCCGGTGTCGCTCGTCGCGAGCCAGATCGCCGCGGACGGCACGCTGCTGCTGGCCAATCAGGCCGGCTTCGTGCTCGCGCGGCGCGGCGACGCGCTCGTGCCGCTCAACCGCGAGCCGCTGCCGCCACTCAACGGACTCGCCGCCGGGCCCGACGGCGCCGTGCTGGCGCTGTCCATCCAGGGCGTGATGCCCGTTGTCGTCAAGCCATGACCATGCAGCCCTTCGATCCCCGCTCCGGCTCGCTCGTCGAGCGGGCGCTGTTCAACCATCGCCTCGTCGTCGTGGTGCTGTGCGCACTGGTCACCGCACTGCTCGGATGGCAGGCCACGCGGCTGCAGCTCAACGCGAGCTTCGAGAAGACCATTCCCGCGAGCCACCCGTACATCCGCAACTACCTTGCGCATCAGGGCGAGCTCAGCGGGCTGGGCAATACGGTGCGCATCGTCGTCGAGAATCCCGGGCATCCGGTGCCGGGCCGCCCCAAGCCGGATGCGAGCTCCTCGGGGGCCGACGCCGAAGGCGTCTCGGGGTCGTCATCCGGCTCGATCTACGACGCGAAGTACCTCGACGCGCTGCGCCATCTCAGCGACGAGGTCTTCCTGCTGCCCGGCGTGGCGCGCATGCAGATGAAGTCGCTGTGGACGCCGTCCACGCGCTGGGTCGGCGTCACCGAGGACGGGCTGGAAGGCGGCCCGGTGATCCCGGACGGCTACGACGGCTCGCCCGCCAGCCTGGAACGGCTGCGCGCCAACATCGCGCGCTCCGGCGAGCTCGGCCAGCTCGTCGCGCTCGATGCAAGGTCGAGCGTGATCTTCGTGCCGCTGCTGGCCAAGGGCAGCGACGGGCAGGCGCTGGACTACGGCGCGCTCGCGCGCCGGCTCGAGGATCTGCGCGTCAAGTACGAGCGCACCGGCCTGACTCTGCACATCACCGGCTTCGCGAAGATCGTCGGCGAACTCATCGATGGCGTGCGCGCGGTGCTGCTCTTCTTCGCGGTCGCGGTGGCCATCGCCACGGCGGCGGTGTTCTGGTTCACGCGCTGCGTGCGGTCCACGCTGCTGGTGGTGACGGCCTCGCTGGTGGCGGTGGTGTGGCAGCTCGGGCTGCTGCCCACGCTGGGCTTCGCGCTGGACCCGTACTCGATCCTCGTGCCCTTCCTCGTGTTCGCCATCGGCATGAGCCACGGCGCGCAGAAGATGAACGGCATCATGCAGGACATCGGCCGCGGCCTGCCCAAACTGATGGCGGCGCGCTTCACGTTCCGGCGCCTGTTCCTGGCCGGCCTGACCGCGCTGCTGGCCGACGCGGTGGGCTTCGCGGTGCTGCTGGTGATCGACATCCAGGCGATCCGCGAGCTGGCCATCGCAGCCTCGATCGGCGTGGCCGCGCTGATCTTCACCAACCTGATCCTGCTGCCCATCCTGCTGAGCTACACCGGCGTGAGCCCGGCCGCTGCGCGGCGCAGCCTGCGCGACGAGGAGGCGCAGGAGAAGCTGCCGCTGTGGCGCTGGCTCGATCGCTTCACGCGGCGGCGCTGGGCGATGGGGACGATCGCGGTCGCGCTCGTGCTCGCCGGCGCAGGCCTGGCCGTCTCGCAGCACCTGGCGATCGGCGACCTCGACCCCGGCGCCCCCGAACTGCGCGCCGACAGCCGCTACAACCGCGACGTCGCTTACGTCAACGCGGCCTACGGCGCCTCCAGCGACGTGCTCGCGGTGATGGTGCAGACGCCCGACGGCCGCTGCTCGCAGTACGACACGCTCAACAAGGTCGACGCGCTGGAGTGGCAGCTGCGCCAGCTCGACGGCGTGGAGTCGACCAACACGCTGGCGCTGCTGAACCGGCGCGTGCTCGCCGGCCTGAACGAGGGCAACCCGAAGTGGTACGAGTTCCTGCCGAACCAGGACATGCTCAACACGGTGACGGCCGGCGCGCCGCGAGGTCTCTACAACGAGTCGTGCTCGCTGCTGACGCTGTACGTCTACCTGCGTGACCACAAGGCCGGCACGCTCGCGCGCGTGGTCGACCATGTCGAGGCCTTCGCGAAGGCGAACGACGGCGCGGAGGTGAAGTTCCTGCTCGCGGCCGGCTCGGCCGGCATCGAGGCGGCCACCAACATCGTCGTGAAGGACGCGTGGCGCACGATGCTGCTGCTGGTCTACGGCGCGGTGGTGCTGCTGAGCTTCATCACCTTCCGCTCCTGGCGCGCGGTGCTCGTCGCGGTGCTGCCGCTGATGCTGACCTCGGTGCTGGCCGAGGCGCTGATGGTGGGGCTGGGCATGGGCGTGAAGGTGGCCACGCTGCCGGTGATCGCGCTGGGCGTGGGCATCGGCGTGGACTACGCGCTGTACATCCTGTCGGTCACGCTGACGCAGCTGCGCGAGGGCATGAGCCTGTCGGAGAGCTACTACCGGGCCTTGCTCTTCACCGGCAAGGTGGTGCTGCTGACGGGCGTGACGCTGGCGGTCGGCGTGATCACCTGGGTCGCCAGCCCGATCAAGTTCCAGGCCGACATGGGCCTGCTGCTGGCCTTCATGTTCGTGTGGAACATGCTCGGCGCGATGGTGCTGATCCCGGCGCTGGGCCACCTGCTGCTGAAGCGGCAGCGCGGTACGTCGGCCGGCCGCCTTCGCCGGCGCGCTGCGCCACCCATCCTGAAGGGCGCGCGACGATGACCGCGCAACGCGTACGCATCGCGCGCAAGACGATCGAGGCGCAGGACATCTGCAGCTTCGACCTCGTCGCCGCCGAGGGCGGCGGGCTGGCGCCGTTCAGCGCCGGTGCCCACGTCGACCTGCAGCTCGACGGCGGACTCGTGCGCCGCTACTCGCTGTGCAACGATCCGCGCGAGAGACACCGCTACCTGATCGCGGTGCTGCGCGAGCCCGCTTCGCGCGGCGGATCGGCCGCGATGCACACGCTGCGCGAAGGACAGGAGATCGAGCTCTCCGCGCCGCGCAACCACTTCGCGCTCGCCCGCGACGCACGCTCGCACCTGCTGCTGGCCGGCGGCATCAGCATCACGCCGATGCTCGCGATGGCCGAGCAACTGGCGGCGGAAGGCGCCGATTTCGAGATGCACTACTGCACGCGCTCGGCCGACCGCACGGCGTTCACGCAGCGCCTGCGCGCGGCCAGCTTCGCGCCGCGCGTGCGCTTCCGCCATGACGACGGGCCGGCGGCCCAGAAGCTGGACATCCCGGCGCTGATCATGCAGCCGCGGCCCGGCGCGCATCTGTACGTCTGCGGGCCGGCCGGCTTCATGGACACCGTGCTCTCGGCCGCCCGGCCGGCGGGCTGGCCCGAGTCGACCTTGCACCGCGAGTACTTCGCCGGTCCGGCGACGAGTACCGGCGGCGACGGCGCCTTCGACGTGCAGCTCGCTTCGTCCGGCGCGCTGATCCGCGTTGCCGCCGACCAAAGCGTCGTCGCTGCGCTCGCGGCCGCCGGCGTGCAGGTGCCGGTGTCGTGCGAGCAGGGCGTGTGCGGCACCTGCATGACGCGTGTGCTGGACGGGAGGCCCGAGCACCGCGACCTGTTCCTCACCGACGCCGAGCGTGAGCGCGCGGCGACTGCTTCACACCGTGCTGTTCGCGCGCGCGTTCACCGCGGCTCTTGCTCGACCTCTAACCCTTCACCTTCCGAAGACCCACACCATGTTCCGCTATTTCCCCACCAACTACGTCTGGAACCTCTCGGTCGATCTCGCCATCGAGATGGGCGCGCGCATCGGCGAGATCGAGGAGATGTGCGCCCCGCTGCAGGAGGCCGCTAGGGCGCCCGATGCCGCCGGCACGCAGGCCTTCCGCGAAACCTGGGTGCGCATGGCCGACAAGCTGTGCGCGCTGGCCGATGAGGACAAGGCCGGCGGGCGGATGCTCTCGGCAGGCGAGAAGCTCGTGCGCGCCTCCAGCTACCTGCTCACCGCCGAGCGGCTGCAGGCGCACGACGCGCCCGGCCGGCTCGATCTCTATCGGCGCGAACTCGCGCTCTTCCTCGAAGGCGTGCGCCTGAAGGGCGACCCGGTGCAGCGCGTCGAGATCCCGTACGAAGGAAAGCGCCTGTCGGCGCTGTACCTGCCCGCCGAAGGACTGCGGCCGGGCGAGCGCGCGCCGATCCTCGTGCAGCTCAACGGCCTGGATTCGACCAAGGAGATGAAGCACCTCGTCGGGCTGTCGGCCTGGCTCGCCCGGCGCGGCATCTCGTCGCTGGTGGTCGACCAGCCCGGCACCGGCGAGGCCCTGCGCCTGCACGGCATCACCGCACGCTACGACACCGAGCACTGGGCGAGCCGCATCGTCGACTGGCTCGAGACACGCGACGACGTCGACCCGAAGCGCATCGGCTGCGAGGGCGTGTCGCTCGGCGGCTACTACTGTCCGCGCGCGGTGGCGATGGAGCCGCGCTTCGCCGCCGGCGTGTGCTGGGGCGCGAACCACGACTGGCGCGACGTACAGAAGAAGCGCCTGCAGAAGGAAGGCGACTTCCCGGTGCCGCACTACTGGGCGCACGTCTGCTGGGTCTGGGGCGCGAAGAACATCGACGACTTCATGCGCATCGCCGAGGACGTGCACCTGGACGGCGTGGTCGAGAAGATCCGCGTCCCGTTCCTCGTCACGCACGGCGAGAAGGACTCGCAGATTCCGCTGAAGTGGGCGCACCGCACCTACGAGCAGCTCGTGAACAGCCCGCGTCGCGAGCTCAAAGTCTTCACCGAACGCGAAGGCGGCGTGCAGCACGCGAGCTTCGACAACAGCCTCAATGCCGGCCACTACATCGCCGACTGGGTGGCCGATGTCCTGGGCGGCCGCACCGCGGTCACGGCCGGCTGAACGCCCTCAACCTTTCAGACAAGGAACTCACATGAACATCATCGGATTGGATGCGCTCGTCTTCGGCGTCGACGACATCGGTGCCGCGGCGCAGTACCTGCGTGATTACGGCCTGATCGACGCGGGCGCCGGCCGCTTCGAGGCGCTGGACGGCACGGCCGTGGTGATCGCGCCGGAGAACGATGCGTCGCTGCCCAAGGCCCCCACGCCCAGCTGCCGGCTGCGCAAGACGCTGATGGGTGTCGGCGACGCGGCAGACCTCGAGGCCATCGCCACCGAGCTGTCCAAGGACCGCGAGGTCCGGCACCTGCCCGACGGGTCCATCGAGTCGGTCGACGGGGAAGGCTTCGTCATCGGCTTCCAGGTCAGCGTGCGGCGCCCGCTGACGCTGGCGGGCGAGCTCTCCAACGCACCGGGCTCGCCGATCCAGCGGCCGGTGAACGCCAACGGCGTCGATGCGCAAGCGCCGCAGATCCGTCCGCGGGGCCTGTCGCACGTCGTGTACTTCGTCGCCGACGCGGTGAAGGCCGAAGCCTTCTATGTCGAGCGCCTGGGCTTCCGCTGTACCGACCGCTTCGTCGGGGTCGGCCCGTTCCTGCAGCCGTTGGGCACGCTTGACCACCACACCCATTTCTTCATCGGTGCGCCGGCGTTCATGACGGGCGTCGAGCACTTCACCTTCCACTTCGGTGGTCCCACCGAGGTGATGCAGAACGGCAGCCGTTTCGTCGAGAAGGGCTACCAGGCGTTCTGGGGCCCGGGCCGGCACCAGATGGGATCGAACTGGTTCTGGTACTTCAACAGCCCGTTCGGCTGTCACATGGAGATGGACGCCGACATGGACCTGCACGACGCCAGCTGGCAGCCGCGCGAGATGGCCATGGGCGCCGACGCCTCGCAGGCCTTCCTGCTGGGCTACCGCAAGAAGTGGTCACCGGGGCCCGGCACGCCCGAAACCGGCGATTACGCCTGAGGCCGTCGTGCGCGAGGCAAACCTTCGACTCGGCCGGGCGGACGACGTGCCCGAAGGAGGCGCACGTGGGTACGACCCGATGGGCGACGGCCAGGACACGCTGTTCGCGGTGCGCAGCCAAGGCGTACTGCGCCTGTGGCGTGATCGCTGCCCGCACGCCGGCACGCCGATGGCGTGGCGCCGCCACGCCTACATGAACGCCGCCGGCGACGGCATCGTCTGTGCGGCGCACGGAGCGCTGTTCGAGCCCGATAGCGGGTTGTGCGTGCGCGGGCCCTGCCTGGGCGACCGCCTGCAGCCGGTCGCGTTCGCGATCGACGGCGGCGAGATCGTCACCGTCGCCCACCGGCCCACAACTTCCCACATCAACCAGGAGACTTCTTCATGACCACGGCAGTGAGCAAGGTGCTCGTCATCGGCGGCGGCTTTTCCGGAATGGCCGCGGCGATCCAGCTGCGCAAGGCGGGCATCGCCGTCGACCTCGTCGAGGTCGATCCGGCGTGGCAGCCCATGGGGGCGGGCATCACGGTCAGCGGCGCGACCCTGCGCGCGCTGGAGAACCTGGGCGTCTACCCAGAGGTCGTCGAGCACGGCTGGGTCGCCGACGGGGTGGACCTGCACACCTTCGACGGCCACCGGATCACCGAGCTGCCCACGCCCCGGCCGGTGGGCTCCGATGTTGCGGGCGGCGGCGGGATCATGCGGCCGGTGCTGGCCGGCATCCTGGCGCGCACCACCCGTGCCGCCGGCGTGGACGTGCGCTTGGGCTGCACCTTCACCACGCTGGAGCAGGACGCCACGGGCGTCACGGTCGGCTTCACCGACGGCAGCCGCCGGCAGTACGACCTGGTGGTCGGCGCCGACGGCGTGCACTCCAAGCTGCGCGCCTTGCTGTTCCCCGAGGTCAAGCCGCTCGAGTACATCGGGCAGGGCGTGTGGCGCGCGGTGATGCCGCGCCCGGCAGAGGTGGTGCGCCCGCGCATGTGGTTCGGCCAGCACATCAAGCTCGGCGTGAACCCGGTCTCGAAGACCCACATGTACATGTTCATCACCGAGGACCGGCCCACGAAGGAGCACATCGATCCATCGACCTGGCCGCAAGTGTTCGCCGGTTTGATGCGGCCCTTCACCGATCCCATGGTGCAGGCGCTGATCCCCCGGGCGCTCGAACCCGAGGCCGCGATCGACTACCGGCCTTTGGCCAACCTGCTGGTGCCGGCGCCGTGGAACCGCGGCCGCGTCGTGATGATCGGCGACACCGTGGCCGCGACCACGCCGCACCTGGCCTCGGGCGCCGGCATCGGCATCGAGAGCGCCATCGTGCTGGCCGAGGAACTGGGCCGTCACGGCGAGCTGCGGACCGCGCTGGACCGCTTCCACGCGCGGCGCTGGGAGCGCTGCCGCCTGGTGATCCGCAACTCGGAGCGTTTGTGCCGCATCGAGATCGAGGGCGGCGACAAGCAGGAGCACGCCCGCATCATGCGCGAGTCCATCGCCGCGCTCACGCAACCGATCTGAGCCGAGCGCTCGCAAGGAGACAGTGGTGATACGGACTGATTCAATGCGCGGGCGCGTGGCGCTGATGGTGGCGCACTGCGCCGGCATGGTCGACCTCGTCGCGCTGCCGTTGTGGGTGGGAACGCTCATCTCGCGATTCCGCTTCGACCCGCAGCAGGCCGGCCTGCTGGCGACGCTGTTCCTGGCCGGCGCCGTGCTGGCCAGCGTGCTGACGGCGCCGCGCTTCCATCGGCTGAGCGGGCGACTCGTGGCGACGCTGGGCTTCGCGGCATCGGCCGCGGCCTTCGCGCTCGCCGCGGGCAGCACCGCCTTCGGCACGCTGGCGCTGCTGCATGGGCTGAGCGGCATGGCCACAGGCGCCGCGCTCAGCATCACGCACGGCACCATCGCGCGCAGCGCGCGGCCGCACCGGCTGTTCGCGATGGCCGGTGCCGCGCTCGGCGTGTTCGCGGTCATCTTCTATGCAGTGGTGCCGCAGGCCCTCTCCAGTGCGGGCGGCGCAGCGCTGTTCGCGACGTTCGCCATCGTGATGGGTGTCGCGGCGCTGGCCGCGCTCTTCGCCTTCCCGTCTCCCGAGGCAATGCCGCACGCCGAGCGCGCGGCCGCGCGGCTGACGAAGCCAGTGTGGTGCGGCATCGCGGGCATCGCCTGCATGGCGCTCGTTCAGGCCATGACGTTCAGCTTCCTGGAACGCGTGGGCAGCGATCACGGCTTCTCCGCCGCGGCGGTGGGCGGCGTGCTGGTTGCGCTCGCACTGGTCAATCTGCTGCCGGCGCCGCTGGCCGCGTTACTGGAGCGGCGATGGCGAGCGCGCAGCGTGCTGCTCGCCAGCCCGGTGCTGCAGGCGTTGCTGACGGCGGTGATCATGAACGCGACCGCCTTTGCGGCCTACGCCGCAGCGGCTTCGGTGTTCGCTGCGGTGATGATCTTCGCCCACACCTTCGCCTTCGGCCTGCTGGCGTGGCTGGAGCCCAGCGGCCGCGCGCTCGCCGCGACGCCGGCGATGATGATGACAGGCGCCGCGATCGGCCCGGTGCTCGGCGGCACGATCGTCAAGGCCGCCGGCTACGGCAGCCTGGCGCTGGCTGCTGCGGTGCTGGCCGCCATCGCCGTCTTCTGCTTCTCCCGCTTGCCCACGCCCGCGCAGACCGCGACCCAGGAGGCTCTCGCATGAAACCCATTCGTCGCTTTGTCGACCTGTCGATCTACCTCGAAAACGACGTGCTATCGGATCCGCCGCCGCTGGCGCCCAAGATCACCTACCAGAAGCACGCCGACACCTTGCCCGAGTTCATGGCCATGCTGCCCGGTACCAAGGCCGAGGACTTCCCCGATGGCGAGGCGGCGGCGGCCGAGTGGGTCACGCTGACCACGCACAACGGCACGCACCTCGACGCGCCCTGGCATTTCCACTCGACGCAGGACGCCAGGAACGGCGGCAGCCGCCCCAGCATCACCATCGACCAGGTGCCGCTCGAATGGTGCTTCCAGGCCGGCGTGAAGCTCGACTTCCGGCACTTCCCCGATGGCTACGTCGCCACCGCGGCCGATGTCGAGGCCGAGCTGAAACGCATCGGCCACGTTCTCGAGCCGCTGGACATCGTCGTCGTCAACACCCGCGCCGGCTCGCGCTACGGTCACAAGGACTTCCTCGGCGCCGGCTGCGGCATGGGCTACGAAGCGACGATGTACCTGCTCGAACGCGGCGTGCGCCTCACCGGCACCGACGCCTGGAGCTGGGACGCGCCGTTCTCGTACACCGCCAAGAAGATCGCCGAGACCGGCGACAAGTCGCTGATCTGGGAAGGCCACAAGGCCGGTCGCGACATCGGCTACTGCCACCTCGAGAAGCTGCACAACCTCGAAGCGCTGCCGCCGCACGGCTTCACCATCAGCTGCTTCCCGCACAAGATCCGCGGTGCCAGCGCGGGCTGGACGCGCGCGGTGGCGATCTTCGAAGCCTCCTGAGCGGGTGAAATGCCGGCTGATCCCGCGCATGGCCGAGCGTGGTAGCGGCAGCGTGTTGCTGATGTCCAGCATCGCAGGGCTGCGGGGCAATCGCTCGATCGGTCTGTACGGCCTGTCGAAGGCGGCACTGGCGCAGCTTGCGCGAAATCTCGCCCTCGAATGGGGACCGCAGGGCGTGCGGGTGAATGCGGTGTCCCCGGGGCTGATCCGCACGCCGCTCGCTGCCGGTCTTCTTGCCGACACGGACTTCATGCAGCGCCGCCTGCAGGCCACACCGCTGCGGCGCGTCGGCGAGCCGCACGAGATTGCCGGCGTCGTCGTCCTGCTTGCCAGCCGGGCTGGTGGCTTCATCACCGGGCGGAACCTGGTCGTCGACGGAGGCACCTTGATTCATGACGGGAGTTGAAATGAAACTCGATCGACGAAACCGAGCGCCATGCCCGCGTCATCAAGGCCGCCGAACTGAAACTGGAAACCCCGGACCGTCGAGGTTCGACATGGAGAACGCTGCATGAAACTCGCTTCCTTGAAGAACGGTCACCCCGACGGCCAGTTGGTCGTCGTCTCGCGCGATGGCCGGCGCGCCGTGGCCGCGACACGCATCGCGCCCCACCTGCTCGACGCGGTACAGCGCTGGGACGCGGTACGCCTGCCGCTGCAGGACCTCTGCGATGCGCTGAATGCCGGAAAGGCCGCCGAAGCGTTCGCCTTCGATCCCACCCGGTGCGCCGCGCCGCTGCCGCGCAGCCCGCAGTGGCTGGACGGCTCGGCCTTCCTGAACCACGGACGGCTGATGGAGGAGGCCTTCAACACGCCGCCGATCCCGCACTTCGACACCGTGCCGGTGATGTACCAGGGCGCGAGCGACGACTTTCTCGGCCCGCACGACGACGTGCCGCTGCCCGCCGAGGCCGACGGCATCGATTTCGAAGGCGAGTTCGGCGTGGTCTGCGGCCCGGTCCCGATGGCGGTGTCGCCGGCCGCGGCGCTCGAAGGCGTGCGCCTGATCTTGCAGATCAACGACTGGAGCCTGCGCGCCTTGGGCCCGCACGAGATGAAGACCGGCTTCGGCTTCCTGCAGGCCAAGCCGTCGACCGCGTTCGCGCCGGTGGCCGTCACGCCGGATGAACTTGGCGAGGCCTGGCGCGACGGCCGCGTGCACATGCGGCTGCACGTGCAGTGGAACGGCGAACGCTTCGGCGAGCCGCACGGCGGCGAGATGAACTTCTCCTTCGGCGACTTGGTGGCGCATGCGGCGCGCACGCGGCGCCTGACGGCGGGCACGATCGTCGGCTCGGGCACGGTCTCCAACGTGGCGCGCGCTGCCGGCTCGGCCTGTATCGCTGAGCGCCGCGTGATCGAGAAGATCGACCAGGGCGAGATCCTTACCGGCTTCATGCACTTCGGCGATCGCGTGCGCATGCAGGCGCGCTTCGACGACGGATCGGACGGGCCGTTCGGCGTGATCGAGCAGCAGGTCGTCCCGTCACGGTAGTCACCAGGAGCATGTCCATGAGCTTTCCCCCCATTCACCGCGTCGTCACCGGCCACGACAACGAAGGCAAGGCCATCGTGAGCAGCAACGGGCCGCTGCCGACCGTCGCCGAGATCGCGGCGATTCCCGGCACCGTCTTCCACGAGGTCTGGAGCACCGCGGCGACACCCGCGCCGATCGACAATGGCGCCGACCCGACGACGGGCGCCCTGATGTTGCCGCCGCCGCCGCAGGGCAGCCGCATGCGCTTCGTCGACATCCCGCCGGACACCGACGAGTTCCTCGCCCACGGTGCCACGAGGATGAAGGACGCCTTCTCGCAGATCGGCGACGAGAAGGCCTCGACCGTGAAGGCCGCGTCGCCGCACCCGCTGATGCACCGTACCGAATCGATCGATTACGGCATCGTGATCGAGGGCGAGATGACGCTGCTGCTCGACGACTCCGAGGTGCCGCTCAGGCCGGGCAGCGTCGTGATCCAGCGCGGCACGAACCACGCGTGGGCCAACCGGTCCGGCAAGCCCTGCCGGATGCTCTTCATCCTGATCGGCGGGCAGTGCGAGCCGGCGATCGCGCAGGCGCTGGCGCGCCGTGGCTGAGGGCGGGACGATGGCGTTGCGTGTGCTGGTTACCGGCGCGGGAGGATTCATCGGCCGCGTGCTGGTGAAGCGGCTTCTCGCCGAAGGGCTGAACGGCCGGAGCGTCGACCGCGTTGTCGCGGTCGACGTGATGGCGGACGGACTCGCTGATGGATCTCGCGTGCGGACGGTGAGCGGCTCGATCGCGGATGCCGGCGTGCTCGAGCAGGCGCTGGCCGAACCGGTCGAGGCCGTCTTTCATCTGGCCAGTGTTCCCGGCGGCGCCGCGGAGAAGGCGCCGGACACGGCGCGGCGCGTGAACCTGGATGCGACGGTGCGGTTGCTCGAACTGCTTCGGGCGCAGGCGGAGTCGACGCATTGTGTCGCACGCGTGGTATTCGCCAGCACCGTCGCGGTGTACGGCGAAGTGCTGCCCGACACGGTCGACGAGGACACGCGTTGCGCACCGGCCATGAGCTACGGCGCGCACAAGCTCGCCGCCGAGATCCTGATCGCCGACGCGGCGCGGCGCGCCTGGGTCGAAGCCTGCTCGCTGCGCCTGCCGGGGGTGGTGGCACGTCCCGGTGACGGTGCGGGCCTGGTCTCGGCCTTCATGAGCCAGTTGTTCTGGAAGCTCTCGCGAGGCGAGCCCATCGTGCTGCCCGTCAGCGCCGACGGCACGGCCTGGTGGATTTCGGTGGCCGCGTGCGTGGACAACCTCGTGCACGCGGCCGGTATCCACACCGCCGCGCTCGGGCCCGCACGAGTGGTTCAGATGCCGGCGCTGCATCTGGCGATGCGCGACGTCGTCGACGCGCTGGCGCGCGCCCATGGCGAAGACCGGCGCACCATGGTGGGCTACGTACCGCAGGAAATGGTGCAGCGGCTGTTCGGCAGCTGCCCGCCGCTGCTCACGCCGCACGCCGAGGCCCTCGGCTTCCGGCACGACGGCGATGCAGATGCCTTGGTGCGACGGGTGAGGGTGTAGTCCGCCCCGGGGGCGCGCTCCGATCGGTTCGTCGGCGCTCGAGGGCCATCGAGAAAGCCGCAAGCCAAGCGGCCCGCCGAAAGACGGGCTCGTTCAGGTGCGCAACGGTGCGCGGCTCTTGTCGTTGTTGGTCGAGACAAACTTCTTTAGCAACGTCATGAAGTCTCGACGCTCTTGCTTGCTGAGCGTGCCCAACAGCCTGTCCTGCATCTGTGCCATCGACGGCACCATTCCTTCGAGCAGGATGTCGCCTTCACGCGTCAGGCCCAGTTCTCGGCGACCGCGCGCCAGGACCTTGCGCGTGATCCATCCCTTGGCTTCCAGTCGCGCAGCGATTTCAGCGGTGGTCGACGTATCGAGAGCGACCTGTTGAGCCAGTGTGACCTGGTCGATGCCTGGGTTGTTCTGCAATACGCGCAGCACGGCGTACTGTACGGGCGTTACATCGCGACCCATCGTCTCGAGAAACACCGACACCGCAATCTGATGGGCGCGCCGGATCAAATGCCCCGGCTGGTCGTTGATGTCGATCGCCTTGGGATCGACGTTTTTTGCGTTGGCCATAGTCTAGAGGTCGAGCACCAGTACCGGCGAGTATGAGCGCGAGCAGCATGGAGTGAACTGGTCGTTGGCTGCCTGCTCCTCGGGCGTGAGGTACATGTCCCTGTGGTCAGGCTCGCCTTCGATGACGCGCGTCAGGCACGTGCCGCAGACGCCTTGTTCGCAGGAGGTGGCCACCTCGATACCGGCTGCGGCGAGTGCCTGTATGACGGTCTGGTCCTTGGGCACTGTGACCATACGACCGGAGCTCGCAAGCATGACCTCGAAGACTGCGTCCGGCTCGGATTTGACGATCTCGGCCGAGAAGAACTCATAGTGGAGTTGATCTGCCGGCCATCCGGCGCCACGAGCCGCTTCGAGCACCCAGTCCATGAAGCCCTTCGGTCCGCAGACATAGAGGTGGACGCCCTGTTGCGGCGTTCCGATCACATTCGGGAGCGACAGCTTCTGCGCTTCATCACCGTCGTCGAAATGAAGGTGCACGCTGGAAGCAAAAGTCGATTGCGCAATGCGAGTGGCGAATGCCGTTCGATCGCGAGAACGCGTGCAGTAGTGCATCTCGAAGGGCGCATGGGTCAGCGCAAGTCGCTCCGCCATGCACAGGATGGGCGTAACGCCTATGCCGCCGGCCACCAGCACGCTGCGCGCCGCGTCGCGCGCGAGAGGGAAGTGGTTTTTCGGCGCGCTGATGCGCAAGATGCTGCCTTCAGCTACCGCGTCGTGCATGGCCTGTGAGCCGCCGCGCGTGTTCGGATCGCGCAGCACGCCGATCAGATAGCGATGGCTCTCGCGCGGGTCATTGCACAGCGAGTATTGGCGGGTGATGCCGTTCGGCAGATGCACGTCAATGTGAGAGCCGGCCGAGAACGCCGGCAAGGCATGGTCGTCTGCCTGCACCAGTTCGAAGGTGCAGATGTCCAGCGCCTCGACCTGCTTGCGGATGACGCGAACGTTCAATTCCGAGGCGTTCATGCTGCACCCTCCTGCCTGGCGACAGCAGCGGCCTCCTCGGCGATAAGGCGCTCCAGGACGCGGCGCGACTGCACACCGCCCGAGTCGATATTGAGACTGAGCAGTTTGCGCTGCGGGTGTGCGAGCAGGTTGCGCTGCTGCGATTCGAGCATCTGCAGGTCTTCGCTGAAGATCTTGCCTTGTCCCTCGCGGATCAAGGCGGTGAGCGCCTTGTCATGCGCTTGGAAGTTGCGCGCCATACCCCAGAAGTACCAGTGCGAGGTCTCCGTCTCCGGCGTGATGAAGTCGACCACGATGCTCGACACCTTGTGCGCCGCGTCGGCGTGATAGCCGCCCTTGCCGGCGTGTGCGACACCGACCTCGATCAGCACATGGCTCGGCGGCGTGAAGCGGCAAATCTGCCAGCGGTCGACCGCCACGTCGTCGGCCAGGTGGTTGCCGCGCAGCGCCGTGCGCCAGAACGGCGGTGCCGAGATGTTTTCCATGAATCGGCTGGTGACGACGAGGTCGCCTTCAATCTTGGTCGCAGTCGGCGTCTCGTCGATCTCCTTCTGACCGATGCTGGTGGCATGCACGTAGGTCTCGTGCGTCAAATCCATCAGGTTGTCGATCATCAGGCGGTAATCGCAGTGGACATGGTAGAGGCCGCCGCCGTAGGCCCACTCCGGACTCTCTGCCCACTCGTGGTGATGCAGCTTGGCGGGGTCGGCCAGGGCCGCCTCGCCGGGCCAGACCCAGACGAACCCGTAACGCTCGATCACCGGAAAGTTCCTGATCGCCGGGAAGCCCCGAACGCGTTGGCCGGGCATGGCAATCGTCCTGCCATCGCAGCCCATCTCCAGGCCGTGATAGCCGCACACGAGTTTGCCCTCGACCACGCGGCCGAGCGACAGCGGCGCGCCACGGTGCGGACAGAAGTCTTCCAGTGCCGTGGCCTTGCCTTCGGCGCCGCGGTACAGGACAAGGCTTTCGCCACAGATCTTGCGGCCCAGCGGCTGCTCGTCGATTTCATTGGCGGTGCACGCCACGTACCAGGTGTTTTTCGGGAACATGATGGGCTCCTCGCGGTGGTTGTGAATGGAGCGCTGTCGGTGGGCGGCGATTACCGGCGCGAACGGATAGGTTCCATCAGATTCAGTACACTGAATGAATGACGATCAGTGTACTGATCCATGCCCCGGGCATTGCTTGGTACTAACCCCTAAGACTTGGTGCCTCCATTCGGTTCTTGCTGCACCGTGTTGCGTAGAGTTCCGATGGCTCTGTCGCGGTAAGGGTCGGCGGCGCACGAAGGGGCACTGGGTTTCTCGCCTATCGGGTCGCGAGGCTGTAGAACATGTCAGCAGGCGTGAACGTCAAGCCCTTGGAGCAGCGGAGCTGCCCCTTGCGGATCATGTGCATGGTCTCGATCCCGGCGATCAGCCGCGCCGCCGACCAGAATGACTTGAACCCCATCATCGGCCGTACGCGTCGCTTGACCGCCCGGTGGTCTTGCTCGACGACATTGTTGAGATACTTGGACTGGCGCAGCTTGATGGCGACGCCGCTGTCGGTGATCAGGCTCCGAACCGCAGCCGCGTTGGCGCCGCTCTTGTCGATCGTGATGGTCTCGGGCACGTCGTGAAGGTCGATCGCGCGCTGGAAGAAGCGGCGCGCTGCGGCGGCGTCACGATGGGCGGTGAGCAAGAAGTCCTCGGTCTGACCGAGCCGGTCGACTGCGCGGTACAGGAATTTCCACTGGCCGCCTACGAGCACATACGTCTCGTCCATGCGCCAGCCCCTTCCGACCGCGTGCTGACGCCGGCGGAATACGGCTGCCAGCACCGGGCAGCATCTTCAGCGCCCAACGGTGGACGGTGGCGTGGTCGACGCGCACCCCGCGCTCGGCCATCATCTCCTCGAGGTTCCGCAGACTCAACGGGTAAGCCGCATACCAACGCACGCACACCAGCATCACCTCCAGCGGAAAGTGCAGGCGCTTCAGCACCCCGCGGAGGGTCGAATTCATCAGCTGGACGTGCAGGGGA
>Ga0105237_10002042_pt1 | contig 25676 bp, 17 predicted proteins | sample KBSC24metaG_FD_81520 | JGI IMG/M metagenome (GOLD analysis project Ga0105237, IMG submission 81520) | Corn rhizosphere microbial communities from Kellogg Biological Station, Michigan, USA - KBS C2-4 metaG | ecosystem: Host-associated > Plants > Roots > Rhizosphere > Soil | place: Michigan, USA...
CGCGGCCGGTGAATCAGGAGGGTTGGAAACGGCGCCGACCCAATACGTCGACGCCCATGGGATCCGCTTCGCCTATCGCAAACTTGGGCCAGCGATCGGAACTCCACTGATCCTGTTGCAGCATTTTTCGGGCAACATGGATGCCTGGGACCCTGCTGTTGTCAATGCTCTGGCGGTCGATCGCACGGTGGTTGTGTTCGACAACGCCGGCGTCGGTCGCTCGACGGGTCGCACTCCCGACAACATCGCTACGATGGCCCGCGACGCCATCGCTTTCATCACGCAACTTGGCTATTCCAAGGTCGATTTGCTCGGCTTTTCTTTGGGCGGCCTCATCGCTCAGGAGATCGCCATGGAGCGCGGGCCGTTGGTTCGCAAGCTCATCCTTGTCGGTACTGCACCTCGGGGTGGCGAAGAACACCTGCTCCAGGTTCTCCAAGAGGCTTTTTCGAAGCCCGATACGCCCGACCCGCGCTTGCCGCTGTTCTTCACGCCGTCCGCGGCCAGCCAAGCCGCCGGCAAGGCGTTCCTGAATCGGGCCTATGCGCGCACCGAAGATCGCGACGTCGAGAGCGGCCCCGCCGTGACCGATCCGCAAGCCAAGGCACTGATTACCTGGTGCGCCACGCCCGACCCCGATCACGCGACCTTGCGCGGCATCAACCAGCCCGTGCTCGTGGTCAGTGGCAGCCACGACACCATGCTGCCGGCGAGCAATGCCTATGCAATGTTCTCGGCCATGCGCAACGCGCAACTGATCCTCTATCCCGACTCCGGTCACGGCGCGCTGTTCCAGCACCACGAACTCTTCGTCAATCACGCTCGAACGTTCCTGGATTCCCAGGCAGCAACGGAAACGCAGCAGGCTGCGTGAGGCGGAGCCGTTCGCCGCCGCCGATGACCGCCACGCCGATCAGACGGCCTGATGCAAGAACGCGATTCGAGTCGGCACAACATCGAAGATGGAGAGTCGTCATGTTCACTACAAGCATCGCCATGCGTCGCGTCGCACTGCTCGCGATCATGTTGGCCGCTCTTCCGACTGTCGCGCCCTGCGTCGAAGACATTCGAGAGTTGCTCTGCACGCAGGCATACGCGAAGAGCATGCGCACGAAGACGATGTTCCAGAAGATCGACGCGAATGGCGACGGCAAGGTCACGCACGATGAAATCGTCGCTTACTTCGGGAAGATCTTCGACTCGCTCGACGTCGATCACAACGGAGTGCTGGATGACAACGAATGGATCGGAGCGCGAACCAGCGTTCCGGTGATCAAGTATTCGAGTGGCGGCTACGCCAAACAGCTGGCGACCGAGCAGATGATGAGGCTGATGGATCGAAACAACCACAAGGTCGTCAGCCGGCAGGACTTCGTTTCGCAGCACGAAAAGATATTCGACGCCATAGCGAACGGGCACAACGCACCCTTGGACAGCGACCACTGGCTGGCCGCGCATTTTCCTGGATAGGCAGGCGTCGGTCTGTGGTGTGGGACCTATCGTGATGAACAGGCGTGCGTTCTCGGCTGCCGCAATGCCTGTTGTGGCTGCCTCTCTGATTTCGGCGCGCAGCAGCGAAGCTGCTTCGGCTCCTTTGAAAGCACGCACTGTCGTACTCGTCCCCTAGGTGAAGGCCAGCCACCTGTCGTTGATCGCTCATCCGGATGAAATCGCCGGTTTGATCCTGGAGGCGGCCGGACGAACGAAATAGATGAAACGGAAGACAGCCAGTTATTTCCCCCAACAGTCGACAAATCCGATGAACTCTTCAAGGAACACTGAAATGAAACCGATCATCGCAGCGATCGCTGCCTCAGTTCTTGCTGTTTTTGGCTCTGCCCAAGCGGCGGAAAAGCCGCCGATCGCTCTGGTACATGGCGCGTTCGAGGATGCCCAGGTGTGGGGCCATGTCTCCGCCAAGTTGAAGGCGGACGGCTATCAGGTCGTTGCGGTCGACTTGCCGGGACGTCCGGGCGCTCCGATGGCGCCGGACAAGGTCAGCCTCGACCTCTATCGCGACACCGTCGTGAAAGCACTGGGCAATTTCCATCGTCCGGCAGTCGTGGTCGGTCACAGCTTCGGTGGCATCGTCATATCGGCGGTCGCGGAGCAGGTACCGAAAGAGGTCAAGACGCTCGTTTTCGTCGCCGCATACCTGCCGCATGATGGCGATTCCTTGGTCTCGCTCGCGCAGCAGGATGCCGACGCCAAGATCGGTCCACACCTCAAGATAGAAAAGGACAAGGGAATTGCCACGATCGAATATTCGGCCCGAGCCGACCTGTTCGCCAATGCCGCGCCCGAGGCTTTGCGAAAGGCCATACCTGATCTGATCCTCGACGAGCCGCTTGCGCCGTTGGCAACCCCGGTTCATGTGACCGACGCCCATTTCGGCAAGGTGGACAAGGTCTACGTGCATACCCAACTCGATCAGGTGATCAGCCCCGCGTTTCAGGCAACGATGGTTGCGGGCACGCCGGTTCGCCGCGAATTTTCTTTGCCGACCGGCCATACACCGTTCCTGACCGACCCGGATGGCCTCGCCAAAGCCATTGAAGATGCCGCGAAATAGATCGTAGTTCACGGCGATATCGGCTCCGAGAGGGCAGGCGAACGTGATGTTCGCCTACCCTGAATGCCGCGCGAGAGCGTCGGTACGGAGCCGATGCGCACCCGCTCAAGACGATTAGAGATCGCGTGGCAGCCTGCGACGCTGGTTCACGAGCGCGTCGATGCGGGTCGCCCTCACTCGGCACGTGATTGAAGTGAGCCTCGACGATGCGGCTCGCGGCGGCGCGAGAGTCGCAATCAGTCCGCTCCACAAAAGCCAGTCCAGGAGCATGAAATGAAAGCATCAACTCCATCCGTTCAGACACCCGCAGCCGCCATCGGCGCCGAGGCGCCGGCTGCAGAGAAGCCGGCCATCGCTCTCGTCCATGGTGCATTCGAAGACGCGCATATCTGGGACGCTGTCGGCACCCATTTGCAGGCCGACGGCTATCGCGTGATCAACGTCAATCTGCCGGGCCGTCCAAGCGCGCCGATGTCGATGAACCTCGTCAATAGCGACGTGTATCGCGATACGGTGCTGAAGGCGATCGACGGCGAGACGCGACCGGTCGTGCTGGTCGGGCACAGCTTCGGTGGCATTGCTGTCTCGGCGGTCGCGGAAGCCGTACCGGCCAAGATCAAGACCGTTATATATCTGGCCGCCTACTTGCCGAAGGATGGCGAATCCATGCTGTCGCTGGCCAAGCAGGACCGCGACAGCAAGGCTGGACCGGCGCTGCACATCGATGAGGTCAAAGGCATGATTTCCGTCGACTACGCGGCGCGCGCCGACTTGTTCGCGAACGGTGCGCCGGAAGGCTTGCGCAAGGCGTTGCCGGATCTGATCATCGACGAGCCGCTGGCACCGATCGTCACGCCGGTGAAGTTGACGGCCGAACGCTTCGGCAAGGTCGACAAGGTGTATATCCACACGGCGAAGGATCAGGTCGTCAGTCCTTACCTGCAGCAAACGATGGTCGCCGCCACCCCTGTCCGTCTGGAACTGACGCTCGACACCGGCCACACGCCTTTCCTGACCGATGTATCGGGTCTGGTCGCCGCGATCGAGCAGGCGGCAAAGTAGGGAGAAGGTACGTGTTGGCCGAGGACCCGTAGCGGCGTCCTCTTGAATTCTCACGACAAGGAACTCCTGTGTTGCTTCATTCTTTATTGTTGATTGCTGCTACTGCGGCTCCGCAAGGCGTAACAATGAGCGGCAAGACGGATGCACCGCATTCGAAAGGTGCGATCGCAGCGATCGTCGATTGCGGGGCATTCAAAGCCAACAAGGACGGTTCGTGGACTTCCATTCGTCCGACGACGATCGGATCGGTCACTATGACCGAGGGCGGTACCTTCTTTCCCGGCGTGCAACTTGAAGGCGTGGATGTGGTTGCTTCGCTGGATAGCGCATGCCGGGATCACAAGAAAGTCGAGAAAGGAACGTCCGAGTAGCGCTGAGCACCTGCTCTTACTCATGCAGGAACGCCGGTGGCTTTTCTGGTCCCAGAATAGAAATGTGGAATTGTCGGGTGCGCATCATCGGATGCGCACGCGTCGTGCTGCGCTCCGCCGATGACGTCGCAATCGGACTCGAGGTGACGGTCGTGTTGCAGCACGTCGAGGGAGGAATGCCAGTCATGTAAACGCAGAAGCCTGCGTACCGCGATGTCAGCGGCAGACGGTGTCCGGCCGACTTATCGACCCGCCGGCCCGTCCGTGGCCGAAAAGGATGACAAACGTTTCACGAGCGCCGTACTTATCCGCTCCTATACTCTGCCGACACATACTCGGAGGGTGCAACGATGAAGGCTGGATGGCTGGTGGCGGCATTCCTTTCGGCGGCATCTGCGCATGCCGTGGCGCAAACGTCGGTTGTGGGAGCGGCGTCGAACGACACGATGACGAAGGCGGAACTCACCGAACGCCTCGCGACCTCCACGCCGGTCGCCTTGTGCAAGAAGGACACGCCCATGCGCATGTGCTTCTCGACCACTGCCGAACAGTGCGAAGACGCCATGGCGTCGGCCATGCGTGCGTGCACTCAGCGGTTCGACGAAAAGATCCCAGCCAAGATGACACAAGGGCAGGCGAAGCAGTTAGGCGAGTGGATCGGACAGTGCGCCGTCGATGCCGTCGAGACAGCTCAGCCGGACGCCAAGCAAGATAGTCCGGGCTGCCGCACCGTGGCGAGCAAATAGGAAATAGACGCGGCAAGCCAAGCTGCCTTCGCCTCCGGCCGCTCTGTCCCGCTAGGTCATCTCCGAACCCTGGTGCCGTCAGGGACGCCGAGCGCAACGAGCCTGCGACGCACGAGCCGATGGATCGTGGCGTTGTCCAAGGTCTGCAGCGTCGCGAGGAATGGGGTTTCTGCCGTCGCGGGAACCGGCAGGTCGAATTTCTCGGCCATCGGGTGAACGGCCGCGGTTGTGTGTTGCCCCAATAGGTGCCCGTGGCGCCAATGCAGGCTCCGCAGTCCGCCCCGGAGTCGGGTCCCTGTAGAAGCCGAAAAGCGCGCCACCTGGCGCGCTTTTTCGTTGCGGAGGGCGCACTCTGGTCGGAGAAGATGGCGCCTGTTGAATGTCTTACGCAAAAGCGCCGTACCCCGGCCTCAAACGTGCAGTGGGGGAGCGCTCGCTCCACATCGGACGCTCGTCATTGTTCGAACCCGTTGGCGAACAGGGCATCCGCGGCATCGAACGCGACAAGCGCGCGCCGACCGGACTCACAAGGCCAGTCTGCGTGGCGGAGCACCTCGTATTCGAACTCACGTTACGGATAAAGGCACTGGTGGATTCTGCGTCTTGTGGACCTAGTGATCTTGTTGGGCGGACAACCAACCACCGACAAAGCCCGCCCTTGTCAAACCGCGCAACAGATTAGGCACGCTTCGAGTTGCATTCCAAATAGTACTTGTCTTGTAGTTGGCGATCATGCAGAGGATAGGTCCCTCGTTATCGCTGAGGTAGTCATGGTCAACCCAACCTAGGCGCGCATCAGCGCTACCGGACCGAAGACGAGCGCGGCTGTCTCGAAAGCTCGGGTTGAACGCATCGTAAAAACCGTATGGGCCGTACAGCCGACCGTCTTGGAAATTGCGCAGGGCACGGGCCGCCGGGATACAGATCTCAGGCGCAAAGGGTATGGACGCGACTGCCGCAATAGGGGCAAGTGTGCCGCGGTCATCTTCATCAGGCATGCCTTTCGGTCCGTAGGCTGCATAGCCATGAAAACTCGTCGGCACGCCTTTGAAAGCAATGACGACATCACCCGGCCCATTGCTAGCGCTCAAGCCCCAGATGTCCTTCGAATAGCCGTCCCATCCCATGGGATTCGCAATGGCATATTCGCGTTGGGCGTAAGTGGCGCGCCGGCTGTTCTCGAAATAGTCAAACCCTGCGGCCCGCATCGTCGCATCGCGGATACCGCGAAGATCAACCCACACGGCTGCATACTGATGCGCAAAGTGGGGCCCGAACGAGAGATATTTGCGAGCACCTTCTCCACGCCAATAATTCGGGAACGGCGCCGACCAGGCCTCATATGCGCCGTCCTTGGCCGGATGCGTACCTGAGCCGAGCGCAAGTAGATACAGCGGCATGCCCTCGTTATAACCATCCCAATTTCGTTCGATGAAGCCGCTCTCGGGCGACCAGCCCATTGAGAGCGCCTTACCTCCAATGCTGTGAGCCTGTACCCAATCCCATTCGGTGCGATCCAACAGAAGCTGGGAAAGTCGGCGGATTTCCTTTTCCTGCTCATCCTCGCAATCAAACCAGCCTTGCGCGACCACCATGCCCATCTGAAGCCACGTGGTATCAACGGTGGAAAGCACTGACTTACCAAGCCTTAGTCCGCTCTCCACATCGATGAACTGATAGTAGAAACCGCGATAGCCGCCGCAGCCTGAGCTTTGTTCGCTCTGCGGCAGTTGCTCCAAGAACCGCAGTGTGCGCAACGTCAGGTCTCGAGCTTCGCTCCGGGTGATCCAGCCACGTTCGACCCCAATCGGCCAGGCAGTCAACCCAAAGCCTGTCCCCGTGATGCTGCACACTGACGGTGTCAACCAGCGATCAGCCATCAGGCCGTTGCGATGATTGACACGCTCCCAATAAAAATTGAATGTGCGGTGCTCTATATCGCCGAGCAACTGCGAGTCCGAGACACGCGTCGCTATGGCCTTGCCCCACAGAGAAGTAGAGGCAATTCCCGTGATAGCCGTGCAGACAAACTTTCTCCGCGTCAGTGTCATCACTTCGCCGGACCAATTTTCGCAACGGCTGCTGAGTCTCCTGCGTCGCTGTTTGCATCGCAAGCGATCCGTGATCGCTCTTCTCCTGAGTGGCTATCCATGCATTTGCCAACTGAACGAGAGCAGGAATCGACGCGGCGGCGAAGAGGTTCTCGCACAGTCCCGCGATGTGACTTTCATCCACCGCACTTCAACGGCGGGGGATTCCGCGGACCACTACCGCGCTCCGACATCCTCGCCGACGCTGACCGCAGGCGCGACGAGTCGTCCTCATCAGGAGCCCATCTCGCAGAGCTACTAGTGACCTTTTCGCCAGTTCTGAAGGTCGCCGACTTGTTCACGGGCGTAAGGTCAACTGCTGTTGCCCCGCAACAGGTCGGTGGCGGCCCGCTGCGCTCGCCGCACCTAGGGCTTCGGCTTTGCAAAGCCAAGCCAATGCCGGCCGAAGACTATCGGTGGGCGGCCTGACGATTTCGTAATACGTATGCAGTCGCTTCGAGAGATTTGGGCGGTATCAAAGGCGTTGCGGCGCACGGCTGCGTGGCCGAGCAGGGAGACTGGCACTAACCGCTTAACAAGCGAGGTTTGCAGGTTTCTGGCTCCGAACTCGCGAAATCCCCAGCCTGAGACTTCCGCCGCAAATCGAGCAATAGTCGGCTCGTGCTCGTGCAGCAGTTCGGACCCCAAAACGCAAAATCGCGCCACAGGGCGCGATTTGCACTATCTATCGAGTCGCTGTCTCTGATAGAGACAGCTCGATGGCGGTGGTCGCAGTCTCGCGATCACTCGTCTTCGCAAGCCAATTCCCGTGAACAGGGAAATTTTCAGGGTATTTCGCGTCTCCGGTAGTATTCGGCAGAGCAGAGACGCCAGGAGAACGAGGCAGGACGTTGCATTCGGCGCCGACGGAGACGAAATTTCACGCGTCGGAACAGGGAAGCTAACAGGGAAGGAACAGGGAGCGAGCAAGGAAAGTAACAGGCAACGCTATCGCACGCCGTTCTGCATACGGTCGCCCGCAGAGTGTTTGCTCTGTTGGTGGGGCGCTCGAAAGTTAGAAGGGAAGGGCACTGGTTCTCGATCAGCGGTCGATCGAACTCGACTGTCGTTCGACCAACGTCTAGTTGACTCGATATTTTTCAGTCACCGACGACTCACCGCTTGCACTCCACCATCTCTCTGAAGTGACAGCATTGCCCGATGGACGGCCCGTGAGAAAGGCAGCACGAGACAGTGCGATCACTTGCGATGCATCGCGCTGGCGAAGTTCCATCGACGGAATTTACATTTGTCTGCGCGGTGGCCCTCGCGAAAGCTGCTATCGTCGCGACGAAAATAGTTGCATGTCTAGGCGACGCAGAGTGCAGAAGCGTTCGTGTAGGGGCATTGACGTAGGGGCGGCTCCGTGGGGACAGCGCGGCGACGGGAAGGCGCAGTAGGTCTTCCGATCTCTTCTGAGTACAACTCAGAACAACGGGCAGGGGAGCTATGCACGGAATTGCAAAGCGCTACGATTCGATTGGCGCACGTCGCTTGACTTGCCTTCTACGCCTCGTTGCTTGCTTCTTTTGCGGCTATCTGTTGAGCGCACTCGGCGCGAATCCGGCCTTCGCTGCGCCTACGATTACGAGTTTTAGCCCAACAAGCGGGCTCGTTGGCACATCCGTCACGATCACAGGCACGAACTTCAGCGCGACACCGGCGAGCAATACCGTCATGTTCAACGGCACGGCCGCGACGGTCTCGGCGGCAACGACCACGCACTTGACCGTAGCAGTGCCGACCGGCGCGACAACGGGCACGATCACTGTAAAGGTCGGAACGCAGACCGCAACGAGCAGCAGCAGCTTCACAGTAACGACGCCTGTGCCGACGATCACTGGGTTCAGCCCCGCCAGTGGACCCGTCGGATCGACGGTCGCGATCAACGGCACCAATTTCAGCACAACGCCTTCCAGCAATACGGTGAAGTTTCACAACACGACTGCGAGTGTCTCCGCGGCAACCACGACGCAGTTGACGGTCACCGTTCCGTCTGGCGCGACAACGGGAACGATCACGGTCAAGGTCGGCACGCAGACGGCGACCAGCAGTTCGAGCTATACCGTTACCGTCCCTCCCACGATCAGCAGTTTCAGTCCGGCCGACGGCGTGGTCGGAGCGACCGTGGTCATTCAGGGTGCGAACTTCAGTGCCACCAAGGTCAACGACGCGGTGAGCTTCAACGGCACATCGGCGACGGTCGTCTCGGCAACCACTACGAAATTGACGGTAACGGTTCCGGCGGAAGCGACGACGGGGCCGATTGCAGTGACGGTGGCCGGTCAGACGGCCACTAGCGCGACCGTTTTCGTCGTCGACCAGCCACCTACGCTAAGCGGTTTCGCGCCGTCCCAGGGTCCCTTCGGCACCGAAGTCACGATCTCAGGCAGCAACCTCGGAACCGTCGAGAATGTCTTCGTGGGTGGTTTCGGGCAAGCAATCGAGGAGGCCACCGATTCGCAGCTGACCATCACGATTGGTGACGGGACGGGCAGCGGACCCATCGAGGTCGATACCGACTACGGCACAGCCACGACGGACGACAGCTTCTATGTCACGTCGCCGATCGTTTACTACTTCACGCCGACGGCGGGCCCTGTTGGTACCGTGGTGACCATCGAGGGTAACAATTTCGATCTCGTACCTGAGAACAACAACGTCTCGTTCAATGGCACACCAGCCGTCGTGTTGGGCAGCAACGGTAGCGAATTGACGGTGTCGGTACCCTTTGGAGCGACCACTGGAACCATAGCCATCGCGCGGGCAGATCAATCTGCCACGAGTACGGATACGTTCACCATTCAAGGTATTGCTTTCAGTCCGGCCCAGGGTCCGGCGGGGACAACGGTGACGATAACGGGCTACGGATTTTTCGATTCCGACCCGGCGAACGATACCGTTACGTTCAACGGGGTGTCCGCACAGATAGCTTCAGCCAACGCGTACAGCTTGCAGGCGATCGTGCCGGCAGGAGCGACGACCGGCCCGATAGTAGTTTCAGCCAACGGCACGACGGCCACGACCATTACGAACTACATCGTGGGGCCATCGTTTTGGTTTCTGTTCGATCCACAGAGCGGGCCGCAGGGAACGCTAGTCACCATCACGTGCGAGTTCGGCGACGCCTCCTCGATGAACGGTAGCAACATTGTCACAGCTTTCGGTGCTCCGGCGAACGGCGGCGGCGCGTGCCCGCAATTCACGATCAATGTACCGATATCTGCAACCACCGGTTTGGTCAATGTAGCGGCCGGCGACGAAATGGCGACCAGCGAGGTTCCGTTCACCGTCACACAAGGACCGTTCACGCCCATCGTGTCCGGGTTCAGTCCTGCGGGTGGACAAATGGGATCTACAGCTACCTTGCAGGGGCTCTACCCAAGTTTTGGTAGCGCGAGCGTAAACGGAGTTGCTACCACCTATTCCGATGGAAGCTTCAACCAATGCACTTACAACTGTGCCTCAAAACCGCCTGGTCCCACCGCCTATGTCCCAATTCCGCAGGGAGCGACGACGGGGCCCATCATTGTGCAGACGCCGTATCTCGCCAGGACGGAGGGAAGCTTTGAACTCCCGGTGTTACCGCCGCCCTCAGTGACATCAATATCGCCTCTCTTGTTTGCGGTCGGCGATCAATTGACGATTCGCGGCAAGAACTTCGCGGCTGAGCCGGAAAATAATACTGTCAGTATTGGAAGTAACGGCGATATTGCGATCGCTGACATCGTGTCGGCTACGACGACCGAGTTGCAGGTCATCGTTCCCGTCTTGTCGCCTGGCAGCGGCGGTGTTGGGATCGTCTCGAACGGCCAAGTGGGTGGCTATGGACCACCTATCTATACGACGTTGGTTGATTCGAATGTAATGGCGGTCAAAAACGTCGATCCCCCCAGCGCCCGCGTGGGCGATGTCATAACCATTCATGGCCAAAACTTCAGTCAGACAAACAATGTCGTGACATTCAATGTGAATGGCAGTCCGGTGCTCGTCACTCCTTCACAGTCGACGGCGACGCAGTTGCAGGTAGCCGTTCCATTGGGCGCGGTGTCAGATGAAATCCAGGTAGGAACGCAGGCTGATTCGGCTGTCGAGACCTATTTCATCGTAGATGGAGACAGCGAGCCCACCTTTTCGCCGGTGGAGGGGCAGCCGGGAGCAGTCGTAACGGTAGTCGGAACAGGGTTCGATCCCGGAGGAGAATTCAACCCTGGAGGAAACAACATCATCTGGATCAACGACCAGATCATGTCGATTCTCTCGGCAAGCGCCACGCAACTGACGTTTACCGTTCCCAGCAATGCCACGGATGGGCCGATCGAGGTCGTCTCGAACGGCATTCACATGACCTCTCAAGGGAGCTTTCATGTGGTGCCGCCGGTGATCTCAAGTTTCACGCCTACGAGCGGCGTCTTCGGTACGACGCTGACGATCACCGGTAGTGCATTTGGTTCGAATTCCTATCGCCAGCAAGAAGTGATGTTCGCCGGATCGCTGGGTTCCGTTCCTGCGACCGTCATGTCGGGCAGTGATACGCAATTGGTTGTCCAGGTCCCAGATCTGGCCAGTTCAGGGCCATTGCAACTCAACCTCGGGGGATATGTCTCGCACGGCACGCCTGTGGTGGCGACGAGCAGTACCATCTTCACCGTCAACTCGGTGCCTCCGTCGATTTCGAGCTTTTCACCCAGTTCAGGGTCTGCCGATGCAACCGTTACGATAAACGGGGCAGGCTTCGATGCCACGGCCAGCAACAACCGCGTGCTGTTCAATGGCTTCCAGGCGCTTGTGCTCTCGGCCAGCAGCAGTCAGTTGATCGTGAAGGTGCCAACGGGTGCAACTACAGGGTTCGTCCAAGTGGTCGAGCGCAACATGCTCGCCACGAGTACCGATGCGTTCACGGTCAATCCGATGCAAATTTCGGGGATCGCGCCGACTAACGGTACGATAGGCACGGTGGTCACCATTACCGGACAGAATTTCGGGACGGGTGCGACCCCGCAGGTCACTTTCAATGGGCATGCGTCCGACAACGTGCATGTGCTCAGCGCAACGGCCATCACGGCGGCTGTACCCGGCACGGCGACCGACGGACCAGTTCAGATCACCGTAGGCGGGCAGTCGGCGACCAGCTCTGCCGACTTCGCAGTTGCTCCGCCGCCGATGATTACCGGTCTCTCGCCGACCAGCGGGCGTCTGGGGTCGGCGCTGGCGATCCTGGGGCAGAATTTCAGCCCAGATCTGGCGAACAACACCGTCTATTTCAGCGGAGGCTCGCCGCCGGCTACTGTGACATCCGCCAGTTCGACGGAGCTGGATGTCGTTGTTCGCAGTAGCGCTGCCACGGGACCGGTTCAAGTCATCGTTGGAGAAGGACAGCCAACCTTCAGCGCAAATCCTTTCACCGTGTTGCCCCCTTCCATATCGGGATTCAGTCCGGCTACTGGCCCTCCCGGCACCACCGTCACGATCTCTGGCGATGGCTTCGACACGGAGTCCATCCATTCGAACGGAGTGACTTTCAACGGAGTGTCGGCGCTCGTTCTAAGTGCGTCTGCGAGTCAGATCACCGTTGCAGTCCCCGCACAAGCAACATCAGGTCCCATCGTCCTGATCGTCGATGCTCTTCCCGCCGTGACGGTGGGCAACTACGTCGTTACCCCTCCCGTACCCACCATCAACTCGTTCACTCCAACGACTGGCGCCGCGGGCACGACCGTACAAATCAGCGGAGCCAATTTCAGCACGGACGCCGCGTCGAATACCGTCACATTCAATGGAACGCCCGCCGTCGTCATATCGGCGTACTACGGAACATACGTGTATGCGACCGTCCCGGCAGGTGCCACGACAGGCCGCATCGGCGTCACCGTCAATGGCGTTACGGCGACGAGTGGCACCGACTTCGTAGTGCCGAGCACGGCGCCAACGATCTCCAGTTTCTTGCCAGCTTCGGGTACGCCAGGAACGTCCGTCACGATCAACGGCACGAACTACAGTGCGACGCCTTCAAGCAATTCCGTTACGTTCAATGGAACGCCGGCGACCGTTACGTCGGCGACTACGACGAAATTGATAGTGACCGTGCCCACTGGCGCGGCTACGGGGCCGATCTCGGTGACGGTCGCAGGACAAACGGTCACCACCACAAACAGCTTTGTCGTGGTGACGCCTCCTCCGACGATCTCCGGGTTCTCACCGAGCTCTGGGGCGGTGGGTGCCGCGGTAACGATCAATGGATCGAACTTCGCGACGGCCCCTGCAGGCAACTCCGTCACCTTCAACGGCACTGCGGCGACCGTAACGTCAGCCTCGGCAACTCAGCTGATTGCGGTCGTACCCACAGGGGCGACGTCTGGGCCGATTCGTGTGTCTGTTGCGGGGCAAACAGCAACGAGCGCGACGAGTTTCTCTGTTACGCCTAGCACCCTGACCATCAGTGGCTTCACCCCATCGAGCGGTCCCGTCGGTACGAGCGTGACGATCTCCGGGACAGGCTTCGCCGCAAGCCCTGCGGCAAACACCGTAGCGTTCAATGGCACAACCGCGCTTGTCGCTTCCGCAACAACCACGCAAGTCGTCGCAACGGTACCCTCAGGTGCGACCACCGGCCCTATTTCCATCAGTGTTGGCAGCTCCGTGGCCACCAGCAGTTCCAATTTCACGGTGACAGGCGCTGTTATCAGTGGCTTTACGCCATCGGCCGGCACCGTTGGCACAAACATCACGATCAATGGCAGCAATCTCATTGCTGCAGGCACCGGCACGACCGTAGCGTTCAATGGCATACCGGCGCTGATTGCATCGGCGTCGTCTACTCAAATCATCGCCGCGGTTCCTGTGGGTGCAACATCAGGTGCAATCACAGTAACTGTAAATGGACAAGATGCCAGTAGCAGTGCTGCCTTCAGCGTGATATCGCCCGGCAATACCCCCGCTTCACTAAGTATCCTCGATATCAGCCCTGAGCCCTCTGTCATTAATCAAACATATTCGGTGCAAGTCCGGATGGATGGTTCGTCGGGCGCAGGGGCCGGTACCGTCGTGGTCTTCGAAGGCGAAAGTGCATGCACCATCGATTTACCAGCGACGTCGTGCCTTCTGGCAGGTGAAGAGTTGCCGGGACAATTTACCGTGAATGCGTATTACTATGGAGACGCAACATACTCGACTGCGTCCGCAAGCATGGATCACATCGTCAATCCGGTTGTTCCAACTGAGATGTGTGGGCTCGATCCTTCAACCGTTCCGAACGATCCTCCTGGCTTCGTGCCACTGCTGCAGCTCAGCGGTGTGGTATATACGCCGGGTATCTTTAAGGACATCACGAATGGCGGCAGCGTGGGTGTCGATATCACCTATCCGACGAGCGGTGCGGAAACCGCGTCGAACTCAATAGACGTGGCAGGTGAATTTGTGGGGCCAGTAAATACTGGTATCGCCGTTAACGGCGTCGTAGCGACGACTGTCGGCAATCATTTTCTGGCTCTAGGCATTCCTTTAGTTGCTGGGAGCAATACTATCTCTGCCGTCGCTACAACATTACCTGGAGCGACAGCTACGGCGAACGTTGTTGTTACCCAGGCAGGAACAAGCGGTACGCCACTGTCGATTTCTATACTGGGCGGAGTCAGTAAGAATTTCAGAGCGCCCGCTAAGCTAGCGTTCGATGTAGATCTAAAACCACTAGCAAACGGAGCGACCATGGCGTCTGTGGCGATAGATCTCGACGGAGATGGCGTCTATGAATTTGAAGGTGGAACGGTAGGTGATCTTCCAGGGACGTATTATTATCCCAGTCCGGGTTTATATGACGTCGCTGTTCGCGTAATCGACACGTTCAACCAATCGTACGACGCGCACCAGTACGTCTTAATCCAAGACCATTCGGCTCAACGAAGCATGCTTTGCGATGTCTACGCTTATCTAAAAGACAGGCTGAACGCACAAGATATCGATGGAGTAGAAAGCGCTTTCCAGCCATCGATGAGAGACGTATATGGGCTCGCATTCGCGTCGTTAGGTAGCCAGATGCCGGCAGCGGCGGCGCAGATAGGAAATATTCTGGATGGACAAATAGCCCAGGGAACGGCGACCCTTACTATTGCGAGAGACAACAATGATCAAACTAGAAGTGGTTACCCCATGCTATTGACGCAGGGAACGGATGGCGTTTGGAGAATTTCGGAGCTTTGACGTGCGAATTCTTCTACTGCTGGCAATAGCGCTTGTTGGAGCCTATGTGCACGCTGGGGGGCGCTTGAGTAACGAGGAGCTACTCCTAGAAAAGCGAGGCCAGATTCTGGATTCGCAAACAAATCTTGGAGTGGAGGGTGCGACCGTGATCGCGCTCTGGCGACAAGACGGGGAGGGGGGACATGGAAGCCGGAGTGCGTGTGTGCTTGAGCGCTTCGCTACAACCGATCGAGAGGGGCGTTACATAATTCCTAACGTTTCGTCAGAACTCGACCTGGCGCGTCGGACAAGTAGGTCCAACCCGCCTACAGTGGAAAAAGGCTGGCTCGATTTCTCGTGGATAATGCTTGTCTACATGCCTGGCTACCTTCGGGAGAGCGATCTTCAGGATTTTGCTGCACGTCCCCTGTGGTCCGAGCCATCGTTGAGTGCGGACAAGAAGTACTTCACGCAGGCCCCGCAGACAGTGTACTTCTCTTGGAGCTATGTGCCGCCAGAGGTCGAGAGCACGACAAGTTATGTAAAAGTTAAGCCTATAAGAATCTTAAGAAATAAAATGACCTATGAGCAAGAAATAGTTTACGACGATCGATTCGTTAAGGCCGTTGCTATCTGTAGTGGTTCAGATAAAACCGCTGAATTTAAAATAATAAGAGCCGAAATAGCGCATAAGGTAGTTAATCTTCCATGTGCGATCGAGCCTGCAACGACAATCCATGGAGATATAGTAAGCAGCTACATGTATTTGATCGCCTCCGATGATGTCTCGGCCAAATTGCGAGCCGCCGGTCTCTATAGGACCTTCGGCTCTCCCATGTGGGGCACGACGACAGCCGGAACGTTGTGTGAAGCCGCGGCTTCGGGAGCTACACGATGAAACTGCCCCTGGACTCCGTTCTGTCCCTGGCAGCGCTATGCGCGCTTGCTTTCAGTGGAGAATCGAGCGCCTACGATGCTGATACACATGCGTTAGTCACTGCAATCGCATACGACAGTTCTTCGCTCAATCCGCTGGTTGATTCTAGTGTCATAACACGACTCGGCCTCGACCGACTTGGCGCGAGTGCGCCATTCGTACCGTATTGGTCACCCTATGCGGACGGTCTTTCGTTCTATTTTGATAACGCGCCTCAATCCGATCCGACGGTGCCGCCGAGTACGGATTTCGGTCGATACGCAAGCGGGTATGAGAGTTGTGTGGTCAAGCACCTCATCGACCGAGGCTTGATACCGCGTCCCGGGCCAATGGTAGACGCGTCCGGAAGCATAAAGGAAGTTGTAGAGAATTGGATTCTGCGTGGCGACATTAGAGAGGATGATGTTCTTAGATCGGATCTGGATGATGATCCGTGTCAAGATTCGCCGCCCGATGAAGATCCGTGGGGCGGTGGCGATTTTCGCCGTGTACTTTCGCATTTTTACGACCCTATCCATAATATACCGCTCACTCCTGAAGGCGTCGCTTGCGAAGCAATACCCTTGGATCTGCACGGAACATGCAATAGATCGACCGACTGGGCGTTGGGAGAGGTCAATGCCATCGGTGGAAACGGAAACAATCATCGGCAAGTCGATACCGGACGTAGGAACCATTTTTCTTATTTTGACGCGCGCGAAAATTACTGGCTCGCGCTCACGGGAGAGCGCGGCAAAGCTGCCGGGGTTTACGGTGGGAATGCGCGTTCACTAGATTCTGTGGAGCGCCTTTACCGGTGGGCAACAATGTTCCGCGCCCTGGGGGATACTATCCATCTACTGCAAGATGGCGCGCAACCTCAGCATGTGAGAAACGATAGGCACAACCCGCAACTGATTGGTTTGGAGAGGCCCGCTTTTGAGCATTACACGAATGCCAGGGTGACTGCGTCCGTTGATGATCTAAATCCATATGTGCGCGGATTTTACGATCCTCCGGCGGCAATTTTGCCGCCCCCCATTGATCTATCAAACCCATACCCTAAGGTTTCATTCACTAAGCCGATACGATTTTTTACTAGTCGACTTCCGAGCGATGATGCGAGCGTGCTGCCGGATAATCGCTATGGGATTATGGATTACGCAAATCGCGGTTTTTTTACCGCGGGCACTTTACCCGGTAACAATACGTTCGCAAAGCCTGATTCGAATATCGACGAGTCTCACGGCTACTACCCGACCACGTTGCCTTGTATAATGAGTAGTCTGATAACGAATAGACTTTTAGTTCAGTGCAAGCATTTGACTCATGCCGTTCCGGATTCGTTGTTTCCTGCCTACCAAGATAAATTTCCTGCTTCGTTCGACGCGCCACCATTGCTCAGCGAGAGTACGTTGGGGAATTTGGCAGGCAGTTTTGGTGCGCCGGCGTTTCCGCAGTATGCTCTTGGTTTGGAAGAGCTTCAGACGATTGGGAATTTGAACTTGCCGCGGGCCGTTTCTTATAGCAGAAGCTTGCTCGATTTCTTCTTTCGTGGGCGACTGACCATTACCGCGCCATCGGATGGCGTTATAGCAATCTTGAATCATGGTGTGGCTCATAGTGTCGATTCGGATGGGATACCTCGTGTTGCATCTGATTCATCAAAGGTCTTTGGCTTCGAGCGCGTACGGGTGCGAGTTTCGAATACGACGCCGGCTATAGATGAGTCTGGCAGCGGCAGGCATGTAGTTCAGTCTACCGGGGCTCCTGGTTCTCAACTGGTTGCTGTTGCTCGGTATCATCGGAATCCGTGCTATACGCCAACACTATCTGGCGAGAGAGGTATTGATTATCAGGACGCGACGCATAGTCCGCCTGACTGTGGCTCGAGTCGAACGCCGTATCAAGAGATCTCTGTCTCATTTCCAGTCGTGCCTGCTATGGGAGAAATAGACGGATCGAGCCCAATGCTTGAGGAGTTCGATTTTAGCGCTGACCCAATTCCAATAAACGCGACAGATCTGTTCATTCAAATCGTATACAAAGGCCAGTTAGGTGAGGAAGATGATGGTATTGCGGTAGGGATGTTGGATGTTTCCGAGCCAACCTATTTAAGCGTATATAATCTAGACTATTATCAGGCGGCTGATTACACGTGGTTGCCTTGGAGCGATGCTAACGGTTCTCTCGATATTGAGAATTGGCGAGTTTGCTTCGCGGACGACGTGAACAGCTATGTTGCGTTTGAGACATCCCCCGGAGAGTATTTCTTACAGGGCTCGATGTTTCGCCTTGCTGTGGTCACCGATAATCAAGTTCACAAATGGAATGTGCACGGAGATTATGTCAATCCGCTCCTTGTGGATATGGCTGCCATCGGTAGTTTTAATTGGATGCAGTGGTTCGGTGCTGTGAGGCAGGCGGGTGATGAGAAAGGAACCATATATTTGCCGGCTAAACTTCAAAATATCAGGGGCTTCAATTTGGGTGATGAACCTCAAAGTATGGTTACGCAGTTAAGCTACGGGTCGGTGCCATTCCCACCGAATCTTCCGAATATGTGGTCACAGATCGGTATTTTGGCGACCGCCGCGAATGGCATGGCTTCTGCTGAATTTGGTGAGACACCTCTGTTTGGTACGTTGAGTTGCAACTGATCTGCTGTCATCTAGCTGTGAAAGGACCTGCCCTGTTGATTTGCGCGTTCGACTGAGCCACGTTTTCATCCAACGCTGATCCGGCCATACGCAATCTTCGCCGCGTACTACAAACCTTGTCCCGCTGTCTTGATGGCTCTCTGCTCCGTGAAAACTCGGCTCAGCCGAACGCGAAAATCAACAGATAACCGGAGCGGAGCCTTCTGCCCCGTCAATTTTCCCTTGTTCCACGGGGTGCTGTGTTTACCTGAATCGTTCATGGGAATCCCCAATTGCTTGTGGGACACCCAGCTTGCGCCTCACGCTGGCAATCAATGCGTGAGAACAAGCAACCAAAACCCGAATTGACCCGAACGAGACGTTGGGAAAAGCAATTGCTGTTGCGTAGCGCGCGCACGGTATGCTCCAAGCCGCATCACAGCAACGTAGCAGCGTCCCGGAGGGGAGGATGGGCACCGCAAGACAGGATTTTGAACGCTTCGTGCGCTGGTTGAACGAACCCGAGCGCTTAGCACCCGAGAGTGCGCGCAGGATGGCCAACCTGACGCTGGGAACTTCGACGCTGTCGCCGCTATGGCCAAGCAGCACAACAACCGTTCGCAATTCCTGGCACGTTTGGCTCGCCAACCTCTCGCGGCCACGAGCGCGGACCTTCCGGAGCTCCCCGACGCGGCCGCCCAAGGGAAGTGGCCATAGCTTCGGCTGCGCTCCTTAACCCTGGGACCGTTCCGCGGCTTTCGCGAGCCGCAGACCTTCGATCTGAGCAAGCGAGTCATCCTCTGCTACGGCCCAAACGGCGGCGGAAAGAGCAGTTTGTGCGAGGCGCTCGAATACGCGCTGCGTGGTGCCGTCGAAGAGGCGGGCTCGAAGCGGATCGAGCAGCGCGACTACCTGGCCAACATCCACGCCGGCCGCTTCGTCAATCCCACCCTCACGGCCATCGACGCCGAAGGCGGCGAGGTCCAGGTCGCTGCCGATGAGGACGCGTTCCGCTTCTTCTTCGTCGAGAGGAATCGGATCGACAACTTCTCGCGGATCGCCGCGACGCCTCCCGGACGCAAGACCGACCTGATCGCGACTCTGTTCGGAATGGATCAGTTCAACGACTTCGCCTCGCACTTCAACGAGTCGATGGACGCCGCGCTCACGCTCACCACTGAAACGCAGACACAGCTCGCCGGTCGCAGGCAAGCCCTGCGGACCGACGAACTGACGCGCGACAGCGAGGCGGAGCAGCTCCGCCCGCTAACCGAGCGTTATGTTGCTCGGGTGCTCCGGGGCTCGCTCCTGGCGCCGGATCTCATGCAACGCATTGTCGATGGTCGTCAGCCCGTCGGCTTGACCGTCCGGCAACTCCTCGATCCGCCGCCGATGGGTTGGGTTGAGCAGCGTCGTCACTTCAGACTCGATCCTGCCTAAGTCTGCGCGGCTAGCGCTGAGTCGAGAAAACGCCAGTCCGCTGCCCAATCAGCCATCAGCGACTCCGGACTCCTGCTAAACGCCCGCAGAGACGCAGTGGCAAAATCGGCGAATCGGAGCAGAAAGCGACCTCAGCAGTCCGCCCCAAGAACGAAAAAGCGCGCCACGTGGCGCGCTTTTTGGCTTCAGCAGAGACCCGGACTCACAAGGTCAGTCTGCGTGGCGGAGAGGGTGGGATTCGAACCCACGTTACGGCATAACCGTAAACCGGATTTCGAATCCGGCGCATTCGACCACTCTGCCACCTCTCCGTGTCGAAGGTCGCGCATCATACGGGGGTGAGCGCGACGAAACAACCGTCGGCGGCGTCAGGCTACACTTCTGGGCTGGCTGCGCCCCTCCGGGGGCCGCGGCAGCCCCTTCCGAATCGACGAAGACCCATCCCATGAGCACGATTTCCGTCCCGGTTTCCTATGGCGAGCTGATCGACAAGATCACGATCCTCGAGATCAAGTCCGAGCGCATCAAGGATTCGGCCAAGCTCGTCAACGTGCGGGTCGAGCTCGACCTGCTGAACGGGACGTGGGCCGCCGCGGCGGCCTCGCGCACCGACATCGCCGCCGAGCGCGGCGAACTGCGTGCGGTCAACGAAGCGTTGTGGGATATCGAGGACCGCATTCGCGTGAAGGAGAAGGCCAAGGCTTTCGACGACGAGTTCATCGAGCTTGCGCGTTCCGTGTACATCCGCAACGACGAACGCGCGACGGTCAAGCGTGCGATCAACGACAAGCTCGGCTCGACGCTGGTGGAAGAAAAATCCTACGAGAGCTACCGCTGAGAGGAGGGCAGAGCGCTCCGCGCTGCCTGCGCCTCGAACCTCTGCCGCCGCGAGCACGGCCTTCCATGGCTGCAACGACCGTCCTGGTTTGGATGCTCACGCATGCAGCGACCGGGGGCATCAACTGGGGAGGAAGAGGTCGCCCCGGTGCGAGCACAAGAATGGCGCCGCCTGCCTGAATATAAAGGGCGAGTCTGGATGAAACATTTTTCAGAAATGCCGTGCGGTGCCTTGTGGATTTCTTTACCCGCGCACGCCGGCGTTTGGTTCAGACCTCGGCGCGGGCCGCGGCGAAGGCTTCGAGCCGCTCGATGACCGCGTCGACCTCGATCAGATCCATCACGCCGCGGTGTTCCAGCTTGGTGCCCCACGGCAGCGCGTCGGCCGGTTTCCTGCGGAACTTGCGCGCGGCCGCATCGTAGCGGTCGACGCACCATCGACGATCCGAATACGGCCCGGAGCGTGCCGGATTGCTCGCTGCATGCAGGCCGAGCACCGGCGTGCCGACGGCGTTGGCGATGTGCATCGGTCCGGAATCGGGGCAGAGCACCAGCGTCGCGCGCTGCAGCAGCGCCATCAGCTGCTTGAGCGTGTCCTTGCCGATCAGGTCGAGCGGGCGGGTCTTCATCTGCGCGAGGATCGCGTCGCCGAATTCGCGCTCGAATTCGCTGGGTCCGCCGCACAGGGCGACGCGCCAGCCCAGTTCCAGCGACGCATGGTCCATGACTGCGGCATAGCGCTCCGGCCGCCAATTGCGCAGGCGGTGGCTGGAGACCGGGCTCACCAGCAGCGTCGGCTTCTCGCCCGGCAGGTGTTTCTGGGCGAATTCGTGCGCCTGCGGCGGAATCGGGATGTCCCAGCGCACCTCGGTCTGCTTCAGCCCGAGCGGTTCGATGAAGCTCGCCATCGCGTCCAGCACGTGCTCGCCGCTGCGCGCCGGAATGCGGCAATTGACGAAGAATCCGTGCAGATCCTTCGAACGCTTGCGGTCGTAGCCGATGCGCAAGGGGGCCTTGACCGCGAGGCTGAGCAGGTTCGAGCGCAGCGCGACCTGCATGTGCAGCAGCGCATCGAATCGGCGCCCGGCCAGCTTCTCGCGAACTTCTCGAAAGCCGCTCTTGCCGGCGCGCTTGTCGAAAGTGATGAATTCCACGTCGGGCAGGTCGCCGACCAGGCGATGCTCGAAGGCCCCGACCAGCCAGGTCAGCCGCGTCTGCGGCCACGCCTTCTGCAGGGTACGCACCAGCGGCACCACATGGGTGACGTCGCCGAGCGCCGAAGTACGCAGCAGGCACAGCGAACCGGGCGCGGTGGCGGACATTGCAGCTTGATCCATGCGGCGCTTGCTACCATTTGCAGGGGAGTGGGCGCAGCGGCGTCCACGCGAACCGGAAACTTGGCAGACGCATGATCGAGGCGCAAGTTCCATCGGCTGGCTTTGGCGCGGCGGGTACGGGTACGACGGGTACAGGGGCGATCCTGTTCGACCGTGCAATCGGGACCGCGCCGGACGACGCGTGGTTCGAGCGCGCGCATTGGGCCGCGCTCGGCAAGGCGGACGTCCAGGTCGGCGGCCGCGGCGGCGTCGTCTTCGTTGAGACGCCGGCAGGCGCCTGCGCGCTGCGTCACTACCACCGCGGCGGCCTTGCCGCGCGGGTCAGCGCCGACCGCTATCTGTGGAGCGGCGCCGCGCGAACGCGTTCGTTTTGCGAGTTCCGCCTGCTCGCGCACCTGGCCGAGAGCGGCCTGCCCGTGTCGGCGCCGGTCGCTGCGCGCTATGTGCGCGAAGGCCTGTCCTATCGCGCCGATCTCCTGACGCGGCGCATCGCCTCGGCGCAGACCCTCGCCCAGCGCCTCGCCGCAGCCACGCTGAGCACGGCCCTCGCCGAACGCGTCGGCCGCACGATCGCGCGCTTCCATGCCGCCGAGGTCTGGCATGCCGATCTCAACGCCCACAACATCCTGGTCGACGCGGAGCAGGGCGTCTGGCTGATCGACTTCGATCGCAGCCGCCTGCGCAAGCCTGCGCTCGCCTGGCAGCAGGCGAATCTGAAGCGCCTGCGCCGGTCGTTCGACAAGCTCGGCGCGAAACGCGCCGCGGACTTCGATGCGCAATTCTGGCATCCGTTGCTGGCCGCCTATCACGCGGGCATGGCCGGCACGGTCGATGCTGCCGCGCCGCGCGGGGCCGTGTCGTGAGCCTGGCGCTGCGCTTCCTCGGCGTCGGCAGCGCGCAGGCGCCGGAGCTCGGCTCGGCCTGCGGCGTCATCGAGCGCGACGGCGCGCCGCTGCTGATGATCGATTGCGGGCCGGAAGCGCTGTCGGCGTACCTCGCGCACTATGGCGAAGCGCCGCAGGCGATCTATCTCACGCATACGCACATGGACCACGTCGGCGGTCTCGAGCGGCTGTTCTACAAAGTGTATTTCGACATGCATCGGCGCGGCCGCGTGCGTCTGTATGCGCACGCGGCGCTGGTGCCGCTGCTGCAGGCGCGCGTGGCCGACTACCCGGAAGTGCTGGCCGAAGGCGGCGCGAACTTCTGGGACGCGTTCACGCTGGTGCCGCTGTCGCGCGGCTTCTGGTGCGACGGCCTCTGGTTCGACGTGTTCGCCACGCGCCACCACGCGCCCGGCACGTCGTTCGGCCTGTCGCTCGCCGGCAGCGTCGTCTGGACCGGGGATACGCGGCCGGTACCGGAGATGCTGGGCGTGTATGCTGCGCATGATGAACTCGTCGCACACGACTGCGCCGTCATCGGCAACCCTTCGCACACCGGGCTCGACGACCTGGACGAGTACCCTGCGCCGTTGCGCGAGCGCATGATGCTCTATCACTACGCCAACGAAGCCGATGCGCGCGCGATGGAAGCGCGCGGATTCCGCGTCGCGCGCCGCGACGACGTGGTCGCCCTGCGAGCGCCGCAGCGCGTGCTGGAAAAGTCCGAGGTCGCTTGAGATGGGCGTTGCGATTCCGCTGAAGGTCGAGTTGTCGCCGCCGCGCGACCAGCGCGGCCGCGTGCTCACGGACCTGCGCATCTCGGTCGTCGACCGCTGCAACTTCCGCTGCCCCTATTGCATGCCGGAAGACCAGTATCCGCGCGACCACGAATTCCTCAGCAAGGCCGAGCGCCTGCGTTTCGAGGAGATCGAGCGTCTGGCGACGATCTTCGCCGGCCTCGGCGTGCGCAAGCTGCGCCTGACCGGCGGCGAGCCGCTGCTGCGGCGTGACTTGCCCGAACTGGTGCGAAAGCTCGCCGCAGTGCCGGGGATCGACGACATCGCTTTGACGACCAACGGCAGCCTGCTCACGCCGCACGTCGACGCGCTGCGTGCGGCCGGACTCAAGCGCATCACGCTCAGCATCGACACGATCGTGCCGGAAACCTTCCGCGCAATGTCCGGCGGACGCGGGGACATCGGCACCGTGCTCGAAGCGATCGCGGCGGCCGAACGCGCCGGTTTCGGACCGCTCAAGCTCAACTGCGTGGTCATGCGCGGCACCAACGACGGCGAGATCGTCGATCTGGTCGAGCGCTTCCGCGGCAGCGGGCACATCGTGCGCTTCATCGAATACATGGACGTGGGCACCTGCAACGACTGGCGCCAGGACCTGGTCGTGCCGAGCGCGGAACTGCGCGCACGCATCGCCGCGCGCTGGCCGCTGGTCGAGCTCGAACCGAACTATGGCGGCGAAGTCGCCCGCCGCTACGGGTTTGCCGACGGCCAGGGCGAGATCGGCTTCATCAGCTCGGTCACCGAGCCGTTCTGCGGCGACTGCTCGCGCGCACGCCTGTCGGCCGACGGCCGTCTCTACACCTGCCTGTTCGCCGGCAGCGGGCACGACCTGCGCGGTCCGCTGCGCGCCGGCGCCAGCGATGCCGAGATGACCGGCTTGATCCGCGCCGTCTGGCACGCGCGCGACGACCGTTACAGCGAGTTGCGCACCGCGGCGACCGCGGCGTCGCGCGAACATGTGGAGATGTATGCGATCGGCGGGTGAGGGCGCGCGATGGGATGCGTGGCCCCCTTCCGCCCTTCGGGCACCTCCCCGCAGGCGGGGGAAGGCACATCGCAACATGGGTGTCGTACCCCCTTTGCTGTTCCTTCCCCCGCGCGCGCGGGAAGGTGCCCGAAGGGCGGAAGTGGGCAGCGAGGCGCATACGATGAACGCAAGAACGCCATGACCCAATCTTCAACCAAGAAACTCACCCACCTTTCCCCCGAAGGCCGCCCCCGCATGGTCGACGTCGGCGACAAGGCCGCCACGCGCCGCGAGGCCGTCGCCGAAGTCGTCGTGCGCTTTCCGGCCGAAGTGGCGAAAGTGCTGCGCGAACTCGACATGCGTACGAAGAAGGGTCCGATCGTCGACACGGCGATCATCGCCGGCACGCTCGCGGTCAAGCGCACGCACGAGCTGATCCCGTTCTGCCATCCGCTGCCGATCGAGCATTGCCGCATCGAAGCGGAGTTCGCGACGAAGAAGGAACTGCGGATCCGCTGTACCGTCGCGCTGACGCACAAGACCGGCGTGGAAATGGAGGCGCTGACCGGCGCCAGCATCGCCGCGTTGACCGTCTACGACATGTGCAAGGCGCTGTCCCACGAGATCGTCATCGACGGCCTGCATCTGGTCGAGAAGAGCGGCGGCAAGCGCCGCGTGAAGCAGGGCAAGGTGGTCGCATGAGCTACAAGCTGCTGTACTTCGCGAGCCTCGCCGACCGTGCCGGACGTTCCGAGGAAGTGCGAGAAAGCGCCGCGCGCACCCCGCGCGAGCTGTATGCCGAAGTGGCCGGTGCGCATGGCTTCACGTTCGCGCCGGATCGCC
>Ga0105237_10002044_pt1 | contig 25661 bp, 16 predicted proteins | sample KBSC24metaG_FD_81520 | JGI IMG/M metagenome (GOLD analysis project Ga0105237, IMG submission 81520) | Corn rhizosphere microbial communities from Kellogg Biological Station, Michigan, USA - KBS C2-4 metaG | ecosystem: Host-associated > Plants > Roots > Rhizosphere > Soil | place: Michigan, USA...
GCGGTGTACCAGAGCAGGTTGCTGCCGGTGGCGGTGAGGGCCGGGGCAGTGGTGTTCTGGCAATAGGGTGCTGGTGTGGTGGCTGTCGGGGCGGTGGCTGCGGTGCCTAAGGGCGTCTCATACACGCCCATATCGATAGCACTCCCCTGTATTCGCGTGTTGCCGTCAAAGTCCGTTGACAAAACCGGAAAGGAGCCCGCCCAACCCTGATCGATGACAGGGCTGCAAGGCGACACATGAAAATCATTGCCGGCGGCATTGACAAACTGCGGATCGATATCGAGATTGGAACCATCCGGAGTCGCCAGGTAGAGGTCGCTGTTGCTGAAAGAAGCACCGGGGCCAGTGATTAAGGGACCCGGATAGGGCGCCCCGGATTTCCAGACAATGTCGTTCATAGCAAATACACGGCTGGGGTAGGTACCTACCTGCTGATTGTAGATGACTGGCGCTGTATTATCGTAAAGGGTGCAATCGTTCAGGTAGGTCGACTCCTGGGCATTACCATTATCATTCAGGGCTGCGACTACGGAACCCTGTGCACTGAGGTTAGTGGTGAAGATACAATCTTCAAAAGTGCCGAATCCCTGGTCGCCGTTGGTCGCCAGTGAAGCTGCTGCCCCACCCATGATGGCTGCTTGATTTTTGTCAAAGCGGCATTTGCCGAGAAAAAAATAGGATAGTGCATTTGCCCCATATCCATAGGCGCAAAATCCGCCGCCGTATACGGCAAAATTGTTTAAAAATATGCAATTGAGGACTTGCTGGTTGGTATTTTCTCCGGGCGCAGCGAGGAACAGCATACCTCCGCCCGAATTATTGGGTTGGGGTATAGTACTGGCCGGCCAGCCCGCGTTGGCATTGCCATCCTGGATGGTAAAGCCATCGAAAACAAACCCTCCGCCAACATTTTCTTCCGTCACGACATTGTAGGAATTATCCGAAGGATCGCCGGGTACGCCGATGTCGCCGCTGAGCACGGTGAGGTTGGTGGCTGCATTCCGCTGGGGAAGGGCTGTTTCTGTGCCGTTGAATCCGCCGTATACATTTCCCCATCTGTTTATCATGAATGTGGCGGCCCTGTTAGTCGTAGTGGTGGGCTTGTATGTGCCTTTGGCCACCCATACGTCGTTGCCCCAGGACATCAGGGCAAGGGCTGTATTCAGATCATTTAAGGCTGTAGCCCAGCTGGTGCCGGCACCGGGTGTCGGGTTATTTACATTAACATAGACGGTTCCAAAGCAATAATTAAAAGGCAATAAAGCTAAAATTATAATTCCCTTTAGCAAACGGTCATAGAATTTGGACATACCAACGAGTCATTTTTGGGGCCTGGGATAATGTTGTCTAATGGTTTCTTATGATTCCATTGGCTGTAACGACTGAGTGGAAACATTTAGTATCCATAGACCGCGTTTATAGGTCAAGGTTTATTTCGACGGCGGGGAGTCTTTTTTTTTAACCAATGATCAATTCTTTCTGCGGCGTTGTCAATGACGTGGTCGAAGAAGGTAAAGATCCTATTCATGTGCTGCCAGGTGGAATGCAAATCGGGAGGGGTTGGCGGCTCGGGTGGTTTTTGCCGCTTGTATCGTTCTATTTCCTTTGGAGTAAGGGTATATCCGTGACCGGTCATGAGTTTTTTAGCAAGGGCCTGATCGAAAAGCCCCCATTCGTCCGGATTGGCGATGACATTCATGAGTTCTCTATCCGTGAAAGACAGGAGATAATAATCGGGGTCGACATCATCCAAATGACGTTCATAATATTCCTCGAGTACCTGATGGGCGCGAGGGAGATCGGATGACCGGACTTTCAAATGGATAGCGGGCTCCGGGGTAGAGCCGATGAGATGGGGGTTCAGAAGGGAGCTTGCATCTTCTATGAGCGTTTCGATGTGAAATTCGCTCAATTTTTTTGCGATGGCTGCCGCAAGGCGTGGATCGGTGAATTTCTGGAAGGTGAGATAAGCATCAGCCATGATGAGCGGTTTGGAATGCGGCAGGAAATTACGTTATTTTAGCTCAAATAACCAACATGAGGATCAAACTGCTGTTTTTGGGGCTCGTGCTACACGGCCTTACAGGTTTCTCCCAGGCGCCGTCTTTTACTCAGGCGCCGTCCTTCATTACCGACAGCCTGGATAATTATATCCGGCAGGGTATGAAAGACTGGCAGGTGCCGGGTCTGGCGTTGGTGATCGTAAAAGACGGCAAAATATTACTGGCCAAAGGGTATGGAGTCAAAGACATCAATTCCGGTGAGCCGGTGGATGAGAACACGCTGTTCATGATCGCGAGTAATACCAAGCTGTTTACGGCTACGGCGCTCGCGCAGCTGGAATACGACCACAAGCTGTCGCTGGACGACCGGGTCACGAAATATATCCCTTATTTTCAACTATATGATTCCGTTAGTACGCAGCTGGTGTCCATCCGGGATATCCTCAGCCACCGCATTGGGACAAAGACCTTCCAGGGCGACTTTACGTTCTGGAACAGTCATCTTAGCCGGGAAGAGATCATTCGCCGGATGAGGCTGCTGAAACCCTCGCGTCCTTTCCGGCAGACCTGGGGATACTGCAACAGTTGTTTTTTGACCGCAGGCGAGGTCATCCCAAAAGTGACGGGCAAGGCTTGGGAGCAGTATGTGCAGGATAGCCTGCTCGCGCCGCTGCAGATGGGGCATACCTATACCAGTCTGCGGCTGGTGCCTTCGTCGGTGAAATTGCCGCAGCCTTATACGACAAGTTTTACCGGGGAATTGCATCCTGTGCCATTGGATCACTGGGATAATCTGGGGCCTGCTGCCGATCTGATAAGCAGTGTATCCGAGTTGAGTCATTGGTTGTTGTGTCAGCTCGATAGCGGGAGGTATGGGGGACGGCAGGTGCTGCCTTTTTCTGTATTGCAAAAGACCCGCGACATCAATTCCATGATCACCAGCCGTAAGTCTTCGGTGCTGCCGACGCATTTTGCCGGGTATGGTCTGGGACTGGAGGTGGGCGATTACAATGGCCGGCAGGTGTATTGGCATACGGGCGGCGCTGCGGGTATGGTGAGTGTGCTGACCTTTGTACCGGAAGAGCATCTGGGTCTGGCGATATTGACGAACCAGGATAACCAGGATCTTTTTGTTGCGTTGCGTCACCAGATACTGGATGCTTACCTGGGGGTTCCTTATACCAACCGGAGCGCTTTTTATCTGCGGGAGTTTAAAGAGAAAATGAAAGACACCCTGGCTACTATCAATGGGTGGAAGGCGAGGGTGAAAGGAGGGGCGCCGCCGCTGGCTTTAGCGGCGTATTGCGGGCATTATACGAATGGGATATATGGGTCGTTGGATATTGTTCGGGAGGGTGAGCGGTTGGTTGTGAAGTTTAACAGTCATGATAATCTGACGGCGAAGATGGATTATATGGATAATGGGGAGTGGTTGTTGGCTTATGACAATATTGAGTATGGGGTGTTTTCGACGAAGTTTGGGGTGAAGGGGGGAAAGGTGGTGGGGGTGGAGACGAAGCAGAGTGATTTTGTGGAGTATGATGGGTATACTTTTACCAAGGAGTGAGGGGGACAGCAAGGGGGAGGGGTTACTTTCTGGTTTTCCAGTCAGGAGGGAATTTAATTTTTTCAACAAGTTTTTTGGCGTCTTCTAACTTTTTTACAAAGGAGGGATCGTTTTCAAGATTAAGATCTTTCAAAGTAGGGTCGATCTTAACGGGATGAAGCCGATAATATTCTTCCCAATATTCCAAACTGTCATCAATGTGTTTTTTCATAAAGATGTATTTACAACAAAGCTAGATAAAATCCGGAAACTTTTTTGTAAAGTCATGAACAATATGGGCTATTGTTGTTAGTACTTTATCGACGTCTTCATTATTGCTTGTAACCATATCGTCCATCGTCCCGGTAGTGTTGTTCCAGTCCCCAAAGCCCAGATTCATGAATTTGCCTACGTTGGTAGCGAAGGGCTGAAAACGCACCATTTTTGTTATCTGTCCATTCGGTGATATTGCAGCGGTATTTAAACTTTGTCGGGTTGGAAGAGTCAATGATCTTAGTAAAAACTTTTTGCTATGCAATTGCGGGTAGATCTTTGGCGGCGGATGGTGGTTTTGATGTTCTTGTTAGTGGTGGCTGGGACACTGCGGGCACAGGATTGGGGGAAGGTGGATGACTGGATGACGGCGCATGTGAGGGAGATGGGGGGACGTGCGATCCTGCTGGTATATAAGGAGGGGAAGGTGGCGTATGTGAAGCCCGTGAGTGATATGAGCCGGCGGCAGAAGATGGTCGATAGGTTTATAGCCCGGCGACAGGGGAAGGAGGCGGATCTCGGGGATTATACGATGCAAAGCCGGCAGCCTATTGCAAGCTGCAGCAAGTGGCTGAGCGCGGCATTGGTGATGACGTTTGTAGATGAAGGCCGGTTGAATTTGTCGGATACGGTGGGTAAATATTTGCCGCTGTTGTCCGCGAAGGGGAAAGGAAATATTACTATACAGCAATGTCTTTCACATCTCACCGGGATAAAGGAGCCTCCTTTGAAGGAATCGTTTAAGGATATGAAAAATGTCAGGAGCATGGATCAGGCGGTTGCCTATATTGCCGAAATGCCGATGGAGGGTGATCCCGGGAAAGTGTTTCATTATAGTAGTGCGGGTTTGCAGATAGCCGGGGCCATTCTTGAGAAGATCAGCGGCAAATCTTTTGAAACATTATTTGCAGAGCGCATCGCCGGGCCGTTGGGTATGAAAAATACGGATTTTGGACGCGGGCCGGTGGCAATGCCTGCCGGGGGCGCCAGCAGCACACCGGAAGACTATATGCGGTTTCTCGTGATGATCCTCGATAAGGGCGTTTATAATGGAGCCCGTATACTTAGCGAGAAAAGTGTTGCCGAGATGCAAGTGAACAGGCTCACGCCGGCGGTGCGGGTCGCGTATTCGCCGGCGGAGGTGGGAGGAGGTGCTGAGGCCGGGACAGGACTGGGATATGGATACGGCGAATGGGTCATGGGTACGGCGGTGACCAGCCCGGGACTGTTTGGCAGTTTCCCCTGGGTGGACCAGCGCGGAAAATATTGTGCTTTTTTAATGACTTTTTATTTAAAAAATGAAGGGCGGCTTGAGCGTTATATCGCACTGAAGGGGCTTATTGACGGTATTCTATCGAAATAGGATAGTCTAATTCGACATAATGTGGTAATTTGTCGGCAAGCAATACTTGTCTTTATGTTCCGGAATTATTTCAAGACCGCGTTTCGCAATATGCGGCGCAATAAGCTGTTTACGGCACTGAATATTTTTGGTTTGGCGACGGGATTGGCCTGCAGCATCCTTATCTTTCTTTGGGTGCAGGATGAATTGAGCTATGACCGGTTTAATGCTGGTGCGGACAGGATATTCCGATTGACAGCGAGGGTTAAGGATAATGAGACTGCGCAAATACCTTCGGCTTTTCCGGCAGCCATCAAAATGGGGATACCGGGTATAAAAAATGCTACCCGTATCACTCCTCTTCAAAAAATCATAACCGTTGGGACACGCAAGTTCGATGAAAAGAACTTGTATTATGCGGATAGTAATTTCCTGCGGATCTTTAGCTATCCGGTGCTGCGCGGAAATGCAGCAACCGTGTTGCTTGGGCCCAATAGCGTTGTGTTGACCGAGGCGACGGCGTTGAAATATTTCGGAGGTGTGGATCAGGCGATGGGTAAATCCATCCATATCGATAATGATATTAATGGAACAGAGCTGCGGGTAACGGGCATATTGAAAAATATTCCGGCCAACTCCCATCTTCATTTCGATGAGCTTATATCCATGGATAACTATGACAGGGTCATTCATAATCCCGAGCCCTGGCGAGGTTTCGATATGCATGTTTATTTCCAGCTGGCAGAAGCTGTGCAGCCAGACCCTGTTGTGCTGAAAAAGATAGAGAACCAGATCAATGTGTTGCGCAATACAGCGATCGTCAATACCAAGGCGGTACCTGCAACCATATCTATCCAGCGGCTCACAGATATTCACCTATATTCTCATTTCAGGAACGATGTGGAAGGGCAGGGCAATATCCAATATGTACGGATGTTTATACTGGTTGCTCTCTTTATTATTTTCATTGCCTGTATCAATTTTATGAACCTTTCGACTGCGCTGTCGGGGAAAAGGGCGAAGGAGGTGGGGCTGCGTAAGACGAGCGGGGCCTTACGCCCGCAGCTGATCCTGCAATTCATCGGCGAGTCTATGCTGCTTTCCTTTATCTCGCTGGGGCTGGCTTTGTTGCTGGTATATGCGGCTTTACCGTTTTTTAATACACTGGCGTCCAAGTCTATCGGGCTGGACCTGTTCGATCTCAAACTGGCGGGAAAAGTTTTTGCCATCACTGCATTGGCAGGGTTGCTGGCGGGGAGCTATCCTGCTTTTTATATTTCCTCCTTTAATGTCGTCAAAGTCCTGAAGGGTGGTGTATTGCGGCAGGGCAGCCGTCATTATCTGCGCAATGGATTGGTAGTATTTCAATTCTCTATTTCGGTGGTCCTCATGGTCAGTACCATAGTCATCCATGACCAGCTGCGTTATATTCATAACAGGGATATTGGGTTCAACCGGGAGAATCTGCTGTATGTTCCTATGCCAGAGGTGGGCGATCTAAAAAATAATGCCGATGCGTTGAGATCGGCGTTGCATGAAGTTGCTCCAATGGGTGAATTTACGATCACGCAAGATCTGCCTACCAACCTGAATTCATCGACTCCTCTCACCTGGCGGGGCATGGAAAGCGGATCGCTGGTGATATGTCAGTGGCTGGGTGTCGATGACGGATTTATCAAGACCTTTGGAATGAGAATGCTGGCGGGCCGGTTTTTTTCGGGTGAATATACGGGCAGTGACAGCGCCTATGTGATCAATGAAGCTGCTGCCCGGGCCATGAAGATGGACCCGTATACGGCTGTTGGGAAGTTTATCTCCATTCGTGGGCATGAAGCGACGATCGCCGGCGTGGTGAAGGATTTTAATTATCGGCCGGTGTATCAGCCAGTCGAGCCGTTGGTGATGCGGTTGAGGTCTTCGGGCGATTTCCTGGTCGTGCGGACGGCGGCCGGTGCAATGCGTAAGACCCTGGCATCGGTGCAGGACTGTTTTCAACGGGTGTATGAGAATACTCCCTTTTCCTATGGGTTTGTCGACCAGGATCTGGATCGTCTTTATACCGCTGAATCAAGAATGGGTAAGCTATTCAATGTGTTTTCGGTGTTGTCGATCGTTATTTCCTGTCTTGGATTGTTTGGGCTGGCCACATTTGCGATCCAAAGCCGGACCAAGGAGATCGGCGTCCGGAAAGTGTTGGGGGCCGGAGAAGCGGGTATTGTCATTCTATTGGCGAAAGAGTTTTTAAGACTGGTGGCTCTTTCGCTGCTGGTGGCTTTTCCTGCAGCGTGGTATGTCATGAATCAATGGCTGCTGGGATTTGCGTATAGGGTGACTATCAGTGCATGGGTATTTGTTGCGGCAGGGGTGCTGGCGCTGGTGATCGCGTTTGTGACGGTGAGCTTTCAGACGATACGGGCTGCGGTGGCCAATCCGGTGAGGTCGCTGAGGGCGGAGTAGGGTTCGCGGGGGAGTAAGGTTCGCGGGGGCAGGGTTCGTGGGCGCAAGGTTCGCGGGCGCTGTTTGTGGCTTTCGTGGATTTTATTTAGTTTTATGGGCCATGAACCCCCTACGCCAGACCGTTATCTTACTGAGCTTCAATGTCTTTTCTCTCTTTTTTACACATGCACTTGGACAAACAATAAACCATTTTTCCAGGGCAACCGGCTTTATTGAAAATAAAGGGCAGATCACGGATCAGAACAACCGAAAAAATTCAGCGGTCAAATACCTGTTACGTCTTTCCGGTGGATTGAATATCCAGCTTCGAAATAATGGATACAGCTATGACACATACCGTAGGGCGGATAGCGGCGGGAGTGGTAAGTCTGTCAGTTATTCATTTCATCGTATCGATGTAGAGTTTGCGGGCGCCAACCCTGCTCCAAAGATACAAGTGGCGGATACTTTGCCCTTTCACTATACGTATAGCACGGCCCAAAGCAATAACCTGCAGGTCGGTGTGTACGGGAAAGTTATATATAAAGATCTCTATCCCTCGATAGACCTTGTTTTTGAACGGACCATCCGGCCTGACAGCTCGGGGGTGTCGAATATTATTTTATCGTACGTCCAGGCGGTGATGCGGGGGTTATCCGCTGGATGGCGGGATACTATCCCTGGGTCTTTCAGTATAAGGACCGGGCAGGCAATCGTCAGACTCTAAGGGGGGGTGTAGAGCTGGTGAGATAAAAAGAGCGCGTTGCGCGGGTGGGGGGCGGCGGGCGCGCGGTTAGGTGGGCGCAGGCGAGGCGGGAAGGGACGCGTTAATAATTGTAGAAATGAGCGGGTCCGTCGTTGACGCCAAAGATGAGCTGTTTTCTGTCTTTGAGGTCTATTACTCCACGCACGTCATCCCGTAATTGGAGGCCGCTGCGATCCTGGGGGAGGTACCGGAAATTTCCTTTGCCATCATTGAGCAGGAGTACACCGTGGTTGGCGCGATACCGGCCAAAGCGGATGCGGGTCCATTGATTGCCCCCGGCCAATACGAGGTCAGGATGTCCGTCCCCGTTGACATCCGGTGTGGCGATGGCATAGACCGGCCCGTACTGGGCTTCCAGCGGCAGTGGTCCTGGCCGGAGACCCTTTTCGCCCATATTTTTCAGCCAGATGCTTGACAGCGTCTCCGTCCTGAGTAGTCCGGCTTCCTTTAATTCATTGGTGGAGAAGAGGTCGTTGATCGTTGCATCGGCGTAGCTGTGGTATTCGATAAATCTCTTTTTCAGGAAGGGCAGCATCCCCGTGAGGTCATCGCGCGAGGCAGCTGGATAGGAAGTGTCGCCGATGTAATAGCAGAAGATGGGATCGATGGTACCGTTGTGGTTGAAGTCTTTATAATACAGCGTCAGAGGTCGTTGCGTGCTGGCTGCAAACTGGTTATTAGTGCCCTGGTTGCCCAGCACGAGGTCGGGGTCGCCGTCGCCATCGAGGTCGGCTACTGCAATGCGGTTCCACCAGCCGGTCGAAGGGAATTTAATGTATTGGGCCGATGCGTCTTCCAGGCGGCCTCCTTTATTAAGAAATACTTTTATGGGCATCCATTCTCCGACGACCACCAGGTCGGGGTGTTGGTCTTTGTTAAGGTCGATCCAAACTGCGTCCGTGACCATTCCGATGCTGTCCAGGGCGGGTGCGATCCGGGCCGTCGCGTCGGTAAAATGTCCTTTGCCGTCATTCAGCAGGAGTTTGCTGCCGGGCGAAAGCGGATATTTTCCGGATACTACACGACCTCCGAGGAAAAGGTCGAGGTCTCCGTCCCCATCGATGTCTGCTGCTGTGGCGCAGCTGGTGTTGAGGCGGAGGTCGGGGAGGGCGTTCTCTGCGCGGCTGAAATGCCCTTTTCCATCGTTGATGTATAGACGCCCTTTTAGCAAGGGGTCGTCGGGGCCAAGTTCATAGCCGCCTGCGGCGACATAGAGGTCTGCGTCGCCGTCGCCGTCTGCATCGAAGAAGAGGGCGGCGCCATCGTCGGCAAGGGAGTCTTTTTCAATGGCTGGGGTGTGAGCAGGATGGAAAGCGCCGGTGCGGGACTGGAGGAAGAGTTGGCCGGGATGGCCTTTCGAGCCGCCGATGTATAGGTCTTCGAGTCCGTCCCCGTTGACGTCTGCTTTTGCCATACAGGGGCCGCGGCGGGAGAGGTAGTTTAGCAGCAGGGGCTGTTGGTCGAAGTCATTGAAGGGGTTTTCGGTGTGAGTTATCGGGGGGGTGGCGGGTGTTTTGCCGATGGGGGCTGTGTGGCTGGGTTTGTAGTTCCAGGTGCCGGTGGCTTCTTTTTTTGTGACTTTTACCAGTTGGTCGGTTTTTACCTTGCGCAGGGCCTGGAAGTGGTCGTCGGGCCAGATGATCAGAACCGAGTCGATGAGGGTGTGGCTGCCGGTGCCGAAATTCAGTACGGGGTCTACTGAAGACTGGAATCCGCGTACCGGGAAGGCTTCCTGATAAAAGACCGTGTCTTTACAAAACAGTTTCACCTTTGAGCCGATGCCAGTGCTGTTCTTTGGGTCGCCGAGGAGCGCGACACGGAGGTAATGGTTGCGGGGGTGAGAGGTGTTGTTGCGATAGATGCCGGCGTATTCATTCGTATTATTGATAACCAGGTCGAGAGCGCCGTCATTATTCAGATCGGCGTAGGCGGCGCCTGCGGCCACTGTTTTTTGGTCGAGTCCCCAGTCTTTGTTGATGCGGGTGAAGGTGGTGTTGCCGTTGTTGCGATAGAGATAGCTGTTATCCAGACTGGAGGGCATCCTGGCGATGACCTCTTTAACCGCGTCTTCTTTATTCATGGTGTTGGCGTGCATCGCATTGTCGGCGGAATATTTCAGGAAGTCCATATCGGTATAGTCCTTCACGTAGCCGTTGGTGATGAGGAGGTCTTTATATCCATCGTTGTCAAAGTCCGAGAAAAGGGCTGACCAGCTCCAGTTGGTATTGCTGACGCCGGCGAGCTGGCCGATCTCGCTGAATGTGCCGTCGCCATTGTTCTTTTGAAGCATGTTACGGCTGTATTGATAGTAGAAGCCGCGGTGGAAGAGCTGTTGGAATTTGTTGAAGTTCTCTGCGCCGCTGTGCATTTTCTGTGTGTGGTTGTCTTCGGGCAGCATGTCCAGGGTGATCAGGTCGATGAGCCCGTCATTGTTAAAGTCGGCGGCGTCGTTGCCCATGGAATAGAGGGAGGTCTGGTCCATGCAGTCGCTGAGGCGTTCGGTAAAGGTGCGATTGCCGTTGTTGATAAACAGGTAGTCGGGTTCGTTAAAGTCGTTCGAGACATATACGTCGGGCCAGCCGTCGTTGTTGAGATCGGAAATGGCGAGGCCGAGGCCGAAAGTGAGTACATCGGAGTGGATGCCGGCCTCCGTTGAAACGTCGGTATATACGGGATGATGCCGGGTCTTATCGAAGTCGTTGCGATAGAGTTTGCATTCGAAGGCGGGGCGGCTTTCCTTTCTCCATCCGGGGTTTTCGATGGCGCCGGTGGTATATTGATGAAGAGAGTGGTTGATAAGGAAGAGGTCCAGGTCGCCGTCCTTGTCGTAGTCGAAAAAGGCGGCCTGCGTAGAGAATCCTTCGTCGGCGAGGCCGTAGTCCGCGGCTGCCTCTGTAAACGTAAGATTACCGTTGTTGATGTATAGCAGGTTCCTGCGCATGGCGGGGTTGGCGTCGGCCGACCGGCAAATATAGATATCCGTTAGCCCGTCGCCGTTGACATCGGCCATTGTCGCTCCAGTGCACCAGCCTTGTTGGGCGGCAACCCCGCTCTTATCCGTGATATCTTCGAATTTGAAATCGCCTTTATTGAGATAGAGCCGGTTATGCACCATGTTGCCTGTGAAGAGGATGTCGGGAAGGCCGTCGTTATTGATGTCGCCGATGGCTACGCCGCCGCCGTTGTAAAAATAAATATAGTTGAGTACGTTGAGCGTTTCGCCGTCGAAAAGGGTGTTCTGAAAGTCGATGCCTGTCTGGTCTTTGTCCAGCCGGGTGAATAGGCGGGAGTCGTTGCCGTTATGGGTGCAGCCTGTGCCGATGAGCAGGCAGACTGACAAGAAGAGCGAGACGATGCGGGGGAGGCGATGGAGCATAACGGGTATTTAAAAACAAATGATCCCATCCCTGATGGCCGGGATGGGATCTTAAGGTAACTGTTTTTTTTAATTCTTATCCCACCAGAGGGGAGTCAATTCGTTGTCGGTGCCCCCCAGTGCTGCTTCTCCGGTCTTCACGCCGGCAGCGTTGTTCTGCCGTTCGGTGAGCAGGAAGGGGATCCTGCGCAGCCATTTAGTACTTGGATCGGGGATCAGCTGGTTATCCGAATTGGCGGCCGGGTACAGTTTCATCACGTGGCTACGACGCCAGTCCGCCCAGGCTTCCATACCATCGGGATACAGGGCGAGCCATTTTTGGGTCATGATCTGTTGCAATTGCACGGCCGGATCTGAGCTCCATGCGATGGGTACGTCGGAGACGGCTGGCGAGTTCAGGTAGTCTCCTGGTGCAATGGGTTTATTTGGACTGCTGATATAATTCGAAACGGCAGTAGCGTCGGTAATGCCCCATTGAGCCATCGAGTTCTTGATGCCGGACTCATACAGTGTTTGGGCCGTGCCGCCCATGTTCCAGCCCAGGAGGGCGCCTTCAGCGCGGAGGAAATAGGCTTCGGCGGTCTCGATGACATTCTGCGGGGTGTTGGTATAGCTGGCTGATCCTACGATGGTGCCGCCGACGGTGACGCCGGTGGAAGACCAGCGTTGTCCCTGGTGGGAGTTGGCTGCTGCCAGGTTGGCCGAGAGGGTCAGTTGTGCTACGCTAAGCCCGTTCCTGAGTCCCTGGTAGTTGGCGAACTTGCCGGGGGTAGGGTCAGCGCTTTTGGCAGTAGGCAGGAAGTATTGAGCGATACGGGGATCCTGGTAGCCTTTCAGGACGGAGGCCATGGTGGCGCTCATCCGGAACTCGTTCCAGTCCGACATGGTAGACAGGCCGTTGATGTCGCCACCGGTGGAAGACCTTTTGACAAAGCCATCGTCATCCGGACTTGAGGTCATTACCCCATCGGCAACAGATGCTTCCGCCTCCGTCTTTGCCGTAGCGGGGTCTACCTTGGACACCCGCATTGCGAGGCGAAGCCGGAGGGTGTTGGCGAATTTGCGCCATTTGTCAACGGCCCCTCCGTAGATGAGGTCATAGGAGCCATAGGCGTTGCCGCCGGCGTGTGTCTTCAGGACGGCGATGGCGCCATCCAGGCGGTGGAAGAAGTCGGCATAGATCTTATCCTGGGCATCGTAGGGAACCGAAACGGCGACGGCGCCTGCATTGAAATAGGGGATGGGGCCCCAGTAGTCAGTAGCCTTCATAAAGGTGAGTACCCAGACGACTTCAGCCATGGCGTGTTCGGCAGAAGCCGAGTCCGTGTTTTGAAAAATGGTCTGTAATTGCGGCAAAACGTCCGTGTAGTACGGATTGAAATTGGCGCCCACCCAGGCCTGGTTGATCACCAGCCGGTCGGAGCCGAAGTATGTCGCTTCGCAGGCAAAGTACTGTGCATACTGATCTGCAAAGAGGTTTTGTGCGATCTGGTAGTTCGCATTGTTGACCGTGCTGAGGGCTTCCGCGTGAGAGAACAGGAAGGGCAGCGTGGATGGGCCGATCGTGGCGATACTATTTTTATTCGTATTCACCTCGTCGTAGTTCTTGGTGCAGGACAGACTAAATAAGATCAGGCTACCCAGCAACAGAAGATGAAATTTATTTATTCTATTCATATTCATTTCTTTTTTCGCTTTGCAAATGTTTAGAAATTAGCCTTCAGGTTGAATCCCAGCGTACGGGTGGAAGGGAGGGCTCCGTATTCAACGCCCTGGAAGAGGCCGTTGCCGTTGGCCATATCGGGGTCCATCCACATTTTCCGTTTGCCGATGCCGGGTATGTCAAGGACGGAGCTGCCACGGTAGATCCAGAACAAGTTGCGGGCCACAGCGGAGAAACGAAGGGACTTGATGATATTAGTGTTGGGTAATGGGATATCATAACCAAGGGAAAATTCCCGCATGCGGAAGTTAGTGGCACTGTAGGTAAAGAATTCGCCTACGCCGTACCGCTGATTGGAAGCCGTTTGCCAGAACTGTTGGGCTGTGATCGTCTTGGCTACTGCGGCTCCGGTGGCGTCGACGCCGCCCAGTGACAGGCCTCCTTCGCGGAAGGGCAGCGTATTTTTAGTGACGCCGCTAAAGGACAGGTTCATCTCGGTGCCGGAGAGGATAATTCCGCCCAGGCGTCCGTCGATAAGGAAGCTGAGGTTAAAGCGTTTGTACTGGAAAGTATTGGTCAGTCCCATCAGTTCGCGGGCGTTGGAATTTCCAAGATAGGAGAGATCGCTGCCTGTGATGTTCTTAGTCGTCAGCGGGGTGCCGTCGGCCTGTACCTGGTGCTGGCCTTTTGCGTTTTTAGACCAGACATAGCCGTACAGATCGCCGAAAGAGCCGCCTACCTTGACCTCAGGTTGTGCGGTGCGGTTGTCTGCGCCACCGAGGAAGAAAGTTTGGAGATTGGGCGACAGTTCGATCACCTTGTTCCGGTTGAGCGAGAAATTGAGGGAGAAATCCCAGCTAAAGGTCTTGGTTTTGATGGGGGAGCCGTTGACCGTGATCTCTACACCATGGTTCTCGATGTTCCCCGCGTTGATATATTGGGTAGCATAACCTGTTGCAACGGGGAGAGGGATCGGAACGAGTTCATTATGGTCGTTGCTATGATAATAAGTAGCGGTAAAGCCGATGCGGTCCTGGAGGAAGCGGGCTTCGACACCGAACTCGTAACTTTTCACCTGTTCGGGTTTCAGATTGGGGATGGGATAGGTCAAGCTCCGTTGGATGCTGCCGTTGCCTGCTCCCTGATCGAACTGGTAGCTGCTCTTTGTAACAAAGGGTATCCCGCCATTACCTACCAGGGCAAAGTTACCGCTGACCTTCAGCAGGGAGATGGCCTGGGGCAGGGTCGTGAGCTCGTTCAGGAGTGCTGACAGGCCCACGGAAGGATAATTATAAGTGTATGGTCTGGGCAGGGTTGAAGACCAGTCCTCTCTGAAGCTGGCGTCCAGGAAGATAGCGTCTCTCCAGGATATGTTCGCCTGACCAAACACGGATTCTGTGAGGATCTCGGCGCCGTCCTGTGTCGTGGCCGGATTAGAGGCGAAGTTCATGCTGAACTTGTTGGCGACATTCAGACCGTTGGTAGAGGCATTATTTTGATTGTAAAGCCGGTCGTAATAAATGGCTCCTGCGTGGTAGCCGATCTTGAGGGCGGGAGTAATATTGTTATGTCCTTCCAGGATAAGGTCATACCATTTGTTCGTCAAAGTGACATCGGTAACGGCGAAGGATCCACCGGCATTGGTATTCCAGAGCAGGGTGCCCTGTTGGTATTTCTGCTGGATCTCATCGGAGGTACGGTCAAGGTTCACTGAGCCGCGGATATTCAGCCAGGGGGTTATGTTATACCGGAGAGATGCGAAGCCGATGGCGCGTTCGCGGGATTCCCCGATAAAGGTGTTGTTGGTCATCCAATAGGGGCTTTGATAGATAGAGTTGTTTGTAGAAGGCCAGTTAGCCGGCGCCGCGATGCCAAAGGTATTAAGCGTTTGATAGTTGTTTTTTGCCGTGGCGGAGCTGACGCTGCGGGGCATTTGGTACACGTCAAATACGGGACTGTTCTCTTCACCGGTGCGGGGTTTCCCGTTGATGACCTGGAGGATATATGTCGCCTTGGCGTCGAGGGTGAACTTCTTGCTGAAATCGCTGATGACGCGATAGGTGAAGATATGGCGATTCATATCGTTGCCCGGGATGATCCCTTTGGCGTAGTTGTTCGTATAGGAGAAATAGTTCTGGGTCTTGTCGCCGCCTACTGATACGCCTACAGAATTGTTGAGGCTGAGGCCGGTCTTAAAGAAGTCCTTTACGTTGTCGGGCTGAGGGGAGTAGGTATCTTTTATATACAGGAAGTTGGTATAGCTCTGGCCCGACATTTTGGCTCCCCAGCTGGCGCCCGACAAAGAGGAGTCGGCGGCTATGAGCCCTGTGTTCCCCTGGCCGTAGGTGTTTTGAAACTGGGGTAGTGCGAAGGGTTTTTCGAAGCCGATGCCCGAGTTGACGGTGACGTCGGTGCGTCCCTTATGGCCTTTTTTTGTGGAGATGACGATCACCCCGTTGCCGGCCTGGCTGCCATAGAGGTTGGCTGCCGAGGCGCCGCGGAGGATGGTCATGGATTCGATGTCATCGGGGTTGATGTCCGAGGCTCCGTCAGAGCTCTGGACCGAACCAAAGTCGTTGTTGCCTGTCGTGAAAGTCGTGTTGTTGATGGGTACGCCATCGACCACGATGAGGGCGTTGTTCGGGTTGCCGCTGTTGCCGCCGCTGGCGGGTGCGATAGAGCGGTTGCCCCGGAGGATGAGGGTAGCGCCGCTGCCGAGACCACCTGATCCTTGTACGAACTGTATGTTAGCCGCCTTACCGGAGAGAGAGCCTAAAAAGTTGTCGGTGGCTCTTACGCCAGTGAGCTGGCCGGCGGGTACAGACTGGGCCGCGTAGACCAGTGTTTTAGACTGGCGTGTAATACCGAGGGCGGTCACCACTACTTCGCCGAGCTGTTTATTGTCGACGCTGAGCAGGACTTCCACCGTACCGGTCTCTGCGCCTACCGCCACTTCTTTCGTGCCGAAACCTATAGAGGTAATGATGAGGGACAATTTTCCCTGGGGAACGGCGATGGTGAAGGCTCCGTTGGCATCGGCCGTGACCGTTTTTTTACCGCCCTTGACCGTAATGGTGGCTCCTGGAATGGGCGATTTGTTCGATTCTTCGGAAATTTTTCCGGTAATGGTTCGTTCCTGGGCAAAAGCAAGGAAGGAGCATGCCAGAAAGAACAAACACAGCAAAGGTGTTTTTTTCATCATGAGCAGATTTTGGTTAATAAAAATAAGTGTCGTGGACTCGTTGTTTGTAACGATATAAATTCAACTATTTCTTGAAATCTTTCGAGCCGATTGTGTAACCGTTTGCACAAGTGATAAGAGTAAACACTATATCGAGGGGCTTACCAATGTTCCATAAACAATGGCTTTCAGCAGGCCGGCCTGTTCCTGGTAGCGTTGCAAAAGCGTTGTCTGGTTGCGGGCCCGGATATAGTTGTGTCCTTCGTATTTACTGCCGTAATAAATATCGTCGTTGAGATAATCCGTCAGGAAGCGGAGGGCTTGCATATAGAGCATGAATTCTCCGGCGTAAGTTATGGCTTCCTTTTCTACGGGGGTCAGCACCTTATGCATTTCTTTGAGATACCCATGTACGATAGCTTCGAAAAAAACCGTCCGGACCTTAATGCGGGATACATCGCCTTCTTCTTCGGTGACAGGAGAGAGATAGGTTCGGAACATATCTCCGATGTCGCTGATAAAATAGCCGGGCATAACGGTATCCAGGTCGATGACGCAGAGTCCGTGGCCATTTTGGTCGAACAGGACGTTACTGATCTTGGTATCATGGTGAGTAACGCGGAGCCGGAATTGGGGGTTAGTGCGGATGGCTTCGTATTGTTGTACGATGTTGTTTTGTGATTCCAGGTAGCTGATGATCCCGCTGGCGTTGTGGAGGCGTTGGGGATTGCCTTTTTCAAGCGCCGTGCGGAAGTCCTTATACCGGCGGGAGAGGTCATGAAAGCCAGGCAGGGTCTGGTGGAGGCTCTCTGCGGGAAAATCCGAAAGCAAACGGGTGAATTCGCCGAATTTTCGAGCTGCTTCATAAGCCTGTGAAGGAGAGTCTACGACGTCGATGGTAATAGAATTCTCAATAAACCGATACAGGCGGAAATAGGCGCCGGATGTCTGCCGGATAAGGGTTTGGCCGTTGAGGGCGGGTATGGGCCGGGGGAATAGCGTATCGGGATAATGAGCGGCGAGGTAATCGCCGACCTTATTGATATTGTTATCGATGAATGCCGGATGGGGAAATACTTCGCTGTTGATCTGTTGGAGAATAAAATTTCCTTGCTGACACCGGATGAACCAGGTGCGGTTGATAAGGCCGCTGCCATGGGGAGTTACCTGGCAATTATTCGGGAAGCCATAGGCGGAGAGAATCTGGTCCAGCATGAAAGATGTTTATCTGGAGTTAAACTTAGGTAAGATGTCCTGATTATCCGCGTGCAAACGGTTGCGCTATTTCTTCGAATGAATGATCAATTGGCCGTTGATGACGACGTTCTGGAATGTTTCGGGTTCGTCGGTCTTGCCGGGTTTGTCGTTTTTCGAGAGCAATTGGATGAGTATTTCGGCGGCTTTGGCACCTTGCTTGTAGGGGTATTGTTCTACGCTGGCCATGGGTGGGTTCTCCAGGTAGCTGGTGATGGGAAGATTGGCATAACTGACGAAGCAGATGTCTTTGTTGATCTTTAGTTTTTGCTGGCGGGCATATTGCATTGCATCGAGTGCGATATAATCGTTGATCACCAGGACGGCCGTCGGCCGGGGGCGTTGACCGAGCAGGACCTGCATTGCCTTGTGGGTGCTTTCGCGGGTGAGGTCGGTGGAGACGACGAGGCCCATGTCGATCTTAAGCCGTCTTTTTATCAGGGCTTGTTTATAGGTGTCTGTTCGTTCCTTCGATGATTTCATCTGTTCGGGTCCATTGAGTATGCCGATGCGTCGGTGTCCCTTTTCGATGAGGAACTCGATGGCTTCGCGGGTTCCGCTGTTCATGTTAGAATACACTTTATTGAAATCCGGCAGCGTAGGGACCCTATCGAAGAATACGACGGGGATGTTGTATTTTTTTAGTGCGGTAAAATGTTCGTAGGAGTTGGTTTGTTTGCTCAGCGAGACGATAATACCGTCGACACGATTATTCTTAAAAGTGGTAATGATACGGCGTTCGCGTTCGAGGTCGTCTTTGGATTGGCTGATGAGTACGCTGTATTTATTCTGGCTGGCTGTTTCTTCGATGCCGTTGATCGCTTCGGAGAAAAATTCTTCTTTGAGATTGGGGAGGACCACGCCAATGGTGAAGGTCTTGCGTTGTTTGAAGAAAATGGCTGTCTGGTTGGGCTCGTAGCCGAGTTCCTGCGCCAGTTTCTGGACCCGCATTCTTGTTCTCAATCCGATGCCCGGGTGGTCGTGCAGTGCCCTGGAAACCGTTGAAACAGAGACATTGAGCTGTTTCGCGATCTCTTTGATGGTGGGGAGTCTGTCGTCCTTCATGGGACAAAAATAGGGGTTTCCCGGTGGGGTTGGCAGGGTTTTCGGGGTTTGCGTGGTTTGCGGGGTTTCAGGAGTTTGCGTGGTTTGCGGCGGAGGGTGTGTGTGGCAGGGAGGTATAAAAAAAACCCGCCGGGGTTACAGCGGGTTAATTCATTCACTGTAAAGGGTTAGTTGCGTGTGCTACAGTGGTTTCAGAGACAGGTAACCGATAACGATACCGGGTGGTTTTCATGGGACTGGATGTACTTGCAATCTACGGGTAGGATCGGGTCGTTTAGGGATGGGTAGGGATCTCAAAGGGTTGGGTACAGATCTAAACGGGTGATGCAACGGTTGGGCGGGGGTCTTTGGTTTTTCGGATTTTGGATTTTGCAACGGGTATTTAGGTCAGGTGTCCAGCGCTTTGACAACACAAAGATGCGATGGAAATGTGGCCCTGCCTCAGTTTTAGATAGACTATTCAAGCAGTTGATTAGTTAACTTAAAAGGCTTTAGGAACAAACACCTAGGTCTTGGTAAATTCCGAAGAAAAAACTCGTGCTTTTACTATGAAAGGAGGCCCCCCGAGGGTATTTTTTTGCTCTAAAATGGGGATATTTGAGGATGACAACGAGCACTATTACGATAATACGCACAGAAATCCTCTCCGACAATTGGTACACCTTAAAAAAAATTACTTACCGGCAGCAAAAAAAAGATGGCACCTCAGAGATGCATAGCCGCGAGACGTACGATAGGGGCAATGGCGCGGCGATACTTTTATATAACAAACAATCGCGGACGGTGATCCTGACCCGGCAGTTCCGGTTGCCGACCTATGTCAACGGCAATACCGATGGGATGTTGATCGAGGCTTGTGCGGGTCTGCTGGATAAAGACCGGCCGGAAGATGCTATCAGGCGGGAGACAGAAGAAGAGACAGGGTATAAGATCGCGGAGGTGCAAAAAGTATTCGAAGCGTATATGTCTCCGGGTTCGGTAACGGAGATGCTTTATTTCTTTATTGCGGAATATTCCAGCGCCATGAAGGTGAATGAAGGCGGTGGGCTGGAAGAAGAGCAGGAGAACATCGAGGTGTTGGAAATGCCAATAGAGGCTGCTATGCAGATGATAGAATCGGGGCATATTAAAGACGGGAAAACGATCATGCTGCTGCAATACATTAAACTTCGAAACATCCTTTAAACAAATGCATATGACTAAGCTTGCCTTTCTTATCCTCGGGCTTTTTGGCCTGTCTTTGAATTCCCCGGCACAAATGAACGGTTTACAAATTAAGATCGTCAATGGCATAGTGGAGGGTGTAGCAGAGCCGTCGGGTGTCCGGTCGTTCAAGGGTATTCCTTTTGCTGCGCCGCCTGTGGGCGAATTGCGGTGGGCCGCTCCACAGCCGGCAAAGAATTGGGAGGGGGTGCGGAAGTGTGATCACTTTGGGCCGCAGGGCATGCAGGATCTTATTTATAGTGATATGGTTTTCCGGTCGATGGGCAAGAGTGAAGATTGTTTGTATTTGAATGTATGGGTGCCGGCGGGAGGTACGACGGGCGCTGACCCGGGGCTGCCGGTGCTGGTATATTTCTTTGGCGGCGGATTTATTGCGGGGGATGGTTCGGAAGGGCGGTATGACGGAGAGAGCATGGCCACAAAAGGAGTCATCGCCATCACTATCACCTACCGGCTAGGGGTGTTCGGATTTTTGGCACATCCTGAATTGACGAAAGAGTCGCCGCATCATGCGTCGGGTAATTATGGGTTGTTGGATCAGGCGGCGGCATTGCGATGGGTGCAACAAAATATCAAGGCTTTTGGCGGTGATCCCCGACGGGTGACCATCGCTGGCGAATCGGCGGGGTCTTTCTCCGTCAGCGCCCAGATGGCTTCTCCTTTGTCAAAGGCCCTCATTGCGGGGGCGATCGGAGAGAGCGGGTCGCTGCTGGGCATAGAGCCTCCGGTGTCGCTGGACAAAGCAGAACAGACTGGCGTCGCATTTGCAAAGCATTGCGGGGCCGCGTCCCTGGCGGAATTGAGGGCCATACCTGCGGACAAAGTATTAGCGGCGGCAAAACAATTCAGTGGCTATCGTTTTCCGGTGACCATCGACGGTTATTTTCTGCCAAAGGAGCCTGTTGCCATTTTTCGCGCAGGGGAGCAGGCGCATGTCCCATTGCTGGTGGGCTGGAACTCTGACGAAGGGAATTATAAGAGTATTACAGGCAATGATCCGCCTACGAAAGAAAATTATGAAAAGGGCGTACGTAAATTATATGGGGCTGCTGCGGATAGCGTTCTACGACTATATGCCGTATCAACCGATGCAGATGTAGAACAGGTGGGCACAGACCTGGCCAGCGACCGGTTTATCGCCTTCAGCACCTGGCGTTGGGCGGACGCGGCGGCTAAGACGGGTGGCGTACCGGTCTATCGTTATCTGTTCGAGCGGGCAAGACCCGAAGCCAGGCCTGCGCGGGGTGCGGTGCATTCTGCCGAGATCGAGTATGCGATGGGTAATCTGTCGTTGAACAAGGTCTATTCCTGGACAGCGGATGATCGTGCGGTCTCCCGGCTGATGCAGGAGTATTTTGCCAACTTCATTAAAAGGGGAGACCCGAATGGGCCGGGGTTGCCGCAGTGGCCTGCGATGAAAAGCGGGGAGGCTGCGCCGGTGATGCATATCAATGTGCGGACGCGGGTGGAGGTGGAGAGGAATAGGGAGAGGTATTTGTATTGGGAGGGGGTGAGGTGAGATATTTTGGACCGAGGTGGGGTTTGCGTATATTGATTATATTGCGAAGCTGATCGGCGTGGATCATGTAATAGCTTGAAAAAAACTTTATCTCTATGAGGACTAAATTTATTTGGCTGACATTGGTTCTTGGAGTTTTTGTTGTCGCGTGTCAGCAACCTGAGACCAGTGAGAACAGCAGTCCTGTTGGCAGTTCTGCAAATGACAGCGTGTTGCCCATCCAGCCGCTGCAGATAGTCTCTCCCTTTGGTATCCGGCTGGGGTATATTGGAAAGACACAGACAGACAGTTCTTCTTTTTACCAGGTGTTGGCTAGCTATGAAGGTCTTCTTGTCGGGTTTAATCTGAGCATTCCAAGGGGGGAGCAGGCGGTAGCCTATTTTTCCACAAGGGGGGCGGTGAGCGATGAACTTATCCGCGTATTGCAAAAGATATATCAATTGCCTGTCGACTCAGCGGCCCGCTTTTCAGAGTATGTAAAAGCGGACTGTTTCAACCTCTCGAATATTTATAAGGCTGATAGCGGCTGGACAGTTGGTTCCCAAAACAAATTGTTCTTCAGGGGTGCTTCGGATACTGATGATATCCCGGAAATTCATCTCAGCGTTAACGAAAAAGAGCATTGGATCGAAGTAGCGCAGGATTCGATGTATCGAGCCGGATGGGTTCGTTCACTGACACAGAAATAGTTTGATTTAATTTCCCATTCTATTCTTTACATCATCAATACCGGTGGGTTTGGTGCGGGTGGTTTTAACATTTTTATTACCAAAGCGCCAGGTGAGTGCCAACTTGACAAAGCGGGATTCGGGGTGGTCGGTATTGGTAATGGTCAAACCGTCCGAAATGGTCGTGTACCTTGCAGTGAAAGTGTTAAAGACATCGGATACATTCAAAGCCAGGGTGCCGTTGTTCCGGAGGATCGTTTTCGTGAGGCCCAGCCCGAGGGTGAACATGGACTGGTAGCGATAGGCGCCGTCTATTTGCGGGCTATACCAGGAAGCATTTAACTGGCCTTTCAGGCTTTTGCTCAGCATGAACATATTGTCGCTGGACAGGTAGGTTGAAAACATTTGTTTGTCGAGCGTATGATCCTTCACGGAATGGAATTGCAGATAATAACTGCCAAGTGTAGTAGAGGTGGTCCAATGCCCGTTGAGGAGGCGTTTGGTCCATGTGATGTCGAGACCTATCATATCGGCGCTTGTGAGGTTGCCGGTGGTAGAAACGATAGCTCCTGAGTCAGCCAGTTTGCGGATGACGGAGGCAATGGGATTGATATAACGAGCATAGCTGAGGGCGCCTAACCATTCGTTGTTGTAGGAATAGCTCAATTCAACGCGGTGGGTGACGGAAGCTCTTGCATAGGGGTTGCCCTGGGCGTAGGCGTATTGGCTGAGATATATAATAAAAGGATTGAGGACGTCGAAGTTAGGGCGAAGTGTGCTTTTGCGATAGGATAAGCTCCACTGCTGTTTCCCGTTGGCATTATAGGTGGTCATTATCGTTGGGAAGAGTTGGGTATATTGGCGTTTGTTGAGCTCGTCCAGAGTGACCGAGTATCCGCTGGTGCGGGTGTGTTCCCCGCAGGCCGAGATTGAGATCAAATTTACGGATGCTTTTAGTTGCGCTGGCATAGGCGGCGAAGATGTCTTCCTGGTAGATAAAGTGATTGGTTTTGCCGGTGTCAGGGCGGTTGTCAAGGAACCAGCGTACATCGTTGTCCGTGTGGGTAAAAGTGGTTTTCAGACCAGCCTGCCACCGGGCGAATTTGCCGGGACGGCTAAGGTCGGCGGATATGGAACGGACGCTGTTGCTGGCAGGCGATTGGTCTTCCAGACGGGTGGGGGGCGTATATTCGGTGCCTTTTGTATCCTGGTATATAGTGGTGAAATGGTCCGACCATTGTTTGTTATAGCTGAAATAATCTCCGTTGAGCGAGAGTTCGGTGCCTGTGGTATCCAGCCTGGAGCGGAAGTAGACATTGACGGCGGGGGTGCGGAAGCGGGCTGAGCCGAGGGTATGCACGGAGGACAGCGTGTCGGGTTGGGTGGCGTCGGGTGACGAGATCGAGGGTTGGGCGTTGGTATGTGTGAGCCGGTTGTTGAGCAATACCGTGCGGTTGCGTGTATTGTCCATTCCTTTAATAAGGACGCCGACGGTGGTTTTACGGCTAAGATCATAATCCAATCCGAGCATGAGCGAGTGATTGTTGCGGGTGCGGAGGTCCCGGGAAGTGGAGAAAAGGCTTGCCGTTGCGGAGACGTTTCTTTCGGATTGCCCGTCGTAGAAAGTAGTGTTGTGTTGGTAGTCATAAGACCCATAGAGGCTTAGTTTTTGGGTGCGGTATTGGAGACTGGCGCCGCCGTTGTAACGGCCATAGGCACCGATGCCGGCTCCTGCAGTCAGGCTTCCGCTTGCGCCCAAGTTCTTTCCGCGGGTGGTTCTTATATCGATGACCGTCTCGCCTTTTGCCTCATAACGGGCAGGGGGATTGGGGAGGATCTCTATTTTGTCCACCGTGCCGGCGGGTATTGCGTCGAGATAGGATCTGAGGGCATCGCCGCTGAGATTGGTCAATTTGCCGTCAATGAGGACCAGTACCGATCTCCCGCGGAAGCTAAGTCCTTTATTATCGGTGATGCCGGGTGCGCGGAGCAGGGCGTCATAGGCGGTGCCGCCGGCGGCGAGGGGGCTTGCGGCGACGTTGAGGGTGATCTTGTCGGCTTTTTGGACGATAAAGGGTTTGATGGCGGTGACTGTGGCTGCGGCAAGTGTTTTTGCGGTGTCGGTTTGCGCCTGGGCGAGGGAGAAGATAAGGATAAGCCCTGTAAAGAAAAATAGTTGTTTCATGGTTTTCGCGTTTTGATGACACAAAACAACGACCGGGAAAACGCTTGTCAAAGTGTGCTTCTGCCAAGGCGGGAAATGTTTCGGCGCAATTGGCGGGGCGTAATTTCGTCGAATAAAAATGCTGTTTTGTCGATGGGCATGCGGGGGCAACAGGAGAAAAACGATAGATTTGGCGCTATGAAATGGTTTTCAAGAAAGGACACCGACAGCCCATTTGTTTCCGTCTATGAATTGCTGGTCTGGCTGATCTATGTCTGCATCTATAAATATGATCTTTTTGCGAGAAGCGAGTTGCTGCCGCGGCTGCGTGTGAACTTCCCTTTTCCGCAGCTGATCCTTTATTCCCTTGCGACGACAGTATACGTGCTGCCTTTTTACCGGCTAATCGCTCCCTGGCATCTTCGGCGCGGACGATATGTGCTTTTGTTCGTTACGACACTGGTGTATTTTATTTTTGTTCCAAAATATGTCAACTGGGGTGTGAGCTATTTGTTCACGACCTTCAACGCCGACCCGGCAATGGTTCGTTTTTATGCGGCAGAGTTCCGGTGGTACCATCTTACAGCGGCTACGCGGGGGACGAGAATACCGGAGATGCTGATCGATATGCTGGTCTTTTTTTCTGTGTTATTCCTGCGTTGGGCTACCGAGAACGAGCGAAAAAAATATGCGCTGGAGAAGGATAATCTAGTCCTGCAACTGGAAACCCTGAAAGCGCAGCTGCATCCCCATTTTTTGTTCAATACCCTGAACAGCATTTATGGGATGAGCCTTGTGGGGGCGAAGGAGACGCCGTCTTTTATCCTGCGTTTGTCGGATATGATGCGATACGTATTATATGATTGCCGGGGGAACGAAGTGTCCCTGGAAAGGGATATTCATTTTTTAAATAATTATATGGAGATGGAGAAAAAACGGTATCCGCAGGCTGATATCCAATTCGACATCGACGGGCCTTTTGAGGGGGTGGTGGCGCCGCTGTTGTTAATTCCGTTTGTGGAGAATAGTTTTAAACATGGGGCGCATCGGGTGGTGGATAGTGCGTTCATTCGCGGGGCAGCGGGAGTGAGAAGGGGGGAATTGCAATTTAGCCTGGTGAAAAGCTTCTTGCGGGCGTCACCCCAGCATATGACATCTTATGGGGGCGTGGGTATCGAGAA